>Ga0208039_1000023_pt1 | contig 161515 bp, 141 predicted proteins | sample June2015DPH_20_1_2_FD_184722 | JGI IMG/M metagenome (GOLD analysis project Ga0208039, IMG submission 184722) | Peatland microbial communities from SPRUCE experiment site at the Marcell Experimental Forest, Minnesota, USA - June2015DPH_20_150... | ecosystem: Environmental > Terrestrial > Soil >... | reverse complement strand
AGCGGGCCGGCCTGGATCGGCCCCACGGTCGAGACCGCCAGCATCAGCGGGTTAGGGCGCGCCGCCATGCCGGGCAGGAGCGCATCGAACAGCGAATGGTCCGGCACCCAACCCAGTTCGTCCATGATCACGAGGGAAGGCCGATAACCGCGAGAGTACTGCGCGTCGGCCGGCCGGATGATCCAGCGGTTGTCGTCCTGCAGCCGGATCTCGCTCTTGGTCAGGCCGTCTTGATCCAAGAGGTTGGACAGAACGCCACTTCGCCCAATGATCCGCCGGGCGTCCCTCAGGACGATCTCCGCGCCGGCGCGGTCGAGGGCGGTCGTGATAATCTCCTCGTCTTCGCTGCAGTAGAGACGCCACAGGGCAACCCACCCAGCGATCGTGCTCTTGCCGTTCTGACGAGGCATGGACACCACGGCCACGCGCCGCTTGAAGATCCCGCGCTCATCTCTCTCCGTGACTTGGCGCAGCATGTCCACCTGGTACGGCCAGGGATCGCGGTCGAAGGCCCGGACAAACTCAACCGGATCTGCCACCATGCGGCTGAAAGCCTCCGCGCCGATCGCCCGCTCAAGTAGTGCCATTGCCAACCCCTAACGTTTCCTGAATGCGGCGCACCTCGGCATCGGCCTCGGGTTCATCGGGCGCCAGGCCAAGGCACGCCTGCAGCAACCTGGATGCCGAGTTCTGAAGCGCCGGCAGCATCTTGAATACCGGGATTTCGCTCAGATCCGTGCCTGCATCAACCTCGGCCGTCACATAGGCTTGCGCCGCCTCGACCATGATCACGGCGCAGGCAGCCCGCCGGCGCAGCGCCAGGGCCACGCCCTGAGGCGTTTCCAGGACCTTCGTGATCTCTGCCTCGATCTGAGCCTGTTCGGGGCTCAGGTTGCCCGCTTTTAGCGCCCAGACGCTGTGCAAGATTGGCCTCCCCATGCCTGTCATCTACACGCACAATGCCAACTTGCGCCGGTTGCAACGAAAATTACAGCCGCCAAATAGGCCAGCAAAAAGCAAGCAAAAGGCGTGGAAAAGCGCATGATCGTGGCCAATGGCATTATCCGGAAAATCGTCAACGCGAGAAGGCTTGGAAAACAGGACATTTCGCACCATTGGTGAACGCCATACTTCTGTTGAAGAGGTCGAAGATCGACCGCCTCGCCAGCCTCCCCCGCGCCATGCGCATAGCTTTCCTCAAGCATTCTAGGGCCGCCCGCCCGGGCGGCCAAAGCACCGATTTCACAAATGGAACGCCCCGGAACGCCTATTCCAGTAACATTTAAAACGGACCCCTCAAAATAAATCCTAAGGAATGGGGCGTTCCGGGGTGTACCAAACCGAATAACTCCGAATTCCAATGTTGAAGAAAGGGGCGTTCCAATCCTCGTCACCCTGAATTCTCCTGGTCAGGTAGGAACGGGATCCGGTCGGCCACAACCTCCCGTTTGACGCCACGCCAGCCGCGGCGCTTCTTGCCGTCGATCCAGCGCAGCTCTACCTCGGTCCCCAGTTTGCGCAGCGCAGCACCGATCAAGTTCAAGTCCTGCTGGCGGTTCGAGCCGGTGCGCTCGGCGATTTTGAGGGCGTCGTAAATCTCGCTGGAGGCGGTCCAGGCGTCGAGGGCGGGATCCACGGTGAAGATTTGCTGGATATAGTCCACCATCAGGTTCTCGGTCTCAAAGCGCTCGTTGACCTCGCGGGCGCGCTGCTCCTCTTCCGGGGTGAGCTGCCAAGCCTCGCTGGCGTCGTAGAGCGCCTTGGCTTGAGCCCACACTTGGTTGACGTTGATCTCCTTGGCGTAGGCCCAGTTGATCTTCCGGAGGGTGCAAGCCATGAAGCGCCGCGACCCGGTTGGATCGGACAGGAAACCGGCCTCGTTGTTCAGTGTGCCGATGTAGGAGGCGAGGGCCGGCTTCTTGATTTCGCGTTTCCCATAGGCCTTGCGGACGTCGATTGACTGGCGCGAGAGGAAGAATTTGAGGGCCTCGCGGTCCGCGCGCCGGGTGGTGGATCCCAGTTCGGCGACCTCCCAGATCCAGCGCCGGCAGGCATAGAGGGCGTAGTCCTTGTCCTCTGTGATGATCGGTGCCTCGATGAAGTAAGCGGGCAGGGGCGCGGCCAGCCACCGGGCGAGGTAACTCTTGCCGATCCCCTGGGCGCCGTCGATCACCAGCATGGCATTTTGAACCCCACAGGCTGGCGCAAAAGCTCTTGCCACGGCTCCGATAAGCCACCGACGCAGGTAGGTGCCGAAGACACGATCGGGATCGTCGAAATAGGTAATCAGGCGGCCGATGTGGTCCTGGCCGTCCCACGTCTGAGCGGCCAGGTAATCGCGGATTGGGTGAAATGGGTGCTCTGCGGCCGTTGCCTTGTAGAGTTGCTCTGCTCGCCTCGCGTCCTTGTAGCCATGCTCCCAAAGTCGGACCTCGAGCACGGCCAGATTGATATCGTTCTCCGGGACCCCGTTGATATAAATGCAGTCATCCATCTCGTTGAGGGCGAAGGTCAGCCCGAGGGCATCCAGGGCCAGGCTGTAGTCATGCGCATCCGCATTCTTCCGCGCCAAGGGCACTAGGTCGCCGCTGTCCTCGCGTGCCCACTTGAACAGAGAGTCAAGCGTGATGGTGGTGTCGGTCGGCTCGCGCTTGAATGATTCCCACTTGGCAGCACAGTCGCCCCGGCGGTACTTGGGCGACCGCTGGCTCCAGTTGTCCCAAAGGATGAGGCCCAAGGGGCCGAGCTCCTGGAGGGCCATGCCGACCTCGAGCCAGGACTGATATTCGTCGGCTCTCTCGGGCTTCAATTTCCCGATCGCCTCGACGGCCCGGGCGTTGCGGATCCCGGGATCATCAACAATGGGTGTCGGCTCAGGGATCTTCACCAGGGTCGTCAACTTGGCCAGCAGCCACTCTGGCGCGTCGGCGATCGGCGTCTCGGTCGGGGGAAATTCGAAACGGTAGGCGCTGCCGTTGATGTGGGAAGGGGGGACCACGATATAGCCGCCGTTGCAGCGGTGGTCGACGCCTGGTGCGAGCGCCCCGGCGCGCGAATTGATCTGGACCCCGGCCGGGTAGCGGAACCAAAGATGACAGCCGCCTGAGGGCGTGCGCGCCGTGACTGTTTCGAGGGGCTGGGGATGCTCCTGCCTCAGCAACTCCCAAGACTCGTCGCCGTGGTGCCGTGGGTCGATGTCAACAACAAGCAAGCGTCCAGCTGCCTCGCCACACGCCAGCCCCCAGTTCGCATCGGGCATCTCCGCATGCCACTGGGAAACTTGCGCGAGGTCTGTGGTCGCGTCCTGGAAGCCGTGCCCTGTGGCCGGCGTCTTTGCGCCCACCCCGCAGGGAAAAATGGGGAAGCCGTGTGAGGCGTACCAGCGAAGCGCGGAAAGTTTCTTGTCCATCTGCAAGCCTTGGTCTCTCGCCGCCTTGGGGGGCCGGAGAGAACGTGAGAACGGCCCCCCGCCGCGATGCTAGCCGTCCCCCTAAAACGGCATTTCTGTTTCCGGGACAGGCTCAATGGCCTCAGTGGCCACGGGCGTCTTTCCCTCCGGGATCCGCAAGCGGATTACCGTGTGGGTCTCACCGAAGGCGTCCACTTCTGTCTTCAGGAGAGTCACTCGCTTGCCGATCCAGGTATCACTATCCTCGCCGTAGGCCTTTGCGAGGGTCTTCCAGTTGGTCACATTGAGGATCATGGGTTTGAAACTGCCGTCGAGGAGCAGCACGGGCTTCTCTTGGTCCTCGCCGCCCTCGGGGTTCTTGACGGCATCAAGCCGCACGTCAGCAATCCGGGCGGTCAGGGGACCGGCCAGATCTTCGGCTTTGAGCCACTTGCTTGGGAATACGTCTGACTGTTTCATCGTGTGTCCTTTTCGTGAACTCGGTCGCGGTTGTTTTTGGCTGGTTTTAGTTCAGTTTTTTCTTGATGGCCCTCCTCGGGCTTGCATTCCGGACGGTCTTCGTGTATCCTAAAAACAACTTACGTCTTGATCGCCGGATGTCTGCTCCTGTCCTAAGCCCGCTGCTGCCAACAGCGGGCGTATCTTTGATCACGCGAACGGGTTCTCGTCGACCTCACCAGCCTCGCCCTCAGTCGGCTCCAATGCCTCGGCCACAGCATCCGCGTAGCGCGACGAAATCTTTTCCGTCTCCAGGCGATTGCCGACTTCGATCGAGGCCTTCTTGAAGAGCGCCGTGAGAAAGCTTTGGCCGCCAGTTGGAGGCTCCGCCCCGACCTCGCGGCAACGCTCCTGACACAGCTCAACATGCCGTTGCAGTTCATCGGCGCGTTGCCTAAAGATCCGTTTCACTTCGTGGTTGTTCCCATTCTTGGCTTCGTGGTCGGCCCATTCCCAGAGATCGATCGCAGATTGGCAATCGGCCACTGCGTTGGCCCGGATCTCCTGCTCGCGGCTCGGCCGCGCAGGAAGATGTAAAAGCTCCGGGCTCACCACTTTGCAAACGGCGTGGGTGGCTCGAAGGCTGACGAGGGCTGGACTGATGTCTGGGATGTGCGGGAAGCCTCCGAGCACGAGGCAGTCGCGCACCCGTGCGGTCAAGACGTCGCCAGCCTGCAACGTCTTCTCTGAGAGCGCGAAAAACTCAGCGGCCGCCGAAGTTATCCCCGGCCGAAGAGCCGCCAAGCGGTCCTGGCGCTCCGCATCCTTCTCGGAGGCAGCGGCGGCGCGGAGTTCTTCGATCTTCTTGGGCAGATGAGCCCGAATGTCCTCTAAGGTTCCGAGCCGCTCACGGAGGACCGTGCGCTGCTGGTCACTGTCGGCAGAGAGAGGATCAAGGGCCCCGATCTGCCGTTTGATCTCGGCGATCTCCGGACCCAGACTCGCATCCCGCGACTCAGCGGCCTCGAGTTGCGCTTGTGCAGTTTCCTTGTTTTTCGCCACGCCAACCTCCTGAGGCTTGATCCTGGCCGGGAGCAATAGCGCCGGTCACCTGATCGACCAGCCATCGGACCGTCGCGCCCTCGCTTCTCCCCAAACTTATTGCCAGGGCATGCAATCTCTCGTGTTCCTCCCGTGTCACCAGCACCCGCAGAATCTGGGTCCGAGCCATCGCTGTGTTCCCTCCAAAAAGCTGACCCTGGTCAGTATCTCCAGGGTCAGCTTAGGTCACCTTGCCAGGGTCTGGCTATAAAAAATCAGGTCTCTTTTTCCCGTTTGCCCTTGCTGCTCAGGTTCCAGCTCAAAGTTGTCAGCGGGATTCCGGTCAAGGCCTCGATTTCGCTCATTTGGACCTTTGGGTGGCGGTCGTGCCACGCTATCAGTTGCGACCAGTCCTTGCTGCGGGAGTTCGGCGACTGCATAGGGATGGGAGGAGGATCCATCCGAATCTGCAAGTAGAGCAGTTCGAGGTTTATCAGAGGATTATCGTGGGCCAGGTTCTTATCAAGAATCGGCACGGCCTCGAGCCGTCCGGATTGGTCAGAGACCAACAGGTGCTTGGGGAAAGTCTGACCGAACTGAGCCGCGAGCGACTCTTTTGGCACGGGGAACGGGACCGCATGCCCGGCGAACTTGGAAGCGCGCTGTTCTTCTTCGAGCACGTCCTGAATCGCTTGCGTTACGCCTGGGTTAATCGCCTCTTCGCGGCGCCAGATCTCCTCCCACCACTTGCCTGCGTCCTTCATGGCGAAGAGCTTCCGGCGCCGATCGGCAAACACGTGGCTGATCCTTGCCTGCAGTTCGGGGGCGCTCGGGTTCCTCGAGGGTCGCTTCCTGCTTTTTGCCAAGGCCTATCCCTTCTCAAACACAACGGGCCGCCCGCGATTGACGCAGACGGCCCGTTGATGTATCTTTGGGTTGTCAGCGACCTAACCGCTGGCCACACGCCGGGGCCTCACACGCCGCCGGCGTTTCGTTCTCCTACATTCTACAACAACTGCCTCAGCATTGACCCCTCACTGGCTGCCGGGGCGTTCTTCGCCCTTGAAGATGTTGAGGGCCTCGGGCTTGTACTCACCTCTCCTCACCAGCGATTCCACGACAATGCGGTAGCTCTGGAATCGCCCCTCGGAGGCACCGTCCGGCCTGGCGCCATGCCGCATGTAGAACAGGAATTGCCCGATGCCATCCTGATACTCGCGACTCCCGTGCGCCAGAGCTTGTGCCCTTGTGCGCCTGCCTCGTTCAAGTGAAGCGGCCCTTGCGTCTTCTGCCTCACAGGTGCCCAGGATATCCTTGTAGCTCAGGTCCTTCACTCTTTGGAGCAACTTGTCGAAGTCAAAATCGAGATTCGGCATCAGCTCCTCCTGATCGTCGGGCCGGCGATCTCGATTGTACAGGCGATGCCCGGGATCCGTGGAGGGGGCGGGGTTTCCGATCCGCCCCCACATTTCCACAGAAATACTAGGCCGTCGGTATCGCCCGTCTCCTGGTCGGCAGGATCCTCCCCCGGATCGGGGGCGCTGGCTCCTTGGGCTGAGCTGAGGGTGCCGGCACGGGCGCGAATGCATTCATCGGCGTCGTTTGCATGGCGCGCTGCTGGACCTGCCCCGCCGCGAGGACCCCATAGGTTTTAAGCATTTCGGGACCGGCCCAGCCCATTATGGCAATGAGACTCCCGGCATCTATTCCCTGCATCAGCCTCATCACGGCGCACGTATGCCGGAGTTGGTGCGCATGCACGTGCATCCCGGCCTTGGGCCCGAGCTTCTCGAAAAACACGCCAAGGCCCCACGGCCCGAGGCCAAACACCAGGTCGCTATCCCGGAACTTGGCGTCGAACTTCAGGGGATCCCGCACTTGCAACCATCGCCGTAACGCCTCGACGGTGCGCTCGGAAAAGTAAACGTATCTTTCCCGGTCCCCCTTTTCGACCACGCGAGCGCTCCCATGCCCGAGGTCCAAGTCGCCCAAGCGCAGGCCAGCCGCACCACCCCGCCGGCATCCGGTCTCGAGCATGAACAGGATCAAGGCCTCGTCGCGTTCAGGGTTCCTCCCGGCCGCGACCGTGTCCAGAAGTTTCGTGACCTGGTCGACGGTCAGTGCTTGCGGCAAGTGCTTGGGCAACCTCGGCTTCTCCAACCTCAGAGCCGGGTTGGCCGGGATGAGCTCCTCCTGCGCGGCCCAGTTGTAGAAGGCGCGAATGTTTACGATCGAGGTCCACCGACTGCGGACCTTCAGCCCTCGAGCGGCCAGGGAGTCTGACCATTCGCGCAAGAGCGGCAGGGTTGCCTCCCGCCCGGCCAGGAAAGTGCCCAGCTGGGCCAGGTGTTGGCGCCGATTGGCGATCGTGTCTTCAGTCCTGCCCCGGCGCCGGAGAGCTTTCAAGTGCTCCTGCATCATCTCATCGAAGGTCACACCGCACCTCCCCGGATCATTGCCACGGCGCGCAGGTTGCCTCCATGCGCCTCAAGGGCCTCGAGCACAGTCGGCAGGTCCTGAGGGATCTGCTTGGCCAGGTCGGCCGGCACACGCCCGCCTCGCCTCTCGGCCTCTCGAGCGTAGTGATCGAACTCGCCGGCAAACCAAGTGACTTCCAGCAAGTCGGCCGGTGCGTGCTCATGCAACCACTGCCAAACCACCTCCTGCAGGGCCTCGGCCAGTCCTGCGACGAACGCAGGAGGCAGCGGGGCCTTCACCACCTCATCTTCATCGATCCGCGCAACGGTCTCGGTCTGCGTTTCGGTCTCCGCGCTGATTTGAACAGACACAACTTCCTCCTTCGAAAAATGGGTGCCACCATCTCACCGATAGTGAAGTGGTCGAGCTCCCGCCTGCAATCCTGCCCCCTGGCCTGCCGTTTTTGGGCAGGCTCGGGGTTCCAGGGGTATAATCCACCGGCTCTGGGCGCCTAGCTCAGACGGTTAGAGCGCATCACTCACATTGATGAGGTCGAGGGTTCAAGTCCCCCGGCGCCCACAGAAGGAAGTTCCTTAGTGCCACTCGTCGCGCCCCGGCCTCCAGGCCGGGGCGCGATGCATCTGGCCGAAATGGGACCCCGCTCCGGTGGCCTGAGTTCCTGGCAGAGAGAGGGAAGGGAAGGGCGCTAGGCGCCCTTGGGGTCCAAGGGCTCGAGCTCGCTGCCTTGAGGGGTGTCGCGGACGGCCCAACCGAGCGCCGTGATGCGGGCCCGCAGATCATCGGCCCGCTCCCATTCCTTTCGCTTCCGGGCTTCATCTCGCTGCTGGATAAGGGATTGAACCTCCAACGGCGCTTGGCGTGGTGCGGCTTGGGACGGCTGGGCCCTTTCGATGGTTTCCCAGATCAATGCAGGGATATCAGATTTCAAGTCCGGGAAAGTGGCTTCACCGAGAATGAGAAGGGGGAAACTCCTGGCATGGAAGGAGCGTGTCTCCTCGCCTTCCTTCATGATGGTCACCGCCCCCTTGCCGACCACATGGCAGGATCGGCGAGCCAAGTCGATGATCAACCCCGTGTTCTCGTCGATTCCGACGATTGTCATTTTCGCCGGGATTGAGTTTCGCAGGGTTTCAAAGCGGGAGGTTCCCATGAAACACCGGCTCGTGTCAAGCTCCGCGCCGCCCTCCGCATTGTTCCAGTGCGGGATCAGAACGAGGTGCAGGCCGTAGGGTCCCAGCAGATTCAATCCCTCATTCCAATGGGGGTCCTCTCCCACCTTGTAGATCTCGTACACGGGCAGGGCCAGGGCACCGGTCGCAATGGCGGCGGCACTGGCAAGAGCGAGAGCGGCGCCGAGCCGGTGCCGAGCCAGAACCGCTTGCCAAGCCAGGGTGCTCTTGAGCTGACGAACAGCGTAGGTTGGGCTCCCAGGGCCGAGAAAGATCAGGTTGGCTTCCAGCAGGGGGCGAATGATCTCCAGGTCGTCCGGGCTGAAGGCTGTGCCCTTTCTTCTGGCGGCAACGATCCTTAATTGGGGGTGATAGTTCTGCAGGCGAGAGCTGACATAGTCAGCCACGCGGCCTACTACCCGCGGGGAGTTCAACTCGAAACCTGCCGGCGTCTCCAAGAACGCCATGAGCAGGGGGGGGTCGAGTTCGCGCGCCAGGGATTCAAAGATGCGCCCTCCGCTGGCCGTGGTTTCGCCCGACCCAAAAAGGGCAATCAGTCCAGGGATGACTTGGCCGAGGCTCATGTGGAGATTCCCTTTGTGCCGGGGAGCTGGCGGTTGTGATCCCCTCGGGCGCGGACAAGCCCGAAGGAATTGATTATACGCGTCGGCCGAGCTCGGGCCTTGGGCTGCCTGACCCTGATCAGCCGCCGTAGAACCAACCGGTGTCCCGCATCACCAGCGGCTTGGCCTTTTCCTGCCGTACTCCTGCCTGGATTACCTCGGCGACGAAAATAGTGTGATCTCCTCTGCGGACGCTGTCGACGACATGCGCCTCCAGCCAGTATGGGGTCGCAAGCAGCAAGGGGGCTCCCGTCTGCGAACCGCGCTCAAATGGCTGGCCATTGATCTTTCCTCCCTCTCGCTGGGAGGGTCGAAAGAACGCGGAGGCGAGTTCCTTTTGATCGCTCGAAAGCACGCTCAGGCCCAAACCCAAACTGCGGTCGATGAGCGAGTGGAGGTGGCTGTCAACCTTGACTGCCACCATAATCAGGGGAGGAGAAAAAGAGACCTGCGAGACCCAGTTGACGGTGCCCGCCGCCATTTCCTCGCCCGAGGCGGCACCCAGCACATACAATCCATAGGTCATGCTGCGAAGAGCTAGTTTCTTAGCCTCGGTCTCCATGTTCGCCTCCCGGAATCTTCGTGGTTCTGGCGCGGATCAGGTTTTCGTAGGGGGCCGAGAGGGAGTCCTGCGATCCCACCCGGCCCTTCTCGGCAACCAAGATATGGTTCCCCGATGGGTCGAGAAGATGAGCTGGGCTCGGCTGGCCTAGGTCAGTTGATACTTCGAGCGAACGCGGGCCACCGACTCCGGGCTTGGGCAGCGCGGGGTCCGACCATGACGTGCAACCCCGAGCCTCTGGAACGTCTGAAGGCGAGTCGCGAGAGAGCGCGGATTGGCCCTGCCGGCCATCCGCTGCAGTTCACAGAACCCAGGGGCCTGCAGAGAAGACCAAGGATGTCAAGAGCCCAGCGCGACCCTAAGACCCTCGCGGCGAACGTGAAACGACCTGGACTCGCCGGGAGAGCGCCCTGCTGCCGCCCGCGCGTTAAGTTCTCGGGGCTAGATCGGGCTGAGGTCACGGTCCGGTTCCGGGCACCACCCTGCCAGCCTCAAAAGCGGTCTGAAGAACACTACTTTGTACAGCATCCTAAACCCAGGCGGCAAAGGGCGTCAACAAGGCGGCGAAGCCACGGCTCAACCGGTGACGTCGGCCCGGGAGATCTGATATAACCGCGCCAGGTTTTTGGCCAAATGGTCGCATGAGGGGATCCAGAGGAGGCGATGTGAGATTCGGGAACTTCGGGTTAGGGTTGAGCTTGTTGACTTGCATTGTGGGCCTTGTCGTGCTCGTGATTGCCGCTTGGATCTGGTGGAGGATCTTGGCCAAGACCGGCTATGGTGGCCCGCTTGGGCTTCTGATGCTGGTTCCGATTGCCAACTTGGTCCTGCTCCTGGTCCTCGCCTTTGGAGAGTGGCCGGTAGAAAAAGAGGTGCACCGGTTACAAGGGGGAAAGTAGTCGGCGGAGCTCTCAAGCTGGGACCGCGAGCGGTCGACGCCGGGGAGGGCCCCTCCCCTTCGCTGCCCTGCGGCGAGGCCCGTCCCGATCCCCCGCCGGATCTGGGTTGCCGGGAAGGGAAAACAAGCGCTCCACGCCGCCCTGCGGGCAGGTTTCGGCTGGGCTCGGGTGCTTGAACCTTGCGCTGGATCGGGTTAGGCTGGGGGTCGAGGATTCGAACCTCGGCATACGGATCCAGAGTCCGCTGTCCTACCGCTAGACGAACCCCCAACAATGCTCGAATTCTACCATGCTGTCCGCAGCCACACCGGATCGCGGAGCCAAGCGCCTTTCCTCCCGCGCTGGGTGGGCAGGATCAGGTCATCCCGCGTAGGATCTCCTCGGCCTCATCCAGCCTTCGCAGGACCCGTTCCTTTCCCACGATCGCCATTGTCCCGAAGAGGGGCGGACTGACCGTTTGTCCGGTGACCGCGGCCCGAAGAATGCCGAACAGCTGACCGGGTTCCAGCCGCAGTGCCGCGGCCAGCTGCCTAGACCGGGGTTCCACAGCGTCATCCCCGAGGTTCGCAAAGCCAGAGAGTAATTCACGGGCGGCCCGGAGCGCGTCGGCCGACTGCCGGGCGGAGAGTCCCTTTCCGAGCAAGTCGCGCGGATCGGGCCGGACTTCCTCTCGGAAGAAGAAGCCCGCGATCTGGGGACCGTCGGAGAGCGTGACGATCCTTTCCTGGACTAGAGGGGCCACCCGCAGGAGGGTGGACAGGTCCGCGCCGAGGGCGGCCTTGGCGAAGAAAGGCAGCAGTCTTTCCGCCAGATCCTGAGGGGAAAGTCGGCGGATGTGGACGCCATTGAAATGGTCTTGCTTGGTGAAATTGATTGCCGCCGGAGCCGGGTTAAGGTGCGCTAGGCTGAACCGCTCGATGAGCTCATTCAGGCTGAAGACGTCGAGCTTCTCGTCAAAGCTGGCTCCCATCAAGGCGATCCAATTGAGGACAGCTTCCGGGATGTAGCCTAGCTCGCGCAGGTCACGGACGAAGATGGAATGGCCCTCTGCGAGGAGCTCGGAGCTCTCCCGTTTGCTCATCTTGCCTCGGCCGGAGGGCTTGAGGAAGACCGACAGGTGGCACCACATCGGTTCCTCCCAGCCGAAGGCCCGGTGGATGAGAGCGTGCAAGGGCAAGGAGGGCAGCCACTCCGACGATCGAATCACGTGTGTGATTCTCATGAGATGATCGTCGACCATCGCCGCCAGATGGTAGAGGGCGAGCCCATCCGACTTGAGCAGGATGAAGTCGTCCAGGTTGCGGTTTTCGACGGTGATCTCCCCTCGGAGCAAGTCACGAGCGGTGGTCGAGCCCTCCGAGGGGGTCTTGAAGCGAACGACGTGGGGTTCGCCGGCATCCGCGCGAGCGCGGGCTTGAGCGGGGGCCAGCCGGCGACACAAACCGTCGTATCTTGGCGGTTCCTTCCTTTGCTGCTGGCGGACCCGCAGGTCGGCGAGCCTCTCGGGGGAGCAGAAGCAGTAGTAGGCCTGCCCCTGTTCCACCAGTCGGTGCGCATGCTCCAGGTAGATCTCCTTGCGCTCCGATTGAGAATAGGGACCGTCAGGTCCGCCCCGAATCGGGCCCTCATCCCACTGCAGGCCAAGCCAGCGCAAGTTTTCCAAGAGGTCTTCGTAGGCCCCGGCCACCAAGCGCTTTCGATCGGTGTCCTCGATTCGAAGAATGAACTGCCCGCCCGTCTGACGGGCCAAGAGGAAATTGTAGAGGGCGGTCCGGGCCCCGCCCAGGTGAAGAAATCCCGTGGGGGAGGGGGCAAAGCGGACGCGGGCTGGCGTAGTCATCCTAGAATTCAAGCTCCTGCCGGTAAAGCACAACACTCTCCACCAGACCCACACCCAACAACAAGGACCACAGGGCGCTCCCTCCGGAGCTGATAAAGGGCAGAGGCAAGCCGGCCACGGGCAGAAGGCGCAGGTTCATTCCGATGTTAAACGCCGCCTGGTAGAAGATCAGCGTGGCCACTCCGTAGGCGATCAGTGCTCCAAACGTGTCCCGGGATTGCCGCGCCGCTCTCAGGCACCGGTAGATGATGAATCCCAGCACAACCATCACGGCCAGGGTCCCCACCCAGCCCCACTCTTCGGCGATGACCGAGAAGATAAAGTCGGTCTGCCTCACTTTCAAGAACCGCAGTTGCACCTGGGTGCCGTGCGCGTACCCCTGGCCAAACATGCCTCCGGACCCGATGGCGATCAGAGCCTGCTGCACGTTGTAGGTCGCAGAAACGTCGACCGAGGGTTGGATGAAAAGGACCAGCCGCTGGCGCTGGTAAAAGGGCAGGAATGGATAAGCCGCGATCGGAAGGATCACGGCGGCGGCTGCAATTATCGCGAGGTGCCGGGGCCGGATGCCCGCGGCAAAGATGATGGCGACCCAAAGAACCATGGTCAGGATGGCTGTGCTGAGGTCGGGTTGCCGGAAGATAACGATGGCCGGGATCGCTGCGATGACCAGCGTCCGCAGCACTCCTCCCCAAGTGGTGATACGGTCCTCTCGGCGAGCAATTTCGTCGGCCAGGATGATGATCAGCAAGACCTTGGCCAGCTCGGACGGCTGCACCAGGATGATTCCGAGATTGAGCCACCGGGAGGCACCGAAGGAGGAGGACCCTGCAACTTCCAGAGCCAAGAGGACCACCAGCAGGACCACATACATCGGCCGCGTGACCGCCCGCCAGAAGTGGTAATCCAGAATCGTTGCGCCGAGAAGAACCAACATTCCGATCAAGGCGTAGAGAGCCTGATGCTGGGCAGTACTGGCGAGAGTATCGTTGCCGGCGATCGCTGAGCGAATCACAGCAACGCCGAAGACCACGAGCAGGCCCACGGCGCCCAAGAGCCAGAAGTCGAAGTGCCTCCACCGCCGCACGCTGAACATGCCGGTGGACCTAAGTCAGTCTCCTGCGGCGGGAGGGCGCGGGAAGGGGGATATCCGCCACCAGGCGATGCTCGCGACCCTCTTGGGTGAGACGTACTTGTACATTGCTCGGTTCGATGTCGATGCGCTGCGACACGATACGGATCAGATCATCCTTGATATCCTCCAGAAGGCTGGGGGAGATATCCGTGCGGTCGTGGAGCAGCACAATTTTCAACCGCTCTTTCGCGGCCTGCGCGCTGGAGGAGGGCTTGCGTCCGACGAGGCGATCCAGGAGGCTGGTCATGATCTGGCACCTCCACGCACCAGGCGGGCCAATCGATCTCGAAATCCTTCCTGCCCGTCCATCGAGGCGAAGGGGACTTCCTCCCCGAGAAGGCGACGGGCGATGTCGCGAAAGGCTTGGCCAGCCTTGCTCTTCTCCAGCAGGGCGGCCGGTGTACCCCGATTGCTGGACACCAGAACCGCCTCGTCCTCGGGGACCAGGCCGATGAGGTCAATGGCCAAGATCTCGAGCACATCGGCGGTGTCCAACATGTCCCCCCGGCGCACCAGTTCGGGTTTGATGCGATTGATGATTAGCTGGCCCGGTCCCTTGGCTTCCGCCTCGAGCAGTCCGACGATGCGGTCGGCATCGCGGACCGCGGATACGTCCGGGTTGGTGATGATAATTACCCGATCGGCGGGGGCAATCGCATTTCGAAAGCCCCGCTCGATTCCGGCCGGTGAGTCAATCAGGATCCAATCGAATCCTTTTCTCAATTCGTCACAGACTGCGATCATGTCCTTGGGAGAAACCGAGCTCTTGTCGCGGGTTTGGGCCGCCGGGATCAACTGAAGGTCAGGGAGGCGCTTGTCTTTGATCATGGCCTGGCGAAGTTTGGCGCGCCCTTCCACAACGTCCACAAGGTCGTAGACAATCCGGTTCTCCAGCCCGAGGATCACATCCAGGTTGCGCAACCCGATATCGCTGTCCAGGCACACCGTCTTCTTGCCCAGGGCGGCCAGGGCCACTCCGATGTTGGCGGTGGCGGTCGTCTTGCCGACCCCCCCCTTTCCCGATGTGATGGTGACCACAGTCGCGGTCATATGGGCCTCACTTGTTCATGGGGGCTTTTGGGTCGAGCGAGCCCTTCTCGGGGCGACGATCCCCAGGCTCCCAGCGCTCTGCCACGAGTTCTTCGCCGCGAAGGAGGGCCACTTCCGGGTGAGGAGGTCCTTTGCGCGGCGGGGAAGTCGCGGCGTGTTCAGCAATGCGCAGTTGTGTGGGCGAAAGGTCGAGGGCACAGACCACGGCGTCCCTGTCCCCCTCGGCCCCAGCATGGACCACCCCGCGCAAGCGACCCCAAACGATTACATTGCCTCCAGCAACGATCTCGGCCCCCGGGTTTACATCGCCGAGGACAACCACATGGCCGGAGTATTGGATCAAGTTGCCCGATCTGAGAGTCCGCTGGATGAGAATGGCGGGACTTCCCAAGAGCCCGCTTCCCACAGGCACTTCCACTGCTGCCCGTTCCTCCGGAAGCTCGATTTCAAGGCCCAGGCTCTGCGCCGCCGTCTGAGTAGAGGGGGAGTCAGAAAGCGCGGCCCAGAGGGTGATGCCACGCTCGGAAAACTCATTTCTCAGGTCCGCAAGGTCGGATACGTGGAGGGACCGGGGCCCGAGACGAATGGCCACGCGAGCACCCCGGAAGAACTCGCTGTTGGAGTCCAGCCGAGCGAGGAGTTCTTCCAGGACTTTCTCCCAGCTGCCGTCGCCCAAGGAGACCAGCAAACCCTCGCGGGTCCCCTTGATTGCGAGTTCTGTCCCCATCCAATCGATTATAGCATGAGAAATTGCTAAGATTGGCCTCCCGCCTCAATTGCCTTGAGGTAGAAATACGCTTCCAGGATCTGCTTCACGATCGGGGTGGCCGTCACCGCGCCTTCGCCCCCGTTGTAGACGAAGGCGACCACCGCAATCTCGGGGTTGTCATAGGGGGCATAGCTGAGATACCAGGCGTGAGAAGGCCACGCTCCGGGCTGGCATAGGTTGCGGGACTGGGCGACGTTGTCGCAGTACTCCGCCGTGCCCGTCTTCCCAGCCACGGCAACGTTGGGGAGATCACCTCTCCCCTCGGCCGTTCCGCTCACCACGACCGCGCGCATCCCCTCCTGGACCAGCCGGATCCACTGAGGATCGACATGCCAATTGTAGTCGGGGGGCACCCCCTTGGTGATGTCCCAGAGCACCTGAGGGGCATTGTGCTTGATGACGTTGCCCTCGCCGTCGAGATAATCCTCAATCAGCGTGGGTTTCATCACCTTGCCTCCGTTGGCGACGGTGGCGGCGGATTCCAGTACCTGCAGGGGGGTGGCCAGGACGTATCCCTGGCCGATCGTGGCGATATACGTGTCCCCGGTGGACCAGTTCTCACCCAAGTTGATGCGCTTCCAATCGGGATCGGGAATTAATCCGGTGGCTTCCCCCGGGAGTTCGATCCCCAGGGTTCGCCCGTATCCGATGGCCTGCGCGTACCGCTTGATGCGCACGATGCCCAGCCCGCCTCCCTCCAATTGCCCCGGGGTAGCGCCGCCCACTTCTCCTGGCCACCCGCCGCCCAGCTTGTAGAAGTAAACGTCATCGGATTCTGCGACCCCCTCGATGAAAGTCACATTCCCAAATCCCGTCGGAAACCAATTGACGAGCCTCTGGGCCAGACCGGGATCATTCGGGTAGTAGCGGTTCTGGATGACGATGTACCCCGGATCGGTTACGACTTGGTCGGGAGTGATGACATGCTCGTTTAGTGCGCCAATCGCCGTGGCCAGCTTGAAGACCGAACCCGGAGGGAATTGGCCTTGTACCGCTTGGTTGATGAGAGGCGTACTGGGGTCGCCGAGCAATTGGTTGTAGTAGTCGAGCGGAATAATCCGTGCGAATTGCTCGTTGTCGTACGTGGGGAGAGAGACCATCGCGAGGATCTGCCCATTCTGGGGGTTCATGGCGATGACCACCCCCGTAGCGACGGGGCTGCGCAGGAAATCCGGTTGGGCGAATCGTATGTTGTCAATTCCTTGCTGCAGGGCGGCCTGGGCAGCGGCCTGCAGGCGGGTGTCAAGAGTCAGGCGCAGGCTTTCACCCGCCACGGCCTCCTGAGGCGGCGCCACATCGCGGAGCTGCAGTCCGGCCGCATCTTCTTCGACCAACTTGCTGCCGAAGGTCCCCGCCAAGACGTTTTGCATCGACAGCTCCACTCCGGAGTAGCCGATCTGGTCCGTTCCCACCCGAAACCCGAGGGACTTGTACTGGGCACTCAGGTTGGCGGGGATCGGCCCCATATATCCGATGACATCGGCGGTCAGGGAACCGGTGGGGTAGTCTCGCACCGGGGTAACATCCACACCCACGCCGGGCAGGAAGGCCGATTCTTCTTGGATGATCATGGCCACGCTAGGATCGGCGTCGCATTTGACTTTGACCGCCGTGTAGGGAGCCAATCCGGTCCACTCTTCCACGAGGTCTTGAATCCCTCGACCCGGCGCGCATTCGGCGGAAGGTTTGGAACCCGGCACCGTGATCGGGACCCCCGTGAGGGCAGATAGTCTCTTGTAGATCGCCTGTACTTCGGCCGGGCTGTCAGGAAGATCGGCCGGGGTGATCGTAATGTTGTAAGAAGGAAGGTTCCTGGCCAGCAGAACTCCGTTGCGATCGTAGATGACTCCTCGGCCAGCCGGCAAAACCACCTTGGTCAAGCGATTCTCGTCTGCCAAGGCGGTGTACTCGGGTCCCTGGATGATCTGGAGAACGAACAACCGAATCGCGAACAGGGCGAAGATGCCGACTGCTACCATCAGCAGGGCCAGGATTCTTCGTGGCGTGATCAGGTTCTCCGGCTCTGATATGTGTTTCACAACGCTATTCCTCCAACTCACTCACCGCCGGTTTGCCTCGCGTGGCATAGTGAAGTCGGGAGAGCAAGCCATAAACCGGCAGCACGAAAAGCGTGTTGAAGAAGGCCGTCGGCAGCGTCACGTAGGCCAATGCAAACCCGACGTCAACAGGTCTTCCGGTGAACCCCAGGAGGGCAAGGCTCACCAGGTGGCTGATCCCCGTCCCCAGCAGGGCGAGGGCCATGATGATCAGGGGATGACGTCCCCAGAGTCGACCCTGAAGCTGCCCGGCGGCCAGCGCGGCGATGGTGAAAGCAATGGAGGTGGACCCCAGCGGGCCTCCGGACAGGAGGTCGGAAAACAGCCCGCCCAGCGCAGCCCAGCCAAGTCCCTCCTCGGGACGAAGGATACTCCAGCACAAGACCATCAAGAGCGGGAGGCCCAAGCTCCCCCCGAAAATCTGGATCTGGGTCAGGACCGCAGACTGCAGAAGAGCGGCAAGAATCAGAAGGGGGACGGCGATGATCCAGATCATGTCCTTCCGCGCCTACGGGGTGCTGACCCCCGACTCCAAGGGTTGAACATTGATGGGTTGGAAATTGACGATGATGAGCAGGATCTCGAGCGAGCTGAAGTCGTTGCGGGGCTGAATGGTCGCGGTCTGGTAGAGTTCATAGTCCCGCTTGTGCACACTGATGATTTGACCGATCAGGATATCGGGAGGGAACCCGCCTCCCAGTCCGGAAGTCACGACGAGATCTCCCGCCTTCATCGTCGCATCTTGAGGAACAAAGGTCAGAACCAGTTCGCCCGTCGGTTGTCCGGTCACGATCCCTTCGGCCGGGGTCGCGGCGCCCTGGATCTTGGCGTTCACCGAGGATTGCGGATCAATGATCAATTGCACCTTGGAGGCGCTCGCGGTCACTTCCGAGATGCGGCCTACCAGGCCATTCTGGCTGACGACCGGCATGCCTCGTTGAACCCCACTGTCCGATCCTTGGTCGAGAATCAGATACCGCAAGAAGGGATTCGTGTCCCGCCCGACCACTTGAGCGGTGATGTAGCGACTGGCGGGCTGTTCTCGCGCAAATCCGAGAAGGGCGCTGAGCACATCTAGTTGCGCGGTTTGCTCGCGCAGGGTGACCACCTGGGCCTCCAGTTGAGCCACTTCGGCCTCCAACTGGGCGTTGCGAGCCTGAAGCTGCGCCAAGCTGCGCGGAGCCGTGAGGAAGTCACGAAAGTCATAATAGGCCCTGGAGAACGACCGCTGCACTCCGACCAAAGGCGGCTGGATCAGGCCCGCGATGGGAGCCCAATATCCGCTGCGCTGCAGGAACAGCAGTCCTATCGCGCCGACGATCAGCGCCAAGGCGAGCAGAATCCTTCTACGAAGTTCGGACACACGCCGCTCCAATGGGCTCCGCGCTGCGAGGTGGAGTCAGAGAGATTCCGGGGCGCGGCCTAGCGAGTCCCTCGAGGCCGCTCAAGAGACGCCAGGAATTGGCGGTCCGTCTCGAGATTCTCAAGAATCGCCGCGGCACCACGAACGACGCAAGTGAGAGGGTCATCCGCAAGCCAAACGCGGACGTGAAACTCGTCGCTCAGTCGGTCCGGCAGCCCGCGCAGGAGCGAGCCGCCCCCTGTGAGCGCCAATCCGCTGTCCAGCAGATCGGAAAGAAGTTCGGGTGGAGCCTGATCCAGGATTTCGCGAAGCGCCTGGGCGATGACTTTCACCGAAGGGGCCAAGGCCTCCCGCATCTCAATCGAAGAGATTTCGACTTCCTCGGGCAGTCCCGTGATCAGATTGCGTCCGCGGACGCGGGTCACCCTCTCCTCTCGAAGGGGAAAGGCCGCGCCAGCGGAAATCTTCGCCTGTTCGGCCATGGCGTTGCCGACCAGTAGATTGTACTTTTCCCTAAGGTAGGCGATGATGTTTTCATCCATCTCGTCGCCGGCAACACGAATCGAATGGGAGGCAACCACGTTCCCATTCGAGAATATGGCCATTTCGGTGGTGCCCCCGCCGATGTCCATGAGCATGCAGCCGCGTGTGTCGCGGATGGCCAGACCTGCGCCCATGGCTGCCGCCAAGGGCTCTTCGACCAAAAAAGCCTCGCGGGCGCCCGCCGAAAGGGCGGCATCGTAGACGGCGCGCTTCTCCACCTCGGTGGCCCCGCAGGGCACACCCACAATCACGCGCGGCCGGGGCAGCGGGACCACGCTCTGCTCGTGAGCCTTGCCAATGAAGTATTCGAGCATAGCCTGGGTCACGTCAAACTCGGAGATGACGCCATCGCGAAGCGGTCGAATGGTGAGAACATTGGAGGGTGTTCGACCCACCATCTCCTTGGCGGCATTTCCGATGGCCAGCGGACGACGAGACTTTTTCTCGATGGCCACCCAGGAGGGCTCGTTGATCACGATTCCCTTGCCTCGGACGTTGACCAGAGTGTTGGCCGTCCCGAGGTCGATGCTGATATCCAGGGAGAACAGGCCGAGAATCCAATTGAACGGGTTGAGGGGCAAACGAAGCTCCTTGTTGGATCTCCAGCAAGGGGGTCGGCAGACTTAACCAGCGCAGGCCGCGATTATACCATCCCGGAGGCCGAAGCGGACGCGGGGGCGGCAGGAGGCGATGCTATAATCCGCCTGTCCAGCGCTGATGGCCCCCTCCGTGCGCTGGCCTCCAAATGAGGACTGGGGTGCTTGATATCGAGCAACAGGTGACGCTGCTCATGCAGGGCAGCGAGTACGGTGATGCCAGCCTGCAACAAGCCATGGCTGGCGAGCTGCGGGAGCGCCTCCTTCTGGCGCAGAGGGAACAGCGGCCCTTGCGCGTGTACTGCGGTTACGACCCAACCAGTGCGGACCTGCACCTCGGGCACACGGTGACCATGCGCAAGCTGCGGCAGTTTCAGGAACTCGGCCATCATGTGACCTTTCTGATCGGCGACTACACCGCCCGAGTGGGAGATCCCTCCGACAAAGACAAGTTGAGGCCTCAGCTATCTGAGGAGCAGATTCGTGCCAACGCGCAGACCTTTGCCGAACAAGCCTTTCGCATCCTGGACCGCTCTCGGACCGAGGTCCGCTACAACTCAGAGTGGCTGGGTAGTTTGACTCTCGCCGACCTGATCCAGCTGGCTTCGAATTTCACGGTCCAGCAGTTTGTCACCCGAGAGAACTTTCGCCTGCGCTGGGATCGCGGCGAGGCCATTTTCCTGCATGAGACCTTCTATTCCATCCTGCAGGGCTACGATGCATTCAGCCTTCGCGCCGACGTGCAGGTGGGGGGTACCGACCAGCTCTTCAATATTGTTTCGGCCGCTCGCAAGGTCATGGAGTCTCTGGGCGTGGCTCCCAACGTGGCTATCCTGCTCGGCATCCTGCCCGGCACGGATGGGGTGGTGAGAATGAGCAAAAGCCTGGGTAACCATATCCCCCTCCTGGCCGCCGCTGAGGATACGTATGGGAAAATCATGAGCCTCCCGGATTTGGCCATGGGGCCGTACTTCCGCCTGCTTTCTCGGTGGTCCCCCGAGCGGATCGATGAGCTCGAAGCCTCGCTAAGGAACGGCACAGTCCACCCTCGAGACGCCAAGATGGAGCTTGCCCGGGAAATCGTGGAGATCTACCACGGCCGGCAGGCGGTAGAACCTGCCGAGCTTGCTTTCCGGCGGGTCTTTCAGGAGAATGCCCTGCCCGAGGAATTGGCGGAAGCTTCCTACTCGGAGGGGACCAAGGTGGTCGATTTCCTGGCCGAACACAACCTTGCCCGAAGCCGCAGCGAGGCGAGGCGCCTGATCGAGCAGGGGGGCGTGAGGTTGGACGGAGAGGCCGTTCGGGACCTGGAGGCGACCCTCTCGGGGAGAGGCGGCTCGGTGCTCCAGGTCGGCAAGCGCAAGTTCGTTCGTCTCAAGGCGCGCCCCTAGGCTCCGCAAGTGGGCCTGGCTCCCAAATCCGCATCGCCTGCGAGACCTTTCCTTCAGGGCAGGCCGGGAAGGAGGAAGGGCGCGCAGGCGCTATGAGACATAGCGCGAAATGAGAGGAGCAAGTCCCCTTTTCGTGCCCTCGGGGATCACCTCCCGAGCGGTGATGATTGCGTCCTTCAATGCATCCGGGCAAGAGCATGTCCGGTCCGGGGAAAGACTCGCGACGAGCCGGCTGACCGCCTCTTGGGCGATCGTTGTGTTCTGATTGAGAATCCGGATGACCATTTCCACGCTCACGGGCGCCTCCTCGACGTGCCACACGTCGTAGTCGGTCACATGGGCCATCACCGCGTAGCACATCTCCGCTTCCCTTGCCAGGAAGGCTTCCGGGGAGGTGGTCATTCCGATGATTGACATTCCCAGCTGTCGGTAGACGTTGCTTTCCGCCTGGGTCGAGAATCGAGGCCCCTGCACGACCATGAGGCTGCCCCCTCTGTGGACGCTGGCCCCCGTGCTGCTCACCGCGTCGTAGAGTTGCGCAGAGAGCTCGCGGCAGAAGGGTTCCGCCACCCCGATGTGAGCGACGAGGCCTTGGCCAAAAAAAGTAGCCTCGCGCCCATGCGTGTGGTCAAAGATCTGATCTGGGATCACGATATCCCCGGGAGCGTAGTCTTCCCGCAGGGACCCGCAGGCGGAGATAGAAACTACGCGCTCGACCCCCAGCACTTTCAAAGCGAAGATGTTGGCGCGATAGTTCACCTCGCCGGGCATGATCCGGTGCCCGCGTCCGTGTCGGGCCAGAAAGGCTACCCGTTGGCCGGAGAGTGTTCCGACCACCAGCGGATCACTGGGCTTGCCAAAGGGGGTCGCAAGATCATGTTCCTCCAAATCCTGAAGGCCAGCCATCGCATACAGGCCCGAGCCTCCAATGATGGCCACTTTGGGCTTTCCTGACATGGCAACTCCTTTCCCAGCGGGGCAGCCCGAGCAACTCCTGACCGCCCTGTCCCTGAAGCAGGCATGCGCCGCGTATTATACGGCTGCGATGGGGCGCGAACACGAAATGGGCCCATCCCGCGAACGATTCCGCGGGAGTCCCCGGCGAGGGGATTGGATATACTAACAGAAGCACTGCGAGCTTCCCGTTGGGCCCCACTCGGGCGGGAGCTCGCGCCTCCCGGAGCAAGGGGAGGTCCAAGCCCAGGGGGTTGAGAAGATGGAAGCGCCTGGCCAAGCGCTCGGGTCTTCAGGATATGGGGAGGTCGATCACTCGGCCGACCGCGCGTATCGAATCTGGGGCCCCGACCTCGGAGCCCTGCTCTCTTCAGGCGCCCGTGCGCTCTACGACTTGGCGAGCGTCCAGGCGGATAACGGCAGAGAGGTGGAACGGAGTATCCAGATCGACGGCATCGACCGAGAAAGCTTGCTGATCGGCTGGCTCAACGAGCTCCTGTACATCCTGGGGAACGACGGCGTGGCCTTCAGGCAATTTGAGTTCCTCGAACTCACGGACCGGCACCTCCGGGCGCGGGCGCTGGGGGTGGCCTCCAGACAGGTTCCCAAAGACGTAAAGGCGGCGACATACAACAGCCTGGCAATTCGCTCAAGCGACCGAGGCCTTGAAGCCACGGTCGTGTTTGACGTGTAAGTCCCCAGCGCTGAGGGGCTCCAGGAGCGGGTAGTCTGTGCCTACTAAGAAGGACTTTCATTTGCTGGACGAGTGCCTGTGGGAACTCCCGACCTCCTACCACCCGGGCATGACGGTCCCCGTTTGGCTGGTCGCGGATGAGGGCCTGCTGGAGGACGCTCTGGAGGACCTGTCGCTGACGCAGGCCGTCAACGTTGCCTGCCTGCCAGGTCTGATTGGCCGGGTAGTGGTGATGCCTGATGTCCACCAGGGATATGGAATGCCTATCGGTGGGGTCATGGCGGCAAACGGTTCCGACGGGATGATCTCGCCGGGAGCCGTCGGTTACGACATCAATTGCGGCGTCCGCCTGCTCGCTTCCAACATCGAATACCGCGGCGTTGAGGGGCTTCTGGGAGACTTGTCTACGGCTCTCTATCGGAATTGCCCCAGTGGGGTAGGAGAGAAGGGGCATTTTCCGCTCTCGACCCAGGAGTTGGAAAAGGTCTGTGCCGAGGGATCGAAATGGGCATTACGTCGCGGGCTTGGGTGGGAGGAAGACCTTCGGCGTACCGAGGAATTTGGATGTTTGCAGGGGGCCGACCCTGCTCGTGTGAGTCCCCGAGCCAAGGAAAGAGGCAGGGGGCAGATTGGAACCCTGGGGGCAGGTAACCACTTCATCGAAGTGGATGTGGTGGAGCGGATCTTCGACGACCGGGCCGCCGAGGTGATGGGGCTGAGCCCAGGCACTCTGGCCGTGCAGATTCATTGTGGATCCCGAGGCTTTGGACATCAGATTTGCACTGACTATGTGCAGGACCTTCAGGCCGCCGTGGGCAAGTACAGGATCAGTCTTCCGGACAGGGAACTGGTGTGCGCGCCCCTCGATTCGCCCGAGGGGAGAGCCTATCTGGCAGCCATGAAATGTGCCGCGAACTTTGCCTTTGCCAATCGCCAGGTATTGGCCTCCCTGGTACGCCGCAGCTTCGAGGAGGTGATGGCGCGGACCTCCTCGCATTGGGACCTTCATCAGGTGTATGACATCACCCACAACATGGCGAAAATGGAGGAGTTTGACCTGGAAGGAAGTCATGTACGGGCGTGCGTGCACCGCAAAGGCGCTACCCGAGCCTTTGGGCCTGGTTTTGAGGGGTTGCCTGAGGAGTACCGCCAGATAGGGCAGCCTGTTCTCGTGCCCGGATCGATGAGCACCTCCAGCTGGGTCTTGCTGGGGGCCCCGCGAGCCATGGAGATTTCCTTCGGTTCGACCTGCCACGGCGCGGGTCGACGTCTCAGTCGTGCCCGAGCGAAACGCCAGGTGCGGGGAGACCAGCTGCGTGGCGAAATGGAGCGGCAGGGGATCCACGTGCGCGCCGGCTCCATGGCGGGACTCGCCGAAGAGGCCCCCCAGGCCTACAAGGATGTCGACCGCGTTGTCGACGTGGTGTGTCGAGCGAGGATCGCAATCAAAGTAGCCAAGTTGAGGCCCGTCGCCGTGGTCAAGGGTTGATCTCTGGAGGGTCGGGACGAGGGAAAGCTTGGAGGCGAACATGGAGGAAGATGTCGTTCATTCGCCCGTTGAGTACTTGAAATCACGATTGGGTCCCTTGCCAGCGGAGGCCGAACTTGGCGCCTACGAGCATTGGTGGCTTGAGCAGGGCCAGGGGATCTCTCAGGCGGTGGATCGTGCCGGCACGCCTTGGCTGAGAATGTATGACCAACTGGGTAAGCGGGTGGACGAAATTCTCTACCCGCCCGGCTATCGTTCCATGCTGCAGCGCGGGTACCAGGCCGGCGCCGTTTGGCGCGCATTCGCGGACGGCTCCCTCCTTCCCTGCTACCTCATAGGGTATGTGACTTCGTTCTTTGACCCCGGTTTGTATTGTCCCTATATCGTCAGCCTGTCCACCGCCATCCCGATTTCAAAGTACGGGAGCCAGCCGATTCGCGAGCGCTTTCTACCCATGCTCCTGCGGCAGGATGGGCAAGGTTGGCAGGGAGCAACTTGGATGACGGAAGCTGCGGGGGGTTCCGACTTGGGGGCGGCGATCGAGACCACTGCGAAGGAAGAAGGGGATCATTGGGTCTTGGAGGGCGAGAAGTACTTCGCCAGCAATGCGGGGGCCGACCTTGCAGTTGTCGCGGCCCGGCCGATCGGCGGACCCAAAACGGTGAGGGGGCTCGCGCTTTTTTTGGTCCCCCGTCTGACACCCCGTGGGGACCTCAACTATTTTCTTCGTCGCATCAAAGACAAGATCGGAACTCGGTCAGTGCCCACCGGGGAGGTCGAGCTTCGTCACAGTGAGGCCTATCTGCTGGGGCGGGTGGAGGAGGGCATCTACCTTATTCTGGAGGTTCTCAACCTGTCTAGAGTCGGCAACAGCGTGGGGAGTGTCGCCCTGGCTCAGAGGGCTCTCAGCGAGGCTTCGACCTTTGCCCGACAGAGGGTCGCCTTTGGAAAGCCCATCGGGCAGCAACCTCTCCTGAGGCGGCAGATCGAGGAAAAGGGGGTCTTGTTGCACGAGTCCTTCTGCCTGGCGTGGGAGGCCGTGCGTCTTCTGGACCAAGTGTGGCAGGAAAGGCCGCGCTATTCTGAGCACTATCACCTCTTTCGCCTCATCGCCCACCTGGCGAAGTACTGGACTGCCGAGGTAGCTGTGCAAACCGCCAAATGGACCATGGAGGTCTACGGCGGAGTGGGTGTGCTGTCGGAACACGGCGTGGAGCGTCTGCTGCGAGAGGCCATGATTCTCCCAATCTGGGAGGGGACGCCTCATCGGCAGATCCTGGACGGCATGGAAGTGATTGAACGCAAAGCCGCGGACCGTGCGCTCTTTGACTACTTGATCGAGAAGGGAGTCGACAGTCGGCAGCTGGCCGAGACAAGCGACCTCCTCGAGACCTGGCGCGGCTGGCACGCGGATCGACGGGAGGCGGAAGCCGAGATCGTTTTCGGGAATCTGGCCCGGACCACAGCTTCTCTCCTCGCCGCGCCGGGAATGTGAATCCCGAGGTTCCCTGGGCGGTCTGAACTCCCCGGGTTCGGGCCCCGGTGGCCTGCGCCCGGCGGGCTCCGGCAGCCCCAAGTCTTCACGAATGACTATTCGGGCGTTACAATGATTTCTCTGCCAGAATCTGGACTCGCGCGCCGGTTTTGTTAGGATCGCTAGGCGATGGTCAGACGGGTTGAGTCGAGCGACATCCCCGCGCGAGGGAACAAGCGGATCATCGCTAGGTCTCAAAAAAGGATGGCGAGGGCAAGGGAGGGCGAGGCTGGCAAGAGGTCGCTCAGGGGGGGTGGGGAGACCCGTCCGGTCTCAGAGTGGGTGGGGGGTTGCCTGAGCCTGCCGCGCTGCCTAGGCTTGCCAGGAGGGTTCCCCTCGTTTCGCCGACTTCGACTGGGCCCTGGCGCCCGATTCTCTCTGCCATGGTGGCCGGGAATTGGCTGATGAGAGACCGCCAGCTTCTTACTCCCGATGAGACGCGCGTCACCTCCGCCAGCCAGGAGTTGGCTCGGGCGCTCTGGAAACGGGTCCGCTAGCGGCAGGAGCCGGCGGCGCGAGCCGCCAGGAGGAGCTTCCATGTCCGAACATCTCCTGTTCACGCTCGCGATCGTGGGAGGAACCGGCCCGGAAGGCACGGGACTGGGGATGCGTTGGGCCAAGGCGGGCTACCGTGTGATCATTGGATCCCGCTCTGGCGAGAAGGCGGAGGCACACGCTTCCCTTCTCAGTGCGCGACTGGGTGAGGCTGGCCTGATTCACGGCGTGGAGAACTTAGAGGCCGCTCGTCAGGCGGACTTGGTCGTCCTGACCGTTCCCTACGCAGGCCATCGCCGAACTCTCGAGGCGATCGCCCCGATGCTGAAGGGCAAGATCCTCCTGGATGTAACCGTGCCCCTCGATCCCTCGGATGTCACCCGAGTGAGGATGCCTCCGGCGGGCTCGGCGGCGCAGGAGGCACGCGAGGTCCTCGGATCCGAAGTCCGTGTTGTGAGTGCCTTCCACAATGTGGCCCAGGCACAGCTGGAGGACCCAGACAGCCCGCTGGCCTGTGACGTTCTGGTGTGCGGTGACGACGGGGCAGCCAAAACCCAAGTCATGGAGCTGGTGGAGGCCGCCGGGGCGCGAGGCTGGGACGCAGGGCCTCTGGACAATTCCGCCGTCCCGGAAGGCTTGACTTCCATTCTGATTGGCATCAACAAGCGATTCAAGGTCCGGTCCTCCGCGATTCAAGTGGTGGGGGTGCCCCGGTGAACCTGGTTGCAACGCTGGTCCTGACCGCACTCCCCGATACTCCCCTGGTGAAGTCAGGCGACGACTTGGTCCTCATTATCGAGGAAGGAGCCAAGCGCGCTGGCCTCCAACTCCGAGATGGGGACGTTCTCGTACTTGCGCAAAAAATCGTCTCGAAGTCCGAGGGGAGAGTGGTGGATCTGAGGGAGGTTGTGCCCTCTCCCCGCGCGAACACGGTCGCAAAGTATGTGGAGAAGGACCCGCGCTTTGTCGAGCTGGTCCTGCGAGAAAGCAAAAAGGTCCTCCGAATGCGACCGGGCCTGTTGGTTGTGGAACATCGGCTCGGTTTCGTTTGCGCCAATGCCGGCCTCGACCGATCCAATGTGGCCCCTCACTCGGGAGGAGAGGAGCGAGTGCTCTTGCTTCCCGCCGATCCCGACGCTACCTGTGAGAGCATCCGCCAGAGGCTAGGGGAGCGTCTGGGAGTCTCCGTGGGGGTGATAATCAATGACTCGCATGGCAGAGCTTGGCGGAAAGGCATCCAAGGGGTGGCTATCGGCGTCGCGGGTGTCCCGGCACTCGTGGACATGCGAGGTCACCCGGATCTCTTCGACTACATGCTGCAGATCACCCAGATCGGAACCGCAGACGAGATGGCCGCGGCCGCCTCCCTGCTCATGGGGCAGGCGGATGAGGGCCGCCCGATCATTCACGCCCGAGGGTTTCCCTACCCCCTCCGCCCGGGGAGTCTCGCCGAACTCATACGCCCCGAGGACGAAGACGCTTTCCGATAGGCCCTCAAGGGGGCCGACCTGACGCATCGGATTCCTGAGGGCGGAGCGGATCGGAAACAGGATGGGTAAGCCCGCGCGCCGCACCCTCGTCCGGCAGGCTCGAGGGACCCACGCACTATCTGGCTTGGGTGGAGCGCGAACGGAAGGGCGGGGTCGGGTGGGACGAGGTGGCAGCGGCCCGGCGGACCGTGGATTGGCGTCTCCAGCGGGCAGCCCGGGGGCCTGTGGGAGCAAGGGGCTCGCCTGGCAATCCCTCCGTTCTCGGGGGCACCATCCTGCGCAAAGCGGGGATGGCGGAGGGTTCTCTCCTCCACCCGGGTGGCGCAGGACTCGCGAGCCCGCTGGAGGCGAGGCAGGCAGAGGTACGGCCGATGCCTGGCCCTATTTATGGACCGGCCGACGGTCGGAGAATGACAGGCGATCGCACAGCTTTCTATCAAATCCTGCGTAGCAGGCGCTCCGTTCGAAGGTTCGATCCGGAACCCGTTGAGCGTGAAGTGCTCCTGCGCCTGATCGAAGCGGCCACTCTGGCCCCTTCCGCTCACAACTCTCAACCCTGGCGTTTCGCCATCTTGACGGATCCTGAGGTTCGGCGGCGTCTAGGATGGGTGATGGGCGAGGCCTTCCGATCCGACCTGATGCTCGACGGTCGCTCACCCGAGGAGATCGAAGGGGCGGTGCGGCGCTCGCGTGAAAGGCTTGAGCAGGCACCAGTTGCCATTGTGCTGGCGCTGAGCCTTCGCAATGCCGATCATTACGCGGATGGTCGTCGGCAGAATGCGGAACACACCATGGCTGTACAGGGAGCGGCCCTGGCCGCTGAAAACCTGCTCTTGGCGGCGCACGCGGAAGGTCTCGGCGGGTGCTGGTTGTGCTCGCCTTTGTTCTGCCCGGACTTGGTTGCGCGCGAGCTGGGTCTGCCCGGCGACTGGGAGCCGTCAGGGATGGTCCTGCTCGGGCGTTCAGCCAAACCCACGGCACCGCGCGAGCGACATCCGCTGGACGAGGTCACGGTGTGGCGCTGATCCGGGGTTCTTTCCGCTCAAGCCCCCCCAGATGGGGTCGAGCTCCGGGAGCGGTTGCGAGCTTTGGACCTCAGACTGAATACAGATCCCAGGGCACAATGGATTCGTGGGGTGGTCGGCGAGTAGTCGCGTTGGCAGGTGGGGTGGGTGGAGCCCGGCTAGCGGATGGGCTGGCTAGACTGCTTCCGGCCGATCGTTTGACGGTCATTGTCAATACGGGGGATGATTTCGAGCTCCTGGGGCTTTCCATTTCGCCCGACCTCGACACGGTCCTGTACACGCTGGCCGGCGTCGCCGATCCCGCCCGGGGTTGGGGCATCGAGGGAGACACATTTCATTGTTTGGAGGCGCTGCGGAGTCTCGGAGATCCCAGCTGGTTCCAGATCGGGGACCGTGACCTGGCCACTCACCTGACACGCACTCAGCTTCTGCGGGCGGGAATGACATTGACCCAGGTTTCCTCGGAACTCGGCCGTCGACTGAAGGTTCTACCCCGCGTTCTGCCGATGTCCGACGATCTTCTGCGCACCTGGGTTCTTACGGAAGAAGGTCCGCTTCCGTTTCAAGAATACTTTGTGAGACGCCGGTGTGAGCCCAGGGTCACCGGTTTTCGCTTCGAGGGGGAGGAATCGGCCCAACCAAGCCCGGAGGCGCTCGGTGCGCTGGACACGGCGGATGTGGTCATCATCTGCCCTTCCAACCCGCTGGTAAGCATCGACCCCATCCTGCGTCTTCCCGGCAACCAGGCCAAATTGGCAAACCTGCCTTGTGTGGCCGTGAGTCCGATCGTTGGAGGTGCCGCGATCAAGGGACCTCTTTCGAAGATGCTCCTGGAGCTGGGCCGCGCGTCGAGCGCGCTCGAGATCGCGCGGCACTATCAGGGTTTGGCTCGCGGGTTTGTCCTGGATCAAGTGGACGCAGAATTATCGACCCAGGTCGAAGTGCTTGGGATGCGAGCGGCCTCGTTCCCGACCATGATGATTGAGGCGAGGCGGAGGGCGCGGGTGGCCGAGCAAGTCCTGGATTTTGCGGAATCCATCTTGTGATGTCGAGGAAGCTCTGGGCGCTTGTCCCGGTGAAGCGGCTCGCGGATTCAAAGACGAGGCTGACGCCCACACTTTCGGCTCGGGAACGACGCGAGCTGACCCGGCGCATGTACCTGCACACCCTTGAAACCTTGGCGCAAGCCGGCGAAAAGGTCTGCGCGACCCTCGTGGTAACCGCGGATGAGGAGGCCCTCGCTCTGGCGCGGGCCCGAGGAGTTGACACGCTAATTGAAACGGGGGGGGGAGGGCTGAACGCGGCGCTGCGTCAAGGCACCTTGAGGGTCGCCGATCGTGGCGGAAACGCGGTATTGGTTCTGCCCATCGATCTTCCCGGGCTCGCAGGCTCCGTCTTGTGCGAAGCTCTGGACCGGCTCCCGGAGGGACGCGTGGTGGCAATCGCACCGGACCACCAGCGCGAAGGGACCAACGCCCTGGTGGTCTCCCCCCTGGGCCTGATCGACTATCGATTCGGACCCGGGTCTTTCAGGGCTCATCTGGCCGCAGCGAGGGCAGAAGGGTCTGAGATTATCATCTGGAAGGGCAAAGGCTTTGCTCACGACGTCGATGTGGCCGAAGACCTTGCCACGGTCGCCTTCGCACCCCTTGACCGGAGATAAGGACATGCACATGCTGGTGAGTGAGGAAAAGGCGACAAAGTCGCAACACAGCCCGGTTCGAGCGAGCAAGTGGAAGGGAGCATGGAGCCTGAGCCCGCGAGAAAGGACTTGACCGGATGGCTGGAACGCGCGTGGCCCTCTACCTTCAGGATGCCCATGATCTGCGCGAGGGGATAGGATTCTGTCAGCTCGCGGAGAAGCGGGGATTCGAGGGCGTTTGGCAGGCCGAATCACGGCTGGCCCGAGATGCCATCGTGCCCATGGCCGCCTACGCCGCCACGACCTCTCGTCTCAAGGTGGGCTCTGGAGTGATAAACAATTGGACACGCAATATTGGTCTGCTGGCGGCGACTTTTCTCACTCTGGACGACTTGGCACCTGACCGAATCGTGTGTGGGATCGGCGCGTGGTGGGATCCGCTGGCCAGGAATGTCGGGATCGAAAGGCGCAGGCCCCTGTTGGCGATGCGCGAGACCGTGGAAGTGCTCAGGAGACTCCTGCGCCTGGAGCGAGTCACTTTTCATGGGGAGTTCGTTCACGTGACTGGGGTGGAGTTGGATTCAGTTTACGGCCGCCGGGAACCGCGCCAAGTGCCAATCTACGTGGGGGCGACAGGCGATCAAATGCTGGAACTCGCGGGCGAGATTGCGGATGGAGTCTTGCTGAATTACTGTGTTCCCCCGGAGTACAATGACAGGGCCCTGGAGCTGATCGACAAGGGCGCGAAGAAAGCCGGGCGGCGCGCCGAGGACCTGGACCGCCCGCAATTCATAGTTTGCTCGGTGGACCCGGAACGGGAAATGGCGCTGGACAGCACCCGAGAACTCCTGACCCAGTATCTTGCCCAACAACCTCACATTGCCAAGGCCTCCGGTGTCCCGGAGAACGTGGTCGGGCAGATTCAGCAGATCCTTGGCTGGCCGGCCACTCGGGAACAAATCCGGCAGGCTAAACACCTTGTCCCAGATGAGTTGGTCGAGCGGATTACTGCCTCGGGCACCCCCGCCGAGGCGAAAAGCAAAGTCAGCGAATACCAGAGAAGGGGATGCACTTGTCCTGTGCTCTACCCTGTGGGCAGTAGCGTGACCCAGCTCATTGAAACGTTCGCGCCGGGCTAGGGAACGGAGAGGTTCTGTTGAGCAAACAACCCAACTCACGGATGTGTTTCGTGTGCGGCGTTTCCAATCCGGTTGGATTGGGACTCGCCTTCTACGAAGACGAACCCGGGAGGGTCGTGGCGGATTGGACTCCTCCTGAGAAGTACCAGGGCTATCCCGGCACCGTGCATGGTGGGATCGTTGCCTCGGCGCTCGACGAAATCGCCGGAAGGACCCTGATGGGGGGAGAGTCTCCGCGCTTCATGGTCACCGTATCCCTCAGCGTCAAGTACCGTCATCCCGTTCCGGTGGGCAAGCCCTTGCGGCTCTGCGGACAGGTAACTCGCGATTACGGCCGCTTGGCGCGCGCCCATGCCCAACTCATGCTCCCCAGCGGTGAGATTGCGGCGGAGGCTGAGGTGCACTTGGTGCAATCCCCGAAGAGCCCGATCGGCACGGAGGATCTTGGTCGTATTGGATGGAAGGTGTACCCCGATGAGCCCGCGCGCATCTGAATACCACCGGCCCGCCACTCTGGCAGAAGCGCTTTCTCTCCTCTCGAGGGCAAGTCCCCTCACTCAACCCCTGGCAGGCGGCACCTACCTGTCTCTGTATTCCGACTCCCTGGAGGCCCTGGTGGACCTGAGGGAATTGCCTCTGGATGGGATTGGCACCCAGGCGGACGATTGGCGGATTGGCGCGATGACCCCCCTGGCGAGCCTTGCCGCTCACCCTGCCTTGCCGCAGGCCTTGCGGCGCGCGGCGCGGCACGAGGCGCCGGGGAATCTCCAAGGCATGGCGACCTTGGGCGGAACGGTCGCTGTCGGTTGCTCGGGGCCTCTGCTGTGCGTCCTGCTGGCTTCCGGCGCAAGGGTGGAGGTGAAACCGGGGGACGAGCCGATTCCGATCGAGGACCTCGTACTGCGGCGAGCGGAAGAGCCCGGGCGGGGCCAGCTGATTGTCGGCCTCGCCCTCCCCAGGGAGCGCTGCCTCGGACTGGCTGAGATCTCGCGGACGCCGGAAGACCGCCCCCTGGTTTGCCTATCGGTCGGCGGCCGAAGGGTCCAAGGAAGAATGCGCGAAGTGCGGGTTGCCTGCGGAGCCTATGGTCAGCCTTTGGCTCTCATGCTGGGAGCGGCAAAGTGCTTGGAAGGCCAGCCCCTTCCAGTGGGGATGGATCTGGCGCAACAGGCGGCCGAAGAAGAAACCGTTCCATGGATGGATGACATTCGTGCCAGTTCGGAGTACCGTGCCAGCATGGTCCCCGTCCTTCTCAAAAGGGCGGTGGACGAGTGCAGCGAGGGCTGAGCGGCTCGCTTTTCAGGAAGATTGGCTTGTCTTTTCGAAGGATCCGAGAGGTGACCCGAGGGATGTGATGCGGATTGAGCTTGAAGTCAACGGCGCTCGAATTGAGGCCGAAGTCAGCCTAGGAACTTCGCTCCTGCATGTCTTGAGGCAGGCCGGCCTCTTCAGCGTGAAGCACGGTTGTGAGAGCGGGGACTGCGGTTCGTGCGCCGTGCTGCTGGATGGAAAGATCATCAATTCGTGCTCCCTTCTAGCCGTGCAGGCCAGTGGAAGACGCCTCCTCACCGCCGAGGGCCTGGGTTCTGTTTCACAGCAGGGCTGGAAGACCACGAGCGGCTTGCATCCTTTGCAGGAAGCCTTTGTCGAAGTGGGGGCGATTCAGTGCGGGTATTGCACCCCGGCAATGCTCCTGGCGGCCAAGAGCCTGCTGGACCGGAAAGGATACGGAAGAGTCGCCCGACCTCCCGTCGTGAGTGAGGACGAGATTCGTGAGGCGCTGTCAGGGGTCTTGTGCCGCTGCACAGGCTATGTGAAACCCATCCAGGCGGTGCAAAGAGCGGCGGCACGAATGCGCGGGGAGACACTCGCGCCGCTTGCGGCAGCCCCCATTCCTGTGGAATGGGGAGGCCGGCCGGAGGCTGGGATTGAACCTAGGGCCGCTTCCCCCGGGGGCGAGGCGCCTCCGGACCTGGTGACCCAAACCCGCACGATGCCTGCCCTGCGCGTCGCACCTCAGGCCGCAGGCTACCAGACGGTGGGGAAACCCGAGGCCAAGGTAGACGCGGTTAAGTTGGTCCAAGGGAAGCCGGCGTTCACCGACGATATAGAAATGCGCGGCCTCCTCATCGCAAAGGTGTTATCCAGCCCCCTGGCGCATGCCCGCATCCTTCGCATCGACGCTTCGCGGGCTCGCGCGCTCCCGGGGGTCGCCGCCGTCCTCACCTTCATGGATATCCCTCGGGTAGTCTACTCGACCGCCGGACAATCGGATCCGATTCCAGGGCCTCTGGACTGCTTTTCGCTGGACTCGAAGGTTCGGTTTGTTGGGGATCGGGTAGCCTTCGTCGCGGCAGAGACAGAAGAGATCGCGGAGCGGGCGTTGGGCCTGATCCAAGTGGAGTATGAAGAGCTTCCGGCCATTCTGGATCCAAGGGAAGCGATGGAAGCGGGTGCGCCCCGGATTCATGACGAGTCGGACTATGTCCCCTTCGGCGAATCGGATCCCGCTCGGAACGTGGCAGCCCATCTGGACATCCTCCTCGGCGACGTCCAGAGCGGATTCCTTGAGGCCGATCTGGTCGTCGAGGCGGAGTACATCGTCCCCAAGGTTCAGCAGACCTCGATCGAACCTCACGTGGCGATCTCCTACTGGGACGAGGACGACCGCTTGGTTATTCGCACTTCCACGCAGGTTCCTTTCCACGCGCGCCGGATCCTGGCTCCCATCCTCGGCCTTCCGCCGAAACGTCTGCGGGTCATCAAGCCTCGCATCGGCGGCGGGTTTGGAGGCAAACAGGAGGTACTGGTCGAGGATGTGGCCGCCCATCTCACAATCGCCACGGGTCGGCCGGTCCGTTTCGAGTACAGCCGGGTGGAGGAGTTTACCTCGGCCCGATCGCGCCATCCGATGCGAATCCAAATGAAAACTGGGGTCAAGCGGGATGGGACGATCACGGCCAACGAGATGTACATCCTCTCCGACACGGGTGCCAACGGCGCCCATGCCCTGACCGTGACGGGAAATACCGGTCAGAAGGCTATGGCGCTGTACGTTGGCGACGGGCCTTACCGGGAATCGCCGAACATTCACTTTCGGGCTGATGTCGTTTATACCAATACGCCTCCGGCCGGCGCTTTTCGCGGCTATGGTGTGCCGCAGGGTTTCTTCGCCGTCGAAGCTCACATGGAACGGGTGGCTTCGGCCCTGTCGATGGACTCGATTGAGTTTCGTCTGAAGAACGCGCTGAAAGCGGGGGAACTCCAGCCGTTTTCCCGGGCGTGGTCGGAAGGCCGCGAGCCCAGGCCGGAATACGTCCAAACCTGCGGCCTGGAAGAATGCGCCCGGGAGGGAGCGAAGGCGAGCAGTTGGAAGGCCAAGCGAGAAAGCCCCGAATGGCACAAGGGCAAAGCCCAGTCACATGTCCGGCGAGGCATTGGGTGCGCTCTAGTGATGCAAGGCACGGCCATCCCGTATCTGGACATGGGTGCGGCCTCCCTGAAGATCAATGATGATGGCTCCTTTAATCTCCTGGTGGGCGCCACAGACCTGGGGACCGGATCGGATACGGTTCTGGCGCAAATGGCGGCTGAGGTCCTGGGCTGTCCGCTAGAGGATGTGATCGTCTATTCGTCCGACACCGACTTTACCCCGTTCGACAAGGGGGCCTACGCTTCCTCCACGACGTACATCTCCGGGGAGGCGGTGGTCCGGGCCGCGCAGGAGGTGAGGCGCCAGGTTTGCGAGGTGGCGGCAGAACTGTTCGCGGGGGCGAACTCACTGGATCCCGGATCGTTGCGGCTGGCCGAGGGGAAGGTCTTTTCGCCGGATGGCCGGAGCGTAACGCTGGCGGAGATCGCTTTGCGTTCACTGCACCATGCCAACCAGCGCCAGATCATGGCGGTCGCCTCCTACATGTCGCCGGTTTCTCCGCCCCCCTTCGCCGCCCAATTCGCCGAAGTGGCTGTGGACGAGCAGACGGGGGAGGTGAATGTGAAGAGGCTCGTCATGGCAGTCGACTCGGGGGTCATCGTCAATCCTCTCACGGCCTCCGGTCAGGTGGAAGGAGGAATGACTCAGGCCCTCGGCTATGCCGTGTGCGAAGAGATGCGCTACGACGAGCGCGGCCGGTCGCTGGCCAAGGATCTGCGGGATTATCACATCTTTGCGGCGAACGAGATGCCTGAACTCACGACCATTTTCGTGGAGACCTTCGAGCCCAGCCATTCCTTCGGGGTCAAGGCCGTTGCCGAAATCCCTATGGATGGGGTTGCGCCTGCGGTGGTCAATGCAATTCATGACGCCACAGGGGTTTGGATCGATGAGATCCCCGCCACGCCGGAACGGGTTTGGCGGGCCTTGAGGCGGGGGCGGGCGATGCCCCCGAGTGACCCAAAGGCAAGGCCCGGCAGGGAGTCCTAGGGAGACGACGGGCGATGAGGCGACGGCTATCCTGGTACGGTTGGGTCGGTCTGGTGGGCATCGGACTTTCCGAATTGGGGCTCTTCTTGCGCGTCGAGCCCCTGACGACTTGGTTCACTCCGCTCATCTGGACGCTGTACATTCTCTTTGCCGACGCGCTGGTGAGATTGCGACGCGGCGAATCTTTGCTCTCGCGGCGGTTCCCCGAAGCCCTGGCCATGTTCGTCTTCTCGGATCTCGGTTGGCTAGTCTTCGAGGTCTACAACCTGCGCCTGCGCAATTGGTACTATGTGGGGGTTCCCACTCAGGAAGTTCTGCGCACCTTTTCCTTCTTTTGGTCCTTTGGAACCATCTTCCCGGCGGTCTTCGTCACCCAGGACGTGTTGGAGAGTTTTGGAGTCTTCGAGGTCACGCACCGAAAACTTACCGTCCACCCGAAGGTATTAGGGGCGGCCTCGATCGTAGGTCTGGCTTTCCTGACCGTGCCGCCCCTCCTTTCGCCTCCCTTGATCCACTCCGATCTCGCACCGTACCTTTTTGGGTTTGTCTGGTTGGGTTTCATCCTCTTTCTGGAGCCCATTCACTACCGCTGGGGCTTACCCTCCCTGGTTGCGGAATGGGAACAGGGAAAGCCAGGCCGAACCTACCGTCTGCTGCTGGCCGGGTTGATTTGCGGCTTGCTGTGGGAGTTCTGGAACTACTGGGCGGGCGCCAAGTGGCATTACCTTGCGCCCATTCTTCACGACGTCCGACTCTTCGAGATGCCCGTGGTCGGGTTTCTGGGCTTTCCGCCGTTTGCCATCGAGTGTTGGCTTCTCTATCATTTCCTGCGGGCCGCCGTATTCGGCAAGGCGGGCCCAGCCTTCAACCGAGAGGGGGCAGGTGTTTCTCGGGGCAACGACTAGGGAATCAGGGTCCGACGTCACGCAGCTGCTCCAGGCCATTCTGGAGGCGCAGCGGACTGGACAACCGGTCGCGCTGGCGACCGTTGTTCGCGTGCAGGGCTCTGTGCCGCGCCATCCAGGGGCCAAGATGCTGGTCTATCCGGACGGTCACATTTTGGGGACCGTGGGCGGCGGGGAAATGGAGCGCCGTGTCCTGGCCGAGGCGCTGGAGGCGCTGAAGGTCGGCGATCCCAGAATCCTCCACTACGCGCTCACGGATCCTGCCTCGGGCGATCCTGGCGTTTGCGGTGGTCAGGCGGAGGTCTTTGTGGAGCCCATTCAGCCCCCTGCGACTCTCGTGGTGATTGGCGGCGGTCACGTGGGGCGGGCCGTCGTACAGCTGGGGAAGTTTCTCGGATTCCGGGTGGTGCTATCGGATGATCGGGCCGAGCATTGCAGCCCAGAAGCCGTGCCCGGTGCCGACGAATACCTGCTGGGTCCGATGGCCGATCTGGCCAAGCGGGTCGAAATTGGGGGACAAACCTACATCGTGCTCACAACCCGAGGAGTTGCCATTGACGTGGAAGGGTTGCCCACTCTTCTCGCCAAGCCCGCCGCCTACGTTGGGGTTATCGGGTCTCGAAGGCGTTGGGTGACTGCGGCGAAGGAGCTCCAGGCTCGGGGGCTGCCGCCGGACACCATCGCCCGGGTCCATTCGCCCATGGGGCTGGAGTTGAATGCGGAGACCCCAGAGGAAATCGCCGTGAGCATTCTGGCCGAGATCATCGCCGTGCGTCGCGGTGGAAATTCCCAACCCATGTCTCCTACGGCCGGACCCTCCGGAGCGGTCAAGCCTTAGCGCCAGGGGAGGCCTCCTCCTGTGCGACGCGAACGATCTTTCCGGCATGGGCCGGCCAAGCTCGAGATCCTTTTGGGAGACCGCCATGGGTGGGCGCGGCCACCGTGACTGAGGACTTACCGGCAATCCCGGCTGGATGCGAGGCGCAGGTGAGCGGGGCGGCGTGGTCCCTCACGGGCCAGGTGCCGCAAATGCGCCTCAGGCAGGGTTTCTTGATGGAGAGCGATTCTTCGTCACCGGGAGGGAGGATCCTCGCAGTCTCGGACCGATGGGATAGAATCGCGGCGCAGATTGCGCCCCGCGTCTCGGGGCGGGCCGTTGGCGGAGCCGATCATGTGGAATGAGTACTACAGTGCCAGCGAAGTGGGCGAGGTGCTCGAGATTCTCGCGACTCGGGCGGAGCGGGCTCGAATTGTCGCCGGTGCCACGGACCTGCTTCTGGAGATCGAGCGAGGCGTCCGCTCCGGCATCGAAGCCCTGGTTGATATTTCCCGGATCAAGGGTCTCCGTGAGATCCACCAGGACCGCCATGGCTGGATTCACCTCGGTCCCCTGGTCACGCACAATGACTGTGTGGCCTCTCCGTTGGTTCGCCAGAAGGCCTTTCCCCTGGCGCGGGCTTGCTGGGAGGTGGGGGCGGCCCAGATCCGCAACCGGGGGACCGTTGTCGGAAACCTGATCACGGCCTCGCCGGCGAACGATGCAATCCCTCCTTTGATGGCCTTGGGCGCGGAGGTCAAACTCCTTTCCCAGGGCGGCGAGCGGATTGTCCCACTGGAGAGTTTCTATCAGGGGGTCCGACGGACCGTCATGGATCCCTCCGAATTCCTGAGCGAGGTGGCCTTTCCCGCGCTGACCGCAACCCAGAGAGGTGGCTTCTCCAAGCACGCGCTTCGAGCGGCCCAGGCCGTCTCCGTGGTGAGTGTAGCCGCGGTGCTTGATCTTGATCCCGGAGGCCGGGTCGGCGGCGCGGCCATCACCCTCGGGGCAGTCGCCCCAACGGTCATCCATGCCCGAGAGGCCGAGGAGGTGCTCTTGGGGCGCCAGCTCGATCCCTCCACTGTGGCGGAGGCGGCCCGCCGAGCCGCGGCTGAGGCCCGCCCCATCTCAGACGTCCGAGCCGGTGCAGAGTACCGCCGCCACATGGTCCGGATTGGCCTGGAGTGGCTGCTTCAGCAGATTGCCCGTGGGCAGGAGCGGGCCGGTTTTCCCGAAGCCGCCCCTCTGTTGTGGGGATCATCCCACCCCATGGCGGGGAGCCTGCCAGCCACCGTGAGCCATCGGGAAGGGGATCTCATCGCCACGCGCGTAAACGGGATCGACTACCGGGTCCAAGGGGGCATGGAAAAGACCCTGCTCCGTTTGCTGCGTGAAGATCTCGGGCTGACCGGAACGAAGGAAGGGTGCGCCGAGGGGGAGTGCGGTGCCTGCACGGTGTTTCTCGACGGGGTGGCGGTCATGGCCTGCATGATCCCGGCGGCCAGGGCCCACGGGGCCGAGGTGGTCACGGTCGAGGGTCTATCGCGAGGGGAAGACCTGCACCCCGTTCAAAGAGCCTTTGTCGAAAAGGGTGGGGTCCAATGCGGCTACTGCACCCCGGGCTTCGTGATGTCCACAGTCAAGTTGCTTGAGGAGATTCCCCATCCGGATCGGGAGCAGGCGGCTTGGGCCCTGGCGGGGAATCTCTGCCGATGCACGGGCTACTACAAGATACTGGATTCCGTTGAGCGGGCGGCCGAGTTGGCCGGAGGCAAGGAATGACTGGGACCTATCACATTCACCTTCCGGAAGAGCGGACTCGTCGGGAGCCGCCCAATCCCATCTGGATGGGGATCGGGTGCATCCTCGTGGTGGGGCTGCCGGCGATCGGATTCCTTGTGGCGGAATGGTTCTTGCAGGCCAACCTGCTGTACCGGTGGGTCTATTTGCCCCCGTTGGTTGCTTGGCCGCCGATCGCGCCCTATCTCGTCTTCAAAGTCGTTTTCGCCGTGATCGTAATGCTTTTTGGGCTGGCCCTTTTCTCCGCCTTGTATTCGCTGATCGCACCGCTGAGGCCGGGCAAATACGATGCGCCACCCCTCACCAAGCGGCCGCGAAGGGTCCGTCCTTGGAGATAGGACAACTCAACCAGAAGAGGCGGGAGAGAGGTGTTGCGCCTTTCAATCCGTTGCGAGGTCTTGTAAGAGGCCGGCCTCCGCGGCAGGACCTGAGGACCCGTTGACTAAAGAACGCAGGGAGGACCAAGAATAGCCATGAGATCACCCGGTCGATACCAGATGCCTTCGAAGGAGTCTGAGAAGAAAACCCAGGAATCCAGGGACCTGTGGGGGGGAGTATTCGCGCTGCTCTTCGGCATCGCCCTCGCGGTAGGGGGGTACATCGGTGCCGACCTGATGATTGGGGCGAACAAGGTTCAGAACTGGGTGACCCTTCCGCCCGAGCTGGCTTGGCCGCCAACCGCGCCCTTCTTGGCCCTCAAACTCGCGGTGGGGTTGGTGGCGATGCTAATTGGCGGAGCACTTTTCACCGTCCTGTATGGCTTGGCCTACCCGGTGAGGCCGGGCGCACTTGACGCCGGTCCTACGCGCCTGCGCATGCCCAAGGAGCGAAGGTAGGCGATGTCAGCCGGGGTGGTGGGCGCATCGATTCCCCGGGTGGACGCCGTCGCGAAGGTGAAAGGCGCGGCGCCTTACCCCGGCGATTTCAATCTGCCCAATCAGGCCTTCATGAAGGTCTTATTTGCGCGGCGAGCCCACGCCTTGATCCGCGCCGTGGATACACGCCAAGCCGAAGCCCAACCCGGGGTTCTGGCGGTGCTGACAGCCAAAGATGTTCCCATCAACGAGTGCGGTCTGGTCATGCCCGACCAGCCGGTTCTCTGCGGCCCTGGATCCGGCAAGGTGGGTGCCGAGCGTGTCCGCTTCGTGGGGGACAAGGTCGCGCTGGTGGTCGCGGAAAGTGAGGCCATTGCGGCGCGCGCCCTGGCGTTGATTCGGGTGGACTGCGAAGACTTGCCGGTCGTGGCCGATGCCCGGGAGGCGATGGGCCCATCCAGTCCACTGCTTTTCCCGGAGAAGGGCACCAATGTCTTCTGCCATTATCGAATCCGCAAAGGCGATGCGGAGGGCGATCTCGCCCGGGCGGAGATCGTCATTCAAGGCGAATACCATACCCCCATGCAGGAGCATGCCTTTCTGCAGCCCGAGGCCGGGGTCGCATACGTGGATGAAGAGGGCAGGCTGACCATCGTCGTCGCCGGGCAATGGACCCACGAGGATCAAGAGCAGGTCGCTCATGCTCTGGGACTGCCGAAGGAGCGGGTAAGAGTCATTTACCCGGCGATCGGTGGAGCCTTTGGGGGGCGAGAAGACATGTCCGTCCAGATCCTTCTGGCGGTTGCAGTCTATCGCCTTCAGCAGGGTGGTCTCGCCCGTCCCGTGAAGATCGTCTGGTCAAGGGAAGAGTCAATCATTGGCCACCACAAGCGCCACATTTTCCACTTCCGGACTCGCTGGGGGGCCACCCGGGAAGGGAAGCTGGTCGCGGCCGAGGTAGAGATCATTCAGGATGGGGGTGCCTACGCCTGCACCTCCACCAAGGTACTCGGTAATGCCACCTTGTTGTGCACCGGCCCTTACGAGATCCCAAGCGTCAAGGTGGATGCCTTCGCGGTCTACACGAACAACATCCCGGGGGGGGCCTTCCGGGGATTTGGAGGCCCGCAGGGACTGTTCGTCGCTGAGACGCAGATGAACAAGCTGGCGGAGAGATTGGGTTTGGATCCCTTCGAACTCCGCGGGCGGAACCTAATCCGCGAGGGTGGGCTCCTTTCGGTTGGAACGCCCCTTCCCAAAGGGGTCAGTATGGACCGCGTGGCCCAGGCCTGTGCCGAACGCGCGGGTTGGAAGAAGACTGGGTCCGGGTGGTTTCGGGGCCCAACCGCGCAGCCCTCGTCCGCTCCCGGCCGGCATTTGCGCTATGGCCGGGGTTTCGCCTGCGGATTCAAGAATGTAGGGTTCTCGTTTGGGGCGCCCGAGCGTTCGTCGGCTACGGTGGAACTACGCGGCGGGACTCAAATTGAAGAAGCGGTCGTGCATCAGGCCGGAGCGGAGGTGGGCCAGGGCGCCCACACGGTCATGGCTCAAATGGCGGCAGAGGCCCTTGGCCTGCCCGTGGGCAAGATACGCATGATTGTTTCCGACACAGCCCGGACCGAGGATGCGGGGTCTTCTTCGGCTTCGCGGATGACTTTCATGTCGGGGAATGCGATTCGCGGAGCGGCGCAAGCGGCTCTGGAACGGTGGAAGGCCGAGGACCGCCCCGCGCTGGGGACCTATCTGTACCGGCCACCCCGGACCACGCCTTACGATCCGGAAACCGGAAGATCGGAACCGAACTTCGCCTACGGATACGTCGCGGAGGCAGTGGACTTGGAAGTGGATTTGGACACGGGCCAAATCAGGATCCTGAAGGTGATCTGCGCCGACGACGTGGGTCACGCCGTCAACCCGCTGATGGTCGAAGGCCAGATCGAAGGAGCCATTGTTCAGGCTCAGGGGTACGTCCTGCTCGAGAATTTCGTGACGCGGGACGGCCAAGTCCTGACCCCTCACCTCTCCACCTACCTGATTCCAACGGCCGTGGATGTGCCTCAAAAGGTGGAAAGCATCGTCCTCGAATATCCAGATCCCCTGGGACCTTGGGGCGCCCGGGGAATGGGAGAGATGCCTTACCTTCCTTTTGCCGGCGCGGTGATCGCCGCGGTGCACGACGCGACCGGAGTCTGGTTCGATGACTTCCCACTCACTCCCGAGCGGGTGTTGCGGGGTCTTGAAAGGCTGGGCTAACGCAGCTTGCTCGGGCTTCCGGGTTCGACGGGGCACAGTGAGAAAGCACCGGACCGCAGTCCAGAGGTCCAACGGATTCCCACTTTGTGGTTCCATCTTGGAGCCGGCATGGGGGATTGGACGGCAGGTTGAGGGTCCTCCCTGGTGGATGATATCCATCGCTCTCACAGCCTTGGCCCCATGGGCCGCTTTCCTGTCCTGGTAAGAGGAGGCGGGGACTTGGGCACGGGCGCCGCTGCGCGGCTGTGGCATGCCGGGTTCCCGGTAGCGGTGAGCGAAGTGCCCGAGCCGCTTGCTGTCCGGTTGGGAGTTGCCCTGGCGGCGGCCGTGTGGGAGGGGAAAGTGCAGATCGAGGATTTGCGGGCCCGGATCGTGTTTTCCGCCCAAGGACTCCGGGAAGCCTGGGATCAGGGAGAGGTTCCTGTGGCCGTAGACGCGTCCGCCGGGTTGGCAAAGGAAATCGAATTCCTTGCTGTCATTGATGCTCGCATGACAAAGCGTGGCGGGGACGGGCCGGTCCCGCCTCATCCACTGGTGATTGGGCTGGGGCCGGGTTTTGCGGCGGGTTGGGACTGTCATGCGGTCGTTGAGACCCAGCGCGGACACGATCTGGGGCGTGTCTATTGGTCTGGAGGAGCCCAGGGGGACACGGGCCTTCCCGATTCCGTCGAGGGTCATGGCTCCGACCGAGTCCTGCGCGCCCCTGTCGAGGGACGCATGCGGGGCGTGAAGCGGATTGGCGACTGGGTTGACGAGGGGGAAGTAATCGCGCACGTTGAGGATCGGGACGTGCGCGCTCCCTTTCCGGGGGTTCTGCGCGGCCTGCTCCATGATGGCGTGCGGGTGCCCCAGGGGACGAAAATCGGCGACCTGGACTCGCGGAGCATCCGTGAGCACTGCTTCAGCATCTCGGACAAAGCACGGGCCGTGGGCGGAGGGGTTCTCGAAGCCCTACTGGCCTCTCCTCAGTTCGCCGAACTCATCCACACTCCCACCTAGCTTTTCCGAACCCTCGTCCACCTCCAGGAATTCGAGGAATAGGGCCTTGAAGCTGAGTCGAGCCTTGCGCATTGAACCAGGAAATGTGATCGCGCTGGTCGGTTCGGGAGGCAAGACCACGACGATGATGAAGTTGGCCGAGGAGACATCGACGGTCGCGCCGGTCCTCCTCACCACAACCACCCATCTGGCCCAGCGCGAAGCGGAACGTGTGACAAACCGCCTGGTCGCGGCTCAAGGGGATTGGGTGGGAGAGACAGGGAATCGCCTGAGGCAGGGTGCTCCTCTGCTCCTCACCGGGCCGCTCGATCAAGAGCAAGGGAAGATGGGAGGCCTTTCGCGCAAGCAGTGGGCAAAACTGATGGCCCGCATCGGGGGCCACTATCCAATCACGATCGTCGAAGCGGATGGGGCGCGAGGGCGACCTCTGAAGGCGCCGCTCGGGCATGAACCGGAGATTCCTGCGGGAACCTCGCTGGTCGTCCTCTTGATTGGGATGGATGGCCTCGGGCAACCGGTCGGCGACTCCAGCGTGCACAGACCGGCTCGGTTTGCCGAACTGGCGGCCGCCGGACCGGAGGCTACTATCACCCCGGAACTCATAGGACGAGCGCTGCTGCATCGCGAAGGATACGCGGCGAAGGTCCCGCCCGGCGCCCGATTGGTGGTTTTTCTGAATCAGGCTGAGGACCCTTCGCGCCGTGAAGCGGCCCAGGACCTGGCCCAAAGGATTCTCCAATCCCCAGCAGTTGCGGAGGTCCTCATCGGTTCAGCGATTTCATCCGATCCGGTCCAGGTGGTCAAGGGTCGGACTGCAGGCGTCGTGCTTGCTGCCGGCGGCTCCCGGCGCATGGGCGAGCCGAAGCTGCTCAAGGAATTTCGAGGGCGGCCGCTGGTGGCCCAGGCGGTTGAGCTCGCCTCGCGGACAACGGAGGAAGTGCTCGTCATCCTAGGAGCCAATCAGTCATCGATCCGCTTGGCTCTGGCAGGACGGGATGTCCGCTTTGTTGAGAACCCCCATTGGGATCAAGGACAAAGCACCTCCGTGCGGGCGGCGGTCCATGCCCTCGGAGAAAGGTTTCACAGCGCCCTCTTCCTTCTCGGCGATCAGCCCCTCATCCCGGATCAACTCGTGCACATGCTCGTCGCACGTCATGCCCAAACCCTGTCCCCCCTGGTCGGCCCTCGGGTTGCGGGCCGGCAAGCCAACCCCGTCCTCTTTGACCAGGCGACTTGGCCGGCCCTTCTCCAGGTTCGAGGCGACGTCGGTGGGCGAGGGCTGCTCGACCGGTATCCGGTCGAGTGGATCGAGTGGCCCGACCCGAATGCTTTCCTTGACCTGGACACAGCGGAGGACTATGGGAAGCTGCTGGAACTGGAATGAGCGTCGCAAATATGCCCGCGGAAGGGCAGGGGCAGAGGGATCAAACGCTGAGCGTGGCAGCGGTCGTTCTGGCCGCCGGCAGATCGAACCGCATGGGGGGCCCCAAGCTTCTCTTGCCCTGGGGGCAGTCCACCGTGATTGCCGAGGTCGCAAAGGTCCTCATCGAGGCCCAGATTGATCCGGTCGTTGTGGTGACGGGCGCCCGCCGCGAGCCGGTGCTGGACGCCTTGAAAGGTCTTGCGGTGTTGCCTGCGCACAACGATCGCTACGAGAGGTTCGGGATGACGTAATCGGCTCAGGTCGGCCTGCAAATTCTCCCCGGCTCATCTTCGGCCACCCTGATTGTGCTGGGCGATCAGCCTCAGCTGGAGCCAGGGATTGTGTGCCGCTTGGTCGGGGAATGGGCCGGATCTCAATGCCCAGTTGCGGTTCCGGTCTTTGAGGGACGGCGAGGACATCCCCTCCAACTGGATCGCCGGTTGTGGCCGGAGCTTCTGGCCATGGATCCCGCCAGGTCGATTCGCGATCTGGTTCATCGGCATCTGGATGAGCTCTGCGAAGTGGGGGTAGAGAGCTCGTCGGTTCTTGCCGATCTTGATACACCCGCCCAATACCATCAGGCTCTTCGCCAGCACAACCAGCAAGTCCGCTAGACTGCAGATACAGCCCGGCAGGCCCATTCTACCGCCAAGAAAATGGGCTGGGCCGCCTCGACCTGGTCTGGGTCCGCCTTTGGCATGGGGCTCCCGCCCGCAGGGCGCGCCGCGGGCGTTCGGGACCGGACCCTGGCCCGGCATTCGGTGGGGGAAGAGTCGATACGACCCGAGGTGATCCCCCGGGGGGAACCCAGCTGTGGGCGCGTCGGGCCAGCCCCCGCCCTCAATGCGAAGGCCCAGCGAGTCGAGCTTGAAGGTCCGCACCGGCTCGAACCCTCCGACGCTAATTGCAGGCCGCCGCCAGGTGCTGCCCGTAGGTCTCTGAGAATACGTGACGGCCGCTTCCGTCGCAGGCGGCGCGGAAGTAGAGGTAGTCGGTCTTGGCAGGATGGGCGACGGATTGCAGGGCCGCGAGCCCCGGGTTGTCGATGGGGGAAGGTGGCAAGCCGTTGTGCAAGTAGGTGTTGAAGGGCGACTGGGTTTTCAGATCTTCCGAACTGAGCGGGTTTTTCCACCAGGTGCTCTCTTCCGGGACGAATCCGATTGCGTACTGGATGGTCGCATCCGCCTGCAATGGCATTCCCCGCGCCAAGCGATTGAGGAAAACGGATGCGACGACGGGCATCTCGGCGGCGACGATCACTTCTCTTTGGACGATGGAGGCGAGTATGACAGCTTGGTAAAGGGTTAACCCTTGCTTCTCAAAGCCAGACCGCAGCGCTGCATCCACCCGTTGATCGAACCTCCCGACCATTTGATAGACCAGCAAATCTGCGTTGGCATTTGGATCAACCAGGTACTGGTCCGGGAAAAGAAATCCCTCCAGGGTGGCCTGGGGAGGGATTGCGGAATAGACAGAAAGGCTTCCGGGTCTGCGGCGCAGGGCGTCCAAGAAGTCCTGGGGTGGGATCTGTAATCCTGCGCTCGCCAAGGAGGGCGGGATCTCTTCCGAGCGCCAGCCAGAAAGAAGGGTTAACTCGCGCAGGCGCCCCGCCCCGCTCGCCAAGTTGTCCGCGATCGCGCGCGCCGACGCGCCCCCCGGAAGGCTGTAGATCCCGGGGGCCAGATGGCGATCTCCCCCCGTGTAGCGGAGATACAAGCGGAAGAGGAGGGGATCGCCCAACCAGCCCTCGGCGTGCAACCTGGCCGCGACGACCGAGGCGCTGTCTCCGGCCCGAATCTCGAAGTTGGTGGGCGCCTCCTGTGTGGAGGGGGCTTGCAGATCCGCCTCTCTCAGGGACAAATAGAACTTGAGGGGGATTCCCTCGTACCCGGGGAGGTTCGCGGCGGGAGGGCCAAGCTGGCTCGGCCAGGGTGGGGCGGTGAGGGCCGCGCAAGAATAGGCCAGGGTTGCCGCGGCCAGCCCGAGCAGCATCACAGCCACCAGTACCCCCAGCGTGGATCGCAGGGGGTGTTGACCGGGCTTAACCCGGGAGGTGGGCATTGAGGTAGTCCTGGAGCATCGCCGCGGCGGCACTGGCATCTATCGGAGCCCTCCTTCGCTTTCGCCGCTCGCCTCTTTCGAGGCGCGCCTGCCGGGCCGCCTCCGTGGAGAAAGATTCGTCCCAGGTTTCAATGGGCGTCCCGCACTTGGCTCTCAAGGCCGCAACCAGTCGGAGCGCGCGGTTGGCCTGCGGGCCGGGTCGGCCCTCGGAGTCCGTGGCCAGTCCGACAACGACCCTCTCGGCGCCATTCTGCGAAGCTAGGCGAACCAGGCGCTCCGCGTCCGCCTCGAGGCTTTCATGCAAGAGGATCACGAGCCCCCGGGCAACCATTCCCTCGGGATCGCTGAGGGCCACGCCGATACGGCGGGTTCCCGGGTCAACTCCTAGGATACGCATCTTGAGGCCTGTACGGGTCCAGGAGGGAAATCAAAGGATTGCTTGGCTTCGGAAACTCGACCTTGCGTGGATTCCCGGCGAGGCTAGGAGGGGTGCGCTTCCACATGGATCCGCCACGGATAGAGAGGCAGGAAGGGTAGCCAGGAGGGCGAGATCTCGATCGCCGGGGTTATTCCGAGCGGAATACGACTCTGGATTATTCGGGCTGCCTCGCGGGGCCGCCGCAGACGGACTTGATAGGCAAGGTCACTCGGGTCCAGCACCGGGTAGGCCTTCGCTTCTACTTCCAGGATGGCATCGCCGGCGGGGGTGCTCGAGAGGGTCATTTCCATCTGGCTCCAATTCAGAGTCTCACCTCGGCCGATGCGCTCGGACAGTGTTTGGGCGGCGATCCTTTCGAGATCCGAGGAGTTGAAGGAGAGGACCGTCGCCTTGGCGGAAAGTGTCATCCCCACCGAATCGACGGGCGTGCCCGGCGTAGCATCGGCTTGAGATTCGACCGGTCCTTCGGTCGTGAGCGAGTCCCGAACCAGGAGGGAGCCCGAGGGAGCCTCCGCCTCGAGCCGGAGCAGGGCCTGGGACCGAAGTTCCCCCTCGAGTTCCACGCGGAGCGATTGCAGGTCATCCACACTCACAACCGCGCGGCGCTCGCTTTGTCCCCCGCTCATGGGGCTCGAGTCACTCACCTCCAGGATCAGGCCAAGCGGGCCTACGATCGTCCCCAGGGAACCGGCTGGCAGGTTCCCCTGGATCCCTGCTTGCGCTGCATTCACACCGATCCAAACCTTCTGATTGGGAGCAATAGCGGCGGGAGAGGAGGTCAGGAAAACCATTCGCGCGGAGGGTGCTTGGATCTGAAGACCGGGCGGCAGGAGCAGCGTGTCCGAGCTCCTATTGTGGAGCAGCACGGAACCCGAGGCGCTTTCGGTAGGGACCACTTCCTCCCCTGAAGACAACTGCCTTCCGGACACCTGGACCTGAGCGATTAGTCCCGCGCCCGAAGACTTGGGGAGCAAGCTGGAGGCGGCGACGGGCCGGCTCGGAAGCTGGAGACGGATGATCGCGGAGGGAACCCCAAGGACGATGGGGAGCAAGAGCAGACCGATCCCTACGGAGAATACCAGGATCCGGAATCTTCCCAACCCGAAGCCCTGGACCGCGCCTGAGCGAAACAGACAATTCGTGAGGAGATCCTCGTTCGGCCCTCGAGAGGTCGCTCCCGGAATCCGAACCGCCGAATCCTTTCCTTTTCCCGACCCGCGCGAGGGCGGGGGCAGGGGTTTTCGCATCTCGGGCGGCGGGGGTGGCAGAGCTTCGCGTGAGATCCGAAGGGCCGTCTGCAGGGAGGGGAAACAGGGAGTTTGGGTTTCCTTTGCGAGCGCCCGCAGGGGCCGAACCGAGGTGACCAAAGCGAGGGAGGATCCGACCGAGATCGCCCATCGGCGGGCGAGAACCAGATCCAGGCGTCTTCGGATCGCAGGGGAGGGGGAGGCCGCGTGGAGCAATACCAGACTTGCCTGTGCGCGGAGCACCTTGTCGCGCAGGGAGGCCAAGTCATCATTGGGCTCAACGCTGATAATCTGTTCTTTCAATCAGGGTTCCGGGACTCCGTGACCCGCTTCGAATGGGTGCCCCGATCTCTGGGCTGGGCCGCTGGAGTTTGATTAACCTCAAGTCAGGGTGTCGGTCACCAGTCGGGCCACGAGTTTGAGCGCCTCGTTCATCCGGGTGGGGTCACTCCCCCCGGCCTGCGCCAGGGTGGGCCGTCCGCCGCCGCCGCCCCCAAGAATCTTGGCGGCGGCCTGCGCCAATCGCCCGGCATCGAGACCTCGCGCGGTAAGGTCCTCGCTTACCGCCACCACCAGGGTCGGCTTGCCGTGCTGCGTCGTCCCGATCGCGGCCACGCCCGAGGGATAGCGCTGCCGGAAAGCGTCGGTGAGCAGGCGCAGAGTCTCCGCATCAGCCTGTGATATCTCGGTGGTCAGGAGAGCTGCTCCCTGGATTCGATCGGCTCTCTGGAGGACCGTTTCAAATTCCCTCCTGGCCATTTCCTGACGCAGGCGCTGATTGTCTTTGCGCAAGGTCTCCAGCTCGCCCAGCAGGGCCAACACCTTGCGATCCACCTCTTGGTCGCTGACCCCCAGATAGGCCGCCATGTTGATGAGGTCTCGGGAGCGCTGCTGCGCGAGCGCCACCGCAGCATGTCCGGTCACAGCCTCGATTCGCCGCACTCCGGCTGCCACACTGCTCTCGCTCAGGATCAGGAAGAGCCCGATGTCCGCCGTCTCGAATACGTGGGTGCCGCCGCAGAGCTCATAGGAGAACACTTCCGGTTCCCCGATGGATATCGTGCGCACGACCTCGCCATATTTTTCGCCGAAAAGAGCGGTGGCTCCCTCGCTAACCGCCAGCTCGCGGGACTTGTGCTCGCTATTGACTGGGTAGTTTGCCAGGACAGCCTCGTTGACGTACCGCTCAACGCGCTCCAGGTCCTGTTGACTGACCATCGCGGGATGGGTGAAATCGAAGCGAAGCCGATCGGGCGCAACGAGGGAGCCGGACTGCCGGACATGCGGGCCCAGCACGTGGCGTAACTCGGCCTGCAACAAGTGGGTGGCGGTGTGGTTTCGCATGATATCCCAGCGTCTCTCGTTGTCCACGCTGGCCACGGCGAGGTCCCCGGCCTGGGGTGTCCCGATGGTCACTTCGCCCACGTGTACGATCAGGCCGGCGGCAGGCCGGCGGACCTCCTGCACGGCAATTTCCCAGAGAACTTCAGCGGTTTGTTCCTTGGATCGGCGAATCCACCCCGTGTCGGAGACTTGCCCGCCGGCCTCGAGGTAGAAACAAGTGCGTGGCAACACGACCTCCACCACAGAGCCCGCCGTCACCTGGGTCACCCGCTGATGATCCTGGAGCAGCGCTATGACCGGCTCCTCCACGTCGAAATTGCTGTAGGGGTCGTACTCCGTTCCTTCTTCTGCGAGCAGGCCCTCGGCCTGCAGCTGTTCTTTGAGGGAACGATACAAGGCCACATCCTGGCCGTCCAGTTCACCCAGGGCCTGTCCGGCACCCGAAGCCTCGCGATGATCCTCCAGGGCCCGGCGAAACCCCGCCTCGTCCACTTCCAGGCCGTGTTCTCGTGCCACGTCCCGGGTAATCTCCAGCGGCAGCCCGTAGGTTGCATACAGGCGGAAGGCATGTTCGCCTTCAAGGGTCTTGGCTCCTGCCTCCTTTTGAGTGCGAAGCACGTTTTCCAGATTCTCGATGCCGACATCAACCGTGCGTCGAAAGCGATTCTCCTCAAGAGTGAGGGTGCTCAGAATGGTGTCACGGGAGCGAGCGATTTCGGGGTAGGCCGTTTCATATTCGCGCAGGACGGCCTCCGCGATGCCAGCCAGGAAGGGTTCGGTGAATCCGATCTTGGCCCCAAACCGGGCGGCCCGCCGGATGATCATGCGGGTAACGTAGTTGCGCCCCAGGTTCCCGGGGACCACGCCGTCGGCGACCAGGAAGGTGGCGGCACGCGCATGGTCGGCGACCACGCGGTAGGCAACAAGGTTTTCCGCCCGCTTTTTGTTCGTATGCCCCACCTGCTCCTGGATCTTCTCCATGATCGGTGTGAAGAGGTCGGTCTCGTAGCTATTGTCTTTTCCCTGGATGAGCATGGCAAGGCGCTCCAGGCCCATGCCTGTATCCACCCCGTGCGCGGGCAAAGAGCTTCGAGATCCGTCCGGGGACAGGTTGAACTGCATGAAAACCAAATTCCAGATTTCCAAGAATCGGCCGTCCGGGTTGTCGTCGAGGTGGTACAGGAGCTCCGCGCCGTGCAGGGCTCCGCGCGAGGGCGTGAAGTCGTAGTGGATCTCTGAGGTGGGACCGCAAGGCCCGACCTCAGCCATTTGCCAGAAGTTGGTCTTGTCGCCCATCCGGGCAACCCTGGCTGGAGGCACGCCGACTTCGTCGACCCAGTGCTGGTACGCCTCTTCATCTGATTCATGCACCGTGAAGTAAAGGCGATCCTCGGGCAGGCCGAAGGTGCCCGTCACGAGATCATACGCATAGCGAATGGCGTCCTTTTTGAAGTAGTCCCCGAAGGAGAAGTTACCGAGCATTTCGAAAAAGGTATGGTGACGGGGGCTTGGGCCGACATTTTCGAGGTCGTTGTGTTTTCCAGAAACCCGCATGCATCGTTGCACGCTCGTGGCCCGCACATAGGGGCGCCGATCCTGCCCCAGAAACACGTCCTTGAATTGCACCATTCCGGCATTAGTGAACAGAAGGGTCGGGTCGTTTCCGGGAACCAGAGAAGAAGAGGGGACGATCGTGTGGCCCCTCTCCGCAAAGAACTGAAGAAACGCGCGCCGGATTTCTGCGCCCTTCCCGTTGGCGGGATGGGACGCTGGATCGGACGGTCGCGTGCGTTTCCCTTCCTGGCCCTTGGCCTTTGGCATTCCACCTCCAAACGCGCGGGCAGCATTATAAGCTTTTGGGAATCGGAAATCAATTCGATAACGGGAGTGCCCGGTCTCGCGTCGGGCTCCGTGAGAACCAGACCGTGCCCGGGCCGCGATTAGAAAGCCAATCGGATCCAACCAGTGGGTCGGCTCTTTCCCTGACGGAGCCGGGCCGTCGTGCAGTCTGGGTCGGCTGGAGGCCATTCGGCGGGCGGGAAACTCCGCCCCGGGTGTGGGCTGGCTCTCGATTCGGGGCGCAGCGGTCAGCGGCGGTGGCGCCCATCGTCAGGCACGGGAAGAACGTCCAGCAGGATGATGATCGCCTCAACTCGGCCCGGTGCCACCGACCCGTCGGCTTGCAGGGGGACTGAAGAGGCCCTCTGGCGCGGAGCGCCGTCCCAGCGGATGGGATCTTCGTCTGCCGGCCGGCAGGCCGGGCCCGTGGGCTTGCTTGGATTTCCCCGTGGCTCGGAGGGTCGGAGGTTGACCTGGGTGAGAGAACAATCGCGCCGACCTCAAGTGGCTTCGCTTCCGAGGTCCGCCATGTGCATGGATGCCAAACTTCACCCAGCGAGACAAACGGGGGAGGGACCGGGGCCGCGACGCACAGATGGCGATCGGGACAGCTTGCCCGGCCGTTTGCTTGACGGAAGGTTCGCCGCTATGATGAAAGACAATTGAGGTCTAGCTTCGAGCGGAGCGCGACCATCCCTGGCGGGGGCCACACGGGAGACTTCCTCTATGGTGCGGATCGTCACGGACACTACCTCGGGCCTTCCTCGGGATCAGGCGGCAGCACTCGGCATCGCGATCGTCCCTCAGATCGTCGTGTTCGGCGAATCATCCTATCGAGATGATAACGAGATTGATACTGAAAGATTCTTGAGTCTGCTGCGGTCTTCGCCGGCCTTGCCAAAGACCGCGGCCCCGCCGCCCGCGCTGTTCACCCCTATTTTTGAGGAGTGCGCCAAGCGGGGAGAAACGGTGATATGCCTTCATCCTTCGGCGCTGCTGAGCGGGACGGTGCGGAGCGCCGTGGTCGCTTCTCAGGATTTTCCTGGGTCCGACATTCGGGTGGTGGATACCCGAACCATTTCTGCGCCTCTCGCGGCGATCGTGCTCGAGGCTGCCTCGATGGCCAAAGCGGGAGGGACACCGGAGGAGATTCTTGCTCGGGTCACGGAATTGATGGGATGCCAGCACCTGTTTTTCGTGGTGGACACCCTGGAGTTCCTTCAGAGGGGCGGTCGAATCGGGGGGGCCCAAAGATTGCTTGGCGAATTGTTGCAGATCAAGCCGATCCTGACCCTCCAGGAAGGGCGCGTGGAGCCCTTGGAAAGACAGCGCACGAGAAAGAAAGCGCTCGCCCGCGTTATCGAACTGGTCACGCGGGGCTGCCCTGCTCGCGAGGAGTCGCACCTTAGCGTAATCCATGCCGATGCAAGGCAGGAAGCCTTGGGCCTGGCGGCCGAGCTGTCTCGCCTTGTGGGCCTTCCACGGATTCCCATTTACGAGTTGCCGCCGGCCATTGTAGTTCATGGGGGACCTGGCCTTCTGGGCGCGAGCTACTTTGGCCCGCTACAGTGACACGGCCCCCGCCGGCCAAACCTCTTCGCGATTCGGGGGGCAGGATTTCCAAGTGGCGCTCCACAGCGCACAGCCAGCCTTGCGTGTCCATCCTCGCTCTGGTGACGCGCAGTCTCCTGGGCCTCCTAGGGAAAGTCGAAAATGCTGTTGGGCAAAGCAATTCCCCGGGCTGGGGCCTGGAAGTCCCGACCGCATCGCCCCCTCGCCGCAGCCGGATCCGTGGGGGGCACGAGCTCGCCACCTGCCGGCCACATCGCGTGCGGTCCGCGCAGGCCCTCTTGGCAGCCCGCGCGAGAAGTAGCGGGCCGGAGGGGCTGAGGGCAGCGTGACCGGATCCGGCGCAAACTCTGGTCGGGATCTCTCGTGGAGGTGAACCGGTGAACAAGAGTCCGATGCTCGTCTTTAAGAAGACCCTCAGGGCGACACCGGAGCAAGTCTTCCGCGCCTTCACCAACGCCTTGCATTTGCGGATGTGGTTGTGTGACCAGGGGATCCTGGAGCCGCGCAAGGCAGGCCGCCTCTACCTGGCCTGGAGCGGTGGCTACTACGTGGTTGGAGAATTCACGACCTTCCGGCCACCTCGCAGCCTAGAGCTGAGGTGGATGGGTCGAGGTGAGCCCGGACCAAGCCGCGTTCGCCTTTCTCTAGTCCCCCGGGGAGGGGAAACCTCCCTGACACTGACCCACGAGGACATGGGCCGCGGGCCAGCCTGGAGGGCGACCCTGCGCCGGCTTGACCGCGGCTGGCAGAGGGCTCTGCTGTCTCTGGCATCTTTGGTGGAGGACGGAACCGACCTGAGGTTTGCTCGTCGACCTCTCATCGGGATATCCTTCGCCGAAGAAGTGACCGCAGAGCGAGCGCGGACGCGCGGGCTCCCACCGACGGGGGGGGTTGAGTTGATTTCGGTGGTGGAGGGGATGGCTCTCGAGCGAGGAGGGCTGCGGAAAGGCGACGTCATCCTAGGCTTGGGAAGGCGGAAGGTTAACGATTGGCGCTCTCTAGCCGCGGCCCTTGATCGTTATCAGGCCGGTGACCGGGTCAAGGTAGTTTTCGAGCGCAACGGCGAGCGGAGGAGCGCGGAGGTCGAGCTCTCAGAGCGCAGACTGCCCGAGATCCCTTGGGATCCGAAGGAGCTTGCGAAAAGGATGAGCTTCGTCTACGGGCAGGCGGATGCCGAGCTCCGCAAGGCGCTGGAAGGGATCTCCGAGGCCCTGTCAGAACGAGCACCTCACCCAGGGGAATGGAGTCCCAAGCAAGTCTTGGCGCACTTGGCCTTGTGCGAACGGGATATCCATTCTTGGATCGCAGCCCTGCTTGCCGGGGAAGAGTGCGAGACGGTCTTCCATTCAAACAATGCGCTCTGCCTGGATGCAACGGTTGCCGTCTATGTCAGCACCCGCGCCCTCTTGGACGAGCTTTGGCGCAACGAAGCTGAGACGCTAGCGCTCCTCGATTCACTGCCAGATAAGTTCGTTGCGGATAAGGGTCTCTACACGCGGATGGCGCGCCTTCTGGCCGAGTCGCAGGACCACTTCGATGACCACATTCGGCAAATTGAGCAGAGCCTCGCGCTGTTCCAGGTGGCCGAAAGCGGCAAGGTCAAGACGGAGGAGATGCGCTAGGGACTCCCAAGGCGCTGCCCGGGTCCGCTGGCACGCTCTTGGGGGAAGCTGGGCGGGCTCAGGCCAGAAGCACGGAGGCTCAGGCTCCTGGGACATCCAGAGCCCCACATCGCCTGCACCGTGCGCGCATCCTCGCTTGGGCGTGGGAAGGGACGGTTCATTCAACCGAGATCGTTGACGGGCCAGGGGGATATTGGCAGGGCCGGGGCGGCGGTCCTGCCCCTGGCTCCTCAGAATGAATCCGCGCCACGCGATCATTGACGCCCAGGGGGGGCCCGATGACCTGGCAGGAAGGGCTGGTAGGCCATAATGCGCATAGGCACTAGGGGACAACCAATCCCACCTCAACCTGCGCCCCCCCTCGCCAGCCACACTCAAACCAACCTCCCCAGAAGCTCAATTGGAGGCTGATCATGTAGGGTAGAATCGACGCACAAGGGATGGCTGGGCACTGGGAATCAAACAGGCAGGAGCCGAGTTCGGATCGCCCTCGGGGGGGTTGCCCATGTCGACGGGAAGGACGGCTCAAGGTCGGGAAGTCGCCGGGGAAAAGACTCAGGTCGGAACGGCCGCCGAGTCGCCTGAGGTGGAGGCCGAAATTCACCTGGGCTGGACGTTGTATGGCAAGGGGGACCTGGAGGGGGCCCTGAGCGCATTCGGACGTTCCAAGGCGTTTGGCCCGGATTCGGTTGATGCCTACTATGGCCTGGGAATCGTCCTCAAGGCGATGGACAGGAAAGACGAGTCGGGCCGAGCCTTCGACAAGGCCGCCGAACTGGCAAGGATAACGGACTCGGGGTCAGCCCGCATGCAAATGCTGCGACGAATGGCGATTGCCCACGCCAGTTTCGTGCGGACAGGCGAATGGAGCATGGAAGGGGAAGGACGGATCCGGTGAGAGCCACCCACCGGGAGAGGATTCAGGTCGCCCTTTCGGGGCAGAAGCCTGATGAAATCCCGATCGCCCTTTGGCGGCACTTCCCAGTGGAAGACCAGGATGCGCATGCCCTGGCGGAGGCCACCCTACGATTCCAGCTCGAATTCGACTTCGACTTGGTGAAGGTGACCCCGTCCTCCAGCTTCAGTGTGCGTGATTGGGGCGTCGAGGACATTTGGGAGGGAGATCCTGAGGGGACTCGAAAGTATGTCCGGCAGGTGATCGAGAATCCGACGGACTGGTCCAAGCTTCGCCGACTTGACCCTGGCCGCGGCGCGCTGGGACGGCAGTTGATGTGTCTTGGGGAGGTGAAAGCACGGCTGGGGAGAGAGACCCCCGTACTTCAGACGGTTTTCAATCCCTTGGCTCAGGCCCGGCATCTGGCCGGGGACGCAGTTCTTATCGAGCACATTCGCCGATGGCCCGAGGCCGTTCTGGAGGGACTGGAGAGGATCACCGCCTCGACGGAGAGATTCGTGACGGCCTGTCTGGAACGATCGGAAGATGGGATCTTCTTCGCGGTTCAGCACGCTTCGCGCCGCCTGCTCTCACCGGAAGAGTATCGTCAGTTCGGGCGACCCTTCGATCTTCGGGTCTTAGAAGCCGCCCAGGGCGGCTGGCTGAATCTCCTGCACCTTCATGGCGATGGAGTCTTGTTTGAGGATCTCTGCGACTACCCGGTCCAGGTGATCAATTGGCACGACCGCGAGGCAGGCCCATCGCTGAAGGAGGGGCACAAGCTCTCGGGGAAGGTCGTGTGCGGCGGGATGAGACAGTGGACGACGATGGTTTGCGGAGACCCGCAGCTCGTCTGGGAAGAGGCGGCCGAGGCCGTTCACCAAATGGCGGGCCGCGATCTGATCCTCGGGACCGGTTGTGTCTGCCCGGTTGTGACACCCTGGGTGAACCTGCGCGCCGCGGTGGACTACTCCCGAAAGCAAGCGCCTCGTCCGAGGCGACCCGCGCGCCGTGTTTCGATTGCGGCCTAGGTTTCAGGTTCCCTCCCCGAAGTTGGTAGCCGTGTGCCGATCCTCCTGTCGGAGGGGATGAAGACCCTTCAAGGCTTGGTCCGTTGCTCTGGATCCGAATCGTAGTTTCGACGCTGGTTCTCAATCAACTTGCCTTCGGCCTCCCGCCTGTCCCGGGCAGGCATCCGCCGGTCGACCCGGGTGACGGAAGGCCGGTTTCTGCTGGGGCGCGGTGGGCAGAGGAGAGTTCCGCGATCCTGGGGGCAGCGGCGAGGCCCAGGGCGACTACCCGGCTGTCCGATTCGGCGGAACAGGGGGAAGAGCCAGCAGGCTGCCGGGAACCAAGCGACAATTACTCGAGAGTCGAGGTCAACGGGTTTTGGCTGGATGAACGCACCTACGACATGCTGAGGTACGCCTACTCGATGTACGGTGGGCCGATCGATATTCGTGGGCCGGCCATCACCCAAGGCAGTTTCAGCAACAATGGCTCCGAATCCTTTGGAACTCATCTCGGGGGCGGCGCAGTCGATCTTTCCGTGATTCGCCCCGGGGGGACGGACGTGCTCTTCACGGAAATTGAACCTCTCATCCGGGCCCTGCGGGCGGCGGGCTTTGCGGCTTGGCTCCGCGAGCCTGGTGAGTTGGGTCCGGGTTCGCCCATCCACATACACGCGATCGCGATCGGGGATCGCGAACTCTCGCCCCAGGCTGTGGATCAGTTGATCGGCCAGTTCGGATACTTTCGAGGATTTACGGGGGTGCCCACCAGCGATGGCGTTCCGCTCCCCGATCATGATGGGGGCTTGGTTCTCTGCAATTGGATGGTGCAGAGCGGCTATCGCGACCTTCGCGAAACGGCGAGCCAAGGGCTTCCCGGGTGGCCGCAACCCGGTTGGCAGCTCCGGCTTCAGCAGGTGGCCTCATCGTTCGTCACCTCCAGCGAAGCGCAGACGGCGACGTTGGCCCGCAAGCTTCACTTCTTGGCAGAGAACTACGAGGATCCCTCCAACATGTGCGGTCCCCTGGCCGCCACCATCCTGGGGGAGGCCGGCCTGCTGCCCACGGATCCGGGCCCGTTGCAGGATTTGAAAAGCTACTGGCTTGCCAATCCGGACACAAATGGCAGGCCGTGGTCCCTTTTCCCTACCCAGGAGTACCAGGTTTTCAGATTCAAGACCCCAGTCAATCGATTCGACTTCTCTGTCTGGGCACTTCGCCCCGGCGACTTTGTCTACACCCATGCCGGCTGGGGCACGTACGATCATATGTTCGTGGTCACCGAGGTCGACGGAGCGGGAAGGGCCTTCACGGTCACCAACGAACGCCAACCGGATGGGGGATTCCTGGTGGAGCGCGTGTTGCTCTATGACCCCGCCCGGCTCGGTATCGGCGCGCTTCGCGAGGATTGGGTCGACAATCCCACGATGGGCACAACCGGCTTGGGCGGGTTTGAGGTCCTTCGGCGGCGGGGAATAAGCCTGGCGCCAGGCACTCCTTATGAATACAGGGTGGAGCCGGGCGACACCCTTACGGCGATCACTAGCACATTCTCTTCCGGCCTGGCCACCGTGATCACCGCCAATCCGGGAGCTGCCTTGACGCGCCTCCAGGTCGGTCAGATTCTCATTATCCCGGTGGGATTAGGCGGTGGTTCCGCCAGTTGATGGGCTGCCGATACCGAGCTTGGCCAACCCAGCCAACTCCTGGCCAAGGGGAAGCACGGCTCAGGCCGGGGGGCGGGCCCTGCCGCCTCTGGCTCGGGGTGCCTGCTGGTGACACGTGGCGGAGCCTGGCGTGATGATGCTCACAGGCCAGGTCGTTCGCGGGCATGATGACTTCGCCCGGGAGCCGGCTCCCGACTGAGGCTTAGGTCGGCATGGGCTGGCGAGGGTGCCTCGTCGCCAGCGGGTCGCACCTGCCCGGAGCAGGACCGAGGCGGTCGATCATCGGGAAAGGCCAGGGGAACGCGAGGAGGATCGTGTGACAGCCAAGATCATTGACGGAAAGGTGATCGCGGAGCAGGTCCGGGGGGAGGTGGCCAATGAGGTAAGACAAATGGTGGCCCAAGGATTGCCTCGGCCTGGTCTGGCGACCGTGTTGGTCGGCGACAACCCGGCTTCGGTAAGCTACGTTCGCAGCAAGCAAAAAGCGTGCGCGGAGCTGGGCATCGAGTCCTTTGGACACAATCTGCCCGCGAGCACGTCGCAGCAAGAGCTTGAGGATCTGCTGGGCAAGCTGAATGCCGATTTGAGGGTGAATGGCATCCTGGTCCAGTTGCCCCTGCCTTCCGGGCTTGATGAGGAACGCGCCCTCAGTGTGATCAGCATCAACAAGGATGTGGATGGGTTTCATCCCATCAATGTAGGACGTCTAGCCATGAAGCGCAGAGACCCCGTTTTCGTCCCCTGCACGCCGGCGGGAGTGATCGTTCTGTTGGAACGCTCGGGCGCGAAGTTCTCGGGCGCGCGGGCGGTTGTGCTGGGTCGCTCGAATATTGTCGGAATGCCGGCGGCGCTCCTTCTGGTTCGCGAGAACGCGACCGTGACGATCTGTCATTCCAAGACCCTCAACTTGCCCGAGGTGGTCGGTCAGGCTGACATTCTGGTGGCGGCAATCGGCAAGGCTCATTTTGTGCGCGGCAGTTGGGTCAAGCCGGGGGCCTTTGTGATTGATGTGGGAATCAATCGGGTCGAGGATCCCTCCACCAAAGCGGGCTATCGGCTTGTGGGCGACGTGGCATTTGACGAAGTCAAGGAGGTAGCGGGTGCGATTTCGCCTGTCCCGGGAGGGGTGGGCCCGATGACGATTGCCATGCTTATGAAGAACACGGCCCGCGCGGCTCGGCTGGCGGCGGTGAAGGGATAAGTCGCTGCTGCCATGTGGGAAAGCGCGCGGGCTGCTCGCGGGAGGGGGTGTTGAAGAAAGGTTGTATGATGTCCGACAAGGCCTCTCGGCCCTCCTGAGACCTTGCCCTTGCTCGCGCTGCCTGAGTGAGCCAAGAATATGACCACTCTTCTGGTACGGCATGCGGATGTGCTGGTCACGATGGATGACGACCGCCGCGAGATCCGGGATGGCGGGCTGTTCATCCGGGATGGCTGGATTGAAATGGTCGGCGTGTCGGGGGAGCTTCCCCACGCCGCGGATGAAACCCTCGACCTGAGGGGCCACGTGCTGCTCCCGGGATTGGTGAATGCTCATCATCATCTCTACCAGACCCTTACGCGAGCCCTGCCCGCGGCGCAAGATGTAGACCTTTTCCACTGGCTGAGAACTCTTTACCCGATCTGGGCTCGACTCACTCCGGAAGCAATCCAAGTCTCAACCCAAGTAGGCCTAGCAGAGCTCGCGCTGTCGGGCTGCACCACGGCCTGCGACCATCTCTACCTCTTTCCGAATGGGGCACACTTGGACGACGAAATTGAGGCAGCCCTTCCGGTCGGATTGCGCTTTCATGCCTCCCGAGGCTCGATGAGCCTGGGGGAATCGCAGGGAGGCCTGCCACCCGATCGGGTCGTGGAAAAGGAGGAGGCGATTCTGAAGGACACCCAACGCCTCATCGAGGGCTTTCACGACCCTCAGCCGGGCGCCATGTTGAGAATTGTTGTGGCTCCCTGCTCCCCCTTTTCGGTAACGGCCGATCTGATGCGAGAGGCGGCCGCGCTCGCGCGCTCGGCCGGGGCCAGGCTGCATACTCACTTGGCGGAGACCTTGGACGAAGAGCGTTTCTGCTTGGAACGGTTCGGGCGCCGGCCGGTTGACTATGCCGAGGAGTTGTCCTGGTTGGGGGAAGATGTGTGGTTCGCTCACGGGGTGCACGTCAATCGCGAAGAGGCGGCAAGGCTGGCTCGGTCCGGATCGGGAATAGCCCATTGTCCCTCGTCGAACATGCGCCTGGCCTCGGGGATTGCCCCGGTGGATGAATACCTCCGCTGCGGCGTAAAGCTGGGCCTGGGGGTGGATGGTTCCGCGAGTAACGACAGCTCCCACCTCCTAGCCGAGGCTCGGCAAGCGATGCTCCTGGCACGCCTGTCGGTGGCCGTACGGGGTTCCGGCGGACCCTTGCTGAGCGCGCGCCAAGCGCTGGAGTTGGCGACGCGTGGGGGGGCGGAAGTCCTGGGCCGTTCTGACATCGGCCAGCTGGCGCGAGGGAAGTGCGGGGATTTTGTTGCCTTTCGGCTGGACCGCTTGGACTACGCGGGCGCGCTAGAAGACCCTGTCGCCGCCCTGGTCTTTTGCTCCCCGTGCCAAGCCGATGTCACGGTGGTTAATGGCCGGTTTGTGGTAAAGGAAGGGCGTCTGACCACCCTTGACTTGCCGATGCTGGTGGAGAGGCACAATCGAATCGCCAACGCGCTCTTGGGGTAGTGTGGCTGAAGGAGCTGAGCGATGAGAGACGAATTCTCTTCCCGGCGGCTGGTCGATTGCGCGATGGGAAGGCTGGCGGCGGACCTGTTGATTCATCAAGGCCAGTGGGTGTCGGTCCAATCAGGCGAAATCGTGCCAGGCACAGACGTCGCCGTTCTGGGTGCCCGCATTGCCTATGTCGGTCCGGACGCAAGCCACTGCATCGGACCCAACACGCAGCTGATCGAGGCCCGAGGGCGGTTTCTTGTTCCCGGGTTGATTGAGGGTCATGTCCACGTCGAATCGGGAATGGTCACCATCAGCGAGTTCGTGAATGCCGTGCTGCCCCACGGCACCACCGCGATGATGATTGACCCTCACGAGATTGCCAACGTCTTTGGACTGCAAGGCGTGCGCACGATGGTGGACGAGGCTGCCGTCCAGCCCATTCACGTATGGGTCCAGATGCCTTCCTGCGTGCCTTCCGCTCCTGGGATGGAAACGCCGGGGGCCAACATCGGGCCCGCTGAAGTCGCGGAGGCCATGACTTGGCCAGGCATCATCGGTCTGGGGGAGGTCATGAACTTCCCGGCGGTTGTGGATGGGGACGAGAAGATCCATGCCGAGATGGACGCGGCACGGCATGCGGGCAAGGTGATTGGGGGCCATTACCCCTCCCCGGATCTGTCTCTGCCGTTCCACGGCTATGCCGCCGGGGGGCCCGAGGATGACCACGAGGGGACTCGCGCGGAGGATGCCGTCGCCCGGGTCCGACAGGGAATGCGTGCGATGCTGCGGTATGGGTCGGCCTGGCATGATGTGGAGGCCCAGGTCAAGGTCATCACCGAGCAGAATCTGGATCCTCGGCACTTTCTTCTGGTCACAGACGACGCTCACGCGGGCACCCTGGTGGGTGAGGGCCACATGGATCGGGTAGTTCGGCATGCTGTGAAATGTGGTCTGGCCCCCCTGGTCGCCCTCCAGATGGCGACCCTGAACGCCGCAGAGCACTTCGGCGTCAGCCATGAGATCGGCCAAATTGCCCCCGGGCGGTATGCCGACATCCTCCTGGTGGGAGATCTGGAAGCGATGGATGTGCAACTCGTTATTGTGGGAGGCGTTCGGGCGGCCGAGGAGGGCAAGATGCTCCTTCCGCCGTCCGGGTTCCGATATCCTTCAAAGTATCGGCGCTCGGTTCATCTCATTCGCAATCTGGTGCCGGAGGATTTTGCTGTCCGATCGCGGGCGAAGGCTGTCACGGAAGCTCATGTGATCGGCGTCATTGAGAATCAGGCACCCACGCGACACCTGCGCTTGCCGCTCCGGGTTCAGGAGGGTCTGGTTCAGATCCGCCCAGATGGCGAGGTCGCCAAGGTGGGCTTGGTCGAGCGCCATCTTCGGACGGGCAGAATCCAAGTTGGATTCGTGCACGGCTTTGGCTTCAACGTGCCCTGTGCGGTGGCTTCGACCGTGGCGCATGATTGCCACCACTTGCTGGTCGTCGGCACGGATGACTCGCAGATGGCCATGGCGGGCAATGCCCTTGCCAAGCTCGGTGGCGGAATCCTGGTAGTCCGAGAGGGCAAGGTGCGGGCCGCGGTGGAACTCCCGATCGCAGGGCTCATGTCAGAGGAGCCCGCGGGCGATGTCGCCCACAAGATGTCGGCCGTTCTGGAAGAGTTTCGGGCCTGTGGTTGCCGGATGGCCAATGCGAACATGCAGCTCAGTCTCCTGGCCTTGGTCGTGATCCCCGAACTGCGCATCTCCGATCTGGGCCTGGTGGATGTGGAACGGTTTGAATTCGTCCCCGCGGTGGAAGGTTAGGGGGCAAACCGACCACGAGGGTTGGCCGGGCGGCGCTCATGACAAAACAAGAAGAGGTTCGGGCCGATCCCCGACCTCTCTGCGCGGGCTGGAAAGCGATTGCCGGGCGAGCCGGACCTGGCTAGGCAGATGGGCGTCAGTCGCGCGACCCTGCGCGGGGCCATGCGCGCATTGGCTCAGAAGGGGGGAATTATTCGTCGCCTAGGAGTTGGAACGTTCGTCGTTGCCAAGCGCGCGTTCTTGGACGATGGGCGGGAGGTCCGGGAGAGCCCGCCAAGCATCGCGCGGCGAAATGGGCTCACGCCAGTCATGGGGAATCACCGCTTGGAGGAACGGGGTGCGACCGCCCGCGGGGCAAGGCACTTGGGCCGGAGCTAGGGTCCGCGGTTCTGGTGGCCTCCCGAACCATGCTGGTCGAAGGGAGCCCTGTGGCCTTTCTGGTAGACGTGGTGCCGGCCGCGCACCTCAGCGGCTGCGACTTCCGTTCCTTCTGCGGCTCAGGCTTGGACCTGCCGGTTGGGCGCGGGGATCCCGGACTTGCTTATTTGGGGACGCGGCTTGGGGCAGAGCTGAGCGCGGGTGAGATTCGGCGCCGACTCAAGCGGCGGGAGCCGCATGCGCTGCTCAGGCTGGAGGCCGAACTGTTCAGTCTGGAGGACGAGGTAGTGGACGATTCGGCGAGTCACTTTGTCCCGGAATCCTTCCACTTCCACAACAACCGACGGGTCAATGCGATTCCGGCGGCCGCATGGGAAAGGACTACCGGCCTGGCGGGCTAAGAGAGAGCAGATCTTGCGCATAGGGTCTGGCGCGTGATCGGCTGTTGGTCCTTTTCTCGCGAATCTTGAAACAGGAGGAGACAATCCAATGCGCAGTTTTCTGGGACGCGACATCCTTTCGCTGAAGGATTTCGAGCGGGAGGAATTCTTCCGGGTATTCCAAGTTGCCAAAGAGTTGGAGCCCATTGCTCGGGACCGTAGGAACAGCGACATGCTGCGTCATAAGATCCTGGTCACGGCGTTCTACCAGCCCAGCACACGCACGCGGTTGGCTCACGAGGCAGCGATGCACCGTCTGGGAGGCCATGTGACCGGCTTCGCGGACGCTAAGATGACGCGGGCTGGGGACTTCTACCAGGAGTCTATCAAAGACACGGTTAAGATGCTGGAGTTCTATGGGGACGTCATCGTCATGCGCCACTTTCAACAGGGAGCTCCTCACGAAGCGGCCCGCTGGGCATCGATTCCGGTCATCAACGGCGGAGACGGCTGGGGCGAACATCCGACCCAAATCCTGACGGATCTATATACCGTCCTGCAAGAAAAGGGCCGAATCGACGGGCTGAACTGGCTGGCGGTGGGCGACATGCGAATGCGCACCATGCACTCGTTGGCGTATGCTCTGACCCAGTTTGATTGCCCCATCACTTTCGTGGCTCCGGCGGAGATGACTCTCACCCCAGAGTTCAAGGACGAGCTGGAGAAGTACAGCCTCAACTTTTCGGAGGCGGACCACGTCGAGAAGGTGATCGGCAAGGCGGACGTGATCCTGGTAGAGCCCGTGGTCCAACCGGACTACACCAAATCGCGAGACGAGCGCACCGGAAGCGTGGGCCTGACCCCCGGTAATTACAAGATCACGCGGGAGTTGCTGTCCTCGAAAGCCAAATCGGATGCCATCCTCCTGCATTCCCTTCCGCGCATGGACGAGATCCCAACCGACGTGGACATCACTCGGTGGTCCCGCTACTGGCAGGAGGCTTTCAACGGGGTGGTGATGCGCATGGCTCTGCTCGCTCTGATCTTGGGTGCGGTCGAATAGAACCGGGAAACCAAGGCGGGCTGGGCGGCCGGGGTCGCGTCAACCCCCGGGGGCCGGCGGGTCCCATGGCTGGAGGCGGGCCGCGTGGGGGCTTTGCAGGTAGTCCTGGAGAGGATGCAATGCAGACACACCTGAAGGGGCGCGATCTGATCAGTGATCTGGATTTCAGCCGGGAAGAGGTCGAAACCGTGCTGGATGTGGCCTTCGACCTCAAGCGCAAACGGGCGCTGGGCGAACCTCATCCCATCTTGCGCGACAAGGTCCTGGCGATGCTTTTCTTCTTCAGCAGCACGCGCACACGCGGGTCCTTCGAAGCGGGGATGGCTCAACTGGGGGGGCACGCAGCCTTCATCGAGAGCCGGACGACCCAGATCGCGCATGGCGACACCCCCAAGGAGATTGGTGAGATTTTTGGGCGATATTTCGATGGCATTGCCATCCGGCACGTGGACTGGGGTGTCGGGAACGGATATCTCAGAGAGGTCGCCCGCGCCTCCCGAGTCCCGGTGCTGAACATGCAGTGTGACATCTACCATCCGTTCCAGATTCTGGCGGATCTGATGACGATCGTGGAGAAGAAGGGTCGGGACCTGCGCCACAAGAAGATGGTGGTTTCTTGGGCCTATGCGGCCTCGTATCAGAAGCCGATGTCGGTTCCTCAATCGCTCATCCTGCAGATGCCGCGCTTCGGATTGGACGTGGTCCTGGCACACCCGCCGGAGTTCCGCTTGATGCCGGAGATCGTCAGCCAGGCCAGGGAACAGGCCAAGGAATTCGGGGCTGGTTTTGAAGTCGTGGACGACATGGAAGCGGCTTTCCGGGATGCGGACATCATCTACGCCAAGTCCTGGGGGGCATTGGTCCACACGCCCGACCCGGATGAGGGTGCTAGAATCATTCAGAAGTACCCGCATTGGATCACCGACGAGAGGAAGATGGCCCTCGCCAAAAAGGATGCCATCTACATGCACCCCCTGCCGGCCGACCGCAACATCGAAGTCACCGACGGCGTGATGGACGGACCGCATTCGGTCGTCTATGATGAGGCCGAGAATCGCTTGCACGCCCAGAAGGCGGTCATGGCTCTGACGATGTAGGAGAGAGTGTCGATGAGCGGGCCAAGCAAGAAAGTCGCCGTCGTTGCCATTGGCGGCAACTCGCTGATCCGGGACCCGAAACGCGTCTCGGTGGAAGACCAGGAGGATGCGTTGCGGGAGACCGCTCGCCATATTGTCGACATGGTCGCGGCCGGATGGGACGTGGCCATTGGGCATGGCAATGGACCTCAGGTCGGCTTCATCCTGCGGCGCTCGGAGATTGCGGCCAAGGCCGAGGGGATGCACGAGGTTCCGCTGGACGTGTGCGGGGCCGACAGCCAAGGGGCGATCGGGTACGAATTCCAGCAGGCGCTGCAAAACGAACTCTTTCGTTGCGGCATCAAGAAGAACGTGTGCACCGTGATCACCCAAACCCTGGTGGATAAGGACGACCCGGCCTTCCAGAATCCGAGCAAACCTATCGGCAGCTTCATGGAGGAAGACGAGGCGAGGCGTCGTGAGAGAGAAATGGGCTGGAGTGTGGTTGAGGATGCCGGGCGGGGCTGGAGGCGCGTGGTAGCCTCCCCGTTGCCCAAGGAGATCGTCGAGCTGGATTCGGTCCGGACGCTGATCCACGCGGGCGTTCTGGTCATCACGGTGGGGGGCGGCGGTATCCCGGTCATTGATGCGGGCGGCGGCCAATATCGTGGCACGGCCGCTGTCATTGACAAGGACTTCGGCTGCAGTCTGCTCGCGCGCGAAATCAAGGCGGACCTTTTCCTGATCGCTACGGCCGTCGAGAGAGTCGCCCTCCATTTCGGGCAGCCCGACCAGAAATGGCTTGAGCGGATGACTTTGGCCGAGGCCAAACGGTATCTGGCCGAAGGGATACACTTTGCCAAAGGCTCCATGGCCCCCAAGATCCAGGCGATCATCTGGTACTTGGAAGCCGGTGGCAAACAGGCGCTGATCACCAACCCGGAGAATATCGGCCGGGCCTTGGATGGGAAGACGGGCACATGGATCGTGCCCTGACTTCTGCGACCGAGGGCCGGACAGAATCGAGTCGAGTGCAACTATGGTATTTCTGAGCGGACCGCGGAAAGGAGGTGACGGGGAAGGCAAGAATCCTTTCGTGTTTGGCGACCATGAGTTGTTCACCGATTTCTAGTGACCCTAAAGGAGGATGAACGTGATCCGTAAAGCGCTCAAGTACATCGCCTTACCGGGCATGGCACTCGTGTTCGTGCTGACGGCCTGCGGACCTGCTGCCACGCCGACCGCCGCTCCCGCCCCAGCGGCCACCTCGGCGCCCGCCGTGGTCCCGACTTCGGCGCCGACCGTGGCACCCACCGCCGCTGCCACAGCAGCTGCAACGGTTGCTGCTGCGGCCGCGCCGACCGCGACTTTGGCTCCTGTGGGAACTGCATTCCCATCTGGCCAGATGTTCACCATCGGTATGATTCTGGTTGGTCCCTACAATGACTCGGGTTGGAGCCAGGCTACCTACGAAGGTGGCGAGTATGCAATTGCTAATGTTCCCAATACCAAGCTGATCTATATCGACAACGGCTTCAGCCATCAGGGCTCGACACCGGCCCAGCTGGCCGAGCAGCTGCTGGCGAAGGGTGCCAACATGATCATCTTCAACTCGGATGATTTCAAGGATGAGTCCAATACCTTCGCCAAGAACCATCCGACCATCCCGACCATCATGCTTTCGGGCGATCAGTCCTGGGCGCAGGGTCAGGCGTATCTGATCCTCCCCAACATGGCCAACATCATGGGCAAGATGGAGTACATGAAGATGCTCGCGGGATGCGCGGCCGCCATGACCACCCAGACCGGCAAGATCGGCTACCTGGGTCCGCTGATCAACGACGAAACCCGCCGCCTGTCCTCTTCCGCCTACCTGGGCGCCAAATACTGCTGGACCAATGTCCTGAAGAAGGATCCGTCGGCGCTGCAATTCCAGGTGACCTGGATCGGATACTGGTTCAACGAACCTGGCACGACGCTGGATCCGACCAAGGTCGCGGATGCCTTCTTTAACACCGGCTTTGATGTGGTCATGTCGGGCATTGACACTTCCGAGGCGGTGGTCGAGGCGAAGAAGATGACCGGGGCCGGCGAGAAGGTCTATGCCGTTGGCTATGACTACAAAGGCAACTGCAGCGCAGGTCCGTCGGTCTGCCTGGGCGTTCCCTATTTCAACTGGGGCCCGGGGATCGCGGCCGAGGTCAAGAAGGCGATGGCGGGCACTTTCACCCAGGACTGGCAGTGGTTGGGCCCGGACTGGACGAACATCAATAATCCGGATACCAGCAATGTCGGCTTCGTGAAGGGCCAGGCTCTCAGCCCGGCTGCCTCTGCTGCGGTCGATCAGCTGACCGCTGCCCTGGCGGGCGGCCTGGATCTTTGGACCGGCCCGTTGAGCCTGCAGGATGGGACCCAGTACCTGGGATCTGGCGTGGCCGCCACCCCGCAGCAGCTCTGGTACCTGCCGCAACTGCTCCTGGGCATGGCCGGCAGCAGCAAGTAACCATTCCTGATACTGATGATTGGGGGAAGGCAGGCGCCTTCCCCCAATTCTTAAGCACCTGACACAGGGGTGCAATCGTTTGTCCGGAAGGGATGCCGATCGTGAGGTAGGATAAATGCAGCAGTTCTGAGCCGAAGCCGGTATACCAAGGGCGCAAGAGGGCTGGAGCTTGAGAGGCAGTCGTCACACAAGTAAAAGGTTCTCGCCTCCCGCTCGCGAAGAGATCCAGGGACCCCTCCAAATGAACCAACAGTTCGCCATTCAGGGAAAGAACCATGAACGTTGAACTCAAGGACATCCATAAGACATTCGGTGCGGTGCATGCCAACGCGGGCATCAGCATGGACATCCCGGGAGGGACGATCCAGGGCATCCTCGGGGAGAACGGTGCGGGCAAGAGCACCCTGATGAAGATCTTATCCGGATTTATTCGGGCGGACCAGGGCGAAATCCTGCTCGACGGCCACCCGGTTTCCATTCATTCACCTGCCGATGCCATTCGGAATGGGGTGGGCATGCTCCACCAGGATCCGCTGGATTTCCCCCCGTTACGCGTCATCGATAATTTCATCCTGGGCCGATCCGGCGGCCTGCTGCCCGGAGAGGGCGCAGCCCTGCAGGACTTCAAGAAGCTGGCCGGACAGTTCGGCTTCTCCTTGGACCCGCAGGCTTACGTGGATTCGCTGACCGTCGGGGAACGCCAGCAGCTGGAGATCCTGCGTTTGATCTGGCTGGGCGCCCGGGTGCTGATCTTTGACGAACCCACCACCGGCATCAGCGCGCAGCAGAAAGTGAAACTCTTCGCAGCCCTGCGCCTGCTGGCCAAGCAGGGCATGACTGTGTTGTTCGTCTCACACAAGCTGGAGGACGTCGAAGGGCTGTGCGACAGCGTGGTGGTCCTGCGCCAGGGATACCTGGTTGGCAGCGTCAAACCCCCTTACGACACCCACCAGCTGGTTGAGATGATGTTCGGCAAGGAGGTCACGTTGGGGGCGCGCAGCGCTGGTTGCGCGGGTGAGGTGGCCTTTTCCCTGCGCAACCTAGCTGTTGAGGATTACCGCCTGCACATTGGCGAGATCAACCTCGACATTTGCCACGGCGAGGTAATCGGCCTGGCCGGCATGGAAGGGAGCGGCCAGGCGCTTTTTCTGCGGGCGGTTGCTGGCCTGGTGCGGACGGTCGGCGGGCAGATCCTGCGGGGCGACCGGGATTTAACCGGCCGCAACTATCATTTCTACAAGCGGGGCGGGGTGGCGTTCTTACCCGCCTCCCGCCTGGAGGAAGGTTTGGTGGCTGGACTGAACCTGACCGAGCATGTCATTCTGGCGGAAGAGGCCACAGGTTTTTCCATTAATTGGGAAAAGGGCCGCCAGCTGGCGCAGAGCCGCATCACGGAATTCAATATTCATGGTACGCCGGTCAACACCGTCGAATCGCTGTCGGGGGGTAACCAGCAGCGGACCTTGCTGGCCCTGATGCGGGTCCCGCTCGATCTGATGCTACTGGAACACCCGACGCGCGGGCTGGACATCGAGTCTACCATTTATATCTGGAATAAGCTCAAGGAACGCTGCCAGCAGGGAACGTCGATCCTGTTTGTTTCTTCTGACCTGGATGAGATCCTGCAGTACAGTGATCGGGTGCTGGTCTTCTTCAGCGGCCGGGTGACGCCTCCATTGGATGTCTCGACATTAACTACGGAGAAACTCGGCGAGTTGATCGGCGGTATGGGCTGGCCGGAATCAAAGAACGAGGCAAGCGTCCATGAAAGAAAACCAGTGGCTTAAGATCGGTTTTCAACTGGCAGCGATCGTCCTGGCGCTGCTCTTTACTACCCTGGTCCTGTTGATGGCCGGCGCGTCGCCGCTGCAGGCCTACCTGAATGTGCTTGAGGGCATTTTCAGTTCCACCGCAGACATCACCAATGTCCTGGCCGCCTGGATTCCCCTGCTGCTGACCACCTCCGGTGTGCTGATCACCTTCGCGGCCGGCCTGTGGAATATCGGCATCGAGGGGCAGATCATGCTCGGAGCGGTCTTCACGACAGGAGCGCTGCGCCTGCTGGAGAACAGTTCGCTGGTCGGAGGATGGATCATCCTGCTCGGTTTTCTGGCGGGCCTGCTGGGCGGAGCCTTATGGGGGGCGCTGGCAGGCGTGCTGAAGACCTTCGGCGGGGTCAATGAGATTTTTGGCGGGCTGGGGTTGAATTTTGTGGCCACCGCCTTCGCGCTCTACCTGATCATTGGCCCGTGGGGGCGGCCGGGAATTGCCTCGACAAGTGGGACCCTGCTCTTTCCGACCAGGCTCTGGTTGCCAACCCCGACCAACGTGGCACTCAGCCCCTGGGCATTGGTGGTGGGCATCCTGTCGGCCGTGCTGGTCTATTTCCTGTTGCGTGGAACCTACTTCGGTCTGCGCCTGAAAGCGGTGGGCAAGAACATGCGGGCAGCCTTTCTGCTGGGGGTCCCGACCTGGCAGTACAGCATGTACGCGTTCCTGCTGTGCGGCGCCTTCGCCGGCCTGGCGGGCGCGGTTCAGGTCACCGCTGTCTATCACCGCCTCATTCCGACCATTTCAAGTGGGTATGGCTTCCTGGGCTTGTTGGTGGCCATGCTGATCAACTACCAGGCGATCTGGGCTGCACCCATTGCCCTGTTCTACGCAGCTTTGAACATTGGCGGCATTCAGCTGCCGATCGTGATGAAAATGGACTCATCCCTTTCGGGCGTACTGCAGGGGATCCTCGTCCTGTTCGTTTTGATGGTCGAGGGCGCCCGCCAGCGACTGTTTGAGAAACGATAGGTAGGGACTATGACTTCCATAGGTCTTCTGATTAGTCTGGCAGGAATCCTGTACGGTGCGGCCCCGATCATGTTCGGAGTGATCGGCGAGACGATCACCGAACGGGCTGGCATCATCAACCTCTCCATGAACGGGACCATCCTGCTCTCGGCCATGGTCGGCTTTGCCGTAGCGTACGGGACCGGCAGCCTCCTCCTTGGCTTCCTGGCCGGCGCATTGATTGGCGGCCTTGTAGCGCTGGTCGTCGCATTCAGCAGCATCGCCCTCAAGCAGTCCCAGGTGGCGGTGGGCTTCGTGCTGGCCGTGCTCTGCCTTAATCTTTCGTATTTCCTCGGTCATGCGTATATCAGCAAGAACGGTCCAAGCATGAACATCCTCCCCATCGCAGGGCTGGACAAGATCCCCATTCTGGGAACGTTATTCTTTAGACAGGATTTGATGACCTACTTCAGTTTTGTGATCATCTTCCTGACCTGGTTTTGGATCTACCGGACCCGCCCGGGGTTGATGCTGCGCGGGATCGGGGAACGCCCGGCCGCGGCCTATGTGCGCGGGGCGGATGTTAACCGCCTGCGCTACATCTATACCTTCCTGGGTGGGGCGATCGCAGGATTGGCGGGCCCGACCTTTTCCCTGGATGTTAAAGCCGGGTGGGCGGGACAGCTTTCCGGTCTGGATGGCTACGGCTGGATCGTCCTTTCGATCACCATCTTCGGCGGCTGGAATCCATTCCGAGCGGCCTTCGGAGTGTACCTGTTCTCCTTCCTGCAGTGGCTCGGCCTCGTGCTGCAGCCTGTCTTGCCCAACATCCCGACCCAGGTGCTGCAGGTGGCACCTTTCCCGCTCATGATCCTGACCCTGCTGCTGGTCAACATTGGGAATGCCGAATGGATCAATCGCATGATGGCCACCTTGCCTGAAGGGACCCGGCGGCTGGTAGCCCGCCTTTTGCGGGCTTTGCGCGCCTCGCCGCCGGCCTCGCTGGGCGTTCCCTTCGACAGCGAATGACGGATGACCGGACTGCCCGTGTCCGGCTGGCCGAAGAACCCAACAAGCCGTGAATAGAGACCCTGCCGGTTGAGGCCAATGCAGTGCGCGTTCGGCCGAGGGCGGCTTTGTGCGCTCGCAGCGTCTTTTTCCTGGAAGTGCGGGTCGCCGATCTTGGGCCCCGCAGGCGCGGCGGAGACCCGGCCTGGCCACGACAAGTGCTCGTGACCATTCCGGTGAAAAGAGGAAACGCATGAACTTCCTGGGTTACCGCTGTTCGAGATGCTCGCGGGAGTACTCGCCGGGAGAAGCAACCTACCTCTGTCCCGCCGATGGCGGGAACCTCGATGTGGTACTCGACTACGATAAGCTGCGGACCGGGGTCGATCCACGCGAGCTTGAAACCTCGCCCCAGCGGTCTTTGTGGAGGTACCAGAGGTTGCTCCCCGTGGAAAACCTGGGCGAAGAGCGCACGCCCATGGGGGCGGTCGGCTGGACTCCCGTCTACGATGAGCCGGCCCTTGCCAGAGAACTTGGCCTTGGCCAATTGTGGCTGAAGGATGAAGGCCGCAACCCGACGGGCTCTCTCAAAGACAGGGCCAGCGCGGTCGTGCTCGCTCGCGCGAAAGAGATTGCGGCCAAGGTAGTCGTCACGGCCTCAACCGGGAACGCGGGTGCGGCCCTGGCCGGGTTAGCCGCTGCCTGCGGCCAACGGGCTGTTATCTTTGCACCAAGGGGTGCGCCCCCGGCCAAGGTCGCGCAGCTTCTGATCTACGGGGCCACCGTCTTGCTGGTGGAGGGGAATTACGACCAGGCCTTTGACCTCTCCATTGAGACAGCCAACGAATTTGGATGGTATTGCCGCAACACGGGGTATAACCCTTTCACCGTGGAGGGGAAGAAGACCGCCGCCTATGAAATCTGGGAACAAGTCCTGGAGGCAGGAGCCTCGCCAAAGAGCGGCCTTCCGGTCCCGGCGGTTGTTGTGTCGGTTGGAGATGGAAATATCATCTCCGGTCTCTACAAGGGGTTCCAGGATCTGCAGGCTCTCGGCTGGCTGGACCGAGTTCCGCGACTGTTCGGGGTTCAGGCGGAGGGCTCTGCCGCCATCGCCAATGCCTGGCGGCAGGGGAGCGAGCGGATCGTGCCCGTCGCGGCCAGGACCTTGGCGGACAGCATTTCGGTGGATCTTCCTCGCGATGGCGTGCGCGCCGTGCGGGCCGTGTCGCAGTCGGGAGGAGCTTGCCTGACGGTGAGCGATGCGGACATCCTGGGGGCTATGGCTGACCTCGGGCGGGTTGGCGTGTTTGCGGAGCCGGCCGCAGCCGCCGCCCATGCCGGTCTCAAACAAGCCGTTCGCGAGGGCAGGCTGGGACGCGAGGACCGCGTGCTGGTGATCATCACCGGAAGCGGCCTCAAGGACGTCCGGGCTGCCTCTCAAGCGGTCGGGAAGGCGAAGGTCATCGAGCCCAGGCTCAAGGCGGTGAAAGTGGCACTGGGGCTGTGATGCGGATCAAAGTCAGTTCCTGGACCCGACCTCGGTCGCCCGGCTGACCTGTCCGGGGGCGTCAGGACGGGTTGAAGAAGGACCGCTCTGCCCGAATCTGGTGGCAGAGCGGTCCCTTCTTATCAAGGCGGCGGCCGAAGGCCCTAGACCTTGGCTTCGTATCCCTTCTGAGCCAGGCGTGGATCGAGCGCGTCGCGGAATCCGTCCCCCAGAAGGTTGAAGGAAAGAACGGTGATCATGATCGCAATTCCTGGGAAGACCACCAGATGGGGGGCATTGAAGACACTGTTGCGCTCCTCGCCCAGCATCAACCCCCATTCCGGAGTAGGGGGTTCGGCACCCAAGCCCAGGAAGGAGAGCGCGGCGGCATCCAGAATGGCGGTGGCGATACCCAGGGTCCCTTGGACGATGAGGGGCGTGAGCGAGTTGGGCAGGACCCGGGTGAGAAGCAGGCGGCTCGGGGAGGCTCCCAGAGCTCGAGAAGCAACCACGTAATCGAGCTCCTTCACGGAAAGGACGCTCGCGCGTACCAGCCTGGCATAAATCGGGATCGAAACGACACTAATGGCGATGAGAGCGTTGATCAACCCGGGACCCAGGACGCTGACGATGGCCACGGCGAGCAGAAGGCTTGGGAATGCGAGCAGCACATCCATCGAGCGCATGATGACATTGTCGATCCAACCTCCGAGGAATCCTGCGATCGCTCCCAGGAAGGTGCCGATAATGATGGCAAAGGTGATCGTGGAGAACCCAATTTGCAGCGACAGGCGGGAGCCAAAGATCACGCGTGAAAACAGGTCGCGGCCGTTGCCATCGATCCCCATCAGATGCTGGGGGGCTGAAGCGGGGCAGCCGAGTAGGTGGATGCAGGGCGGCGTTCTGCGCTGGACGTCTCGCAGCGGGACCAGGGGATCGTAGGGGGCAATCAGCGGGGCCAGAATCGCGATGGAGGCAAGAAACGCGAGCAGGACCAGGCCCACCTGAGCCGAGCGATGGCGCAACAGGCGGCGCAGGGTTTGAGCGAACGGCGAGCGCCGGGAGGCGACCGGTTCGGCAGAAAGGATCTCAGTCGCGACGGCCATCGGTCACAACCAAGGCACTACTGGGGGCGAATTCGCGGATCCAGGTAGGCATAGGAAAGGTCAACGATGAGATTCACGCTAACATAGATGAGTGCGACCACCAGGGTAAACGCCTGCACGATAGGATAGTCTCGCCCCAGAATGGCCGTGACGATGGCCGTGCCCATCCCCGGTAGCGCGAACACCGTCTCGGTGAGCACCGCCCCGGACAGCAGCCCTCCAACTTCCAATCCCACAATTGTGACAATCGGGATCAAGGCGTTCCGCATGGCGTGACGCACCAGTACCAGGCGCTCAACGAGCCCCTTGGCGCGAGCCGTACGGATGTAATCTTGGCCAAGGATCTCGAGCAGGCTGGAGCGGGTCATGCGGGCAATAATCGCCAGGGGAATGGTTCCGACCGCAACCGAGGGGAGGATCAGATGCCAGACAGCATCTTTCAAGACCGGGAGGTCTCCAATCAGGAGGCTGTGCAAGATCACCGAATTGGATACCAGTGAGAGCAGAAAGGTGGGCAGGCCGGGGAGGGACTGGAAATGCCACGCCTCCGCCAGCGGGGTCAGGCTGATCCCAGAGGTCATCCGTCCGGAAGGGGGGATCCAAAAGGGGGTTCCTTTGAGGGTCAGGGCGAACACGTAGGCCAGCATGAGACCCAGCCAGAAAACGGGCATCGATACTCCGATATTGGCCAGAATCATGGTGGCGACATCCACCATGCTGTTTTGGCGGATGGCTGAGACGACCCCGAAAAGGACACCAAAGGTTGCGGCAAAGATGATTGCGCCGAAGGTCAACTCCATGGTCATTGGAAGCCGTTCGGCCAGGACATCAACCACCGGACGCCCGTCCTTGATCGAGGTGCCCAAATTGCCCTGGGCGATGTTTCCGACATATCGCAAGAACTGAACCGGGATGGGGTCGTTCAGCCCGAGGCGCTGGCGAAAACCGGCGCACGCTTCCGGGGTGGCCCTTTCACCCAGCATGACAACGCAGGGATCCCCGGGAATGGCATGGACGATCGCGAAGGTGACCAGCAGGATCCCGAGCAGGACGGGAATGAGGAGGACGATTCGGCGGACGAGGAGTTGGATCATGGGGATGGGCGAAGCGCGCCCGGATGAAGGAGGGGCACGGCACGGCGCCGTGCCCCTCTCATTGGGACCGAAAGCACTCTACTTCTTGGCGTTCAGGAAGGCACCGAAGAAAGCGCCGAAGTAGCTGAAGTCACCGGTGCGGCCCTTGTGATTCGGGCTGGAGGCGTCCCACTGCGAGGCGTAGGTAGCCACAACGTCGTTGGCACTCAGGACGTCGCCGTTGCTGAACTTCACGCCTGGGCGCAGGTGGAAGGTCCACTGGCTGGCGTCGGAATTGGCCTCATACGTTTGCGCCAGGCCGGGCTGAATGGCCACCCCGCCGAGCTGGTAGGAGAGCAGCGTATCGTAGAGCTGCAGGCAAGCCCGCAAGGATTCGCCGTCGGTTTCGTCGGAGCACCAGATCGCGCCCGGCTCGCCGTTTTGCATGAAGACCAGCTGGTCGGTCCCGTTGCTCATCACCGCGAAGTACTCATCGCTGAGGGGGCTGGCGAATGCGCCCTGGACGCTGGCCTTGTAGGCGACCGCGGAAGCGCCGTGGGCCACCGGGATCATCGGGACGTGCTGCTTGATCAGCGTGTTGACCTGGTCGTAATCCTTCTGGCGCTGGGCCGGGTCGGAGACCTGCCCACCGGCGTGAATCGCGGAGACCAGATCACTGAACGGCGTGCCAAACTGGAGGTTGGCCGCATTCGCGAAGTGGTAGTCGTAGAAGTCTGTGGAATCCGGGTAGTCGACGCTCCATCCGAGCATGTAGAAGGGCTTCTGGCCTTTGGAGGTGGCATCGAGGAAGGCCGTTGACTCCATCACGTCCAGCTTGACATTGACCCCGATTTGCTTCAGCTCGGCCTGAATCTCCTGGGCAACCTTGCCGGGCAGGGGCAGATAGCCGCGCACAACGTCACGATAGGAGAGCGTGGTGGAGAACCCATTCGGATATCCTGCCGCCGCCAGGAGTTTCTTGGCTCCCGCGGGGTCATACGGGTACCAGCTGAAGCCGGCGGTGAACCCTGGTTCCAGGGAAGGGGGCACGAACTGCTCGGCCACGAGCGATCCCGCCGGATAGAAGGTATCGACAATGTGCTTGCGGTCGATCGCCATGGCGATGGCCTGGCGAACCTGCTCATTGTCAAAAGGCTTCATCGTGTCCTGGAACCCGATGTAGAAGATGTTGATCGCAGGGCGCGGATAAAGCTTGAGGGTTGTGTCGGACTGAATCTTGGCGAAGTCATCAGGGGACGGGTTGTCAATACCATCCGCAGTGCCCGCCTGGAGTTCCAGCAGGCGCTGGGCGGCCTCGGTCGACCAGCGCAGGATCACCGTCTTGGCCAAAGGAGGCGTCCCCCAGTAGTTGGGGTTGGCAACATAGGTGATGTGGTCGCCGTGCACCCATTCCTTGAGCATGTAGGGGCCCGTGCCATTGGGGTTAACGCTCATCTTCACCGAGTCGCCCCCATTGGCATCCAGGTAGCTCTTGCTTTGAATCGCAAATACATTGAAAGCCACCTTCGAGGCGAAGGCAGGATCGGGGTGGCAGAGGGTAAACTGCACCGTATTCGCGTCCAGGGCCGCAATCGACTTAAATTCAGCTGGGTTGTCCGAAGTGCCGTAGTTGCAGTCCGGCGCCGAGACCACCATCGGCTGGAAGGCGGGAGCCGCGGTCGGCGCCGGGGCTGCGGTGGGCGGAACGGCGGTGGGTTGCGGAGGTACGCTCGGAACGGGCGCGGGCGTTGCCGCCGGCGCGCAAGCCGCGAGGATCAGGCTCGTCAGGACCACAGCGCTCAATATGAACTGCAGATTGCGTTTCATGTGCTCTCTCCTCCTGATTGGGCTAAGATGCCAAACTGGGGAACAGTCAACGGGCCTTGGCGATACGCCTCACCTCCTCCCAACAACTGAGCGTTGAATAGGGCCAGATAACAAAAACAGGTCCTTCACCGCATTTCCGCGGGTGGATCGGGCCCATGTGATCCGCTGAACAGAAGACCCATTAGGGGTTTGGAGATGAGTATACACCCCTCGGGGTCGTTGTCAACGCTTTGTCAGGGCCAGCAGGGCGAGCAAAGCCAGGGCCGCCACAACAGCGTATTCAACCAGCGAGGCGCGACGGAGCTCAGACTGCAAGCGAAGCTTGCCCAGCCCGCCGAGAACATACGCGGAGACGGTCAATCCCAGGCCATAGGCGACAGATGGCAGTGGCCAGAAGTTCAGGGGGAGCGCGAGCTCGCCGACGAGAAGCCCAATGCCGGCAGTGTAGGCCCAGATCCTGCGGTCGAGGGGGGCCGCGAGGGCCAGCACGCGCAGGGTGAGGACCGAGGTCGACAGGGCAATTAGGGGCATCGCCATCGCCAGGCGAGTGTCAGCCGCGTGGAGAGCGCTGAAGACCAAGACCAGGAGAGAGTAGACGAGGATCTCCAGGCCGATGGAGGCCTGGTCATAGTGAGGGTCGTCACGATCGAGAGCAAGGTACTCGCCAGCCACCGCCAGAACGACCAGCGCGCTTAAGAAGGCCAACCCAACCCACCAGCGCGGCCCGGAAGGGACGAGACTTAGCGCCGCGCCCCCTCCAACCGCCGTCAGAGCCGGGACAATCAGATGAATGCCCAACCCCTCCTTTTCGCTGGAGGGACGCTGCGCAGGGGAGTGAGAACGGTAGATCGAGTAAGCACCCGAGGCCACGAGGGCGCCCAGGAGAACCATGAACAGCATTGGACCATTGACCCCGACCATCCAGTGGATGTTGAGGACGGTGACAACATAATCCTGGCTGGGGAGACGGACGAGTCGCGACAACCCGTTGGCTAGGACGATCGCTGCAGCCAGAACGCTGAAGCGCTTCGCGTCCAGGGGAGGTGACTGGGAGGGCACATCGGGCATTCTATCACCCGCGGGCTTCAGCCCGGTGGGATGCCTTGTCCTGGCGCGGGCAGCGTCGCGTATAATCGTTTGGGTCGAGACCGGACTGAGGCAGAGATGAGTGTAGAGGGATTCTTGGCCAACACCCTGGCGCTCGTGTCACTGGCCCTGCTGGGGTTGGGCTTGGCCCCCGTCCTGAATGGTCTGGCGGACAACCTGCCGAGGACCAACCGGGAGGGTGAGGGATCTTCGGGGTGGCGGCTGTTCGTGCCGCGTTGCGTCTGGTGCGGGGAACCGCGAAGGGGCGTGGCGGCCCATGCGCTTCTGGCCAGAATGATGGGGAAGCCGGCTTGCGGTCACTGCGGAGGGCCCGCTCCAAGGCGCAACGAATGGGTCGAGGTCGTCCTGGGGATTCTCTTGCCGTTGCTCTGGATCCAGGGGCGTCAGGCCGCGCTGCCTTTGTTGGAGGGCATCGTGGCGGTGATGCTTTTTGTCCTGGTGACGGTTGTCGACCTGGAGCAGCGATTGGTCCTGATGGAGGTCGTGCTGGGCGGTGCGCTCTTGCTCCTTGTCGCCTCGGCCCTTCGTGGAGAGTTGGTTGGTTCCTTGGTCGGCATGGCGGTTGGAGGCGCGGTCTTCTTCCTGCTCTTTACGTTGAGCGTGCTGTTCGCTCGTGTGATTGGCTCGGACCTGGCGGCCGCGTTGGGTTTGGGGGATGTGTCGCTGGCCGCCCTGGTCGGGCTGGGGGTCGGGTGGCCAGCGGTGCTGCCCGCACTCCTGCTGGCGATCCTCTTCGCGGGCGGCGCGGGAGGCGCAATCTTGCTCTGGAACCTCGCCCGCCACAGGCCCCTGCGCGGGATCACGATGGCCTACGGGCCCTACCTTGCGTTGGCGGCGCTGGTCATCCTGGTCTTGGGGCCGAAGCTATTGTCCCGAGGGATGCCGGTCGGCTAGTTACCTCCCACCGCCTGTCGCCCCAAGTGAGGTTACCCAGAGGTTCGCTATGCAGCGCTCGCTTGGGCGGGACCGCGGCGAAACCATGTCCGCCACTCTCTGTTCTCCCAGACCACCAGGATGGCAGCCGCATTGAAGATCGAAGAGTAGGTCCCGCTGGCCATGCCGAGCAGCAGGATGAGGATAAAATGGCGCGTGGTCACTCCTCCGAAGATGGCCAGGGCAAGCAAGGTCAGGAGTACCGTGAGGGAGGTGTTGATGGATCGGTCAAGGGTCTGCACCACGCTGTGATTGACAATCGTCTCAAAAGGAATGCGTTTGTACTGTAGCTCATTCTCGCGGATGCGGTCGAAGACCACGATGGTGTCGTGGACCGAAAAGCCGATCACGGTGAGTAGGGCAGTCAAGAAGAGGGAATCGGCCTGCCACCCGAGGAAGTGACCGAGAATCGCCTCGCCACCAATGACCACCAGGACATCATGGATCATGGCCACCACCGCGGCGATTCCGAAGCGAAAGGCGTTCGGTACCCGCCGGAAGGCGTAGGTGATGTAGAGGGTGATCGCCAGCGCGGCCAGGGCCACCGTCCCCGCGGCACGCTGTGCCACCTCTGATCCCAGCGCGGGACCGACGCTCTCGAATTGCGTGACCGTCGCGGCACCGAACTCACTGGAAAGGGCCTTGGCCACCTTGTCCTTGGTGGTCGTGTCCATCTCTTGCGCCTGGATGGCTATCGAGTCGGTTCCCACCGTCTGAACGCTCGGCCCTGTGATTCCCAATCGGGCGAGAGCAAGCTCAACTGAGGCAGGTTGGGGAGCTTGGCCGGAGGTGAACTTGAGTTGAAGCAGGCTCCCCCCAGTGAAATCAATGGCCGGATGCAAGCCCCCCATGGCCAGAAAGATCATGCCCGGAATGATGATCGCCAGGGAGAGACCGAAAAACCAATACCGCTTCCCTATGATATTCATGACGAGAGCTCCTTCATTCCTTTCGAAGCTGATCCTGGGTGAATTCCCTGGGCCCCAACCATGGTCAGCTCTAGATCCCAAACCACGAATGGCGGCGCGAGAAGTCCATGCGATCCAGGACCAAATGCAAGAAAGTTCGCGTCACGATGATGGCCGTGAACATGCTGACGAGGACCCCGATTGCGAGCGTCAAGGCAAAACCTTTCACCAGACTGGCTCCAAAGGCTCCGCCGAACCAGTACAGTATGATGCAGGTGATGAGGGTTGAGAAATTGGAATCGCGAATGGATAGCCAAGCGCGAGAGAATCCCGCCTCGACGGCCGCCCGCAGAGGTTTGCCGCCGCGAAGCTCCTCCTTGAGCCTCTCGAAGATCAGCACGTTCGCGTCGACCGCCATGCCCACGGACAGCACAAACCCAGCGATGCCGGGCAGGGTGAAAGTCACCGGGAGGACACGGAAGATGGAAAGGGCCGTGAGGAAATACAGGGCCAGGGCTACGTCGGCCACGATCCCGGGCAGCCGATAGTAAAGAATCATGAAGAGGGCCACTACCGACATGCCCACGGCACCGGCGACCAAGCTCCGTCGTAGCGAGTCTTGGCCCAGCGAGGGGCCGACCGTTTCGATTTGGGCGACCCGCAAGGGAATCGGCAGAGCTCCGTATCTCAGCTGGATGGCCAGAGCATTGGCGGACTCGACCGTGAAACTCCCCGAAATCTGACCTTGGCCGTTGGTGATTGGGGTCTCGACCACCGGCGAGGACAACACTTGATCGTCCAAGACGATAGCCAGATATTGACCCACGTGACTGGTTGTGTAGTCTGAGAAGATCTTCGTTCCTGCCGCACTAAGCACAAAGTTGATCACGGGCTTGCCCAACTGATCAGCCCCCGCATTCACCGAACTGAGATCGGCTCCGGTCATCACGGTGTGGTACACCGGTCCGGTCGGGGTTGGAACGGCGGTTGCCGCTCCCGCGGCGGGAGTTCCGGTCGTGGCCCCTGCGGCCAAGGTCTCGGTGCTGGCGGGCGTCGACTGAGGGGTGGCGGATGGGGACAAGGATTGGCTCGGCTCGGCGGAAGGGGTGGCTTGCGCGGCCCCGTTTCCCGCGACGTCCGTCCTTACTTGCATTCCCGCCACGAGCGGCGTCGTGCCCGCGTCGACGAATTCGAGAAGTCCCGTCTGCTTGATCAAGGCGACGGCGTCTTGCGGGTTCTCGTAACCGGGAAGTTCGACCAGGATTCGCCGACTACCCGACAGCTGGACGACCGGCTGGGACACGCCGAGACCATTGACCCGGCTTTCAATGACCGCCCGCACCGCGTCCATGCTCGTGGCATCCACGGCCTGATTGGCTGGCACATCGGCCTCCAGGAGAACTTCGAGTCCGCCCTGAAGGTCCAAGCCTTCCCGCAGGCTAACATTCTGTGAATACGGGCCGATGCGAACGGATGTCGTGCCCGGCCAGTTGATCCAAAGGTCGATGCCCAGGAGGATCACGATGACGATCAGCCAGCGCAAGTGTCGTTGACCCATTGGGTATGTCTGCCTCCAATTGAACCGCGCCCCGGGTTATCACCTCGAGGGCATGCAAAAAAAAGCCAGCCGGGAAGAGGGCCCCACAGGTCTGGCCGGACAGCCCATCGATTATACCAGCACTTCCAAGGTTCGCCGCTTGAAAATAGGAGGGACGTCCTCCGACTTCCTGGCCGTAGGTCCCGCGGTGCCTGGCCCAGCCATGCTAGAATGGAAGAGTGCCTGCGGTGCCGCGCTGGTGGGGGTGGGGTTCGCTCGATACGTCCTACTCGGCCGAGGAGCACCCTGGGCTGGGGCCCTTCCTCTCCGCGCACATCGGTCCCCCTTTTCGCGGCTATGCGGTGCCGGCCCTCGAAAGCCTATCTCTTCCTGCCCCTACCTCTGGGTTCCTCTCCCAAGTGTTCTCCGGCGTGCTTTCCAAACAGGACATCCGCATTGACCGGCTCAGTCGGGTAGGACACGCATTGGGGAAGTCGTACACGGATCTGATGCGGATCCGGACCAACACGATTGCTCATGCCCCTGAGGCCGTACTATTCCCTCGCACCATCGAACAAGTGGAATTGATCCTGGACACTTGCGAGAGAGAAAGCCTCGCTGTGATCCCGTTCGGGGGAGGGACCTCGGTGACAGGAGCTCTCGACGCGGAGCAGGAACCCACAATCAGTTTGGATCTTGAGAACCTTCAAGGCCTTTCCGGTCTCGATGAGGTTTCGCACTTGGCTACATTCGGGGCGGGAACCTTGGGACCCAAACTGGAGGAAGCCTTAGCCAGCCGGGGATTCACCCTGGGGCACTTCCCCCAATCCTTCGAGTACAGCACCTTGGGAGGATGGCTGGCGAGCCGGTCGGCCGGCCAGAACTCGATCGGCTATGGGAGGATCGAGGATGCGGTTTTCCATCTGGAGGCCGTGACTCCAAGGGGAAGGCTATCGATGGGGAGAGGCCCGGCCTCCGCTTCAGGCCCTTCACTGAAGGACCTTTTTCTCGGAGGGGAGGGGGCTTTCGGTGTAATCGTGTCCGCCACCCTGCGGGTGCGCCCACTTCCTGCGAAGAAAGACTATCGGGCCTACTTCTTCCACTCGTTTGAGGAAGGAGTGGAGGCCGTCCGCGAATTGCTCCAGACCGGGCCCAAGCCCTCGCTGGCCCGTCTTTCCGACGCTTGCGAAACCCAGGCCGGGTTGGCCCTCTCCGGGGGCCCACACGGGGCAGGCTCCCAGCTCGTGCGAAAGGTCGGGCTGCGCCTGGTTGAAACCCTTGGCTATGAGCCGGGCCACACTTCGCTTCTTTTGCTGGGCTATGAAGGAGGGGAAAGAGAGGTGGAGGATGGGGGCTCACGGGCGATGCGCGTCTGCAAGGCCCGGGGGGCGTTCGACCTGGGTCATTCTCCGGCCAAGGAATGGTTGGCGGAAAGGTTCTTGCATCCCTACCTGCGCGACTTGCTCATGGACTGGGGTGTCATGGTGGACACCTTTGAGACGGCAACCTCCTGGTCGAACCTGGTCCCGCTGCATGCGCAATTGACGGGCAGCGCGAGGCAGGCTTTGGGACACGGCTTTGTGATGTGTCACCTGTCTCATGCCTACGAGACGGGCGCGTCTTTGTATTTCACCTTTTTCGCTGCGCAGGACCTGCGAGATCCGTTCGAGCAATGGGATCGGGTCAAGAAGGAAGTCACCGATCAGATCATGAAGGGCGGGGCTACCCTTACTCACCACCACGGCATCGGGCGCTTCCATCGGCCCTGGCTGGAAGGGGAGATTGGAGCCAGGGGTTTGGACGGCCTGCAGGCGATGAAGCGCGCGCTTGACCCTGCGGGAATCATGAATCCCGGTGTCCTCTGGAGGCCGTCGTGAAGCTCGACCGGGAGAGTTGCTGGCAGAGGCTGGCCTCCGAGAGGTTCGACCTGCTCGTTATCGGAGGAGGCATTGTGGGCGTGGGGATCGCCTGGGATGCTGCGCTTCGAGGGCTGAAAGTGGCCTTGGTCGAAAAGGAGGACTTCGCTTCCGGAGCCTCCAGCCGCTCATCGCGGATGATCCATGGGGGGTTGAGATACCTCGAATACATGCATTTCGGCCTCGTCCGGGAAGCCAGTCGGGAACGAGGAGTCTTGCTCCGCATCGCACCTGGGTTGGTTCGCAGAACGCCCTTCTTGATTCCCTTCTACGCGAAGGATTGCCCCAGCCCGTGGATGATGAATGCGGGGTTGATGCTCTACGAGCTGCTCGGTTGGGTGAGCCGTAATCAGCACCACCGGATGCTTCGCCCAGAGGAGGCCCTGACCCGCGAGCCGACGCTTCGCCCGGAGGGTCTTCAGGGTGCCGCGCGCTACTACGACGCCCTGGCGGATGATGCGCGCCTCGTGTGGTGCGTTGCGGAAAGGGCGATGGAGGCTGGGGCCACCCTCTGTAACCATGCCGAGGTCATCCAGATCCTCAAGGGGTCCAAGGGAGGGGTGGCCGGCGCGGGAGCCAAGGATGTGCTGTGTGGCCGGGAGGCCGAAATCCGAGCCGGGGTGGTGGTCAACGCTTGCGGTCCTTGGGCCGATGCTATCCGCAGACTGGATGACCCGGACGCCGAGCCGCTCCTTCGTCCAACCAAGGGAGTCCACCTGGTCTTCCGCGTCGAGGGAGGCCCTCGTAGGGAGGCGATTGTTTTCAACGCTCCTCAGGATAACCGTAAGCTCTTCCTGGTTCCCTGGGGGAGTTTTGAATACGTGGGGACTACCGACACGGACTATGACGGGTCGCTCGAGGAGGTGCAGACCGAACCCGCAGACATCGCCTATACCCTTCAGGCGATGGAACGGGCTTTTGGCCGTCGCTATGAGGAGGACCGCATTTGGAGTGCCTGGGCGGGCGTGCGCAATCTGCTGCGGGACGAGCAGGAACGACCGGGCAGGGTCTCACGGGAGCACCGCTATGTGCGCAGCGCCTCCGGATTGCTGACGGTTGCGGGTGGCAAACTGACGACCTTCCGAGCAATGGCGGAGCAGGTCACCTCGCTTGTCTTGCGGGAGCTGGGAGTCCCGAGACGGGCAGCGCGCACAGCACAAACGGCTCTTCTGCCCCCCTTTCCCGAAGAGTGGGAGCAAGTGGAGAGTGACCCGAGAACGGCGGAGCTCGTTTGGAACTACGGGGCCCGCTCTTGGGCCGTCATTCGCAGGATGCTGGAGAATCCGGACCAGGCGGCGCCCCTCACGAAGGGCTCGTCCTATCCTTGGGCCTGCGTGGAACATGCCATAGAGGAAGAGCTGGCGCAGACCGTGAGCGACGTGCTGGTTCGTCGCACTCGCACGGTTCTGGAGGCGGACGACGGTGGCCTGGGCGTGGCCGCCCATGTGGCCCAGAGGCTCGCCGAGCATCATGGCTGGACCCTTGAGGAGCAGGTTCGCCAATTGGCCCAATTCCGCGGCGAGATTGATCGAGCTCATCCTGGCAGGCGGGTCGGCTCGCCTGTTGTTTCCGCTGCGACCTCAGGTTAGGAGGCTACCTCGAATGGAAACACTCTGGGATCAGCGCTACGCGCAGCGCACCCAACGGATGGAAAGCTCGGCGATCCGCGAGCTGCTCAAGTTGACGGAGCAGCCGGAGTTGATCTCCTTCGCCGGGGGCTTACCGGGGCCGGATGTCTTCCCGTTGCAGGAGATCGCGGAGGCCGCGCAGCGGGTGCTTCGTGACGTCGGGCCTCAGGCTTTGCAGTATGGCACCACGGAGGGCCATCTCCCCTTGCGAGAGATGATCGTGCGCCATTCCGGCCGCTACGGTTTTGACATTTCCGCCGAGAACGTGCTCATCACCTCGGGCTCTCAACAGGCTTTGGATCTGTTGGGTCGCATCTTCATCAACCGAGGGGACCGCATCCTGGTGGAGTCCCCTACCTATCTGGGGGCGATCCAGGCTTGGAATGCCTACGGTGCCGAGTACGTGCCGGTGTCGATCGATGAGGACGGGATGATCACCGCCGCCCTGGAAGAGGCCCTACGTGCCGGGCCGAAATTCATCTACGTGCTGCCGAATTTTCAGAATCCGACCGGGGTGACCCTCTCGCTTGAGCGGCGAGAGGCTCTTGTCCATCTCGCCGATCAGTACGGGGTGCCGATTATCGAGGATGACCCGTACGGCCAGCTTCGGTATGAAGGAGACCACCTCCCGGCCGTGGTGACGCTCGATGGAAGGTCCCGCACGAACGGGGATCACTGCTACCACGGGAATGTGATCTATCTGAGCACCTTCTCGAAGGTCCTGGCCCCTGGATTCCGCCTGGCCTGGGTAGTGGCGCCGCCCGAGGTGGTGCGAAAGCTGGTTCAGGCAAAGCAAGGGGCCGATTTGCACACCTCCACCTTCAACCAGTTCTTGGCGTACGAAGTGGCCCGAGGCGGCTTCCTCGATCGACACGTTCGTCTGATTCGTCAAGTCTACCGCCGCCGACGGGATGTCATGTTGAAAGCCATGGAAAGCGATTTCCCCACGGGGGTCCATTGGACCAAGCCGAAGGGCGGCCTTTTCCTGTGGGGTGTCCTTCCTGAGGGCATGAAGTCGGTGGAAGTCCTGCAATCTGCCGTTGAGCAAAAAGTAGCTTTTGTTCCGGGAGGCCCCTTTTTCGCGCGGGGAGGCGGCGAGAACACAATGAGGCTCAACTTCTCCTTTGCCAGCGAGGATCGCATCCTGGAGGGGATCCGCCGCCTGGGGAATGTGCTGGCCGAGAGGGTGGGCCGGCAGCAGGCAGGATAGACTGGGATCTGCTTGAGCTGCGCCCCCGGCTGGGCGACTTCCGATGAAAGCGGCACGGACTGGCTTCATCCGCCAGGTCCTGATTCTTGGTCCTCGCGCACTGGCCAGAGCAACATTGGGCGGCGCAGGCGGCCGGCCACCATGGGGGCCACGCTTCGAGCCCAGAAGGCGTCCATCCCTGCCTTGCCGTGGGTGGACAACACAACCAGATCGGCATTGAGACTCTCGGAGAATTCCACGATCGTCGCCACGGGGTCGCCCCGCACGACCTCGGCTTCACACGCAATCCCCGCAGCTCGTATTCTGTCCACCTGGCGGCGCAGGTAGTCTGCTCCACCTTCGCAGGCAAGGTCGAGAACCGCGCTCATCGCACCGGGCAATAGGATCCCGGTTCCCGAGGCCTCGGCAGGCAAAGTGGTCAGGGTTGGGACGACCAGCAGCAGGAGAATTGTCGCATCGAAGGCCTGACCGAGTTCCAGAGCGGCGGGCAGGGCCTTTTCATGGGCCGCCGAACCATCCAGCGGGATCAGAATCCGTCGCAAGGTGAAGGAGGGAGGCTCCTTTCCCTCCGCGGTAGGCGGAACGAGCAGCACAGGGGTCGCGCCCTGGCCCACAACCTGCTGGGCTTTGCTGCCGAACAAGGCTCCGCGGAGACCTCCACGGCCGTGAGTGCACATGATGATCAAATCGGGGGCCAGCTCCTGCGAATGAGCGACCAGGCTCCGCGCGACATCCGCCGCGGCGCCGGCGTGGACGTGAATCTCAGGGGCGGCGCCTTCGCCGAAGTATTGGCGGCGCACCTCCTGCAGATAACTTGCGGCCTCCGAGGCATCCGTCAAATGGCGTTCGCCGTGAATGACCTGCGGCGGATCGCGTTCGACAATGTGAACCAGGGTGATGCTTGCCCGGGTTGCCTCGGCGAGAGCCCGAGCCGGGGGCAGCGCCGCCTCGGCGAGTTTGGAGCCATCCAAAGGGACTAAGAGACTTCTGAACATCGCCTCATCTCGTCAGGAGCAGCTGATGAAGCAGGGCGACGTTGAGCAGGATGATCAGCGTCGCCACGAGCCAGGCGGCGATGGTCGTGAGTCGCGAATTCACGAGAGGGCCCATGACGTCGCGCCGGCGAGTGAACAGGACCAGCGGAACAACTGCGAAAGGTAGGCCGAAGCTGAGAACCACCTGGCTGAGGATGAGCACGCGGGTGGGGTCAAGGCCCACGCCGATCACGATCAGCGAGGGGGCCATGGTCGCCAGGCGTCGGATCCAGACAGGGATGCGACGATGCAGAAAGCCCTGCATGATAACTTGGCCCGACATGGTACCCACCGACGAGGACGAAAGACCGGCGGCGAGAAGGGCAATGGCGAACACCGAGCCTGCGGCCGGACCGAGCAGAGGTTGAAGTGTGCGGTAAGCCTCCTGAAGACTGGCAATCGTGGTGAGCCCCCGGTAGTAGAAGGTCCCAGCGGCCATGATCAACATGGCCGCATTGATGAGGCCTGCGACTCCCATTGCCAGGGCGACGTCAACCAACTCGTATCGGTAAAGACGCTTCATCTGCGAAGGCTCGCGGGTAATGATGCGGCCCTGGGTCAGAGAGGAGTGGAGAAAGACGACGTGGGGCATTATCGTCGCTCCCAAAATCCCGGCGGCCAGGACGAGGCTTTCCGGACCGGAGAACTGGGGGATCACGGCGTGGGCCAGAATGGGGGTCCAGTTGGGACGAACGAGGACGATTTCGACCAAGTAGGAGGCGGCGATCACGCCGACCATTCCTGTGATGACGGCTTCAAGGAGCCGAAAGCCACGCCGCTCCAAGCCGAGGATCAGGAACGTGAAAACCGCCGTGAGAACAGCGGCCACGGCCAAAGGAAGGCCGAAGAGCAGGTTGAGGCCCACGGCCGCCCCCAGAAACTCGGCCAAGTCGGTCGCCATGGCAACCACCTCCATAAGACCCCACATGGCCCAGGTGACGGGCTTGGGGAAGTGGCGGCGACACTGTTCCGCTAGGTTCAGCCCGGTGGCAATGCCGAGCTTGGCCGAAAGGGCTTGAATGAGCATGCCCGTCAGGTTGCTGAGCAGCACGACCCACAGAAGGGTGTAGCCGAACTCTGCCCCCCCCTGAATGTTGGTGGCGAAGTTGCCGGGGTCCACATAGGCCACGCTGGCGATAAAGGCGGGGCCCAGGAAAGGCAGAAGGCGAGTCAGGCCTTTCCGCTTGCTTTTCCCGGAAAGGATGAGACCTGCCTCTTTGATTGTGGCGGCGTCACCCGGCTGGACCTCCGCGCGAGTGGGTGGGGGGAGGGCAGGCATGGCAGCAGCACCAACCTCAATCGTTTCCGGCAGAGATAGAAAAGAGGCCCATCCGTTTGCAGCGCCAGCGTGACAATGGGTTCTAGCGGGCCGTCCCTCGGGAATGGGTCGAGGAGCGGGGGGCAGAAGCCCGGCTCTTCCTGGAGCCCGAATTGGCATGCTCTTGGCGGACCAGGATGCGACGGGCCAGCGAGGCACTCAGCTGCCGGAGTGTGCCTTGCACGCTCACTTCGAGAGGGTCATTGAATGGCCCGCGCTTGATCAAAAGAACGGAAGCACCTGGGACCAAGCCCACGGATTTCGCATAGCGCAGGAATTTGGGCTCTTCGTCCGCCATTTGAGCGATCGTGGCGCGTTGTCCGTGCGCCAAATCCGCGAGAGTGGTTTCCGATTGCTCGGGGACACGGCCTCCGGGCGAGGGGATGGGGTCGCCATGAGGATCAACCTGCGGATGGTCGAGCAACTGGTCGAGCCGGTCGACGAAGCGTTGGGAAACGACATGTTCGAGACCATCCGCCTCCGCATGAACCTGATCCCAGCGGAAGTCAAGGACTTGGACCAGGAAGGTTTCGAGCAGTCGATGGCGTCGGAGGACCGAGCGCGCCGCGCGTCGCCCGCTGGGGGAGAGGGTCACATCTCGGTAGGGCCTGTGTCGGACGAGACCGGCCGAGGACAACCGCTTCAACATTGCGGTGACGCTGGGCAGCGTGACCTGCAAGGATCTGGCTAGGCCGCTGGTGGTCGCGGCCCTTCCTTGGGCTTCGAGGGCGTGTATCGCAAGAAGGCAATCCTGTTGGGCCGCGCTGAGATCAGCCATCGCAGGCTAAGTTAGTCGCATCTAACTTACAGTTTTCATCCTACTCACTTCGCGGCGGCCTGTCAAGCGGAATCGAGGCGGGCCGACCCTCGCCGGCCAAGGGATTCAATCATCTACGGTCGTGGAGCCAGGAGGATTCGAAGGGTCAGAGTGGGTCGGGCGGGGGTGAATTGGGCAGAAGCCCCTGACCTCCCCCCGGGAGGGTGAAGCTGCTGACATTATCCAGGGTCACAACTTGGACGTGGTTGTCAAGATTCGGGAGGCGGGACTCGTTTTCGGCAAGGAGCCGATCCAAAGGAATCGTGGAGCGGATGTGGCTGGGAGCCAATCCCGCGAGGATGAATTCCTCCCGGCCGGGGGGGATGCGGAGAGCCAGAGCTCGAACCACTTTGGCTTCATATTCAAGGGCGTCCAGCGGTGAGTTCTGGTCGCTTAGGAGCGCGTCGACTACTTCCTGACCCCGAAGGGATCGGCCGTCCAGAAAAACCCCTCCGAGCCGATTGGCAACCGTCTCAAACGCCTGGTTGTCAACCTGGATGACCGCATCTGGCTGACCCTTGAGGTAGCTCTGGAGTACGTCAGGGTTTACGGATTCCGGGTCCGCCAGCACATCCCGCAGCACGGCGGGTTGCCCGTTCGACAGGAACACGATGGTTGCCGGCGAGATCCCGAGGAGCTTGACTTGGGCACTATTCTGCAGCTGGACGATCCAAACGGCGAGCAAGTGAGAGGGTGGAACCAGCTGGTCGTACCCGAGCACCAAATAGGTTTGAGACTGAGGCGCGCTGGTCGGAGCGGCGAGCGGAGTCCACTGTTGCCCGGCGACCCGGCCAAGGAACACGCCCACAACTAGGAAGGACACAACCACGAGGAGAGTGGCAGCGAACCGCATTTGGCTACTTCGGTTGGCCGCTAGCATGGCCCGATGATGGTCTCGTCACCGTGCTTTAACAAATCCAAGCCTATGCTATTCCACTTACCCACAAAACGCAAGCAGTCGCCGGGATGGGCAAGGATTCTGTCCGGTTTCACTCAAGGACTCTTGCGTTGGATGTCCGCTCCTAGTTGCCTCATCTTCTCGTCGATGCGCTCATAGCCGCGGTCGATCTGGGCAATATTGCGGATTACAGAAGTCCCGCGGCCGGCCAGAGCGGCCAAGATGAGCGCCATTCCGGCGCGGATGTCTGGGCTTTCGAGTTGTTCACCCCAGAGCTCGCTGGGGCCTTGGACGATAGCTCGGTGCGGATCGCAAAGCACAACCCGGGCCCCCATGGCCACAAGCTTGTCGATGAAGAACATGCGGCTCGGGTACATCCAATCGTGGAACAGAACTGTTCCGTTGGATTGAGTTGCCGCCACAATGGCCATGCTCATCATATCGGTGGGAAAGGCTGGCCAAGGCATCACGCTGATCTCGGGAATTGCCCCTCCCAGATCGGGCCGGATCGCCAATTGCTGATCGCTCGGGACCAGAATGCTGTTTTCTTGCTCCTGCCACTCGATGCCCAAGCGGCCAAACACCAGGCGGGTCATGGTCAAGTACTCCGGCTGCACTTTCTCAATCCGGACGCTGCCGTGGGTCACCGCGGCCGCCACGATGAAGCTGGCGACCTCCAGATAGTCAGCCCCCAGGGTGAACTCTCCGCCGCGGAGCCCCGGCACGCCCTCGATGTGCAGGATGTTGGAGCCGATATTGTTGATTCTCGCGCCCAGCCCGTTGAGGAAATGACAGAGCTCTTGAACATGAGGTTCGGAGGCCGCATTGCGCAGGATGGTTTCTCCCTGGGCAAGCGCCGCAGCCATGATGGCGTTCTCCGTCGCAGTGACACTGGCTTCATCCAAGAGAATCTCGGCTCCGCGCAGTCCCTGGGTCTGCATATCCATGACTCGTTCATATACGACTCGCGCGCCTAGTGCCGAAAGGGCGAGAATATGGGTGTCAACCCTGCGCCTGCCGATGACATCCCCTCCCGGCGGCGGAAGACGAACTCGGCCCAGGCGAGCCAGCAAAGGACCCGCGAGCAGGATCGAGGCCCGGATCTGACGGCAGAGGTCTGGGTCCAGCTCGTTGCCGCGAATGTCCTTGGCCCAAATCCTCCATGTGTGAGGCGCGATGGCCTCCAGAGAAGCTCCCAGACTGGCCAATAGGGCCATGAGAGCATGCACATCCTGAATCTCCGGAACATTGTGAAGGACTACGGGTTGGTCTGTGAGCAGGCAAGCGGCCAGCAAGGGCAGGGCCGAATTCTTGTTGCCTGAGGGGGTGACCGTCCCGTGCAGCGGCACTTGGCCTTCAATGACAAGTTGTTCCATTTGGGTTCCTTCGCATGCGAGGATGACTGTCAATGCCGCGTCCGGCTGGGCCCTGCTCCTTCCCGGAGGAGACCGGGCGCCCGAAGCTTGAGCGCGGTTCGAGAAATACTCTCGGCGAGGTTCTGGCGGCTCGGATGGCCGAGTCGGGCTCGAGGCGCGCTGGGCATCGGGGGTAACCCTGACAATCCCAGCCGAGAGCCTCATGGGTCAGGTGATCCGCCAGCGATCGGGTCGCCACTGTTTCTTGCCGGCAGGTCGATTGTAGCGGGGTTGGAACGATCCTACAAGCTCAGGGAGCAGGCAGGGAGCGAGCTTGGATTCCCCTGCGTCCTGAGCGGTTGGGGGCAGGGGTTGTGGTAAAATTCGTTATCGTGAATCAGCAGAATCCAGCAATCCCAAAGATGCCCGCCGGGGCGCTGCGTTCACTTTGGATGGGAGCCGAGACCGTAAGCTCCCATCCCCCTTTGCTATTGATCCCTGTCGCGGTGGACCTCTTGATTTGGCTCGGGCCGCACCTTTCGGTCCAGCCGATCGTCAGCCCCCTTCTGGATCTACTGGCCAGGAATGCGAGCCTGAGCGGCCTCAGCCCTCAGGACACCGCCCAATCCATTGCGGGCCTGGTGGAGATTGCCAAGCACCTGAATCTAGTGGCCCTGTTGGCTTTCATGCCGCTTTTCCCCCCGAGCCTGATGGCATCGCAGCCTCCCTTGAGTTCGCCCTGGGGATCCCCGATGACCGTTCAGATGAGCAGCATTCCCTTCTATGTGCTGATCGCTTTCGCGTTTGGATTGGCCGGGCTGCTCTTGGGCTCGCTGTACTGGATCTGGGTGGGCGAGGCGGTTCGTCGGGAGAAGGAGGCGGCCAGCAGCCGCCTGTACGAGTGGTTGCGGGTGTCGGTCGGAATGATTGTTCTGGGTGTGGCGGCGGCGATCCTGCTCATTGCTCTTGCGGTCCCGGCCGGGGTGCTGATCGGGATCGCGGACGCCATTTCGCCTTTGGTTGGGCAAATTGCCTTGGTCATTGCTGGGGGATTGGCGCTTTGGATGCTGGTCTTCCTGGTTTTCACGATTCATGGCATGGTGCTGAGCGGCGATCTCCCTCCGCGCGCGGTTGGGAAGAGCATCGAGGTCGTGCGCTGGTCCTATGCTTCTGCCTTGAGTTGGGTTCTTTTGACAGTGCTCGTGCTGGTCATGACCAATACGGTCTGGACGCTTCCAGCCGAGGGCTCCTGGACGAGGCTGATTGGCGTGCTGGGAAACGCCTACACCAGCTCCGCCCTTGTGGCGGGCAGCCTGATCTTCTACGGCGATCGCCGGCGCTGGGTGGAGGAAATGAGGCGGTATCTGGAGCAGAGAAATCGGGCCAGCGCGGGGGGGCCTCCAGCGAATGCCTAAGAACTCGTCAGCCAAAGCCGCCGCGGCGGGGGTCGGGGAATACGAAGCCAAGGACATTCAGGTTCTTGAGGGGCTGGAAGCCGTGCGGCGTCGCCCCGGAATGTATGTGGGCGGAACCGACGTCAAAGCACTTCATCACCTCGTCTTTGAAGTTGTGGACAACTCCATTGATGAGGCGCTGGCCGGATCGTGCGACCTGATCGAAATCACAATCCATCCCGATCGCAGCGTCACGGTTCGGGACAATGGGCGCGGGATTCCCGTCGACCTGCATCCGGAGAAGAAGAAACCTGCCTTGGAGGTCGTCATGACCACCCTCCATGCGGGGGGGAAGTTTGGTGGGGATAGCTACAAGGTCTCCGGCGGCCTGCACGGTGTAGGCGTGAGCGCGGTGAACGCCCTCTCCGAGTGGTGCGAAGTCGAGGTCCGCCGGGAGGGCAAGGTTCATTTCCAGCGCTACGAACTCGGGAAACCAACCACTCCCGTGAAGGTGACCGGGAAGTCCCGGCCGGGAGAGACCGGCACGACGACGACCTTCCGATACGACTCGAAGATCTTTCGCGAGGATGTGGACTACAAGTTCGAGACACTGGCCCAGCGATTTCGGGAAATGGCCTTTGTCACTCGCGGCGTCACGATTACACTGCGGGACGAGCGGCAGGACACCGAGACCTCCTTTTACTTTGAAGGCGGCGTTCTTTCCTTCGTGCGCTATCTGAACCGCAATCGAGAGGTGCTGCATCCCGTGGTGCACATCAACAAGGAGCTCGAGGGAGTGGGCATCGAGGTGGCCGTGCAGTACACCGACGCCTATGCCGAATCGGTATACTCCTTCGCCAACACTATCAACACGGTGGATGGGGGCACTCATCTAACGGGGCTGCGGGCCGCGATCACGCGGACGGTCAACGATTATGCGCGCAAGTTGGGCCTACTCAAGGAAGGGGACCCCAACTTCTCGGGAGATGACACTCGGGAAGGGCTGACTGCGATTGTTTCGATCAAGCATCGGGATCCTCAGTTTGAATCGCAGACCAAGGTCAAGCTGATGAACGCCGAGGTGCAAACCTACGTTCAGCAGGTGGTCAGCGAAGGATTTGGGACGTTCCTCGAGGAGAATCCGAGAGAGGCCAAGGCCATTGTGGAAAAGTGCCTGACCTCGGCGCGCGCGAGGGATGCCGCCAAGAAGGCGCGCGACCTCGTCATCCGCAAGTCCGCCTTGGAGAGTCTGACGCTGCCCGGGAAGTTGGCGGACTGCTCCGAGCGCGATCCGGGGAAATCGGAGCTGTACATCGTCGAGGGGGATAGTGCCGGTGGTTCCGCCAAACAGGGCAGGGATCGGCACTTCCAAGCGATCCTCCCCTTGCGCGGAAAGATCATGAACACGGAGCGGGCCCGCCTGGACAAGATCCTGGGCAGCAATGAGATCAGGGCCCTGATCTCCGCTCTGGGGACCGGAATTGGAGACAATTTCGAAGTCTCGAGCCTCCGCTACGGGCGGGTAATTGTGATGACCGATGCAGACGTGGACGGATCCCACATCCGCACTCTTCTGCTCACGTTTTTCTTTCGCTACATGATGGCTCTCGTTGAGGAAGGCCATCTTTTCATCGCGCAGCCGCCGCTCTACCGCCTGGAGGCCAGGGCCAAAGGGGGGAAGCCGACGGTGCGTTACGTCTACTCGGACAACGAGATGAGCAAGGCTCTGAAAGAGATGGGCGGGGTGGAGAAGGCCGCGATCCAGCGCTACAAGGGACTGGGGGAAATGAATCCGCAGCAACTGTGGGAAACGACCATGGATCCGGCCAATCGAACGCTGCTCTTGGTCACCGTGGAGGATGCGGCGGAGGCGGATCGAACCTTCGATATGCTCATGGGTTCGGCGGTCCCCCCTCGCAAACGGTTCATTCAGACCCATGCTCGGGAGGTCCGGAACCTGGATATCTAGGCCGGGTCGGAAGCGACCATCCCGTGGGTCTCGATGCTGCGCCTGTGGGCGCAGTATTTGCACCCCGGAGATGCGCCTCCGCACAGATCCGGGGGGAGGCCGTCGCCGCCGGGCGCCTCCGTGAGGATTCCAGGGTAAACTAGCGGGGGAACGAGAAGGGGGGAAAGACTAGGGCGCGTCACCGTTCCAATCCGCCAACCCCTTGGGCGATTGCATGGCACTTGAGGCAGGCGCTCTTCTCAACGGGAGATATCGCATCGACCGAGTCCTCGGACAGGGAGGCATGGGCGCGGTCTACTCTGCCGTTGACGAGAATCTTGGCCTGCCGGTCGCCGTCAAAGAGAATCTCTTCACCACGGAAGAGTATGCCCGCCAATTCCGGCGGGAAGCGACCATCTTGGCTGGCCTGCGTCACCCCAACCTGCCGCGTGTCACGGATCACTTTGTGATTCCGGGACAGGGCCAGTATTTGGTGATGGACTACATTGACGGCGAGGATCTTCGCCACCGCCAGGAAGGGCGCGAACCCGTTCTTGAAAATGAGCTCCTGAGTTGGGCCCGGCAAATCTGCGAGGCCATTGGCTATCTCCATCATCAGCGACGGCCGATCCTGCACCGTGATATTAAGCCCAGCAACATTCGGTTGACCGCCGATGGGCGGGCCGTGCTGGTGGATTTCGGGCTGGCACGCGTGGAAGGAGCCACGGCCACGGCCGGGGCCAAGGGAATGTCCCCCGGCTTCGCACCGCCGGAGCAGTACGGGAGCAATCGTGTTGATGTGCGGGCCGACATCTATTCTTTCGCGGCAACGCTCTATGCACTGCTGACCGGCGTGCCCCCGGAGGACGCCTTGGATCGGGCCATGGGCTGGGGCCAACTCACGCCAATCCTCACACGCAGACCCTCCGTTTCTCCGGGTCTGGCGAAAGTGGTGGAGAGGGGCCTCGAGGTCCAGGCCGATGATCGTTACGCCTCGATTGACGACTTCTGCTCAGCGCTGGCCGAGGCCAGTACCAAGCCGGTCCCGGCCGTGGAGGGGGCGACCCGGATCGCCGGGGGCGCACCCACTTTGCCCAGACCACCGGTCGGGGCGGTTCCTCAGGCCAGACCTGGCCGTGGAGCCTGGGGTCTTTGGATCGGGTTGGGGGCCGCAGGCATCGTCGTGCTCGCTGGAGCGGCCCTGTGGGGGGCCCGCTACGTGTTCCCTTCTGCGCCTGGGGCAAGTTCTGGCACTCCTGGAGAGCCTGGGCAGAGCGCGGTGCCTGTGGAGACGAGCGCGTTGTTAGCTCCGGGGACCGCTGCGGCCCTCGAGGTGACCCCCTCGCCTCCCCTCCCAGCGACCCTTGGGGTTGTGCCGAGCGAGACCTCGCTCGTCTTGCAGCCCACCGCGATCGCGTCTGACACGCCGGGCGCTCAGCCGTCCCCGGTCGGCGGCGGAGATCTCGTTGCATTTGTTTCCGACCAGGCTGGAACCCCCCAGATCTTCCTGCTGGACCCGAGCACTCGAGTCGCGAAGCAGGTTACCAATTTGGACGAGGGAGCCTGCCAGCCGGACTGGTCGCCGGACGGGATGCGCTTGGCGTTCACCTCGCCCTGCCCGGGGAATCAATCGAGCTATGTCAATGCCTCCATCTGGGTGATGAACCGGGACGGGACGAATGTGAACCCGATCTCAACGGCTCCTGGGGGGGACTATGATCCGGCGTGGTCTCCGGATGGGAAGCAGATAGCCTTCACCTCCTTGCAAAGAGGGCAGGCACAGGTCTATGTGATGGATGCGACGGGTGGGAATCGAAAGCCGCTGAGCCCTCCGGGTGCCGTGGATGGTCAACCGCGCTGGTCGCCGGACGGTAGCCTGCTCGTGTTCATTTCGGTCTCCTCGGATCAGACCCCCACGGTCTTTGTGATGAACGCGGACGGCAGTAACCGCCAACAGTATTCGCGGGGGCCAGGCGCCTATTCGAGTCCGGACTGGTCTCCCAACGGCCAATTGATACTTGCCGTGCGAGCGGCTCTCAACGGTCAAGTGGTGACCACTTTGTTTGGCGATCACGGTTTTAGCGAGAAGCAGATTCTGTTCGCCAGCGGGGCGGTAACACAGGCTCGCTTTTCTCCGGACAGCCGCTGGGTGCTTGCGGATGCCTTGGGACCCAGTGGACACCACAATCTCTTCATCGCTCGTGTCGTCGGCGGCGGCCTTGACGAACTGACGTTTGACCCCCACGTCGAATATGATGCCGCCTGGTGCCCGCTTCCCCACTGATCCGGCGGACACGGCCTCATCGAGCAGGAATGCGCGTTATCTCCGGAACGGCCAAAGGGCGAAAACTGAAAGGGGTACCCGGCGGGTCGACCCGCCCCATCACCGATCGGGCAAAGGTCGCGCTATTTGACTTGTTGGGTGAGGAAGTCGCCGGGGCCCGCCTCTTGGATCTGTTTGCTGGCACAGGAGGAGTTGGAATCGAGGCTCTCAGCCGGGGCGCTCGCTTGGTGGTGTTCGTGGATCGCGACCCGCTTGCCATCCGGACCGTGCATCAAAACCTCGAACTGACGGGTTTGAGCGATCGGGCCCGGGTGATCCACTCAGATGCCTTCCGGTTCCTAGGCAGAAGGCCCGCGGAGAGATTTGAGATCATCTATGTTGCTCCCCCCCAGTACGAGGGGCTCTGGATTCGTTCGCTTGAGAAACTGGATCAATCGCCAGATTGGCTGAGCGGCGAGGGGCAGATCGTGGTTCAGATTGACCCGAGAGAGTACCGGCCGGTCCGTGCGGGGAATCTCCAAGAGAGGGAACAGCGCCGATATGGGAGTACTCTACTGTGCTTCTTTGATCGAGCCGGGGGCGACTAGAGCCGGTCGCGAGATCATGGACTGAAACGGACTCGCAGCGTCTCGTGTTCATCGTAGTACGAGTGGGCATGAAACACGGGTGCATCGGGCTTCCAAGAAAAAACGCGCGGCAAGACCTCGTACAGGTCGGGAACGAGAGGGAGACTAGGTACCTCCCGAATAGCGACCCACTCGGCCGTTCCCTCGGGCGACGAATGGGCCCGAGGGCGGGATGGCAATTCAGCGCGAAAGACAGCGACCAGCACGCCTCGCTCGGGCTCGGCATCCACCGTGATAAGCCCGCACAAGTGCAAGTCCTCGGTTTCCAGACCCGCCTCCTCTCGCAGCTCCCTGCGAGCGGCCTCGAGCAGGCTTTCCCCCCGTTCGAGGTGGCCTCCCACGCCGTTGTAGCGGCCTGGCCAGATCCGCTTGCCCGGGGCGCCTTGCAGGAGCAGGACTTGGTCGCGGCAGAACAAGAATACAAGCGTGCGCGGGATCAGCGCGTATCGCGCCTGCCCTCGCACGCCTTGTTCTTCTCGGCCCATGGCAGTTCGCTCGCCGAGCAGTCGTTCTTGGTCACAGGCCATTCAATCGGCAAGATCGCCGGGGCCCGATGACCGTGCGGTCTCCCGCGCACCAAAATCCTGCGGGGAACGATGGAGAGCCGGGGCCTTGACGTTCCGGGCCACCGTGTCGGCCGTTCCGCCCACGCAGAGTTGATCGAAGAGAAACCCGAATTGTTTCTCCCAGGCGTCACGGATTCTCAGGCGGCTCTCTTGAGGTAGGTTCCAGAGCCGCTCCTTAAAGGGGCCGATCGTCCTCTTGCGGGTCTTGTAAAGGAACTGTTCCTCCGTGTCCTGGGGCTTTCGCTCGTCCGCGCAGTTTTCCTTGGCCCACGCGTACATCTCAGCGGACAAGTCAGCGGGGAGAAGATCGAAGGCGATATTCTGGAAATTGGTCGCCAGGTGCACCTCGCAGGCTTCGTGCTCGACAAAACTCCGAAAGGCGCCTTCGGGGAGGGTGGAGGCGCCATGCTGCACGGCGCCGGCGAGGCCGAAGTCCTTGCGGGCCACCTGGGAGAGATGCTGCAGCGTCTTGAAATCGACAGCCACCTGGGCGATCGTCCCATCCGGCAGGACGACTCCTCCGTGGGAAGTGCCTGTTTGAATGCTGATCTTGCTGACCCCATGGGCCTCACTCGAGCGGCGATCGAGTTCAACCCCGAACAGCTCGAGGAAGGCCCGCAATTCTTCCTCGGTACTATTCCGGCCGCCGACCTCCCCGATTTCCCCACCGATTGAAACCTCGACTCCCTTGGGCTGCCTCTGACGAATGAAGGCAGAGAACTCGGCACACAAGCTGGCGTTGACCTTCTGTTGCTCTCGGACTGTAGATCGGGTCAGATCCACGAGGGTCGAGGTGTCAATGTCAATGTTGTAGAAGCCAGCCGCGAGCGCTTCCACGATCAGGTCGCGGATGGCCTGAATCTCCACCTCAGGCGAGGTAGCATACTTCTTGGCTGAAACCTGAAAGTGGTCTCCTTGAATGAAGAGCGGGCCGCTCCACATCTCGGCCAGGGCCGCTGCCAAGACCGAGGCGGAATACTCGCCCGGACGCTGCTCGGTATAGCCAATCTCTGACCGCGCGATCTCAAAGACGATCGCCCCGGCGGCGCGGGACTTGGCGGCACGGAAGACGGCCCGAGCGGCATCGAAGGCCAGCATGCGCAGATTCATCGCGGGCACGGTGAAAGTGGGTGGAATCTCGCCTCGACCGCGCGCCATGTAGAGGGAGTTGATCGAGGCAGGTACGATGCCCATCGCTTGGGCGGTTTCCCAGATCAGCCAGCGGGCCTCACTTTGCTCTGCGGGCGATCCTAAGGCCGAGAGTCTCGCCAACCCTTCCGCTTGATCCCGGACGCGTCCCTTATCCTTCACGGCCAGATGGCCGGCGTCCATAGAGACGACATTGCCTTTCAAATGTCGATCAATGATCTCTTGTTCGAGTGCGCTCATCTTGTCCTCTCGCTCGAGCTTTGTCCCTGGAAAGGGCCGCGATCTTCAGTTCCGGGCCCATTGCATCATTATACCCTTGGGGAGTTGCTTCGGGCGGCGGCTTGTCACCTCCTCCCAGGGGTCAGGCGGAGGGGAGCAGCATTCTGCCCGGAGTCTCGGGGACCCGGTCCCGTTCTCCTAGCCTCTCGGCTAGATTCTCGCCGCCGGCCGACTTCGGGATGGCGGGAGACAAGGGCCGGGGGCCGGGGTGTGGAGATCTGGTTCTTACGCGGAGATCGGCTGCTGGCAATTGGGACATCGGTTCAGCGAGCGGGGGAGGACGAAGCCGCAGTGTGGACACGTCGTTGGCTGTGCGGAGCCAAGGGGAGCGCCGCAGGCCGGGCAGGAGGGCTCGCCTACGGGCGCGGCAATTCCGCAGTACTCGCACTTGACCCGCCTGAGTCTCTCGGAGAGGGCAGTCCCGGCTCCAATCGCTGCCGCCGTGGCCTCCACCAGAGCCCAAACCTCATCTCGAAGCTGCAGCGAGGAGATGTCCTGCGCAATTTCATCCAATCGCCCCGCAAGGGAAAAGGGATTGCGAAGGGCGGTGAGTGCTGTCAACCCAAAGCTGGCTGCCAGGCCCAGCCACTCCTGATTCCCAACCTGGACCAGGACGCCGTCTTCGGTCTTCTCAAGCAGAACCGAAAGAGCCGTTTGTCCACCGGAATGAGGTTGTTGACGTGTCGCGATTTGGACCACCACTTGGTCGCCTTGCCCCAGGACTTGCGCGCGCAGGTTGCCCTGGTCGAAGCGTGATACCAGCGCATTGGCAAGTAGGTCCAAGGTCAAGTCCCCGTGATACACACGCTTATCCACGGCCCAGCCTCGTTCCTCGAGATTGTGCGCGAGAGGTGCAGCCATCGGGCGACGCTGGCGGCTATTGTAGCTTGGACCCCAGAAAGCCGCGGGCTCCGCGAGCGAAGTCAACTGCCTGAAGAACCTTGCGCCCAGGGAGTTGAATCTGCAGAAGCAGGAGGTCCCCGGCTCCTGTTCGCGCGGCGGGTCCGCTGGGGGTCTCGAACACCATTCCCGGCGCCGCGAGGGCCGAGTCCGCCTGGGAGGCGATTGACCTGGCCCGGATGATCCTCAGACGGCGTTTGTCCCAGTAACAATACGCCCCTGGCCAGGGGCTCACAGCGCGGATTCTCCTGTCGAGGGACAAGGCCGTATCGCGAAAGTCCAATCTTCCGTCCTCTTTGTGGAGCAGTGGCGCGTAGCTGACTCGGCTCGGGTCTTGATCCGCGGGCGCGAGCTGAGCACGTAGGTATGGGGGGAGATAGCGACTGACCATGGCGGAGGCCAGCTCCGCGAGGCGGTCGCGCAAGCTTCCCGCGTCCTCTTCGGGCAGGATTTCAACAACCTCCTGGGCCAATATGGGTCCGGAATCCATCCCGGCGTCCATCTTCATGAGGGTGACTCCGGTCACCCTGTCTCCCGCCAAGATGGCGGCGGAGATTGGAGAGGCTCCACGATATCGGGGGAGCAGCGAGGCGTGCAGGTTGAGGCATCCCAAGCGAGGAAGGTTCAGGACCTCCCTCGGGAGAATCTGACCGTAAGCGGCGACGACAACCAGAGCGGGCTCCCAGGCCCTCAGCTGAGAGACGACCGCCTCATCCTTCAAACTCACGGGTTGCAGGAGAGGGAGCCCCAGTTGGAGGGCGAGCTCCTTGACGGGTGGCGGGGAGAGCTGCCTGCCCCGGCCGGCGGGTCGATCCGGCATGGTGACCACCCCGCTGACGTCATACTCGGTCGCCAGCGCCCGCAACGTCGGGAGGGCAAACGAAGGGGAACCCATAAAGACGACATGCATGACCGAATTCTAGCACGCGCAACCTGGCACCTAGGGCGGGGTTATCAATTTTGACCCGGCAGGCGGATCCACCGGGTTTGTTGAGTTGAGCTGTCGTGGATTGACCAACCCAAAAACTCGGTTCAGGCCAGAGGAGGACTAATATGACTTCGCAATCCGGAATGGAAGCTACCAGTGATGACAAGCTCTGGGCGGCGCTTGCGTACGTCTTCACACCGATTGTCCCAATCATTCTTTTGCTGATGCAGGAGAAGAAGACGAGGCCCTATATCCGGGCCCACAACGCCCAGGCTCTGGCGTGGGGAATCGCGTTCTACATCGTGGTGGCGATCACCAGCGCTTTCTTGATCGGTCTTTGTATTTGGCCCCTGGGCCTGATCCTGCAGATCTACTGGGCGTACCGCGCCTATCAGGGCAACATGATCAACATCCCGGTGATCACGAATTTTGTGAAGAAACAGGGGTGGGCCTAAGCTTGAAGAAGGATGTGCCGTCAAGTTGGCGAACCAGGGCCCGCGCGCGCGGGCCCTGGTCTTGCTGCCCTCCGGTTTGCGGGCATCCTGCCGAGTGGCTATACTCTTCGGATCAAATCGGGGCGGACGTGGATAGGCTCCAGGGCCCAGACGCGCGAGCGGGAAGTTCCCAAACTGGCTCCCTGAGATGACCCGCTTAGCGGAGTCTCGGCGGGCTCGCGCTGCCCGGAGCCAACATGGACCATGACTGGCCATTCCCGCCGCTCAGCCAATCTGGTTCGGGGATTCTTCGGTCCCGTGGCCGCCGTGATGATGTCCCTGAGCCAATGGAACCGCTCGAAGCATGTTGCCTGCCAGGCCCTGCAAGCGCTGGTTTTCCGATTCGTTGCTTGGGTTGGGGGCTGGCGTTGCAGGAATCTGCCTCATGACCGTCATGCTTTTAACCTTCCGGGTCGTGGTCCTTCGTCTCTTCCTTGCGTGCCCGGACAGTGTTTGGCGTCTGGGGGCCCTTGCGCACGGGTTCCCTGGCGGAGTTGAATGCGGCCAGGGAAGAGGTTCTGGCCACTGGCGGTTGGCGGATGTCAGCGGTTGCGAATTGGGGAACGGTCTGAGGATCTCCAAGTGTTGAGACGGAAGCGGTGGGTTATTCGCGAGCGGCTCCCAGCGAGCGTGGCCTCGGGGCTGGCCCAATTGCCTTCTGAGTTGGCGCAGGTACTATTTAATCGAGGGGTAACGACCCCCGAGGGGGCCGATCGTTTTCTGCGAGTGGAGACACCGGCGGACAGCGACCCCATGCGGTTGAATGGTGTCGGAGCGGCAGTAGAACGTGTCCTCGCGGCGATAAGATCCGCTGAAAAGATTGCAATCTACGGCGACTACGACACGGACGGAGTGACCGCGACAGTCCTCTTGGTCCGCTACCTTCGGGAATGCGGCGCCCTTGCCTTCCCATACATCCCGAGTCGGTTTGAGGAAGGGTATGGCCTGAACACCGGGGCGCTCCGGAAACTGAAGGAGCAAGGGTACGGGCTGGTGATCACGGTGGATTGCGGCGTCCGCGCGTTGGAGGAAGCCCAGGCGGCGAGCCAGTTGGGCTTGGATTTGGTGATCACAGACCATCATGAGCCTCTGGCGGAGCTTCCCAGCGCGCTGGCGGTGATTGACCCGAAGATCCCTGACGATTCTTATCCCGACAAGGCGCTGGCGGGTGTGGGGGTCGCTTACAAGCTGGCGCAGGGGGTCGAGACGGAGCTCAGACGATGGCCCGCGCGGCGAGGGCTTTCGCTGGAGGGGTACCTCGAACTCGTGGCCGTAGGGACCGTCGCCGATGTGGCCCCCTTGATCGGAGAGAATCGCTCCCTGGTTCATGCCGGTCTGGTCAGCCTCAATGCGAGCGGAGGTCCTCGCAACCTTGGGCTGAGGAAGCTGATGGACGCCTCCTCGCTCAAATCCGGGAAGGTCACGGCAGGGACGATTGGTTTTGTGCTCGGTCCGAGACTGAATTCGGCCGGTCGCGTCGAACATGCCATGACCGCCTACTCTCTGCTGGAGACGGACGCGCCGGAAGTCGCGACCCAACTCGCGGCGTTGCTGTCCAGCTGGAATCGCCGGAGACAGCAGATCACCCGGACGGTGACCTCTCATGCCCGAGACCAAATCCTGTCCTCGACTTCGGGCGAGAGGGGCCGGGAGCTGCCCTTTTTTGTTTTTGCCTCGGACCCGTCTTACAGTCCCGGGGTCACAGGCCTTGCGGCCTCTCGTCTGAGTGAGGAATTCTATCGGCCCGTCGCCGTGCTGGCAGTTGACCTGCAAGGTGGGCTGGCCAAAGGGTCGGCGCGGAGCATCCCAGAGTTACATCTCACCCAAGTGCTCGATGAATGTGGGGACCTGCTCATTCGCTATGGCGGGCATGCCGCCGCAGCTGGTTTCACCGTGCGCCTCGAAGATCTCCCTGCGCTGCAGGCCCGGTTGGAGAGGCTGGCGCGGGCGGAACTTGGAGCCCGGGTGCTGGAACCGTCGCTGCAGGCAGATGTCATCGTGAGTTTCCACAAACTCCCCGAACTGGCAAGTTGGCTGAAGCGACTGGAGCCGTGCGGGCAGGGAAATCCACAACCCGTTTTCGTCGCTCCCAAAGTCAGAGTGGTCTCCAAGAGGTCGGTGGGCAGCGATGGCAGTCACCTTTCGCTTCGACTCCGGGAGGGGGAGACCACCCTCGATGCCATTGCCTTCGGCCGGGGATCCGATGCGATCCACCTGCCGGAAGAGGTAGGGGTCGCCTTCAGGTTGGAGGAAGACGATTTCTCGGGGGTGAACCGTCTGCGGCTGAACGTGCTGGACCTGGGCGATCCCGGAGCGGCCGAACTGGTGGCTGGGGCGGGCAGGGGAGTCTAGTCCACGAACCGGTACTTGAGCAGAGTCCAAACGGCCGCAAAGGCGTCGCGCATTCCAATCTTCTTCCCCTGGCTGTATTCTCTTGGGTTGAAGGAGATGGGGACCTCGAACAGGCGTGCGCCGCGCTTCAGCAGTTTGGCCGTGATTTCGGGCTCGAAATCGAAGCGGTTGGCCCGCAGTGGCATCGATCGGACAGCGCTGGCCCGAAAGGCCTTGTATCCAGTCTCCATGTCCGAAAGGATGCTGTTGTAGAGCAAATTCGTGGCGAAGGTCAGCAGTTTGTTGGCGAGCAAGTGCCAGAACATGGTAACGCGCCGAGGCGCCCCCAGGAATCGGGACCCATACACGGCATCGGCGATTCCGTCCTGGATCGGGTCGAGCAAGTTTGGGTAGTCCTTTGGGTTGTATTCGAGATCAGCGTCTTGGATGAGGACGACTTCGCCCGTGGCGGCTTGGATCCCCGCTCGGACCGCGGCCCCTTTTCCTCGGTTCTTGGGCTGGTAGATCGCGCGGATGGCGCCTCGAGCCTCGAGTTCGGCGACGACCTCGCGGGTCCCGTCCGTGGAGCCGTCATCCACGACGATGATCTCCGAGGCGAGCCGGCTGGCGGCGACGCGGCGCACGATCTCGGCCAGGGTGGCTTGCTCATTGAAAACGGGGATGATCACACTGAGCTGCATGGGCGAAAGTATACACGGGCGGCGAGCCCCAGGCAATTCCCGCCCATGCTATAATCGTTGCGGCGGGCGAGTTTCTTCCCCTGAACCTGCCTCGAGGTGACCGTTGAGCAGTCTTCCATATTCCGCGACTCGCGCGCAAGAGGCGATCATTGCGGCAGGGAGGTTCGTCCCGCCTCCTATCACTCGAGTGGAGGACAGCGGCCTCTCACCGCTCTGGCTCCAGGACCTAGCTCTCAAGATCCTCTACTTCCAAGGCTACCTCACTGGAATCCGCATCGCCGAATTGATGACCCTCCCCTTCACGGGCGTGGTGGATCTTGTCCTGGAGGCGCTCAAGCGGGACAAGCTCATCGAGGTCAAGGCCCAGGTCGGCATCGGCGAAGGGGCCTACCAATACGCGATCACCGGTCAGGGGATGGTGCGGGCGCGCGAGGCGCTCGAGCGCAGCCAGTATGCCGGGCCCGCCCCGGTGCCCCTTTCCGAATACAACGCGGCCATCCGAAAGCAGGCCCGCGGGCGGCCAGTGGTCAATCCCCGGGTGATGCGGCAGGCGCTCTCTGCCTTGGTTCTTTCGGAACGGACGGTTTCGCGCATCGGGCCAGCGGTGAACTCGGGGATGTCGATTTTCCTCTATGGCCCCCCTGGCGACGGGAAGACGACCATCGCTCGCGCCATCGGCGAAATGATCCTGCGGGAGGACATGTACATTCCCTATGCCCTGGATCTCGAGGGCCACGTGGTGAAGCTGTATGACTCCGTCAATCATCAACTGGCACCGGAGGAGGATGTTCTGGCGGGAGCGGGGGCTCCATCCGCGCGGCTCAATGTGCGCCGCGATCCACGCTGGGTGAGAATCCGTCGGCCCTTCATCATGGTCGGTGGGGAGCTGACCCTGGCCGGCCTCGACTTGGTCTTCAACGACGTGCAAAAGTTTTACGAGGCGCCATTTCAGGTGAAGGCGAATGGCGGGATCCTGTTGATCGACGACTTTGGGAGGCAGCAGGTCCGCCCGCGGGATCTCCTGAACCGTTGGATCCTGCCCTTGGAGAACCGCATCGACTACTTGACCCTGCACACCGGGCAAAAGGTGGAAGTGCCGTTTGATGTCATGGTAGTATTCTCGACGAACTTGCCGCCGAAAGATCTAGTGGACGAGGCCTTCCTCCGGAGGCTCAGGCACAAGATTCCGATAGGGGACCCGTCGTTCGAGGAGTACCGAGAGATCTTTCGAAGGGTCGCGACCCAGAAGGGTGTTGCCTACTCCGAGGAGGAACTGGCCTTCCTGCTGCAAGAGTACTACATCAAACCCAACCGAAAGCTGCGGGCTTCCCACCCGCGGGATCTGTGCGATCAGATCATGGACATCGCTCGCTACATGGGTGTTGAGCCGGCCATGAGCCGAGATTTGATGGAACGGTCGGCCCAGTCGTTCTTTGTGGACATCTGAGTGAGGCAAGATCCCGCGGATTCAATTGCCGCCGAGACGTTCGCAAGTGGCATGTGAGGCCAAGAATCTGGCCCGGGCGAGGGTTGGAGGCTCATGGCCGAGATTCAGGAGCTGTATCAATCCTCGCCCGTTCGTCATTGCCCATCGTGGGGCGAATCGGCTCGCGCCCGAAAAGCCTCTGGGTGCCCTTCGGGAGGCCGCGCGGCTGGGAGTTCTTGCCATCGAGCTGGACGTGAAACTCTCCAAGGACAAAGTACCCGTTATCAGGGGGCTGTTGCTGGCGCTGCTCGAGCCAGTCGAGAGGCTCCAGGGCTAAGAGAGAGAAGGGGATTTCTCCAGCTCCCTGGCCTTGCAGGAAGAATTGAAATCCAATAGCGTTCAGCGCTGTCTGGGATGTCTATTGCACCCGTAAAGGCGTTCCCGCGGGCATGGACTTTATGGCCGAGATCAAAGTGTACGAGGAGCGCGAACTGGCCGACAGGGAATGATCAGCCAGTCGGCAAACTCTACGCCAACCCAGGCTTCTGACCGGGGGATGGGAAGGTTGTCCCAATTACCATCCTGGGGGAGATCCGGGAAGCGCCTGTGAGTGGCTTCCCGGTTCATTTTGTATCTGTCTTCGATAAGGATTGAGTCCGGTCGAACCTCATCTCAACGGTCGCCCTCGCAACCTGGCAACCGGGGGCAAGAAAAACCTGGTCGCCTACCCCCTGCTCAGTGCAACTCATCGTTCAAACCGTATCCGCGGGAGTGGATCGAAAAAGCCCCGATCCCGTGCTGGGAATAGTGCATTAACCGGCTGCTCTTGTCCCTATCAATCAGCTCGACTTGGAGGCAGGTCAGGGCAGCAGGTCGCCCAGCTGGTGCAAGACGTACGTTGGCTGGATGGAAGAGGCTGCCAGGGCAGATGGAGAGGTCGTGCCCGTCAGCATCAGCGCGGTGGACATACCCGCCGCTTGGCCCATGTGCACGTCGGTCTCCAACCGGTCGCCGGTCATCAGGCAGTCGGCGGCCGGGAGGTTCATCAGGTTCAGGGCGGCTTCGATCATGTAATGGGATGGTTTGCCGACCACGGCTTCGACCCGCATATTGGTACAGGCCTCGATGGCGGCAATGATGGCAGCACAGTCGGGCTCACCACCGCCGGGCACCGGGCAGTAACGGTCGGGGTTGGTGGCGAAGAAGCGCGCCCCGGCCCGGATGGCATCGAAGGCGATCTGCAGCTTGCGGTAAACAAAGGTGCGGTCGAAGCTGGCGATCACCGCCTCGACATGCTGCGCATCCTCGGCCAGCTCGAACCCGGCACGGCGTAGCTCGTCGCACAGGGGTTCCTCCCCGATGACGAATAAGCGGGCGCCCGGCATGCGGCTCTGCAGGAAGTCCACCAACACCAGGGGGGAGGTCAGGATGTCCTCGACAGGGGTCGGCACGCCCAGGCGGGTCAGCTTGTCGGCATAGTCGCTGCGCATGTGGGTCGGATTGTTGGAAATGAAAATCGTACGGGAGCCGTGCTTTCGCAAGGCCGTCAGAGTCTCGCCCGCCGTGGGGAGCAGGGCTTCCCCAAGGTAGACCGTCCCGTCCAGGTCGAAGATATAACCGGCGAAGTAGCGTTCCGGAGTGGGCAGCCTGCTCAATGCAGCTCCTGCCCGCCAGTGACGTTGAACGCCTGGCCGGTCATGTAGGTGGACTGGTCGGAGGCCACGGAGACCACCACATTGCACACGTCGGCGTAGGTACAGCCGGGTTTCATCGGCACCTGGTCGGCGTAGGTCCGACGAACTCGCTCCTCACTGATCCCCCCGGTTGGGGGCATAGGGCTTGAACAAGGCATTCGGACCTTCGGTCCACAGCGGCGTGTCAAGCAAGTTGCCGGGGCAGATGGCGTTGACACGCGCCTCCCGGACTGCATAGCGGGAAGAAATCGCGGTGCATGAACCAATTCACGCATCATCACGGATGTCCAGGATGAACTCTTATGCAATCAGCTTCCACCGATCGTTGCTCGGATAAGCTTGTATCCTTCCTTGTCGAAAGCCGATGCGACTGTGTCCTGGAGGGTCTTTCCGGGAGTCAACGCGACCATATAACCGCCTCTGCCCCCTCCTGTGACTTTCGCCCCCAAAGCACCTTTTTCGAGGGCTACCTTGCAGAGATAGTCCAGGGTTTCGTGGGAAAACTGCATGTCGATCAGGATCTTGTGATTATCCGCCATGATCTTTCCCACATGTGGCAAATCGCCAGCCTCCAGTGCCTTTTTCATTTCATAGGCCTGATCCGTGATGGTCTTGAGACGCGTTGCAAAAAGCTTCGGATCCGCCTTCTTTTGCTGCTCGGTGACCTCGTCCAAGAGCGCCGTGTTTGCCGTGATGCCGCTGTTGGCCAATACGATTTCAAAAGGTTTCGGAGTTTGGATCTTTTCGAAATGTTGTTGGCCGTTCTTTACTTGGAAGAGAAGAAGCCCGCCATAGGTTGAGGCCGTATTATCAACCCCACTCGCAACCCCATGGTAAGGGAATTCGCCCTGCCAGGCTACCCGGTTGATCTCCTCAATCGGATAGCCCAAATTGAATTCTGCGTTCAATGCCCGCGCAAGCGAAACGCAACTGGCAGCACTGGCTCCTACCCCGCTTCCAGCCAATAATGTTCCCCCAAAGGTGATCTTGATCGGGTTCTTCTTGATGTCAATGTTCATGACTTCGAGAATTCTGTCAATGGAGCGCGCCTGCTGTTCCTTCTTCTTTTCCTTATAGCCCGGGACCTCGATTCGGTTGTCTTTGAGGACCCATCCGGTGCCCGTGATCCTTTCCACCGTTGCGACCGTGTCGAAGGAAATTGCCGAGACAATCGCCGGAACTTCTTCCAGAACAAATTGATCACCGATCAAGATGGTCTTTCCAAAACCTGTTCCCTTAGCCATTGGATTCTCCTTGGATGATTTTTTCCATTTCCTCGATCAGTTCTTCTTCTTTTCCAATGGCCACCGTAGTGGCAGCCGTCAGGCTGTGGCAGGCATCAGAGAATCCGCCGAGTCTATCTGTCGCTTCGGGAAGCAAGATATTGAGTCCCATTGCTCTTCCCGCCCTAATTTCCCCTTCCATGAAAGGAGAAACCCTCATGGAAATCTTCACCTCGTTGAACTTGATGGCGCCGAACCCCGGGATTTCATCGGGGATAATCTGAAATCCCGCGATGTATTTCTGGGGATCAATATGGTTCGTGTCCTTAATAACATCACAGAATGCCCCAATCATTTTTACGCCCATCGGGAAAAAGTGGTCTTGGACATGAAACCACTGGATGTGAGGCGCCTTTTTTAGTTCACCTGATTGAAGCCTTGTGATCTGTTCGTCAAATATCTTCGTCCGGATGGCCTTTAGGTGTTCTACCATGCGGTCCGACTCTGGTGAAACCCCTTCAAGGCAAACCCTAACCGCCATCTCCGGTCCTTTTTGGTAATAGCCTACTCCCCCCAAAATATCAAGATAGTCACCTAGTTCGATACAGGGTATTTGACCTTTCGAACTGGTCAACAGGTACTGCTCCCCGGTTTGCTGTTTCCTGATCTCTATCAGGCCCTGTCGAACGGCTTCCTGGGCAACATCGCGGTTCTGGCTCACCAGGCGGCCGTCCACAAAAAAACCGTCTGCCACTGCGCCTACCGCTGCGATCTGAGCCATGTCGCGATTGACGGAATCGAGACTCAGCGCAAAAAGATAGCATGTCGTCGAACCGGAAATATCTCGATCCCCTTTCAATCCGAAGAGATCAGGGTCAAGATTGAGGACTCTCGGATCGGTCGAGGCTTCAGCGACATGGTGATCCAGGATCAGCGTCAGATTTCTTCCCTTGTTCAATTCGGAAAGCATCGGCGCGATTCTGCCGGCAAAATCGGCAAAGATAAGAATGCTTCCCTCCTGCTCGTAAACCTTTCTTAGTACGGCGGGATAAGGCTTTTCCAAACAGAAGCGCTCGACCTTGAATCCTTGCCTTTCCAATGCCCGGGTGAGTATGGCGCCGGAAGTAAGCCCATCGGCATCATTGTGGTGAAAGACCTGAACAGTCTTTTCGGGCCATTGCTTGAGCTGCCGAATGGCACCTTCCATCGCGTCAATTAGGGTATTCAGCACTTTTCTCCTTTACTCAATTCGTCACTAAAGAATCCTAGTGGAACCGTGATCAAAATCAAGACATCTGAAATGACACTAGTTTTCGGCGTAATCCGAAAGCGTAGCATAGAAAAGATATGAATTGGCAGGGTCTAGTCGTTTCCGACTGAAAAACCGTGGTCTGAAAGTTATCAGACGGCAGCAGAAAAGCCAGAATGCCGCTGGCAAAGAAGGCTTGGTCTCAAAAGAGAAATTGTAATCCTCCAGTTCGCCCGCTCTAGATGGCAGGCACACCCGAATCTCGAATTTCAATTGAAAAGCGCTTTGGAAGGCGACCTGCTTGCGAAATTCACAGGATCATTGGCGCTCTCCACCCGATAGGCAAGGCCGATTTCATCGAACACAGTGCGCACATGTTTTCGGCCTGTCTCGCGGTTTTTCAATACGGAATCCTTCGGCCCGGCAAAAACCACTTCGCGCATGGTAAAGTTCCATAACTGGTCGAGGGAAACAAGGTTGCTTGATTCATATCGGAGGTACTTATGCTCTACGGGGTTGAGATTTGGACTTTTTCGCATTGCATTTCGTATATAATTCGGTTATGAAACTTTCAGTAATTATCCCAAGCAGCCCCAAAAGACGCCCGGCGCTTGTCATCACTCAGCCTATCCAAGCCAGTCGCCAGCCGATCATCACTGAAGTCCAATGCACTCAATTCAACACCCAGGCAGCCATGCAGCGTTTCAAGCCGTTTGGCCGCCCAATCTTGTGCCCGATTCAACCGATGGTCTGCTTCCGACAAAATGTGAGTCAGCCAGCCAGCATTTTTCCTGGACTAATCCCTTACCAGTTGCCGTGCACCACAAAGTGCTCGTCGGGCCGTTCGGCCAGTCCCGTCCGTTCCATCGTGGCGGTCAAAACTGGAATATCGTCCACTCGTTCACTTGTTACAGGAAGGTCTTCGCTCATGCCGACAGCTTACCGCATTTCTCAAATCCGGTCATAATACGGGCGAACCCAAAGCTGAAGGAGGTGTTCGATCAGGTTCGCCGTCCCATCTGGATCAACGTAGAGCTTACGAACTATGCGACCCCGGGGGACGGCTGGAACGTCAGGTCGTCGACCTAATGCACCGCATGAACATAAGGAGCCGCGTGCTTTTGTCTTCCTTTGATCCACTCGCGCTCAGACAGGCGGGACGCCTGGCGCCTGAGGTTCCCTGCGCGATTCTGACTTGGCCCAGACAGTTCATCCCGCTGCGAAGGGCATGGCTTGCCCCCCTGGTGCGTCACGAAGCCCGGCACCCGGAGATCCCACAAGTCTCCGCAAAGACGGTGGGGATGTGCCATCGGGCAGGGCGGGTTGTCAGTGTTTGGGTTGTCAACGCTCCCGATGACATGGAACGTATGGCGGCGTTGGGTGTGGACGGCATTTTCACTGACGTCGCAGATGTGGCCTTGTCCCTTCTCGGGAGAGGCTCCCGGGCGATGGGTCATGTTGCCGTCTGACTTGTTCCTGGCCGCCCGAGAGCGGGTTGCGCCTCACGTGCTGACTACGCCTGCTTGGCGGGATCCGCACGACCGGGTGCATGTGAAGTGGGAGAACCACCAAAGAACGGGTTCCTTCAAGCTTCGAGGGGCTGTCAACAAGGTTCTTGCCCTCTCGCCCGCGGACTTAGAACGAGGAATCGTGGCCGCTTCGGCGGGGAACCATGGGCAGGGTGTAGCCTATGCGGGTCGGCTCTGCGGCGCAAGGGTGCGAGTCTTCGCCTCCGCGCACGCCTTCCCTTTCAAGGTAGAAGCGATGAGGGCGCTGGGCGCGGAGGTGGTGCTGATTGAAGGGGACTACGGACGGGCAGAATCGGCGGCGATCGATTGGGCCAGGGAGCACGGGGCGGTCTGGGTTTCGCCCTACAATGACCCGCTGGTGATTGCGGGTCAAGGGACCCTGGGACTGGAGATCCTGTCCGATTTCCGGACTCTGGAGGCCGCTACAATAGTTGTTCCGGCAGGAGGAGGGGGATTGGCGGCCGGGATCGGGTGCGTGGTGAAGTGGTTCCGGCCGAAATGGAAGGTGATCGCCGTGCAGAGCCAGGCCTCGCCCTTTCTTCATCATGCATATGAGGGTCTTGACCTCAAACAGATTCGGGAGCGGCCCAGCGTTGCCGACGGACTTGCCGGCCCAGTTGAGGAAGGCTCCATGACCGTGGAACTGGTGAGGGAGGTTGTGGACGAATTCCTGCTGCTTCGCGAGGAGGAGATTGAGCAGGCTGTGGCCAGGGCATGGGAGGGATGGGGGGAGAAGGTGGAGGGCTCTGGAGCTGCGGGACTTGGTGGCGCCTATCGCCTCAGGGTCAAGGAATCGCCCGTGATCGCCGTGGTGACAGGCGGAAACATCGACCCGGATCTGCACGCGCGTCTGTGCACCCGCTGGGCACTCTCCGCTTCGGGGGCTGCGGACTTGGCCCCAGAGGTCTGGTCGCGACAATGAAAGCGCACATCCGCGCCTGGGCAGGGTTTCTGCACGTTCTTTTTGTGATCGCCCTGGTTCTTTGCCCGATCATTGTAACGGCCTCCGCTCCGATTCCTACTCCGACTTCACCTCAGGACCAAGCTGCAAGTATCCTGAAAAGCCTGACCGTCCAGGAAAGGGTTGGACAGCTGTTTCTCATAACTTTCGAGGGCGACTCCGCGGGGGCAGGGACGGAGATTCATGATTTGATCACGCACTACCATGTGGGCGGGGTGGATCTGCGGACCGAAAGCGGCAACTTTAAGCCCGGGACCGGAGAAGCTGCTGAAGTCCAGGCACTTGCGGATTCTCTGCAGCAGGCTGAGAGCGACGCCACCCAAGTCGCAATCCCGTCCCCATCCGGAGATGAGGTAGCTCAGAGCTCGACCTTCATTCCCCTTTTTGTTGCCGCTCAGCAGGATGGGAATGGCTTCCCCGATAGCATTCTGACCACCGATCTCACGCAGTTGCCCTCCGAAATGGCGATTGGTGCCACTTGGGATCCAGCGGTGGCGAAGAAGGCCGGAGAGGTGTCGGGAAAGGAGTTGGCCGCCCTCGGGATCAATCTGCTCATTGGTCCGTCTCTCGACGTGGTGGAGCGACCGAATCCAGGGGCGGCCGGGGACTTGGGCGCGAGCGCGTTCGGAGGAGACCCCTTCTGGGTGGGTCGAATGGGAGCGGCCTATATCGAGGGGGTTCATGAGGGTAGTCAGAATGAGGTCGCGGTTGTGGCGACGCATTTCCCGGGAATTGGCGGGAGCGACCGAGACCCTGAACAGGAAGTGGCCACGGTCCGGAAGGCCCTTGATCAATTGGAGCAGATTGACCTCGCCCCCTTCTTCAGTGTGACGAATGGCAAGCCGGGCGGAGAGAACATCACCGATGGTCTCCTGGTTTCCCATCTGCGCTACCAGGGACTGCAGGGCAACATTCGAGAGAGCACGCGCCCGGTGAGCCTGGACCCCCAAGCTCTTGGTCAACTCCTGGCTCTCCCCCAGGTCTCCCCTTGGAGACAGGCTGGCGGGCTGACCGTGAGCGACTCTCTCGGCGCGGAGTCGGTTCGGCGGTTCTATGACCCCACCGAGTTGGGTTTCCCGGGAAGACAGGTCGCCCGCGACGCTCTGCTGGCTGGAAACGACCTCCTGCTCCTGGCGGATTTCAAAGTCCCCGGGATGCAGGATGAGACCGCCGCGATTGAGGACACGATCGATTTCTTTGTGCAGAAATACACGGCCGACACGGCTTTTGCGCAGCAAGTGGACCAGGCCGTCTTGCGGGTTCTCACGCTCAAGGCTCGCCTTTATCCGGAGTTCGCTCTCGGGAACGTGGAACGAGATCAGAGCTCCCTGGCGGATGTGGGAAGCCAACAGGAGGTGTCCTTCGACATCGAGAAAGAGGCCTCAACGCTGCTCAGTCCCGCCGCCCTGCCGGGGGCAGGCGACCACACTTTGGAATTGCCGACCCCGGCGGATCACATCATTTTCCTTTCGGATTCTCAGATCTATCATCCTTGTGCGGCCTGCAAGGCCACCACGCTGGTCCCCTTTGACGCTCTACAGGGGACGGTCGAAAAACTCTACGGCCCGAACGCCAGCGGCCAGATTGACCCGTCCCGGCTTCATTCCTACACGTTCACCGATCTGGAAGCCTATCTGCACGGAACCAAGAATCCGAATCTCGATACGGATTTGAATGGCTCCTCATGGCTCGTTGTGCTCATGCTGAGCCCGAGCCAGAGCTCTCCGGGCTCCCAGGCCCTCTCGGATCTCCTCTCGCGGCCCGATTTGCTCCGGAATCGCAAGTTGGTCGTGTTTTCGCTAGATGCGCCCTACTATCTCGATTCGACAGAGATCAGCAAGATCACCGCTTACTACTCACTTTACAGCAAAGTTCCGGCCGCCATCGAGGTCGCAGCGCGAACGCTGTTTGGCGAACTCACGCCGTCAGGCGCCTCGCCGGTCAGCATTGATGGATTGGGGTACGACCTGGTGGTCGCCACCTCACCGGACTCGAGCCAGATCATCCCCCTGAGCGTGGTGAGCCCGAGCCAAGAGAAAGGGACCTCGACGCCCATCGCCACGGCCTCCCCGGCCAGTTTCAAGATGGGCGACACCTTGATCCTGCAAGCCGGCCCCATCCTCGATCACAACCAGCACTTCGTGCCGGACGGTACGGTTGTAACATTCAGCTTTGCCTATCCGGCGGAAAGCATCCCTGCCTTAATGGTCGAAGCGACGACTCGCGATGGAATGGCCGAGGCCTCGCACGAATTGGACCGAATCGGGGCTTTGGAGATGAGAGCCTCCAGCGAGCCGGCTTCGCTTTCAACCATCATTCACCTTCAGGTGGGGCAGAAGCCCGGCTTCGTCACGGCCATCGCCCCCACCCTGGAGCCGAGCACCACACCGCAAGTAATCCCTTCACCCACGAGGGCCATGCCCACCCCAATTCCCAGCCCCTCCACCCAGAGCTCCCAGGGAAACCCGTTCCCCGTGCTGGTCACCACCTTGGTGCTCTTGGGGTTCCTGTCGGTCGGAGGCGTGTGGCTTCTGGCCCGACTGAGACCGAAGTCCTCCAGACGGCGGTCGTTGCTCTGGCTGATGCTGGGGGGCTTGGCCGGCTACGATTCCGTCGCCCTGGGCCTGGGGGGGACTTTCTCGGCCAAGGGATTGGGCTGGGGCTGGGCAGGTGTCCTGATGGCTTTCCTCGGAACCGCCCTCGCGTTTGGGTTGCTCTGCCTTGCGCCGCGCTTGGCCCGCCCGCCTTCGGCCAGCAAAGGACGCGACGAGCCCTGAAGGGATCCCGCTGCGATGCCGTGCCGAGGGCCGGCCTTGGCAGAGCCATGAGGCCAAGTCTGCTTTTTCAGGGAGCCGTGAGGCGGTTCTAAGGGGCCAAGGCCCTGTAGATTGCGATGAGGAGGAGCAGGCCAATCGCCCCAAAGAGGATGCCGTCCCAAGCCTGAAGATCTCGGCTCAGGGACCTCCAGGACAGGTCCTTTGTCTGGAGGACTGGAATCTCTTCACCGCGGAAGAGCGCCTCCCGAAAGGCCTCGATGTTCGCGGGTCGATCGTCGGGATGGAGCGCCATGCCCCACAGCAAGGCGTGTTCGACGCTGGCCGGGATACCTGGGTTGAGGCGCCGCGGAGGGACGAGAGCTTCGGGGGACAAGAAGCGTTGCTTGGCCTCGGGAGGGGCCGAGTTGGTTAGCAAATGGTAGAGGGTCGCGCTCAGGGAGTAAATGTCGCTGCGCGCGTCTGTGTGCCCAGTGTCGGCTCCGTATTGTTCCAGGGGGGTGTAGAGTGCGGTCCCTCGGCCTTGCACGACCGTGATGGTCATCTCGTCGGGCACGAGGAGTTTTACGAGGCCAAAGTCGACCAGCTTCACAACTCCGATCGGGGTGACCTTGATGTTGCTGGGCTTGATGTCGCGATGGACGATAGGGGGATCCTGGCTATGCATGTACTTGAGTGCGTCAATGAGTTGGCCGAACCAGCCGAGGACCTGCTCCACCGGAAGGGTTTCGTTGTGGGCGCGTGCCTCCTCCATGAGGGCGCGGAGATCCTTGCCGGCCACGTAGTCCATAACCAAGTAGTCTCTGGCATTGGCAGAAAAGAAGTCAGAGACTTTGGGAAGATTTGGGTGGTCGAGGCGGGCCAGGACGCTGGCCTCGCGGTAGAATTGTTCGCGAGCTTGTTTGGTGGTGGCGGCAGGCAGGGACGGGTCGTGTTCGATTTCTTTTAGCGCGCAAAGACGCCCGGTGAGGCGCTCGTCTTCCGCCAGGTAGATAGCACCCATACCTCCGTGGCCAATGGTTTCACGGAGGCGGTATCGGTTCCGCAGGACGTGGTCAGCAGGCAGGGGTTTGGGCATGCTCCCTTCTGACTTCTTTGCCCTTGTCGCCCTGGTCTAACCCCTGATGGTGGGAGAGAGGGCCTATTGACTGCACGCCTCGGCGTGGACCGCTCCTCCCCAGGGGTCCAGACGTGTCAGCAGGGGTTTGCATCGCGATTATACAGCACGACTGCTGGCGAGTGGCCCAGAGGGGTGGTGCGCGGTTGCCCAGATCTGGCGCCTGAGTACAATCGGGGTCTCGCGCTTGAGGGGACTTCATGGGAAATCCTGAGGAATTCCCTGTTCTAATCCTGCAATCGGGTCCTTCGGCGGGGGAGCGATTCCTGATTCCACCGGAAGGACTGCTCATCGGCCGGGGGAAGGAGTGCGATGTCGTCATCTCGGACCGAAAGGTCTCGCGCCGCCATGCTCGGCTGATACGAGACGGATCCGACACCCGGGTGGAGGATTTGGGCAGCAAGAACGGGACCTGGGTGAATGGCAACCCGGTCGAGGGGCGCCAGCCCCTACGTGATGGGGACATCGTGCAGATTGCGCTGGCTGTCCAGGCGACCTATGTGGCCTCCGATGCGACGGTTCCCTTGACCTTCGAGGAACACCCCCTCGAGAAAGGGATCCTGCGAATTGATCCCAGGGCACACCAGGTCTGGGTTCGCGAGACGGAGGTTGATCCACCGTTGTCCGTGCATCAGTACCGGTTGCTTGAGCTCCTCTACCTGCGCAGTGGTGGGATCGTCACGCGGGAAGAGGTGATAGAGAACGTCTGGCCTGGAGTGGACAGTGATGGGGTCTCCGAACAAGCGATTGACGCCTTGGTCCGCAGGCTGCGCGAACGGATCGGCGAATTCGCTCCCGAGCGAGAATTTATCTTGACGGTGCGGGGGCATGGATTTCGGCTGCACAATGCTCCCTAGCCGAGGTCGGGAGCGGCCCGATCGACAACGAGCCAGGATGGAGGGGATCCGAGGAGTTCCGGGCCCTGGGCGATCGCCGAGGCTTGGGCTATAATCGGCCAAAGACGGGGCGTAGCGCAGTTCGGCTAGCGCACCTGCATGGGGTGCAGGGGGTCGGCGGTTCAAATCCGCCCGCCCCGACTTGGAGCGGCCCTCTGCGGAGACCGCTCTTTTTTGTATGTGCCTGGGCCTGGTGCTGCCAATCAGGCGAGACGGACATCGGCCATCCCTGTTCCTTCTCCTGAACCCGCGGAGCGCCCAATGAAAACGCTGATTCCTTCGGTCAAAGGGACGCGCGACTTTTTTCCTGAGCAGATGGCCATCCGCAACTGGCTGTATGTCGAGATGCGCCGAGTCTCGCAATCATTTGGATATCAGGAATACGACGGACCCTTCTTGGAAACCCTCCAACTCTATGCGGCCAAATCAGGAGAGGAGCTGGTCAAAGAGCAAGCCTTCGTGTTCAAAGATCGCGGAGGCGAGGAGGTGGCCCTGCGTCCGGAGCTTACTCCTTCGCTGGCGAGGATGGTAGCCGAGCGACAGCAGCAGCTGGGGATCCCCATCCGCTGGTGGTCCTTTGGGCCCTTTTGGAGGTACGAGCAACCGCAGAAAGGCCGCTCGCGAGAGTTCTTTCAATGGAATGTGGATCTGCTGGGAGCGAATTCGCCAGAAGCAGACGCGGAGCTGGTGGCGATGGCGGCGGAGTTCTTTCGCTCCCTCGGGCTGATGCCGGGCCAGGTTCGAATTCAAGTCAACCACCGTGGCCTGATGGACTCGGAGCTGGAACACCTCGCGATTGGGGCAGAAGCCCGGGAAGACGTTTTTCGGCTCATTGACCGTCGGGATCGGATGCCCGCTGCCAAATGGCGCAGCTACGCCAGCGAGCTGGGGATTGAGCAAAGTCAACTTGAGGGCCTCCTCGGGCTTCTTGAGGACCGTGATCTTTGGAGAAAATCGGCCGAACTGGTGCGCCTGGTCGAAGCCGTGGTGGCCCTTGGGGTTGGAGATTACGTCGAGTTTGATCCCGGCGTAGTACGGGGGCTGGACTACTACACGGGCACAGTATTTGAGGCGCGGGACATGGCCGGAGAATTTCGCGCCATCCTCGGGGGAGGGCGATACGATGACCTGGTAGGAGAGGTGGGGGGGACGAGGCTCCCGGGGGTGGGCTTTGCCTTGGGGGACGTGGTATTGCAGCTAGTGTTGAGTAAGTATGGCCTACTGCCCGAGAGGATCCTGGAGCCCGCGCAAGTGCTTGTGACCACGTTTGGACCGGAGCAGGTCGAGGCTGCATTGCGGGTCTCTGGCAGCCTGCGGGAGCGAGGCCTGCGCGTCGAGTGGTACCCTGAGCCGGCCCGCCTGCCTCGACAACTGAGATACGCGGACCAGCGGGGCATTCGTTTCGCGATTATCCTCGGCGCGGATGAGCTGGCCAAAGGGGTGGTGGCGCTTAAGGATATGCTAGCTCGGGAGCAGGTGGAGGTGAAGCAAGACGAATTGCCCGCCGAGATTGAGCGACGTCTTGCCGCACCCAAGTCCGCGTGATAGAATGACGCGCGCTTGGTGGCTGTAGCTCAATTGGCAGAGCACTGGACTGTGGATCCAGGTGTTGCGGGTTCAATCCCCGTCAGCCACCCCAATGGATGGGAATTGTCACCCCCTGCGACGGGGGGTGATTTGTTTTATGGACATGGGCTGAAGGGGTCTGAGCCTTGCGGCCTCGATCTTGGCGTGCAGGAGCTGGGCGCGAGCGGGGGCGACCGATGCCGCCCTCGCATGAGGAGAGGTCGGGTCTGGTGAATCGGACACCGCAACCCGGGGCCGAGCGCAGAATGGGCAAAGTCGCCGTGGGTGGAGGACGCTAGTCCGGCTGTGGGCGAGTGAGGGGAGGGTGATCCGTACTTTGCTCGGGAATTGCCGAGGCGATTGAGCTGGCCGGCCAATGCTGACCAACATGGTATACTTTACATTGAGCAGGAGGAATCTCCTGCAATCTACTTGGCGTTGAATGCCGGGGCAACCCGGTATTGCTGCGCAAGGATATCTGGAAGGCAGGCCTCTCATGGAGAGGGACGAATCGGTCAGAATGTACTACGAAATGGTGCTGATCCGAAAGTTGGAGGAGCGCGCCGCGGAACTTTACCAAGAGGGCCGGATTGGGGGATTCCTTCACCTTTACATCGGAGAAGAGGCCGTCGGGGTGGGCGTGGTCTCCGCGCGGGAGAACGGGGATCGCGTCATCACCGCCTATCGAGACCACGGGGTGGCGATCGCCTGTGGTCTTGAAAGCCGGGTGGTCATGGCCGAGTTGCTCGGGAAGCAAACCGGGTGCTCGAAGGGTCGAGGCGGGTCGATGCACATGGCGGATGTGTCCAAGAACTTCTGGGGCGGACACGCAATTGTCGGCTCTCATCTCCCGGTCGCAACGGGACTTGCGCTGGGCGACAAGTACAGCGGGAGAGCGGGGGTGACGATATGCCTCTTCGGGGACGGGGCCACCAACATAGGATACTTTCACGAGGCGCTCAATCTTTCGAAGGTTTGGTCATTGCCGGTGCTTTGGATTTGCGAGAACAACAAATACGGGATGGGGACCTCGGTGGAGAGGGCCTCGGCGGTGTCCGAAATCAGGCAGAAGGCGGCAGGCTATGACATCGCCAGCGCGAGGGTTGACGGGATGGATGTGGTGGCCGTGCAGGAGGCCACCCTGGGGGCTTTGAAGGAAATTCGCGCTGCGGGCGGGCCGCGATTCCTGGAGGCCGTCACGTACCGATATAAGGGTCATTCGATGGGGGACCCGGAGCGCTACCGCCAGCCCGAGGAAATCAGGCAGTGGGAGGAAAATGACCCCATCGGGATTTTCCGCAAGTACCTGACAGGCAAGAAGATCGCCTCCAAAACCGAGCTGGACGAGTCCGACCGGAAGGCGGAGGCCGAGCTCCAAGAAGCGGTGGCTTTTGCGGAGGCGAGCCCAGATCCGGCGCCCGAGGATCTTTTTGACGATCTCTACGTTCAGGCCCAGGGTCTTAGCAGCTAGGCCGGGAGCCCGTTGGCCTTGGGCCGACGGCCTTGAGGGTTGGAGAATATGGCAAGGATCACGATGCGCGAGGCAATCTCCCAGGCTCTATGGGAGGAAATGGAGCGGGACCCAAAGGTCTTTCTCCAGGGGGAGGAGGTCGGAGTCTGGGGCGGCTCCTATGCGGTGACGAAGGGCTTCTACGATCATTTCGGGCCGGAAAGGGTGCGCGATACGCCGATCTCGGAGGCCGCCATCATCGGATCGGCGATTGGTGCCGCTCTCACGGGGCTGCGGCCTGTCGCGGAGCTAATGACGGTCAATTTCGCCCTGTCCGCCATGGATCACATAGTGAATCAGGCGGCCAAGTTGCACTATATGTTTGGCGGACAAATGAAGCTGCCTCTGGTCATTCGCACCGTCGGGGGGGGCGGACGGCAACTCGCGGCCACCCACTCCCAGACCCTGGACGTGATCTTTGCATACTTCCCGGGACTGAAAGTGGTTGCGCCCGGCACTCCGGAGGACGCCAAAGGCCTGCTCAAGTCAGCGATTCGATCCGATGACCCGATCTTTTTCATTGAACATGCCACGCTCTATCAGGTGCGAGGCGAAGTGCCGGAGGGGGAATACACCATCCCGATCGGCAGCTCCAAGGTGCAACGGGTGGGACAAGACGTCACCATCATCAGTTACAGCAAGATGCTAGATACCTCCTTGAAGGCGGCCGAACAACTGGCACAGGAGGGCATTGAAGCGGAGGTCATCGACCTGCGTACTCTGCGCCCGCTGGACATGGCTCCCGTCCTCGCCTCCTTTCGGAAGACCAATCGGGCGGTCATTGTGGAGGAAGGGTGGAAGTCCTTTGGCGTGGGCGCGGAAATCAGCGCTCGCATCTACGAAGAGGCCTTCGACTACGTCGATGCCCCCATCCAGCGCGTCGCCCAGAAGGAGGTCCCGCTGCCCTATAACCGCTCGCTGGAGCAACTCGCCTTGCCTCAGGAGCAGGATGTCGTAGCAGCCGTGAAGGAGGTGCTCTGATGGCGGCGATGGTCAACATGCCCAAGCTGGGCTTCGACATGGCCGAGGGCACGTTGGTACGCTGGCTGCGGGCCGAAGGGGAGGAGATCAAGAAAGGCGAAGTGCTGGCGGAAATCGAAACCGACAAGGCTACGGTGGAGGTCGAGTCGAGCCTGGGCGGGATCGTTCGCAAGCTCTTGGTTGAGGCGGGAGCCAGCGTTCCAATCGGCACTCCCATCGCCGTGATCGGCGGCCGAGACGAACAGATCAATCTTGCTGAACTGATCGGGAAACCCGAGAAGGGGGAGGGAGCGGGCGCCCCAAGCTCAGAGAGCGGAGCCGGGCCAGTCGGCCGCGCAGAAGCGACCGTTCCCGCGGTCGCCGCTCGGCCCGAGGGTGGACCCGGGCTGCCGGGCGGGGTTCGTGCTTCTCCCCTGGCGCGAAAGATGGCGGAGGAGAGCGGGATCGACTTGCAGACGCTGAAGGGCACGGGACCAGGAGGCCGGATCACAAAGAGGGATCTGCAGGCCGGCCAACCGGCACATGCTGGCGGCCTGGCTCCAGCCGACCTGGCCCCCGGGGTGAGGCTGACGCCGGTGAGGAGGGCCGAGGCCCTGCCGGCTCGAATTGAGCGCCGGGCGCCTTTGAAGCGACCACGCCAGGCGATTGGTCGGCGCATGACCGAATCCAAGCAGCAGATTCCGCACTTCTACATCACCCATGAGTTCGATATGGCTCCCCTCATGTCACTGCGGGCGCGGATCAACGCCTTTCTACCCGAGCAAGAGAGGATGACCATTAACGATTTCCTGGTCAAGGCGGTCGCCCTGGCCTTGCTTGACTTCCCCAACCTGAATGCCTCGATCCAGGGAAACGAGGTGGTCACGCACGGATCAATCAATGTGGGGGTGGCGGTTGCGGTCGAAGGGGGGCTGCTCAACGTTGTCTGCCAGGAGGCTGATCTCAAGCCGCTGCGGCTTATCTCGGCCGAGCTGCGAGGCATGATCGCCAGGGCGCGAGAGGGGAAGGTGCGATCGCAGGATGTGGAGGGTTCCACCTTCACGATTAGCAACATGGGGATGCTGGAGGTCGAGAATTTCATTGCAATCATCAACCCACCGGAGGCGGCCATCCTGGCGGTTGGATCCATCCTTGAAGTTCCCGTTGCAGAGAAGGGCGAAGTGAGGATTGGCGAGCGAATGAAAGCGACGATCTCTGCGGATCACCGGGTGACCGATGGTTCCGAGGCGGCTCGTTTTCTGCAGAGCCTGGCAAGACATCTGGAGGAGCCGTTGCACCTTGTGATCTAGACGCCGCTCAGGGTCGCCCTTGATTTGCAGGCGCCTCGAGCATGGGGCTGGAGTGTTTGCCAGCCCCGCTTCGTTTGCGAGAGGCGGCGTCGGTTTGGCTCTCGACCGCGAAAGCTCTGGGGCGGGGGCCCCGACCCCTTTTTGGCGCCTGGGCCTGCAGGAAGCTCGGGAAGGTAAGGCCGGCGCTCCCGGCAGCTCATTCCGCAGGGAGCGGGAAGATCATTTCCTCCCGGCCGGAAAGCTTGTCCTGGATGCGCTGGATGACGAGGTCCAAGTGTTTGACCTCGTGAACAAAGTCGAGGTCGTCCGAGCGGAGGGTTAAGACGGGGCACAGGTCGAAGGTACCGATCCATTCGTCGTAATAGGACTCGAGCAGGGAAAGGTACTCGAGGCTGATGTCCGTCTCGATGGGCCGTGCCCGTTTGCGGATGCGAGCCAGCAGGACTTTCGCGGGGGCCCTGAGATAGAGAAGCAGGTCAGGCGGAGGTAGGGTCCCCACCAACAGATCGAACACCCGCCGGTAGGCCATGAAGTCGCGTTCCGTGATGTTGCCGAGCTGGCGAAGGGCGCGAGTGAAGATGTGAGCGTCCTCGTAGATGCTGCGGTCGAGGATGGCCGATTGAGGCGAGGCCACCAGATCGAGGTACTGGCGGACGCGATGGCCCAGAAAGAAGATCTGCAGATGGAAAGCCCAAGCCTGCATGTCTTGGTAGAAATCCGGGAGATAAGGGTTGTCGGCCACGGACTCGAACGCGGCGTTCCAGCCGAGCCGCGCACCCAGACGTTCCGTCAACGAGGTTTTCCCCGCGCCGATGTTGCCCGCGACGACCACGAGGCGTTTAGCCACCTTCAACACTCGCTGTAACCGCACGAGTAGCACTTGCGGCAGCCCTCTTCGTTGACGACTGCCGCCTCCCCGCATTGAGGACAGAGATCTCCGATTCTCATGGGGATCTGCTCCGGACCCGATTCGCCCTCCCCATCCAGGACGAGGCTGGAGGCGGGTGTGTGGCCAAGGTACTCGGCCAGCGCACGGGCAACGCCGTCCGGCAGGGACAGCACTCGGTTGGGGCCGAACCCCATAGGTCGTCCTCCCCCGATTCCAGCCAGTTGTCTCACGACCTCGACCAGGCGCTCTCGTGGCGCAACCGGAGATTCCATCCGCAGGACGTAGGAGATCATCCTGCCCAAGGCCTCCGAGACCGCGGCGGTCTCGGATCCGGCCTTGGCCGTGTTGATGAAAGCTTCAAAGGGCTGCGTGTTCCCGTTCTGGTTGACCGTAACGAAGGCCTTGCCAACCGGCGTGCTGACCTGATAGGTGCAGCCCTCCAGGCGATTCGGCCGCGGTCGTTTGGTCTCGTGCCAGAGCGGCAAGAGCTGAGGCCTGGCAAGGGAGGGTGTAGCACCCGGCGACAAGCTGGGGAGGGGGAGCTCCCTTCCCTTGGCACGGGCGGTCTTGGCCGTCTCCAGCACAACCCGTTGGCGCGAGCCCGTAACGAAAACGGTGATTCCCTTGCAGCCAAGTTCCCACGCAAGCGTGTAGGCGCGAGCCACGTCGTCCTCGCTTGCGTCGGAGGGGAAGTTGACCGTCTTGGAGAGACTATTGTCCACGAAGGCCTGCATGGCAGCCTGCATGCGTACGTGCTCTTCGGCGCGGATGTCCTGAGAGACCGCGAAAATGCTGCGAAGGTCATCGGGAAGTTCGACGATATGTTGACACGTCCCTGTGCCGAGAATCTCGTTGATGATATGGTCCTTGGCCTCCGCGGACAGGCCGGCCTCCAGGAGCGCTTGCTCAAAGAGCGGGCTAACGTAGGGGAGCTGGAGATCCTGCCCGTTGTCGTTGACGTGGCGGACATACGCCAGGGCAAACACGGGCTCGCAGCCGTAGCCCTCGCAGTCGGCGACGGTGGCAATCGTGCCGGTGGGCGCGATGGTGCACTGAGCCGCATTGCGGATTCCGTGCGCACGTATGCCGCGGCTGATGGTTTCCCAACTCAGGGAGGGTCTATTCCAGTCGTGCTGATAGGGGACCAGCGGCTGAGGGGGTTGCCAGGTCATGTCTTGCGAGTCGTAGATGCTGCCGGCAATTCCAGGGAATGGGCCCCGCTCCTTGGCCAGCGCGACGCTCGTTTGCATCGCGTGAAAGCGGATGAACTCCATCACCTGGCCGGCGAACTCCTGGCCCTCCGGCGACCCGTAGCGGATCCCGACGTGGTACATCAGGTCAGCCAGCCCCATGATCCCCAACCCGATGCGCCGGGCGCGGCAGGCGGCCTCCTTGAGCTGGGGAACTGCCGGAACGTAAGCGTTCGCGGACACCACATCGTCCAGGAAGCGCGTCGACAGGCGGACACTGTCGGCCAGCTTGTGCCAGTCGACCGCACGGCTCGGAGCGAAGTGCTGCACGAGATTCACTGACCCGAGGCAACAGTTCTCATAGGGACCAAGCCATTGTTCGCCACACGGATTCGTCGCTTCAAGTGAATAGAGGCCAGGGACCGGGTTGTAGCGGTTGGCGGTGTCTAGGAAAAGGATCCCCGGCTCCCCGTTGTGATGCGCCTGACGCACGATCTTTTGAAAGAGTTCCCGTGCTGGGACCGTGCGGTAGACCCTGATAGGGACGCCCCGGCTCTCCAGTTGCTCCAGAGTCCCGCGGAAGCTCGAATACTGGGCGGATTCCACGTCCGGAAACCGGAGTTCCCAAGCCCCATCGTCTTTCACCGCTTGCATGAACTTGTCGAGCACCCCAACCGAAATGTTGAAGTTGGTGATGGCGTTCTCGTCCGTTTTGCATGTTATGAATTCTTCGATGTCCGGGTGATCGACCCGCAAGACCGCCATGTTCGCGCCTCGGCGGGTTCCCCCCTGGGCGATTTCGCCGAAGGCCTCATCATAGACACGCAGAAATCCCACCGGGCCGGTAGCCTGTCCCGCCGAGGACCTCACCAGGCTGCCCTTGGGCCGCAGACGTGAAAACGCGAAGCCATTGCCACCGCCGGTTTGCTGGACCAGCGCGGCGTCTCGCAGAGTCTGGAAGATACCGGCAGAGTCGCGCCCCATGTCGTCGTCGATAGGGAGGACAAAGCAGGCCGCGAGTTGGGCCAAGGGGGTGCCGGCGCCGGTAAAGGTCGGGGAATTGGGGAAAAAGCGGAGCGTCGTCAGGAGCTCGTAGAAGGCCTCTGCGATGCCAGGGTCGGGCTGGGTCCATTCGGCCTCGGCCGCGGCAACATGCCGGGCGACCCGCCAAAACATCTCCTCGACAGTCTCCACAGGCTGTCCGTCGGGCCCTCGCCTGAGGTAACGCTTTTGGAGGACGAGACGGGCGTTTTGCGACAGCTCAATAGGTTGTGCTCCGACCGCATCTCGGATGGGACGGCCAGCCGTTGCTCTGGGCATCTTCACCTCCGAAGTCTCGAAAACAAGAGGAAGGGCGGCCGTCGACCGGCTCAAGCCCGGGTCAGCTTGCAAGGCTTAGTTTTCTTGAAGCAGCTGGTTTATTTCGTCGCGGATAGAGCGAAGATCGTCCATCCGCAGGTACACGATCGCAAAGCGGATGTAGGCAATATGGTCCAATTCCTTCAGGCCGGCCACGGCCATATCCCCTACCACCCGGCTGGACACTTCAGCTTTGCCCAGCTGCTGGAGTGTCGATTCGATTTCTCCAACCAAGCGATCGATTTGGGCGGCTGGAACCGGCCTCTTGCCGCACGCGATGCGGATGCCGCGGGCGAGTTTCTCGCGATCGAACTCCTCGCGAGTTCCATCCTGTTTGACGATCAAGGGCGAGGAGAGAAACGGGCGCTCGTACGTGCTGAAGCGCTGCTTGCAAGTTAAGCACTCGCGCCGTCTTCGAACTCCCCCCTTGGCGTCGTGGGTGGTGTCGATGACGCGGGAATCCTCGGCCCCACAGTACGGGCACCGCATTATGGCCGCCTTGGCGCGAACATGCGTTTCATGCCAGACCTAACCGGACACGGACAGGGCACCCAACCCATTGGGGACTCCAATTCTAGCACTGGCCCCCCCTGCAGACAAGACTGCTCCCCTACGGGCACCTTAAAGAATCGTCGCGGGGGCGGGGTGGCGACGCCGGGGAATCAAAAGGGCGGGGCGACGCCCCACCCTTTGAACCCGCTGGGTCCAAAACTACTCTGCTTCGTTCTCTTTCTCGGGAGCTTCCTCGGGCTTTTCCTTGCGCACCAATTCCACCTCGGGGGTGACCACGGCCGGGGCAACCTCCACAACCTCTTCCTTGGCCTGTTCGGTCACGGTGACCACGTCCTCGTCCGGGTCCATGAGAAGCCGGATCCCCGGCGGAAGGGCGACATCTTTTACCGCAATGGAATCCCCTATCTGGGACAGCCCGTTCAGGTCGACCTGGAGGTGGCTCACTAAGTCCTTGGGCAGGCATTCCGCTTCCACCTCGTCGATGAGGTGAACGAGAACTCCGCCGAAGTCGCGCACGGCCGGGGCCGACCCGCTGAAGTCCAGCCGAATCCGCACGCGGATTGCGCGGTCGGTAGGGACTTCGTAGAAGTCCACATGCAGAATCGTCCGGCGGATCGAATCTCGCTGCACGTCTCTCAGCAAGACATCGTGATCCTTGCCGTTGATCTTGAGGGAGATGAGATCTGATCCGGCCAGAGAGTCGATGATCTTGGCGGCCTGCTTGGCCTCCAGCTGGACCGGCACGGAGGGGGTGGACGGGCCATATATGACCGCTGGGATCTTTCCCTCGGACCGTAGGCTGAACAAGCCTCCGCCCACCTTGGTTCTTGGTTCTGCGGTCAGTTCAATCTTCGCCATAGCATCCTTCCTGGGGCGCCTCCGGGTGTCTCTGCGCATAGACAGAGAGCCATCCGCCTTCGCCCTCGCATCCTCGGCTAAGACCGTCGGGGCCTATGCGAAGCCCAAGCCGACACGGCCACCGCCTCAAGGCGGCCTCCGCAAGTCTATCCTGTGCGCCGGTCAGGCGTCAAGGCTCGCTTTTGGTCGTGCTCGCTTTTGGTCGCTTTTGGTCGTGAGCCGGCCATTCGACCATCACTGGACGGAGCCGTTTTGAGCCTCGAACTGGAGAATCTTGCGAACCCTGCGCTGATGCCTTGGTTCCTGGCTGAAACGGGCGCCCAGGAAGGCGCGGATGATTTCGGCCGCGAGTTCCGGGCCGATAATGCGGGCGCCGAGGCAAAGGACGTTCATGTTGTCGTGTTCAACCGCCTGGTGCGCGGAGTAGGTGTCGTGGCAGACGCCGGCATAGATGCCCTTGAACTTGTTGGCTGCTATGCACACGCCGACTCCCGAGCCGCAAACCAAGATCCCGCGTTCGGCCTGACCCTGCAGGATGGCTCGGGCGACTTTCTCGGCATAGTCCGGATAGTCGACCTTCTGCTCATTGTGGGTGCCCAGATCAACGGTTTCTTGACCCGCGGCTCGGACGGCCTCAACGACCGTGGACTTTAGCGGGAAGCCGGCGTGGTCGAAACCGAGTGCAACTCGCATAACTCCCTCGCTTTCATCAGTACGTTTTCGACCGTGAAGCCAAATTGCTCAAAGAGCACTTGGGAAGGAGCGGATGCCCCGAAGCGGTGCATGGCCAGAATGAGGCCTTCATCTCCGACCCACCGTTCCCAACCCATGGCCACCCCGGCTTCCACCGCGAGGCGGGCCTTGACGGCTGGCGGGAAAACCGAATTCTGATAGATCTCGGTCTGGGCCGAGAAGAGCTCCCAACTGGGAAACGAGACGAGCCGTACAGGCACGCCCTCTGCGGCAAGTTTCTGGCCGGCCGCGGCGATCAATAGCACTTCCGAACCGGACGCCATGAGGATGAGTTGGGGCTGACCTTGGCCGAGGTCTGCCAGCACATAGGCGCCTCGCTGGAGGCCTTGGGCGGGAGAAAACTTGGCCCGGTCGAAGGTTGGCACGGCCTGCCTTGTGAGGACCAGTGCGGTGGGTCCGTCCCGGCGACTAACGGCCACTCGCCAGGCTTCGCGCACTTCGTTTGCGTCGGCGGGACGAATCACGACGAAATTGGGGATGGCTCGCAGGGCGGCCAGTTGCTCGACCGGTTGGTGGGTTGGACCATCTTCGCCCAGCCCAATGCTGTCGTGAGTGAAGACCCAGATGGACGGAACATGCGACAGGGCCGAAAGCCGGAGCGCAGGTCGCATGTAGTCCGAGAACACGAGAAAAGTCCCGGCATAGGGCCGCAGCCCGCCGTGAAGTGCCATGCCGTTGACGATCGAGGCCATGGCATGTTCGCGCACGCCAAAGTGGATGTATCTCCCTTGGCGGTTGTCCGCGCTGAAGGCGGCGCTCGTGGCAATCCACGTGTTGTTGGAGGGGGTCAGGTCCGCCGAGCCTCCCAACAGCTCGGGCAGCCGCGGCGAAACCGCGTTGATGACATTCCCGGAAGCGGCCCGGGTCGCCATCCCTTTGGCGTCGGCGGGGAATTCTGGAAGTGCCTTTTCCCAGTCGTCAGGGAGCTTTCCGGCCAGCCTGCGTGCCAGTTCCGCAGCCTCCGCAGGACAGTCTTGTTGATAGGCGCGTATGCGCTCGTTCCACTGCTTCTCCGCTTCGGCCCCTCGGTTCAGAGACACCCGAAAATGCTCGAGCACATCGGTTGGGATGAAAAAGCTCGGCTCGAGGGGCCAGCCCAGGCGTTCCTTGGCCGCCCTCAGTTCCTCTTCTCCAGGGGGCTCTCCGTGGGCCTTGGAGGTGTCTTGCCGGTTTGGCAGGCCAAAGCCGATATGCGTGCGGCAAAGGAGTAGAGATGGGCGCGGGTCGGCTTTGGCCTGGCGGATGGCGCGGTCAACCTCCTCCACGTTGTTACCGTCCGGGACGGGGAGAACCTGCCAGCCGTAGGCGGAAAACCGCGCCCCGCGGTCCTCCGAAAAAGCCAGGTCGGTGGAACCATCGATCGTTATGTGGTTGTCATCGTAGAGGTAGATGAGGCGGCCGAGCCGCAGGTGTCCGGCGAGCGAGGCGGCCTCCGAAGCGACCCCCTCCATCAGGTCGCCGTCGGTAACGATGGCGTACACGTAGTGGTTGAGAACCTCGTGATCCGGGCGGTTGAAGAGCGCGCGCAGGTGAGCTTCGGCGATGGCCATGCCGACGCCGTTTGCAAAGCCTTGTCCCAGAGGTCCCGTGGTGGTCTCGACTCCGGGAGTAAGCCCGTACTCGGGATGGCCCGGGGTGAGGCTTCCCCACTGGCGGAAATCCCTGATCTGCTCGAGAGAAAGGTCATAGCCCGTCAGATGGAGGAGCGAGTAGAGAAGCATGGACCCATGACCGCCAGAAAGAACAAATCGGTCCCGATCGGGCCAGTGGGGATTGTGAGGATTGTGCCGCAGGTGGTACATCCATACGGTGTACGCCAGAGCGGCTGCTCCCATCGGGAGGCCGGGGTGGCCTGACTTCGCTTTCTGAACCGCATCCGCGGAGAGGAAGCGCAGGGTGTTGATTGCACGTGATTCAAGATCGGATGGTGTAGGCACGGTGGAATCCTTGTCGAGGGTCTGGCAATATGCGCCCCGGGGGCACTCCTGCTCGCCGGGGCGACGGGTGAGTCAACTTGGATTGTCGGGACGCCCGCAAACCCGGGGCCCTTGGCGGGTCTGGGTGTCTGGCGGCCGAATTGCGCCGCCTGAATCGCAGATCGGTGACCGATGGATCTAAGTCAGCCGCCAGGATGAATTATACCTTGTCGCATCCTCAGGAGCGCAGGTCCAACGGAGGCGAGATGGGCTGCGGGCCGGGCGGGGCGGGTTCGGCTGAAGGATAGCAGGGGGTCTGGGCGCGGGATCTCCGTCCCGAAGACAGCCGCCGTGGGCATTGCATGAGCAGAAAATGTGCTCCCCTCGAGGGTTCGGTTGGTGAACTAAGATTGCAGTTCGGGATTATCCTATAGGACGCGGTCACGATTCGGAGCGCGGGCTCTGAATGTGGCGCCAGCCTCAGGGAGGAGGGCGACATGCCAGGGGTGAATCAGAAGTACGTCTTGGCCATCGATCTTGGGACAGGAGGACCCAAGGTGGGTCTGGTGGACGTTCACGGTCGGGTTGTGGCGAGTGCGTTCGAACGGAACGAGGTGATTTTCCTGCCGAATGGGGGGGCCGAGCAGGACGCGAACCAGTGGTGGCAGAGCGTCCTGCGCGCCTCCAAGAAGGTTATTCGGGAGGCGGGCGTGCCCGCGGAATCGATCGTTGCGGTCGGCTGCACTGCCATGTGGTCGGTTACCGTCGCCGTGGATGATCATGGCGAGCCGTTGATGAACGCCCTTTCGTGGATGGACCATCGGGGAGCACCCTACAACAAGGAGATCAGCCGGGGCTTCCCAAGCGTTGAGGGCTATGCGGTCGGCAAGCTGATCAACTGGATACGTCTCGGCGGCATTGTGCCTACCCACACCGGTTCGGACTCCTTGGGTCACATGCTGTTCATCAAGCATGAACGACCGGAAATCTACCAAAGGACGTATAAGTTCTTGGAGCCACTCGACTTCATCAACATGCGGCTGACCGGGAAAGCCGCCGCTTCCCAGAGCACCGTTTTCCCCATGGTGATGACCGACAATCGGCGGCCGGATTGCCGAGCCTATGATCCTTGGCTCGTGGGCGCATCCGGGATCGACCCGGAAAAGCTCCCCGAACTGCTGCCCAACGACGGCGTGGTCGGTCCGCTGGCGCCGTCTGTGGCTTCTGAACTCGGTCTCTCGCCCAACACGGTGGTCATCGTCGGGGCATTTGACAATCACACTTCGGCCATAGGGAGCGGGGCGGTCCAGGACTATGAGGCGGTGGCCGTTCTCGGGAGTTCAGGCCATCTGGCTTGCCATGTTCCGTTCAAGCGGACGGACTTGAGCAGCTTCATCACCACGATGCCCAGCCCTCTGCGCGGCCGCTACCTGATCTTCGGTGACTTGGGAAACAACGGCGATGTGCTCGACTCCTACTTGCGGAATCAGATCTACTTCAAGAGCTCCTTCAACAGCCAGGGCGCTCCCAGTGACGTCTATGAGCGCATGAACCAAGTTGCCGAGCAAGCCCCCGTGGGGAGTGGGGGATTGCTCTTTCTGCCGTGGTTCAACGGAATTTTGTGTCCTCGGGATGATCCGGCCATGCGGGGGGGGTTCCTTAATCTCTCACATCAGACGACGGGAGCGCACATGACCCGAGCTGTCTTGGAGGGGACCGCGTACAACTGGCGCTGGCTCCTGGGTTCGGCGGAGAAGTTCGTGGGCCGGAAGTTCAGTTACCTACGTTTGGCTGGGGGTGGAGCCCAATCCGACACCTGGGCTCAGATTATGGCAGATGTCACGGGCCTGCCAATTCATCAGATGGCTGATCCCCGCAACGGCAACGTGCTTGGGATCGCGCTTCTGGCGTTCAACCGTCTCGATCTGGTTGCCATCGACGAAATCCCAGGCTTGGTGAAGATAGCCCATGTGTTTCAACCCAGACAGGAGAACCGGGCCGTTTATGACAAACTCTTTGGGCAATTCATGGCGTGCCAAAAGACCCTGAAACCGATCTTTCACGCCCTCAATGGTTCCTGATCTGCGTCCGCCTTAGCGAGGTCCCCATGTCCAATTCGAGCGATTCCAGTGATGCCCTGTCCAGCGTGTTTGGCGATCTGCATCCCTACCGGCAACGCTTCGCCGCCCAGTTGCGGATTCCTCCCGAAGGTCTCAACCCCGAGGAGGTGTTCGGGGAGCTCAAGTTCATGGCGGAGAGCGAAAACAAGAAATGGGACCAGGGCCAAGTGTCCGGAACCTTTTACCACGGCGGCATGGAGCACTACGCCTATCTCAACCGGGTCTTCAGTTTGTACTCGCATTGCAATCTATTGCAGCGGGATCTCTGTCCGAGCGGGACGAAGATGGAGGGGGAGATCATCCGCATGACCGCGACGATGCTCAACGGCGAGGCCGCCAGACAGCGCAATCCGGAGGACGAGGTCTGTGGGGCGGTCACTTCGGGAGGTACGGAGAGCATTCTCAACGCGATGCTCGTCTACCGGGAATGGGCCCGTCGCGAGCGCGGAATCCCGGAGCCGGAGATGATCGCTCCCGACACAATTCACCCGGCGTTTCAGAAGGGGGCTCACCTCTTTGGGATCCGCCTGGTTCGAGTTCCCGTGCGAGATTATCTGGCGGACGTTGAGGCGATGCGCGCGCTGATCACGCCGCAGACGATTGCCTTGGCCGGGTCAGCTGGCAACTATCCCTATGGGCTGATTGATCCTCTGTCACAGCTCTCGGACTTGGCGCTTGAGCATAACCTGGGCTTGCATGTGGATGGCTGCCTGGGTGGATTCCTCTTGCCTTGGATCGAGAAGCTCGGCTACCCCGTGCCGCCTTTTGACTTCCGCCTGCCGGGGGTCACTTCGATGTCTTGTGACACGCACAAGTATGGCTACGGTCTGAAGGGCACCTCCGTGGTGCTATACCGCAACAAGCACCTTCGCCAGTTTCAGTACTTCGGGACCGCCGGATGGCAGGGTGGGATGTATGCCTCGCCGACCTTGCAGGGCAGCCGATCGGAAGGCCTGACGGCGGCGACGTGGGCCGCAATGGTTACGATGGGCGAGGATGGGTATCTGGAGGCGGCTCGGGCGATCATGAAGGCCGCTGACAAGATCCGGGCCGGGATCGCGAAGATCCCCGAGCTCAAGACGGCGGGGAACTCGACCTTCCTGATCGCCATACTCTCCGACGTGGTCGATATCTACCACGTGAACGACTACCTCGCCCAAAAGGGCTGGCGCATGAATGCCTGCCAGTTACCGCCAGGAATCCACTTCTGCCTCACCTTGCGGCAAATGCTGCCGGGTGTTGCGGAGCGGTTTGTGGAGGACCTGCGCGCAGCCGTTGAGTATGCGAAGCATCCGGAGAAGCCTGTCGCGGAGAGTGGGGCGATCTATGGTCTCTCGGCGCAACCTGCCGGACGGGACGTCTTAGAGGATCAGCTGCTTGCCGCTTACCTTGATGCGACTTACGAGCCCTAGGACGGGTGAGGAATGGAGCGCGGCAGCTTAGGTCGGCACGTCTGAGCGGGGCCAAGCGCTCCGTGAACCGCAACCGGTCTGGGTTGTCGATGCTACAATCAGGCGATAGGCGCCAGGAGCCCGAGAGGGATGACGGATAACCCCACCTCCCAGGAGTTGCGGCTAGCCGTAGAGCTTCTGAAGGATGGAAGGCTCGCCGATGCGCGGCTGGTCCTGATCGACGCGGTCACCCAGTATCCTGGGAATGAGTTGGGCTGGTTCCTGCTCAGTTTTGCGGTGACCGACCCAGGGCAGCAGCGGGACTGTCTGGAGAGAGTCCTGCGGATCAATCCGGGCAACTCGAACGCCCGGGCTCGGCTTGAGAAACTGGGCGGGGTGGCGCCGCCCGAGCCCATCCCTCAGCCGGTCACACCGCCTTTCGTCACAGGGGAGGGTGAGCTTCTCCCTCCCGAGCCTGCTCCACCTGCGCAACCTGTTGCGCCCGAGGTGGCGGAATCAGTCCGAGAACCTGAGGAAAAGACCCCCTTTGCGGTTCCTGATCAACATGTGACCCCGGTCATTTTTGATGAGGAAGAAGAGGGCGAGGAGGAGACGTCCGAGGAGGCGGGGGAGGAGGAGCAGCCGGCCATTGAGCCGGCGCCTGAGCCGTCCCCTGCCGTGGTCGTCGCTCCTACTGCGGCAAGCCCCTCTGGGCCGGCGCCAACCGCCAAGCCTACATCCCGGACGCGTCCCAAGGTTACGAAAGCCAAAGCAGAGCGGGCCCCGGGCTGGATGGTTGCGGTCATTGTTGTGCTCCTGCTCGTCATCCTCTTGGGCGCGGGGGCTATGGGATTGGCGTACCTCCGATCTCAAACGCGTGTCGGCCCCGGAGGAGGAGGACAGACGGCAACTGCGGGGGCCGCGTTCTACACATCGACTCCGGCCGCGGTAATGAGTCTTCCCCCCGAGTGGACCCATACCCCGACCGCAACGATCACCTTGACTCCCTCGGTGACTCCCAGTCCGAGCGTCACACCCACCCCCGCGCTGCCCACCCCAAATGCAACCATTTCGTCGGCTCTCGATCTGGTCCAGATCGAGGATTCGGATCTGCGCGGTCTCACCATGACCTCAAGTCTGCCGCGATTTGTCATCTCACAATCCGAGGCGGAGCAGACTTTGGAAAGCGCGTTTCTGGCCCAGAGCTCTGTGCAAGACGTGCAAGACCAGGCGCGTGCTTTGAAAGCCCTGGGGCTAATCACCCCGACCTATGACCTAGCCAAACACACCCTCAATCAGATGGCGGACGGGATCGGCGGGTTCTACCTTCCCTCGCGAAAGGCGATCTTCGTGATCGGCACGGGATTATCTGGGGTTGATCGTTTCATCTACTCCCACGAGTACGATCACGCGCTGGTGGATGCCAACTTCGGGTTGAAGTACTTGGAGGACCCTGGTTTTTGCAAGGGCGATGAACAGCGCTGTGAGGCCGTGCAGGCCCTGAGCGAGGGGGACGCGACTCTCCTCATGCAACAATGGCTGGACAAGTATGCAGGGGAACAGGACCTGTTGGACATTGTCAAGTACACCCAGTCGGACCAGCCTCGCTACGCGCTTCCGGAGGATTCTCCTCCTCCTTACGCGAGCAAGGACGCCAATTTCCCCTATGTGCAAGGGCTAGCCTTTGTGAATTATCTGTATGCTCGTGGGAGCTGGGCCGGAGTCAATGCCGCCTATCGGCAGCTTCCCGATAGCACGGCGCAAATCCTTCACCCCGAGAAATACGTTAGTCAGGAGAAGCCCGATTCGGTTCAAGATCCGGACATTAGCTCGGCCTTGGGCCAAGGGTGGCGTGCGATTGACGTGAACACCCTGGGCGAGTGGGATACTTACCTCCTGCTGGGCTACGGCTCGGACCCGGCGTCGCAGTTGCCGGATGCTCGGGCCCTGGCCGCGGCGAGCGGGTGGGGGGGCGATCACCTGCAAATCTACTATGAGGACCAGACCGATCAAGTCGCCATGTCCGTCCACTGGGTGTGGGATTCTCAGGGGGATGCTGACGAATTCGTAAGCGGGATGCGGGTCTACTTGGGTGAACGGTTTCGTGGGGGAAAGGTTCCTGGCCCAAGCCAGGACTGCTGGCATTCCGACAACCAGTCGACTTGTTTGTTCACCGCTGCCGCGAGCACGCTGTGGGTCCTGGCCCCCTCCCCGGCCGCAGTAACGGCCATCCATGGGCTCTATGCGAGCTCCCTCTGAGGAGCAGTCCCGGGAAACGGGCTACCTCGAAATCCCCCACAACCTAAGCGTGCCGTCCCACGAGGCCGTGGCTAGCAGCCGCCCGTCGCTGGAAAAATCTTCGCCGAACACCCAGCCGTTCAAGGTTGGCAGGGCGCCCAGCCCGACCTGGGTGCTGGCGTTCCACAGCCGAGCTGTGTCGTCCATGCCCCCGGAGGCGAGAAGCGGCTCCGTGGCTGAGAAGGTGACGACCATGGCCGCGGCGCTGTGGGCCGAGAAGGAAACCAGCAGCCTGCGATCCGCCACGGACCAGAGTTTCACGATCCCGTCATCGGCTGCAGTGGCAAGTAGCAAACTGTCCTTGCTGAATGCGACCGAAGTCACCGAGCCCGCGTGGCGTCCCTCGAAGGGGGAAGAGCCGCCCGTGGCCGGATCCCACAGCGTGACGGAGCCGTCGTCGCCCCCCGCGGCCAGAAGGGGGGTTCTCTTGTCTGCGAGAGCGGCGGGAGCATACGCCAGGGCGGTGACGATGCTGGAGGTCGTGATCTGGCGAACGGATCCTGTGGTGAAGTCCCACAATTCGAGATCCCCTGCCCCCAACGCGATTTCAGTTTGATCGGGATTGAAGGCCATGCTTCGCAAGCCCGCCAGCTTGTGCTGAGCGATCGGCTGGTCAGTCTGGAGTTTCCACACGACCACCGTGTCGGCAGTGCCGTGGGCAGCGGCCAGTTCCTGTCCGTCGGCAGAGTAGCTGACCCCAATGACAGGGGTGCCTGCGAGCTGGGAGCCGGGGGGCAACTCAAGGACACGGCCTGAGATCGTCTGCCAAATGCGAACGAATCCGTCGTCTGAACCTGCGGCGACCGTGCTGGAGTTCGGCGAAAAAGCGACCGCACGCATGGCCGGTAAGAAACCGAAGGGCAAAGGCAAAGGCTTAAATTGCGGTAGGCTCCACATCTTGACGCTGTACCCGGAAGAGGCGGTGATCAGGCGGGTCCCGTCCGAGGTGAAAAGGACGGTGTCGACAACGCCGTCATGAGCGTGGACCGTGGCGAGCAGTTTTCCGTCGGAAGTTTGCCACAGTCGCACCGTGCCGTCCGCTGCACCGACGGCGATAGTCGTGCCGCTTTCGGAGAAGGCGACACTCCAGGCGCCGAACGGGTGACCTGAGAGAATCCGAAGGGTTGTGCGTCGGGACAGATCCCAGAGCGCCACCGTGCCGTCGCTGCTCGCAGAGGCCAGCAGGCGCCCGTCGGGCGAGACGGCGACGCCGAAGAGCAGTCCGGATTGCGCCTTGAGGGTTGGCTGTTCGTCGCCCGTTGTCATGCCCCAAAGGGAAACGTATCCGGTGTCACCACCCGCAATCAGGAGCTGGCTATCCGGGGTGAAGGCGAGGCTGCGGACGCCGTAGCCCCAATACCCATAGGCGACGCCGCCGAAGCTGAAGCGTGGGTCGCCGCTGGGCAGATCCCAGACCTTGACAGTACCATCCTCGCTGCCTGAGGCAAGCCAATTGCCGTTGGGTGAGAAGGCCAGGCTTCGAACTCCGCGCGGGTGGGCGCTGATCTGAAACAGCCTCTCGCCTGAGGCCACGCGCACGACCGTGATCGTGCCGTCGGATCCGCCCTGGGCGAGCAGGGCGGAGTCGGAAGAGAAGGCGACGGTCAGCACGGGCGTGTCGGAGGGGAGCATTCTCAGGAGGGTTAGGTCTGGGAAACTGTATAGGTAAACGCCCAATGCCGTGGCCAAACCGAAAACCTTCCCGTTGGGCGTCAGGGCCGGCCGGGAAGGCCAGCCGTTTCCGAGCTGGCCAATCTCCGTCAGGCTTGAAATGTTTTCCGGTCGAATCTCGGTCTGTGGCAGGGGGCGGGCGAGGCTGACACGAGTCGTGGCCAATCTGGATACGGGAGTTCCACAGCCGGCCAGCAAGCTGAGAATCATGACTGCCGTGGGGAAAGAGGCAGAGGAAAGCGCACCGGGATGAACCGGCCGCAGAACGAGGTGACCGCGCGGGGTCACGAGTTTCGGATTTGGGGGCTTCGGTTGTGGGGCGGCCTCAGGCCGGGAGCCGATTGAACCATTGGCTGAGCGCGCGAAGGCAATCTGCACCAACCTTATGGCCCGCCGGGGTCTTGCATAGATTGACATGGGCTCCTAGCTCTTCAAGTGACTGGGCCCCCTTTTGGGCGAGACTGATCGGCACCAGCGGGTCCTCGATACCGTGGGCCACGAAGACCGGCTTGTCGCGGAGGACTCGCTCAGATTTCCTCTCCGGCGGAATGTCTGGAACGAATCCCGCAAGCAGAACCAATGCCTTGACTTGGGCAGGGAAACCCAAGGTGAAGGCACAGCCCAGAGCAGCTCCCTGACTGAATCCTATCACGATCATCTGCCCAACCCGGGCTGAATGTCGCTCCTGGACGGACCTCATGAGTCTGGCAAGGGAGGCGATGGCGGGGTCGAAATCCCGCAATTCTGGCCATCTGCGGTTTGGGAGTCGAGGGTGCCAGGTGTAGCCCCCGTCCTCATCGGGCAGGATGCCCCGCGGGCAGACCTTCAGGAAACTTTCGGGGAGGGTCGGGACAAAGACCTCCATCGAGTTTTCATTTCCGCTGCGACCATGCAAAAGAAGGGCGATGGGGTAATGCCCTTGCTCGTCGGGCCGAGAGACCCGGTAGACGAAATCTTGGTCCCGTTCCAGGTGCCAGCTAGTGGGTTTCACCGAGTTCAGCTTTCCGGCAGACGGTTCGCCCGTGATCCCACGAGCGGGCGGTAGGCGTGGACCGGGTTGGGATCGGGACCCTGCGGATGACAGCGAAGTATATCGAAACACCTGCAGGCGGATAGGCGCCACCCTGGGGTGAACCCGGGGGAATTGCCCGCAGTGAGGGACCCCGCTTTGGGTTGTTATGATCTGCAGACGCGCCGGACGAAGCAGCTGGGGCGAAGGCGAGCTGAGCACCCCACCTGGCGGTCTCGTGGTCAAGGTCTGAGGCGGTGCAATGGCAGAACGCACCGAGAGCCTTGGTCTGAGCGGAGGATATGGACAAGCAATCTTGACGAGCGCACTGCTGGTTGCTGGGATGCGTTCGAAGGGGTGGGAGGCCATGGCGAAAAGTAGAGAGGGATTGAGACGCGTCACGCGAAGATGGGCGAGAGGCGTTTGTGGGGTGACCTCGCAGCAGGTGATCGGCGAGAGGGGATGGCCGTCAGTTCATACAGCCCCGTCCCCCTCGAACCGCCCTTGGTCGTGGTGGTGATGGAGACCGTAAGTCTCACCCTGAAGAGGACCCTGCCAAGGAGATGCTTGGCGATTTTCCTTCTCGCGGCCGACGACCGCCTCTTTTGAGAGCGTTTCGTGAGCCGCTAGTTCTGGTCTGATCGTTGCCGCGACTCGGATCGGACCCGTGGTTACGGGAGCCCGCGTGTGTCGCGGGGCTGCATCCTATCTGGATTGCAAACTCAGAAGGAGCTTGCCGGGGGATCCCATACCCTTGTCTTGGGAGAGGTTGTCGGCGCGGAGGTGGCCTGGGAGCAAACGTCTCTCGTGTTCTTCCAATCGGGGATATCATAGATTGAAGGGTGCGTTGGTCGGCGCGCGCTGGCGTGGAGGGGATCCGGGGGAGGAGCCAATGCTAGGTCCAGTCGAGCAAAGAGCACTGTTGAGAATGGCGCGACGCTCAGTCGAGCGGACCGCGCTCGGCGCGTGGTCTCCGCAGGCCGACCTGGAAGGCTTGGACCCGACCCTCCTCGAGCTTGGGGCCTGCTTTGTTACCTTGACGATTGGTGGACGACTGCGGGGATGTATCGGGTCGATCGAGCCCCGCCAATCCCTGGCGATGGATGTGTGGGAGCATGCGGCCGATGCCGCTCAGAACGACTTTCGCTTCCCACCGGTGGTCGCGGCGGAGGTCCCGATGCTCGAGATCGAGATCTCCGTGCTGACCCGCCCGGTAGCGGTGCACTGGGATTCGCCCGAGGACTTGCTGCGGAAGCTGAGACCCGGCGAAGATGGGGTCATCCTGAACGTAGGGAATCGCAGAGCTACCTTTCTACCCCAGGTTTGGGCGAAGATCCCCGATCCTGTGCAATTCCTGGATTCGCTCTGCGAAAAAATGGGTCAGCCCGCCGGCGCGTGGAGGCGCGCAGGGAGTCGGCTGCTGACCTACGAAGTGCAGAGCTTTGCGGAAAGCCTTTCGAAGGGCGAGGTCCAGGAAGGATCAGCCGCCTCCGCCTGAGGGTCTTGGGGGTATGTCTTTCCGACAAGCGCCGGCAGACGCCCATCGCTCTTGGGAATAGGCGCGAGCGCGAGGCGGGAAGTCCTTGGAAGCAAGAACTGCAGCCCTTCCACGGTCGTCGTGGGTTTCCTGCTTCGGAACGGCCGCCCAGGTTGAGAAGATGTGGACAACGCCTCCGCCCGGAGCATGTCGGTGCGCGGACCGCCGAGAGGGATCGGCGCGATGGAGGGACTCGAGCTAAATGACGAACTGACCATTTTCATAAAGTAATTGGCCGTCCACTTTGATTCGACCACCCTGGCGGAGGTCGCAGATCATGTCCCAATGGATGGCGGACTGGTTCGTTCCCCCCGACTCGGGGTAGCTGGCACCCAGGGCCATGTGGAAGCTGCCCCCGATCTTTTCATCGAAAAGAATCTCACGCGTGAATCGTGTAATTCCCTCATTTGTGCCGATCGAGAACTCCCCTACACGACGGGACCCTTCGTCCGTATCCAGGATTCTTTGGAGGAAGTCCCCGTTCTTCTTGGCGGTCGCTCGGACGACCTGGCCTTTTTCGAACCAGAGCCTAACGCCTTCCACCTCGCGTCCCTGGTAGATGGCTGGAAAAGAGAAGGACACCTGCCCTTCCATGCTATCTTCGACGGGGCCGGTGAAGACCTCGCCATCCGGGACGTTAAGGTGGCAGTCGCAGTTGATGAAAGTCCTCCCGGCAATACTCAGACGCAGGTCGGTCTCAGGGCCTGCCACGCGAATCTCCCTTTTTCCTCGGAGCCAATCGATGATTCTGGCTTGCTTGGCAGAAACACCCTTCCAGTAGCCAATTGGGTCGCGCAGGTCAGGCATGCAGGCGCGGAAAACGAACTCCTCATAGTCGGTGAGGCTCATTTCCGCGTCCTGGGCCATGGCTGAAGTGGGATAGGGGGCAAGGGTCCAGCGCAGACTCCCGCTGGCAGAACGGCCCATGATCGTCCGGAGCGTGGGCCCGAGGGCCTTTTGGCGCCGCTGGACACGTAGGGGATCGACTTCGCTGAGCGCTTTGGTATTCGCGGGCGAGAGAATCCGGATATACACATCATAGGTTTCCAACATGAGCCGGAGAGGATCAGGGACAAAGTCCAGTTGGCTGTCGGAGGCGTACTTGTAAAAGATCTCGTCCTGTCGTGGGAACCCGAGGTACAGGACAGGCTGGCCTCCCGCCTGAAGGACCTTGGCGTAGATCTCGGCCAGGAGGGGCTCGGCATTGGAATCCCCCCGGATGAGCACTCGCTCGCCCGGCTTGACGTCGACGGAGTACCCTACGAGCAACTCGGCCAGCTTGGCAACGGGTGGATCAGACACAGTTCGGATCTCCTTTCGGTCGCCTCCAGCGGGGGTGGATTCGCGACCTGGTCTGGGATCCCCAGGGATTGCACAGATGCGATTTTGCCTGCCGCTGATGCCGTATGGACGGGGACCGGCGGCCGGCAATGCTTGGCATTGAAGGAGGGGGTGGTCGTGAGCGCACCGCCCTCCTGCCTCTCAGCTGGCAAGGAAATGGCCACGCGAAACGAACCCTCGCGACGGTCGCCTTGTTGGATATCGGCTGAGAGTCTGACAGGTGCCTCTCCGGCGCTTTGACTGAGCGTGGCGAGGGAAGCCCGGCCCAGTGCAATTCTACTGCCTCTGATCGTTGGAGAGAAGGGACGGGCGTGTGTGAGAGGCGTTCGGTCTCGCCCATCCGGGGCCCGAGAATCTTAGTCGGGCGATGCCGGGGGTCCTTTTCGAGAGGCGGCTGGATAGCAGGGTAAGCGGAGATGGGGCGCATGCTATACTTCCCGAGTTGGGCCGGACTTGTGGGATGAATTCTGTGGGGGGGATGAAAAATGGCCGAGGGTGTGTTGCGTTGGGGGTTTCTGGGCACGGCGCGCATCAACAGCGCTCTGGTGAACCCGTTGCGCGTCTCGGAGCGGAACAAGCTCGTCGCGGTGGCCAGTCGAGACATGAAGAAAGCGGGGCCTTACGCATCGGAACTGGGAATCCCTCGTTCCTATGGGAGCTATTCCGCCATGCTCGCGGATGCGGACATAGACGTCGTCTACCTCTCGCTGCCCAACAGCCTGCATGGCGAATGGGCGGTGAAGGCGGTGGAAGCGGGAAAGCACGTGCTTTGTGAGAAGCCGCTGGCACTTTCGGTTGCAGAAGTCGACCGGATAATCGCTGCCTCAAGGCAGGCGGGGGTCGTGGTAGCCGAGGCCTTCATGTACCGGCATCACCCCCAGACGCTTAAGGTCAAGGAGCTGGTGGAAGAAGGGGCGATTGGCAAGATCCTCCTAGTACGGGCCTCTTTCAGTTTCCTTCTCTCCCGGGAGAAGGACATCCGCCTGGACGCAAAGCTCGGCGGAGGGAGCCTTTGGGACCTGGGCTGCTACACGACCAGTTATGCGCGATTCGTGATCGGCTCTGAGCCGATCGAGGTGATGGGCTGGGAAACCCGTGGTCCTTCCGAGGTAGATGAGCTTTTCGTGGGGGCGATGCGATTTCCCGGAGATGTTTTTGCTCAGATCGACTGCGGGTTTCGGACGCCGTACCGAGCGAGGGTGGAAATCATCGGCAGCGAAGGGACTCTGAGCACGCCTCATCCGTACAAGCCGGACATCAACGGCCAGGTGTCCTTGATCCGCGAGACGGAGAAGCAAACCATCACCGTCCAAGGCGAAGAGCTGTATCGTGGGGAGATCGAAGACCTGGCCGACGCGGTGTTGTCGGGGAAACCCCCGAGGGTGAGCCTGCAGGAAAGTCGCGGGAACGTGGCCGCGATAGGGGCTTTGTTGAGGTCAGCGCAGGAAATGCGGCCTGTGCGGTTGCCTTAGCGCGCGGGTTGGAAAGCGCAGTTGGCAGCGATCGAAAGGGGCCTCCCCAGCGGAGGCCCCTTATCATCATGGCCCGAATATTGAAAAGGTTATCGGGAGGCGGTCGCCAGGGAAGTTTCGGCTTGCCGGACTTTCACGAGAATCCAGATTACGACCCCCGAGCCCGCCAGAAAGAAAAGCAGGAAAAGGACCAGGGGGACCAATTGCAGATTGACCGGTTCAGCCCCTACCGCTGCAAAGGGGGCGACCTCCGCATCCTGCAAGAACTGGCGGCTCACCGCATTGAGTACCAGCATTCCGAACTGGCTCAGGGCCGCGAGGAGCACCAAGAGGCGCGCTGGCCGCCATCGGTAGAGGATCAGGAGCAACCAGGGCAGTCCGGGGGCGAGGGCGGTGATGACTGTCAAGGCGAGTTGCGGCGGCGTGAGCAGGAAGGAGCGAGAGGCGGAGGGCATGGTCAGAATGTAGCCGGTTCCGGCCGCGGCGGCCCAGACCAGCCCGAGGCTATAGAGAAGCAGGGCAAAGCGGGGAACCCAAGCCCGGTACTCAGGCGGCTCGCGGGAGGCCAACAGGGTGGCGTCGCACAGGGAGTAGACCGCCACGGTCGTAAGCGCCAAGCCGAACATCAAGAGCCAGCGGGGGAGTATCGACGCGTTTTGCAAGTCCAGAGCCAGGCCCGTTGCGGCCCCCGAGAGGTGGGCAGCGCTCCACACCGCTGGCCACTGTCCAGGAGAGGACATCAGGCTCAGCCCGTTGACGAAGATGAACCCGACCCCCATGAAAATGAAGGCGACGATCCAGCCCAAGGCGCGCGACCAGGGGGTCAGCCGATCGCGACGCAACTGGACCACGTACAGGTACGTTCCATAATAGCCCGCCATCACGAGGCCAATCACGGCAAACCAAGGCCAAGCTATCAGGATGGTTGCTGGATAGAAGACGCGGTAGTAGCCCACTTGTATGAACAGCAGAGGAATAACCCCGAAGTTGATCCCCAGGGCAATGATGATCGGCATTTGGTCCATGAGGCGAGCCGACAAGCGCCGGGCGGCGGGATCTCGAAATAGTAGGAGCACGGCAGACAAGAGAATGCCGGCAAACCAGAGGTTCATCGGGACCATGTGGAGGGAGAATCCGAACACTTTGAAGAAACGGATGAACCAAAGGGGCGCGGGCAATCCAAGAGGGCTCGTCGGGGGGAGAAGATCTGTCGGATTCATCGGTCCTCCGATCAATGCGCGCCATCGTAGCTCATGCCCGTAGGCTGGGCTGGGGTGATGGAGATGAGGTATTCCGAGAGCAACTCGGCTTCGGCTGGGGTCCCCGACCAGGGCGGCATGAAAAACTTCGCCTTTTCGGGGTTTAGGACCAAGGCGTGGATCATCTCGGGAGACCAACCTTGGAGCAGCGCAGGCACAGCGGTATAGCCAGCCAAGGAATGGCAGTCGTTGCAATGGTATTGGAAAAGGAGTTGGCCTACCTGAATTCGGTCCGGCTGGGGGAGGGCCAGCAGTTTCTGATCGTCGATTTCGCCGTTGGAAAACACCTGGGGAAGCTGGGTCGCAAGATAGGCCTTAGTCCATTGGCCGCTGTTCAGGAACCCCTTTTCTTGAACGGAGGGGATCTCGCTGGTGAGGATCTGGTCGCCGAGGACGACGTTGTAGATAATGTAAGGCTTGCGGACGGCCTCCCGAATGAACTCGCCGGTGCCGATCGCTGCCATTCCAAAGGCAAAAAGGAGCAGGGAGAAACCCGGGGTTAGCCAGCCCGGGTTTCGGTAGGGGCCCAAATACAGCATAAGGAAGACGACAATGGTGACCGCGAAGATGACCACCATGAGAATGTTGAGGGCGCTGGCCACCACCAGGGCGGCTCTTGCAGATTCCGGAAGGGCCAGGTACCACCACAGGCCACCCAGAGTCACAAGGAGCGCGCCGAGCAAGCCGGGACGGGAGGATCGGGAGCCGATCAAGTTCCGCAGTTGCAGATCCTTGACGCGGAAGGTGGCGTGCAAATAGACGTAGAGGGAGGCGAGCAGGAATGCGCCTCCCGTGCGAGCCAGGATCTGCGGAACCGTTTGAGGGTTGAAAAAGGCCGTCCAGAAGTCTGGGTGCTGTGGCCAAGCTCCGGGATTTAGCATGAAGGCGGTGATGGCCGTGATGATCACCAAGCTGAGCCAGGCCGAGATGGCATAGACCCATCCGATTCGGATGTGGGTGAGCGAATCGAGCTTTTCCCATGAATAGTAGAAGGCGAAAGCGGAGACGATCTCGACAAGAAAAGTGACGTATTCCATCCCCCATGCGAAGACGAAAATGTGAATAAGGGTCTCAGTGGCCAGCGGCGAAGACAGTCCAATCGTCCACCAGATCCCTACGCCGGTGATGGCTCCGAAAACGACGGTGAGCAGGATGAAAAACCAGGCATGGTCGTGCAGGTAGGCAAGATAGTCACGGTTGCGCGTACTGTAAGCGTGCTGCGTCTCCACGGCCAGAAAGAATCCGCCCCCGACAGCATACATGGAGACAAAAACGTGGATGGTCGCAACCGCGGCAATCAACATCGGCGCGGTCAAGAAGGGGACGTACCACCAGGGGTAGTGCACGGCAGCCTCCTTGGGTGGGGTGTTCGGAGGATGGGCGCTACGCGGAACCGTGGTCTTTCCCAGGAGATGAGTTCGATCCGGTCCCTGACCACCGAGAGCTCGCGCTCGCTGGAGTATAGCACCTCGAGGTCGCTAGGCGGGCTGCCCGCGTGCCTGCAATCGGGCTAGGGGTCGGCTTCAGTCACAAGGCTGAGGGCCGCCGGCCGCGCGGAGATGGCCAGAATAAGCGTGATGAGAAGGGCAGAGGACAGACACCATATGCATGCCGTTCGGAGAACGAAGATCTCAATGCACGTCAAGTAGACGGAGAAGGCTGTCCCAAGGAGAGCCCCTGCGAAGACAGCCAAGCGGGTCGGCCTGGTAAGCACGCCCCTCGGCGACAGGCTCACGGCAGCGGAGATCAGGACCAGCAAGTAGCCGCCCGTGCCAAACAACCCCAAGGGGACAACTCCGAATAGTTTGGCATAGCGGCTCGCCTGAACGACATTGCAGCCCCCGACAGGACCACAGAACGCCTCTGTTCCCGAGAGTTCGACGTAAGAGAGGTACCCGGCGACTCCCAATCCGGCCAAGGCGAGAATGGGCACCGCATACGTCTCGAAAGCGGAGATCGGAGCTGCATTCTCGGGAAGGCGGGCAAACGAGATCAAGGCGTAGATCATCCCGAGGATGGCGATACCCAGGACAAATCCCGCCAACCCGATCCCGAACGGGACTTGGCCCACAAGAGGAGAGGCGGCCGCTCCGTGAAAAAGGTCAGCACGGTTGAGCAGGGCCGAAAGGAAGGGGGCTCTGCCTCTCGCCAACGGGAAAGGGGACCAGGCTACGTCAAGCAACCCGAAGAGCACAATGGCCAGCGCTTGTTGTCGTTTCATAAAACTCCGGTCTGCTCCATCGGTTGGGCAGAAGCCCAGGCCTCCCCTGTTGGTCATGGCCTCGGCCCGCGATGCCGACTCGTGAGCGGGGTGGCCTGGCCGGAGGTAGGACAACAGGCCGCAGGCAATTCCGGAGCGGCGCGCGGGTGCACACGGCAATGCCAAGTCTGCGTGCAGGGCAGAATCATAGCATGAACGAAGCTTAAGTTCGTCATGGCCCACCAGTCCGCGGGGGAGCGGGTTGATTGCGGAGCTTCAGGGAGACTGTGGCCCGGCGGCGAGCGGGTTATTGGAACCCAAAGGTCGAGTGGCGGGTCGGGGCGGCGGGTTTGGTGCTAAGACCGCAATCTCAGATGGGCAAGCCTCTCCTTCACCGCGAGAACTTCGGATTCTAGCTCCTGCAGATAGGCTTGAAGTTCATCAGCCTGTTCAGCCTTGGTTTGGAAGCGGCGGCGGAACTGGGGTCGATCGTGGCAGTGGCATTCACAGCCGTGCTCACAATCACATGAGTGGGAGTGAGTCGGTGACATTGCGTCTCTCCTCTATAGGTCGTGCCTTGAATCGTCCCTTTCGACGGAACGGGTAGTTGGAGCCGGAATAGATGCGCTCCCCCTGCAGCGGCAGGGGCCACAGAGATACCGCTTAGGGGCAAGTATGAGCCCCGCTGGGGCCCTGCCTGGCGAGGAAAAGGGGACGTTCCGGGCCGAAGAAATGAAACCCGGTGGATCTCAGATGGCCTGAGAGGCGAGTTTGGTGCACTTGGGGCATTTGCAGCGCCCCCGGCGCGGATTGAGTCGCAACTTGGTCTGCATCCTGCCCTTGGGGGACTGCGCCACGGCAAGGGCGCGCAGATCGTGGAGGATGGCGGAAAGATGAAGGTCGTTGACGCGATAGTAGATGTGCGAACCCTCCCTGCGGCTGGTAATCAGGTGAGACCGTCGCAGCTCCATCAGGTGCTGGGAAACGGTGGCCTGGCGAAGACCGACCACAGCTTGGATGTGGCCGACACACGCTTCTCCACCTGTGAGCAACGTCAGAATGTGCAGGCGAGCCGGGTGTGAAATGGCCTTAAGGAGATTAGATTCCATCTGAACCGAGAAAGGTTCCATTACCATCTCTCGAGACATTCAATTTCTTGAATGAATTCTAGCGCCGCCGCAGGTTCCGCGCGAGTGACATTCGGTCTATCCGGTCAGTCGTTCTTCAAGTGAGGGGGGGGCGCACGCTTCGTTTGACCGTGAGGGGATCGGGTCCGTCGGGGTGACGGGTAGCGCAACCAAAGCGTGACTTTCCCCACTAACCAGGGTTTTCTAGCCAAACTATCGTAATTTGCAGGACTAGGTCCGGTGCCTTAGTCGGAGGAGAGAATGGCTCCTGCTGGAGCCAATATTGTTGATTCGGGTCTTGGCGTGCTCGCTGCCTACCAAGGGTTGTGGGGGCAGCGGATCGCCGAGAACATCGCAAAGAATTCTCCCCCCGGGTGGCGGGTCTCCACTTGGGCGGCTCCTCGGTTTGTCCCTCCGGTTGTTGATGACCCCGAAGAATATCTGAGTAGTCCAATTATATCTTCAGACCTTCTTGTTGCTCTGGGGGAAACGGCGGGGTTTGCGCAGTTGATACCCTCGCTGGCTGCGAGGGCGGGCGTGCGTGCGGCGGTAGTCCCGATAGACCGGAATGAATCCTTGCCGGCTGGGTTGGTGAGGCAGTTGGAGGGATGGTTGGGGGCGATGGGTGTGGCGGTCGTGTTCCCCCGGCCGCTTTGCTCGCTGGAAGAGGACGGGTACAACCGCGCCCCGGTCCGCGCGGAATACGATGACGCGACGATCCGGGAGTTTGCCCGACACTTTGGGCGCCCGAGGTTCGGCATCTCCGCCTCCCAGGGCAGAGTGGGGTCCATTCTTGTAGTGCGGGACGCCGGGTGCGGGTGCGCGCGCTTCGTCGCCGAGGGATTGTGCGGGATTGGGATAGAGGAGGCGGTGGAAGTGGCGGGCATGCTTCATCATCACTATCCCTGTTTGGCCAGCATGAATATCGATGAGGACTACCGCGACACCCTGATGCACGTCTCCGGGAACTTGTTGCGTGAGGAGATCCAGCGGGGGATTGAACCGATCCTCCCCACAGCTTACTTACGACCGTCCAACCTCGTGGACTCCCTCTAGCGGTTGGTATCGCGGGGTTGGGGAATAACCTTCGAGTTGTTTCGGATTTCAGAGGAGGCGTTATGCCGAAGAAGCGAACCGCAAGCGAACGTTCTCGTGACCCTGCAGCTCAAGAAATGCTTGCGCGGGCGGAGGCCCTGAACATCCAAACGGCATTTGATCGTGCCGACAGCATGGCGGCCTGCCCGATCGGGGTCGGGTCAGCGGCGGGGCTGTGCTGCAAGAATTGTTTTATGGGGCCCTGCCGGCTGACCAAGGAAGGCCAAGTGGGGATCTGTGGCGCCACGGTAGACACGATCGCGGCCCGCAATCTGGCCCGGTCCATAGCGGCCGGCGCGGCAGCCCACTCAGATCACGGCCGGGATCTGGCGTTCACTCTTCTGGCGACTGCGGAAGGCAAGACTCAGGGATACGAAATCCGTGATGTGGAGAAGCTGCTGGTGGTGGCCCGCAAGTTCGGCGTGAAAGTGGAGGGACGGGCGAAAGAAGAAATCGCCCGTGACGTGGCCCAGATTGGCCTGAGCATGTTGGGCCAGCAGGAAGGGGAACTGATCTATATTCGGCAGGCACCGAAAAAGCAGCAGGAGCGTTGGAAGCGTTACGGGATTGTCCCACGGGGTGTGGATCGTGAGGTGGTGGAAGTCTTGCACCGCACTCACATGGGAGATGACCAGCAGGCGGAACACATCCTGAAGGGGGCCCTGCGATGTGCGCTGGCCGACGGCTGGGGCGGATCGATGCTGGCCACAGATTTCTCGGATATTCTTTTCGGGACGCCTCGGCCCAGGTTGGGACGGGTGAATCTGGGGGTGCTCCGGAAGGACGAAGTGAATATTGTCGTTCACGGGCACGAGCCGACCCTTTCGCAGATGCTGGTCCGAGCGGTCCAAGAACCAGACCTGGTGGATTACGCACGGAGCAAGGGGGCCCAGGGGATCAACTTGGCAGGAATCTGCTGCACTTCCAATGAGACCCTCATGCGACAGGGCATCCCCTCCGCCGGGAATTTCCTGCACCAGGAGTTGGCCCTGCTGACGGGTTCGGTGGAGGCCATGATCGTGGACGTCCAGTGCATCATGCAGGCGTTGCCGGAGGTTGCCAGCCATTTTCACACCAAATTCATCACGACCTCTCCCAAGGTGGCGATCGAAGGGGGAATCCATCTTGAGTTCGATGAGCACCATGCGCTTGACCAGGCTCGGGAACTGGTCAAAATGGCCGTCGACAATTACCCAAATCGCGGGGAGGTGCACATTCCGGATGTCAGCGAGGATGTGGTTCCGGGTTTCTCCCACGAGTACATCAACTACATGTTGGGCGGTTCGTATCGCGCCTCTTTCCGCCCGCTCAACGATGCGATCATGGCCGGGCGCATCCGGGGAGTGGCCGCCGATGTGGGCTGCAACAACCCGCGAACAATGCAGGATGGGGCGCACGACTACCTGGTGCGGGAGTTCCTGAAGAATGACGTCCTGGTGGTCCAGACCGGCTGTGGGGCGTTGGCTGCGGGCAAATACGGCTATCTCCTCCCGGAGGCGGCCCTGCAGCTGGCTGGGCCCGGCTTGCGTGAGGTCTGCGAGGCGACGGGGATGCCCCCGGTGCTCCATCTGGGATCCTGCGTGGACAACTCGCGGATCCTGACGGTTCTCACCCAGATCGTGGCCGAGGGAGGACTGGGAGAGGATATCTCGGACATTCCTGCCGTGGGTCTGGCCCCGGAGTGGATGAGTGAGAAGGCCCTGTCGATCGGGGCCTATGCGGCGGCCTCGGGAGCCTACGTGATCTTCGGGATTGACTCCCCCGTGGGAGCGAGCGCCGAGGTGACGCGCTTGATGAGCGAGACCTGGGAGCGCATGCTTGGGGGGAAGATGGAGTTTGTCAGGGGCGACGAGGAAATGTTCAAGCGCGCGATGGCGCACATCGACGCGAAGCGAATGGCCCTCAACCTGCCGGCCTACGACGCCAGCCGATGGGGTCGGAGCGGCGATCTCCCCTTCTACGAAAAGGTGGGGAAGGCGGTTGGGGTCGAGGCAGGCTAATTAGGTCCGGTGTTCATCTGGCGAAGGAGTCCCGGGAGGAATTGAGATGTCCCGATATATCGCAACTCATGCGATGCGTGGTGCCCATCAAGTCGTGCAGGAGTTCTCGACCCGATTTGAGAAGGCCCTGGCGGAGAAAGGCGCGGAAGCTGGCTTGGCATTCCCGAATACGGCCTATCACTTGCCCGTGATCCTGGGCATGACCGGGAGGACCGTGGACAAGCTGGGGGACCTGAAGCCCATCGTGGAGAAGTCGCGCGGCCTGCTCCATCCGTTGCCGGAAGAGCGGCACTGGCTGCCCTACCTGGGCGAAACGTTGGATTCGGGAATGGCGACTCTGCTTGCAGAGGAGGGCATTGAGGCCATCCGCTTCCTGTATGGAGAGGAGCCGCAGAGACTGGAAGGCTTTCACCTGGCGGGAGGGACTTCCTTCACCAGCCCGGAAATGGCCAAAGCAAGTTCGAACGGCCATTTGAATGGACCGATCGACGACATTCAACTGCGCTCCTGGGGGATCCAGTTGGTCGACGGGCGCATGCCTGGGTTTGCCGCGATCGTCGGCTGTGCCAAGTCGAACGAAGTCGCCGTGAAGATCGTTCGCGAACTGCAGCGACGGAACATCCTCTGCTTCCTTTCGGGCAATGTGAACGGAAGAAGCATCATTCAGCAGCTCACGGAGGAGGGTGTGGAGCTCGGGTATGACACCTACACCGTTCCCTTCGGGATGGACACCTACAGTGCGATCTATGCGCTCGGCTTCGCGGTGCGCTCGGCCCTTACTTTCGGGGGCTTGAAGGGCGGGCAGTCGCGCGAGATCCTCTTGTACAACAAGGACCGCGTCTTCGCCTTTGTGCTCGCGCTGGGGGAGGTGGACGATATCAAGTACGCTACCGCGGCAGGAGCCATCAACTTCGGATTCCCGGTCGTGGCGGACACGCGCATTCCGGAGATCCTTCCGACCGGGGTGACGACGTACGAGCATGTGGTTTCGATGCCCTTTGATGAGATTGAGGGCAAGGATGACCTGGAACGGGCCGAGCGTCTTGTTCAAAAATGCATCGAAGTGCGGGGGGTTAAGGTCACGGTCCACGAAGTGCCCATCCCCGTCCCATATGGATCGGCGTTCGAAGGGGAAGTGGTTCGCAAGTCGGATATGCGCGTGGAATTCGGAGGGAAGTACTCACGGGCCTTCGAGTATCTGCAGATGGCCGGGCTGGACGAGATTCAGGACGGAAAGATCAGCTTGGTGGGCCCGGATTTCTCGGCCCAGCCCGAAGGCGCCGCGATGGACATGGGCATTGTGGTCGCCGTGGCTGGTCGCAAGCTGCAGAAAGACTTCGAGCCTGTGCTCGAGCGACAGATCCACCACTTCATCAACGGGGCCAGTGGAATTCAACATATCGGGCAGCGCGACATTGCCTGGATCCGGATCAGCAAGGCGGACGCGGAGAAAGGGTTCAACCTGAGCCATTTCGGTGAGATATTGCATGCGCGCTTCCACAGTGATTTTGGAGCGATTGTGGACAAGGTGCAGGTGACGATCTATACCGACCCGGCCGAGCTCGAGGATTGGCTGGCCAAGGCCCGGGCGGCATATCAAGAGCGAAACGAGCGCACCGGGAGTATGACCGACGAGAGCGTAGAGGAGTTCTTTTCCTGCACGCTTTGCCAATCGTTTGCGCCAAACCACGTCTGTGTTGTGTCGCCGCAGCGTTTGGGGTTGTGTGGCGCCTACAACTGGCTCGACTGCAAGGCCTCCAACCAGATCAATCCAACGGGGCCCAACCAGCCCATCCGCAAAGGGGCGGCCCTCGATCCGGTCAAAGGGTACTGGCAAGGAATCAACGAGTTTGTCCAGACGGCCAGCCACGGCCAGGTAGGTGAGGTGGCCGTCTATTCGATCATGGAGAACCCCATGACCGCCTGCGGGTGCTTCGAGTGCATTGCCATGGTCATCCCGGAGGCGAACGGCGTGATGATTGTGAGTCGAGAAGATACCAGCATGACCCCGGCGGGTATGACCTTCTCGACTTTGGCCGGCATGGCCGGGGGCGGACTGCAGACCCCCGGAATCATGGGCCACGGCAAATTCTATATCCTCAGTCCGAAGTTCCTGTCGGCGGACGGAGGGTTCAAACGGGTTGTGTGGATGTCCTCGGTGCTCAAGGAGCAGATGGCGGAACCGCTGAGGGCCACTTGCGAACGTGAGGGGGATCCGGATCTGCTGGACAAGATCTGCGATGAGCGCTTTGCGACGGACGTGGAGGGATTGGTGAAATACGTCCAGGAGAAGAACCATCCCGCCCTGAGCATGCCCTCGCTGCTCTAGGGCCGAGGGGCTGCCGCGCGGGGCCGCCTCAAGGGCGAGTGTCTGGAAGGAGATTGCGGAATGCCTGTAACCATCGAGGTTCCAAAGGAAAAATGGTCTGGGAAGGTCCGCGAAGTGACCTTGGGGGCAACCGCGGCCGAGGGGGGCACTCGTTCCCGGACTGTGACGGTCGGGGGGGAGGGAACTCTGGCGGGGCTCTCTTTTGACGGTGAGTTGCCCCATTCGCCCGCCCTGGCGATTGAAGTCCGAGAGAAGAAACCGGAGGACTGGTCGCCTCTGCTCTATCAGGCTTGGGGGGAGGCCATGCAGGATCCGGCGGATTGGGCGCGGGCGGCGGAGGAAGGGGGGGCGGATCTGATCCAGCTCGTCTTGAGCGCAACTAACGAGGCTGGCCAAGCGAACACGCCCGACAATGCCAGGGCTGTGCTTCGCAAGGTTCTCAAGGCAACCGGGTTGCCGTTGATGGTGATCGGTCCGGGGCAAGCGGAATTGGACAATGAACTGCTGGTCGCCGTGGCTGAGGAGGGAAAGGGGGAGCGGCTGGTCCTGGGGGTGTGCGAAGACAAGAACTACCGAACGATCGTGGCCACGGCGATGGCGAACAATCATCTGGTGCAATCCAAAACCCCCATGGATGTGAACCTCGCCAAGCAGTTGGTAATTCTCATCCATGATATGGGCATGCCCCTGGAGCGGATTGTGATGGACCCCACCACCGGGGCGCTTGGCTATGGAATTGAGTATGGCTATTCGGTGATGGAGCGTTTGCGCCTCGCCGCGTTGCAAGGCGATGGGATGACCCAGCAACCGATGGTTGTCACCCCAGGTGAGGAAGCCTGGAAGGCAAAAGAAGCCAAAGTGGGCGAGGGAGTGCCCAAGGCGTGGGGGGAATGGAAGACGCGCGCCCTCAATTGGGAGGCGCTGACGGCGGCCAGTCTGATCCTGGCAGGTGCCGACATTGCAGTCGTGCGGCATCCGGAGACGTTGCGGCGGGTCAAGACCTTGGTCGAAGCGTTGGCCACGAAGTGAGCACCGGAAGCATACGCACATAGCTCTTGGAGGCGCACATGCCACTGAGCGGATTAGAGATCTACAAGCTTCTGCCGCAAACGAATTGCAAGGAATGCGGATTCCCAACATGCCTCGCGTTTGCAATGAAGTTAGCTGCCAAGCAGGCAGAGGTGAAGCAGTGCCCCTATGTCACGGAGGAGGCCAAGACGAAGTTGGAGGCGGCCGCGGCCCCTCCCATTCGTCTGGTTGCCGTGGGGGGAGCAGGGTCCAAGATCGAGGTCGGTAATGAGATCGTCCTGTTCCGACACGAGAAGACCTTCTACCACCGCCCGGGGCTATTCATCCGCGTGCGGGACAGCCAAGGCCTGGAGGCCATCCAGACCTTGGTGAGAGAGGCCGATGCCTATCGGGTGGATTATGTTGGCATCCCTCTCGGGGTGGATGGGTTCGCCGTCGAGGCCTGCTCGGGTGACGCGAGTGCATTCGGTGCGGCGGTGGGTGCGGTCTGCGGCTTGAGCAAGAAGCCGCTGATTCTGATGTCGCGCGACCCACAGGTTATGGCGGCAGGAGTCAAGGCTGCCAGCGGGGCCACACCCCTGTTGCACGGGGCCACCGGGGAGAACTGGCAGGGGATGGTGGATCTGGCCAAGGCAAGCAAGCTGCCGCTGACGGTAGAGGCGCCGACCCTGGAAGGGCTGGCGGAGTTGACGCAGAATGTGAGCAAGGCCGGGGTCGAAGATATCGTTCTGGCTCCGGCTGTGAAGGGCTACCGCGATAGTCTGATCGAACTGACCAAAGTCCGTCGGCTGGCGTTGAAGAAGATGTTCCGCCCTCTGGGATATCCGGTGATTACCTTCCCAGGGGTGGCGGCCAATGGGAAGGTGGACGAAGCCATTTTGGCCGCTGAACACATCGCCAAGTACGGGAGCTTGGTTGTCTTGGATCGCTTTGACCCACCGAGTCTCTACCCTCTCCTGGTGTTGCGGCAAAACATCTACACCGATCCTCAGAAACCCATTCAGGTTCAACCTGGATTGTACGAAATCAACCGACCGAAGGGCGATTCGCCGGTGCTTGTGACGACCAACTTTTCGATCACGTACTTTGCGGTTTCGAATGAGGTAGAGGGCTCAGGCTGGCCCGGCTGGCTTGTGGTTGCTGATGCCGAGGGGATGAGTGTGCTCACGGCCTGGGCGGCTGGCAAGTTTGATGCCGATCGGATTGCCAAGGCCATGAAGACCACGGGCGTCCAAGACAAGGTGCTGCATCACAAGCTGATCATCCCGGGCCATGTGGCCGTACTGTCCGGAGAGCTTGAAGAGGCGCTGCCAGGCTGGGAGATCATGGTGGGACCGCGGGAGGCGGTGGACATCCCCGGCTATCTGAAGGCTATGTGGAAGTGAGAGGTAGGAGTGCCTGCAGAGGAGGGAAGAGCCCGGACGAATGCCATGGAGGGGCACCGCCTGGTCGCGGCGCAAGAGGTGGTGGTTTAAGCCGCGGCGACTTGTGTTGACCGTCGTCCCCCTGCGCCGTGCACTCTGGCGTGTCCGCAGGAGGCCTGGATCGAGGGGTCATGAGCCTTGTGGCCGAGGCTGCCGGTCGGGAAGGACCACTGCGCTACTGGTTGCGCCGTCCTGAGGCGGGTCCGGTGGCGGAAATTGAAGAGTCGATTTGCGAGGCCCACCGTTAGGCGCGAGGAGACCTGAGCCCGGTTGAAGGAGTCTGAGCCCGCGCCAGGGTTGCAGAAGGGTCTCCGCTCTCGGCCCGCGGGGGAACGGGAACAGTTATGGCTGAGCACACAGTGACCCTGCTCCCGGAAAACAAGAAGATCGAGGTGCCGACCGGCTCGCTGCTCGTGGAAGCGATCGAGGCGGCGGGCCTGGAGTTGAACCAGCCCTGCGGTGGGCAGGGGCGGTGCGGGCGTTGTGCGGTGGTAGTCGTTGACGGGACCGTGCGAAGGCGTTCCGCGATCCGCCTTTCCGCCGCTGACATTGAGGAGGGGTACGCCCTTGCGTGTCAGACGGTGGTGGAGGGGGATGTTACGGTGCGCATCCCTCCCCAAGAGCAGGTCGAACGCAAGCTCGTCACGGATCGGGTGGAACGGCCGGTGGAGCTGCCGTTCGCATACCAGGCGGAATTTGACCAGACGATTCGCGTACTCGACCTGGCCATGGACCCTCCAGATCTGGGGGACAACGTTGATGACCAAACCCGCCTCCTGCGCTCGCTGCTAGATGCAAGCACTCCCGACATGCTCCGGCGCCTGGGTCGATCAGGCGCTCCGAGAGAACTACCTCCTCCCGTCGTGCCGCTGGCGATCCTGCGGCAGATGGGGGAGCTGTTGCGGTCGGGAAGCTGGAAGGCGCAAGCGGTTGTTGAGACGGATACCTGGAGTTCCCCGCGGGGCTGGTGGCGAGTTGTCGACGTCCGCCCTGGGCCGATTCGGCCCTTCGGGATTGCGATTGACATTGGCACGACTACGGTGACGACCTACTTGGTGGACCTGAAGACCGGGGAGGCCATTGATCGAGCTGCGGAATACAACGGTCAGATTTCGCGCGGGGAGGACGTCATCTCGCGCATCATCTACGCCGGGAAGGTGGGCGGGCTGGCGGAACTCGGCCAGCTCGTGCGCGGGACGATCAACACTCTCATTGACCGAATGTGCACACGACGGAAGGTGAGCCCCGCGGAGATCTACCGAGCCACCGTGGTCGGGAATACAACGATGATCCACCTTTTCCTCGGGATCCCTCCGGCCTCGATCCGCCTGGCACCCTACATCCCGGTGGTTAATCGGCCGCAGCCCGTCGAGGCGGGGCAGATCGGGCTGAATGTGAATCCCATGGCGAGCGTGGACTGCCTTCCCGGTGTAGCTTCCTACGTCGGCGCGGACATCACAGCGGGTGTCGTGTCTTCGGGAATGTGCGACAGCCAGGAGTTGACGCTCTTTATCGATGTGGGGACCAACGGAGAAATGGCTCTGGGAACCAAAGATTGGATGGTCAGCTGCGCGTGCTCAGCCGGGCCGGCCTTTGAAGGAGCGGGCGTGGCCAGCGGCATGCGTGCCACTTTGGGTGCGATCGAGGAAGTTTGGGTTAACTCCCGCAGCTTGGAGCCGACCTATCGCGTGATGGGAGCGGGTCAGCCCAGAGGATTGTGCGGTTCCGCCTTGCTATCTCTCCTGGCGGAGCTCTTCATTACGGGAGTGATTGACCGAGGTGGCAAGTTCGTGGTGGATGGACGGACCAATCGCTGCCGGGAGGGCGAGCATGGGGGGGAATATGTCGTGGTCTGGGCAAAGGACACTGGCATTGGGCGGGATATCGTGCTCACCCAGACGGATGTAGACAACCTGATGCGGGCCAAGGGCGCCATCTACGCCGGGTTCAGCGTGCTCGCCCGGAGCGTAGGCCTGAAACTCGGTGATGTTCAGAAGGTGCTCATTGGCGGTTCGTTCGGGAAGTATCTGAATGTGGAAAAGGCCGTGCAGATCGGATTGCTCCCGGATCTGCCCTGGGAGCGATTCAACTTCCTGGGAAACACGGCGGTTCAGGGGGCCTACATGGCTCTGCTCTCCAGGGACTCCCGTGCGCGGGTGGTCGAGATGGCGGGGAAGATGACCTACCTGGAATTGTCGGCCGACAATACCTTCTACGACGCCTTTACCGCGGCGCTCTTCCTGCCGCATACGGACATCTCCTTGTTCCCGAGCGTCTCCCCTGTCTGGGAGGAGTTGGCCGCCTTGCCGAAGTGATCCGGTTTGAGTGGGAGGTTGTGAATTGAGCTTTGCAGTTGCGATCGCGGGCAAAGGTGGGACAGGCAAGACCAGTATTGCCGCCCTGACGATTCACTGGCTCTTGGAGAATCGCCGGGGGGCGGTGCTTGCGATTGATGCCGACCCGGCCTGCAACTTGAATCAAGCCTTGGGACTCCCGCTGCCCACTACCCTGGGCGAGATTCGCGAGGAGCTGGGGGAGCGGGCAAACGCTGGCGGCCTGGAGGGGATCACCAAGATGGACTTTTTGGACCGAGAGGTGCGGATGGCGGTCGAGGAAGGAAATCGGGTGGATCTGCTCGTGATGGGCCGGCCGGAGGGGGCGGGGTGTTACTGCGCTGTCAACCATCTTCTGCGCCAAATTCTGGATACGGTGAGTCACGCTTACGACTATATCGTGATCGATAATGAGGCGGGCATGGAGCACCTCAGCCGGAGGACCACGCAGGACGTGGATGTTCTCTTGTTGGCCAGCGACCCGTCGCTGCGGGGGGTGAGAACGGCAGAGGCGATGGCTACCCTGTCCAGGTCGTTGGGGATCAAGATAGGGAGGACGGTGTTGGTCCTGAACCGGATTCGGGGGCCGTTGCCTGCGGCCCTGGATGAGGCCCTCAGGAGAATCCCGGCTGAAGTAGTGGGTCAGATCCCGGAGGATCCGCTGGTCACCGAGTTTGATGGGGCAGGGCGACCTTTGTTTGAGCTGGATGGCGAGTCGCCGGCGTTTCGAGCCGTCTCGGAAATGGCCGGTCATTTGTTCCCCTGAGGCGGAGAGGATATTTCGAGCGGCCGCCTTTGGGGGGAAGATCGAGATGGACCCTGGGCAGAGTCACTGGGAGGAACCATGATTAAGATCGGCGAGAACATCCACATCATTTCGCCTCGCGTGAAGGAGGCCCTGGCTCAAAGAGATGGAGCTTACTTTGTCGATCTGGCCAGGAAGCAGAAGGCGGCAGGGGCGGATGCGTTGGACCTGAACGTGGGCCCGCAGAAGAAGGCGGGGCCGGAGGTGATGGACTGGCTGGTCGATTGTGTTCAAGAAGGCGTAGGGGGGATGACGATCTCTTTTGACACGACCAATCTCGCAGCCATCGAGGTCGGACTGCGAAAGGTCGGATCGAACTCGATTGTGAACTCTGCCTCGGCCGAGGAAGAGCGGCTTGCCAGTGTGCCGCCGTTGGCGGCAAAGTACGGGGCGCGGCTCATTGCGCTGTGCATGGAGAAGAGTGGGATCCCGGTCAACGCGGAAGCCCGGGTGAGCTTGGCGATGGAGAAACTGCTTCCTCGGGCGGAGGAGGTTGGTATCCCCATGGATCGGTTGCTTGTGGATCCGCTCATTTTGACCGTGTCGGGTTGCCAGGAATACGTCCCGCAGGCGATCGAGGCGGTGCGGATGCTGAAGATGGTGGCTGATCCTCCGCCGATGACCGTGGTTGGGCTCTCGAACGTATCGAATCAGGTGCCTGGGCCGATGCGCTCCCTGCTGAATCGGACCTATATGGTCATGCTGCTCGCCGTGGGGCTGGACGGAGCCATCATTGACCCCTTGGACGAAAAGCTGATGGAAGTTCTGCGCTGGGTTGAGCGTCGGGATGAGTCGGCGCCACTCGGCCGCCTGTACTTGAAGCTGTTCGATGCGGTGGCGGCCGGAGGCGAACTGGAACCAACTGATGTCGACATGTCGGATCTAGAACAGGTCGAAGTCTGGAAGAGCGTCCAGGTCCTGCTGAATAAGGTGATCTACACCGATTCGTATCTTCGACTGTAGGCGCCCCCCAAGACCTCCGCGAGCGGGGCGGCGTTGGGCGTCTGGGGTGCAAG
>Ga0208039_1000019_pt1 | contig 169720 bp, 171 predicted proteins | sample June2015DPH_20_1_2_FD_184722 | JGI IMG/M metagenome (GOLD analysis project Ga0208039, IMG submission 184722) | Peatland microbial communities from SPRUCE experiment site at the Marcell Experimental Forest, Minnesota, USA - June2015DPH_20_150... | ecosystem: Environmental > Terrestrial > Soil >... | reverse complement strand
GCTTCTGGTAACTCAAGTGAGACGAGTCATGTCAAGTCCGCTTATTACTGCAACCCGGGGTACTCCTATCGACAAAGCCGTCTATCTTATGGCTAAGCACGGTATCCGAAGGCTCCCAGTCATCGATAGAGAGGAACTGGTCGGTCTCGTTTCGGAACGTGACTTGCTACGATGGATGCTTCAAGTGAGCTACGAGCCTCAGGTTCCAATCGAAATCAGACAAATCCTAGCGAGGAGAGCTGAAGCGAAAACCTAGCTTAGCGTAGGTGGCTACATACATTTGCTGGGCCTTTGTGTGTGGGTCAGCTGGTGCGCACACACACGAAATGCCTATTCAGGCTGTATGAGGTGTAGAATGCGGAACAGTCACTCACTCTTTTTGTTCAGCTGAATCCGATTAAGCGGAACAACGGCACTCGCACTCAATCAACTATCTGTATTGGCGTCCACGATACAGGGTGCTCTGAATAGGCATCCGCCGATGCCGAACAACCGACACGAACAGTCATAAACCGAACAGAGCCCGCATTGCCCGGTTCTTTTGCGTTCGAAATCGCTGCCGGCATTGAGTGGACATCCAGAAATAGTCTCTTCGTGTTCGAGTTTGGTTCGGGGTGTATCCGACGAGCCCAATTGCTCGGCCTAGTTTGTTCAGGGGGGAGATCTTACTCCTGATAATAGTGGACGGGCTTTTCGGGTTCGCGGTTGGCTTCAGCTCTCCCTCCGTCGCGCCGTTAATCGTCGCCATCGGGGTTAGCATAACATTCGTGGGTCAAGCACAAACCATCGGAGGCCTGGGCGCCACATTTCTTCGCTTGCCCATTGGTGTCTTGATTGATCGAATTGGGCGAAAACCCTTCATTCTCATAGGGGGACTCGTGACGCTGGTTGGTTTCTTTTCGTACTCTTTCGCCACATACTGGGTTCTGTTGGGCGCGGGCATCGTGCTAGTGAGTTTGGACCAGGCTATTCGCGGGACAGCTTCGTACGCGGCGCTCGGCCACGCAACCACAACGCAGGGACTTGGAAAGATTTTCAGCATTGACCTTGGCGTAACTGAAACGGCCGCCACACTGGCACCACTCCTTGGGGGTTTCTTAGCGACCGCGATGGGTCTCCCAAGACAAATAATTTTCACAACTTCCGCCGCTCTCGTTGCAACTGCTCTCGGGATCGTGGTTCTGGGCTACAAACCAGAGCGAATCCAGCGAACCGAAGCCGCAGCCGGGTCTTGGTGGGGGTTCCTACGCCCCGACAAAAGCCTCATACCTTTGCTGGTGGTAGTGGCGCTCGATTCAGTCGCATGGAGAATCAGCTTCCCCTTCTGGGCGTTGTATATTTTCAAAGAGATGAAATCTACCCCAGAACAGCTAGGGATAGCATTGGCAATCTCCGCTGGAATCCCAGCGCTGACGGGTTTCACGTTGGGTTCCAAGCTCGACAAGCTCGGCGGGAGGCCTTTTCTGGCGGCTAGTGAATGGTCCGCTATTGGTTGTTTTCTGCCGCTTTTGTTGGGTTGGAGACCTGAGTTCGCGTACATATCTGCCGTATTCGCTGGTTTCGTCTACAGCTTATGGATGCCCGCCCTAAACGCTCACATTGTTCTACATTACGGGCGAGAGAGATACGGTCAGACGTTTGGGATACTGGCGCTCGTTGCCGGCATGGCATCAGCCGCGTCCCCAATCCTAGGTGGGTGGATGTGGGACAACATATCACCACAATCCCCCTTCATACTCAACCTAGTCCTAGCCATCATAATCGGTTTCATAATCTGGTTCAAAATCAAAGAACCAACTCCAGCGGCGACCTAGGAAGCGAGCACGTGCGGTCAGACACGTGTGGTACCCTTGGTGCGCCTCCCCCCAAAATAATGAACGAACGATCGTCTGTGGATTGTTGTTGTGGGTCTACTGGTGCGGGCAGGCAAATTTTAACCGGCTTATATGTACCGGTAAACAGGGGTTCGAATCCACTCCCCCGCACCATCTTGAAGCTCCGACAACTATTCCTTCGGCAATCGCAGCGAAGATTGCTGAGCATGCCTACTGGACTAATGGGAGAAGCGTCCTACAAAAGCATGGGTGTCGATAGCAACCTACGATGCAATGGTTATCGCCGTAGAGGGAAGTTTACATCAAGATTTCTAGCAGGGTTTGACCTGAGCATCTGTGAAGCGGTGAATGCTGCCCTGAATCTGTCGGCGTCGAAAAAGATGAGACCTTAACGTGTGCCTTTTCCTTGATTACTTGGGAAACATCATTCGAACAGTTTTATCTTTGCTTGTTCCTTGTCTCAAGCTGAGTCGGTGCATGATGGGCATGTTAGCTTTCACGCTCCCAGGGGCAGTGATCGCACAAGTTCTTGCAAGATACTTGATCTGGCGCGGGCGGTCAGAAGCTTAGTTCATGAGAGAAGGTCGTTTTCCAATTCTTCAAATGGAGATGGGACGAATGAAGAGGATAGCCGTTGCTACAACTGGTGGAGATGCGCCTGGCATGAATGCTGCCATCAGGGGCGTTGTCCGTATTGCCTGTTCAAAGAAGTTTCAAGTTTTGGGTTTCAGGAGGGGGTGGGAAGGCTTGATTACAAATACGTTCACACACTTGACGCCTCGATCCGTAGGCGGCATTCTACAGTTAGGCGGAACAATTCTGCATACATCAAGATGCCAGGACTTCAAGAAGAAAGAAGGAATCAGGAAAGCTGCGGAAACTCTCGCATCGAATAACGTTGACGGACTCGTCGTCATCGGCGGTAGCGGTTCTTTCAAGGGCGCTCTGGACCTTAGCGCACACACGGATACAATGATAGTTGGAATTCCTGCGTCAATCGACAACGATGTCTTTGGAACAGAGGAAACCGTAGGTTTTGACACGGCAGCAAACACAGCGGTCGCCGAGATCGATAAGATCCGAGACACGGCAGTTTCCCAGGAGAGAGTTTTCATGATTGAAGTGATGGGGCGAGAAAGGGGTTTTCTCGCGCTAGAGATCGGCCTCACCGTTGGCGCGGAGATAATCCTAATTCCAGAAGTGAAATATCAAAACGAGAACCTCTACGAGACCATAAGAGAAAACATGGCCAAAGGAAAAAAGTCAGGCCTGATCGTGGCGGCGGAAGGAATAGGAGACACTCGTCTTCTTGCGGGACAGATTCAGCGAAACACAAAGGCAGAGGTCAGATTGAGCATCATAGGCTACGCCCAAAGAGGCGGCAATCCCACGGCGAGGAGCAGGCTCTTGGCGAGCTTGTTCGCATACAAAGCGATCCAGCTATTGTCACAGAAAGACGGTGACAGAGTAGTCGGATTGCAAGATGGCGAGATTGGAAGTGTCGAGCTTCAGAAATCATGTAATACGAAGAAGGTTTTGGATCCAGACCTACTTAGACTGGCGAATTTACTTGCAACATGAAAACACAACAACGTCTTCGCGTGGGGTCTTTGGTGCGATAGCGAAGCTATGTCAGACTTTGACATTCTGAATTATCCTTCTTATCAGTTCCTTTGTTTCCTTCGGGCCCGAGACTGATATGCACTTAATACCCGTGCTCTTCATGATGTAGTCGTTCCCACCTCTGAACAAAGCATCCCCGACAAACAACATACCCTTCCGTTCCACACCGAGGCGTTTTTTCAACTTCTTTACGCATAATGTCTTGTCAACGCCTTTTCTCGTGACGTCGATGGAGGTGGTTCCGCCAATAGATATCTCGAAGTTGGGCAGCTGCGTTCTCAGGAGCTTTCTGATCCTGAGACGCTTCTGCTGATCGGGATCCCATTGACGCTTGAAACGCAGCGGAGCCTTCTGACCCAAGGCTGAGAAGGTTAGCTGACTCCCCCTGTTCTCAAAAACTGGTCCGTATGTCTTTGCTGGGTGAACATATTCGGTTTCCGCGAAGACTCTTTGGAATGATCTGAGTATTTTCTTGATGTCCTGTACGGACAGGAGATTAGTGTAAGCTTGAAAGAAACGATGTCGTTTTCTGTCAAAATAGTGACCACTCGCCGAGCAGGTTGGAAACAGGAACAAGTTGCATAGGTTGCTGCTGCCTGGCAGTTTACTCAGGAATTGGCTCTCAAACTGTTGAAAAGAACAGCCCGAGGTCACTGCAACGTATCTTAGCCGGAGCAGTTCGCAAATCAGCGAAGCCATTTCATGATCGAGGTCTGACTTGCTCTTTGTCAGAGTACCGTCAAGATCGAAGATGATGATTTTCTTCTGCGCCATGGAATTCACAGCACCGTTAACTTGTCGGCTTATGGCTTTCACTGACCTCTCATGCCTAAAAAGAGGCTGAGAGTTGAGGTTGAGTTATGCGGGCGGTCAAATCAGTTCAACAGCACTACGCGCCCGGGCCTGAGATTCTTCAGGTGCTGGAGCAGTTCCGTCAAATGATGAACGACTGCGTAAGGATAGGACTTGCTGAAAACGTGACCAGCCTCAAAGTACTCTCCACGAAAACCTACCATCAACTCGTGACCTACGATGCCATGAGCTACTACAAGCTTTGTGCAATCAGCAAAGCCACCGGCGTCTTACGGAACTATCGTAAAGCAAGAAGAAAGAATCCGGAAACAAGGGAACCTTACGTACGGCGCCCGCAATTGACAACCTGTTACGGTTTCAAAATTAGCGCGAAAGCAGGAGTGCTCTTGCTGCCATTCAAACCTAAGCAACCGTTTCCCGTCCCGCTGAATGCCCATGTGCTACGCGTCCTCTCTGAACCGGGTATCCAAGTTCGCTCCGTCACATTGACGGAGAGACAGTTGAGCATCTCCTACGCGAAGGAGGTGGAACTAATTCGACCGCGCGGCCTAGTCGCCATCGATCGAAACCTTGACAATTTGATGACGGCAGACTCAGACGGACAGGTGACGAGGCAGAATTTGGCGAAGGCGACGAAAATTAAGGCCATTTACCGTGAGATTCGCTCGCATATGCAGCGAAGCGACGTACGCATAAGTCGAAGGGTAGCTGAAAAGTATGGTCAGAAACAACGCGAGAATGTGAAGCAAATACTTCACCACGCCTCAAAACAGATCGTTCAGGATGCGCAAAGTAGACAGTTCGGCATCGTAATGGAGAAACTGACGGGGATACGGAAGCTTTACCGTAAAGGTAACTGGCAGGGAAGAGGCTACCGTGGGATGATGAACAGTTGGAGTTACCATGAGCTTCAGCGCCAAATCGAATACAAATCCCAATGGGAAGGCATTCCAGTAATCTACGTGAATCCGAATGGCACTTCGGTGAAGTGTTCGATATGTGGGTCAAGAATGAAACCCGAAGAGAACCGACAACTCAAGTGCCGTTCCTGCGGATTCACCGTGGACAGAGACGTAAACGCGGCCAGGAATATCCTGGCGAGAGGCGTGAGGTTCGCGCCAGTCGCGCTTCCAGTTGAAGCGATGGTACAGGAACCCTCAGTAGGTAATCCTGAAAGTCGATGGAAGCGAGTTAACGAGTCGAGGCTTCATGAGCCGACAAGTTAACAGAACCGAATTCACAAGCTTTGATAGACCGGATTCTAGCTGTAGCTTTCTAAGGCTTCTATCAGCAATTTCATTGGGACACTCGCGACGCAACAGATTCTGTCTGCTCCGCCGTAGAAGACCTTGAGGTCATCCTTTACCACGACTGCACCTTCCGGGAAAACAACATTAGGTACGACTCCGACCCTTTCGAAGTCTTCTTCCGGTTCGAGGATGGGTTCCGGAGTTCGGGCGATTACTCGGAATGGGTTTTCAAGATCAAGGAGGGCTGCCCCTGCGCGATATACAGTGTTAGAATCCACGCCGTGATAGATGACTATCCATCCAGCGTTGGTTCGGATCGGCGGTGGGCCAATTCCAACCTTCTTCTCTTCCCACTTCCACTTTGGTTTTATGATAGTGTTTGCTTCTATGCGTTTGAGGTAGTTCTTTGAGTATGGGTTTTGCGAAACCCTCTCCATCTGCTTGATACTATCATAGAAAGCCAATTCGATGTTTGGTTCTATTCTGTGTACTACGGCGAATTTTCCGCTGATGAGTTGAGGAAAGAGGGCGGCGTCCTTGTCGTTGTAGTCCGGACCTACCAACCCATAGCGTTCGTAGCTCCAAAAGTCATATGTCGAGGCCAAGGCAATTCGTGGGCCCCGTCGCGAATACGCCGTATAGAAAACGTAGAATCCGGCATCGAAGGCTGTTATGCGTGGATCTTCACAGCCCAGTTCTTCCCAAGCGTCAACCGGGGCGAGGGCAGGTTCCAGAGATCGGTCAACAATCGTTTCGCCGTCCGTCGTTGTTGCATGGCCAAGGGACGAAATGTTGTGTTCGTTGACCGCCCTGTACAGTATGTGAATGACCTCACCGTTTTTTGCAGCTCCGGGATTGAAGGTGGCCATGACTTCCCATGCTATCTCGGGTCTTGGTTCAATGATGGGATTCTTGGGACTTCGGACTAGCTTGACGCTCATATCAATGGCCTCTCAAGTTCGAGCACGTGTACCAACTGCCTCTGGAGATTTAGAGCGAGCTCAAGAAACTTTCCTAAGATCAATCGGATTATGGGAGAAGGCTGGTTGGCCTTACTAGAAGGCTAAGGGCGTTGTTGCCTACTCGGAGGCATCGCGCAAACAAACCCCCCTAAGGAATCGAAGAAACGCCTGCAGCAAGCTGCAGAAATCTTCAGGAAACTAGGCGCAAAATGTGATCTAGAAAAAGCTGAAGCCAAACTAGCAGCCCACACATGACCGGCTTATATGTCCCCGTAAATTGGGGTCAGAATCCCTTTCGGCGTCTCTGACTTACATCTAGTTCTTGTGTTTCGACGCGACCATCTTCAGGGAATGAGGACTATCTTGCCGTAAGCGTTAGGCTCCATTACTTCGAGGTGTGCACGCGTCGCTTCTGCTAGCGGAATCTCCTTCCCTACAACGGGTCGTAGCGTGCCGTCTTCTAATCCCGCGTAAAGGGCAGAGTGAATGATGAATGCTTCCTCAGGCGTGGCGTTAAACAGGAGCATGCCGAGAATCGACGCGTCCCGCATCATAGCATCCCTCGGGTCAATCTCAGCTCTACCTCTACTGCCGATCACTACAATGCGGCCACCCCTCGCTAGCGTCTTCAGATCCTTGTCAAGGTTGACGTTGGCAAGCATCTCTAGAATCACGTCAACACCGTGACCTTGGGTCAATGGTTGAATTTGATCGAGATAGTTGGGCGCATTATGGTCTAACACATGATGGGCGCCTTGTTCGATCGCTAACTTTCTTCCTCGTTCACTGCCGCCTGTTCCAATAACCTCCATGCCAGAGGCGCGCGCCAACTGTACCGCCGCGACGCCGACCCCGCCCGATGCGCCGTGAACTAGAACAATCTCTCCTGGAGTTGTTTTAGCGAGTTGGAACAGCGCCCGGTAGGCAGTAGCGTAAGGGATGTTAACTCCAGCACCCTGCCCGAACGTTACCTTGTCAGGTAAGGGGTGTACTTGGTGTTCGTCGCAGAGGGCCTGCTCAGCATACGCGCCACTTATGCTACCTGAGATGTAAACGCGTGCACCAACTTTCACGCGGGTGACACCTTCGGCTACGGCTTCTACGATGCCCGCCGCATCTATACCAGGCGTGTACGGTAAAGGGGGTCTCCTTGAGGTGCCGGAGCGAGTGTAAGTATCTGTGGGGTTGACACCTGCAGCTTTCACACGAACCAAAACCTGCTTCGGGCCGGCATGGAGATCTGGCATATCCTCCAACACCATAACCTCCGGGCCACCGAACGCCCGAACCCTAATCGCTTTCACTCCTATCCCACCGACTTATCCAAAAGCGTACGCCTCAAAGAGTCCGATATTAACGAATCCACTGGTCAATTCCCGCCGCTCTAAAACCGTCGCCTTCCACAACCGCTTTCAAATTTGCATGCTCAGCGAACAGGTCGGCTGATATGGCACGCAACGGCGCAATCATTGTTGTGGCTCAAACGCGTCAAAGTGATGTGTGTGCGCACCATATGAGAACCAAACACCTTCGCCGCGCGATCATGAAAGGATAGTCAAGTTGGCTTTTGTGTTTTCTGGTTTGATTCTTGTAGGTCGCGGGTTATTTGGTCGAACTGCTCCTTCGTGATATCTCCTCTAGCGTACCTGACGCGTAGGATATGATACTCGTCTAGGTGTCCTCGATATCTCCTACGCGAACCCCATCCCCAAGGCCAGAATATCCATCGCAACAGGAAGAACAGTATCAGAAATCCGAAGACCCAACCGAACGGAAAGAAGAAGAACGGATAATACCCCATAAACGGAAAGTAAGCATGTCCCATCGGCCTAAGAACGTAGAATACCGCGGACACCACGATTGGAACCACAATCAACACCGCAACCACGATGAGCAACCCAACCCACACAGGTCTTCTGGGTTTCCACTCATGTTCGCTCAAACCCTACTCCGACCTTCATGCATGCAACATACGCATGGTCTCCTACCGATGAACCTTTAGCCTCTTAGGTATTGGTGGGTTCAAATCCCATTGGCCCATTGGGACTTCGCATATATGTACCGGTAAATTGGGGTCAGAATCTCCTCTCCCGCACCACTCTTGCAGATAAGAAATTGTTGGCGTGTGCACTCCTATGGCCATCTACAAACGCGCAGAAAAAGAGTTCTGCAAGTGTGCCATATGGAGAACAATGCGTCAATAGGTTTGCGAAGGTTTCTTAACCACAGCATTGGCTCCTCCTTTGGGGCTACGTATGGCGTTCTTAACACCGGCTCGCAACCGCCCGGCCAGCGCGACAATACTGACGATGTTACACGTCATAATTGGCATAATCGACATCATGCTAGGTTTTCTCTTGTTTCTAGCATACCAGCAGCCCGGATCTTTCGTGGCGTCCTTCATTGGTGTCCCCGTGGCGTACAGTTTCTTCTTGGTGCCGATTGCGATGGCGTATTTTACGCTAGGAATTCTCGCGTTGATTCTCACTTACTGGATCTGGAAGGGGCTAGGGTGGGCTTGGCTCTTGAGCTTAATCCTAGCAACCGCCGCGTTGGTGGTGGGTGGTTTTAGTGTGCTGATAGGTGCTTTAGCTAGCGCGCTTTCGATCGCAATCTATGCACTAATTATAATCTTCCTTAGCTTATCTTCTGTCCGAATGTTCTGCGGGCGAACTTACTTCCCGAGAGGCTTCATCGTTTCGCCTGTTCCTGGTCCGTGGTCCGCTGCGCCACTTCCTTCTGTGGCCCCTGCGTATGGTAGGCCAGCATATGGTTCGGCACTTCAGCAACCATACTATCCTGGGTCACAACCCCCGAGCCAACAGCTCGTTGGTTGGGGAGCGGGCGTATGTCCATCGTGTGGTTCGCCGCTGCAAAATGGTGCAAGCTTCTGCGCGATGTGCGGTATGCGGTTTAGGTAAGCGGCTTAGACATTCGCACTCCGATCGTTTCCGGCACGAAGCTGAGACTTGAAAAAAGATTGAACCGTCGCTTTGTGGGGTCTAATGGTGCGGGCGACTACCTCATCATGACGCTCGCTTCTTCCATTGACTTCATCCGTTTTGCAGCGGTTCCGATTCAGTTAGTCCAAGAACATGAGCTGTTGAGTGCCAGATAATCTATCGAACCCATGTTCAATAGTCCCTCCGATCTGAGCGCGGCTTGACTCGGTCATGTCAGGCGGCCTGACAGGATTACGCCACACCGATATCGTGTCGAGGGGCAGTTTAGTATTGAACGTGCGAGCAAAGTTGGTATTCATCTTCGATGAGTAGTTTAATGGTGTCAGGTGTCATCTTCATTCGCTTCTAAACTGGAGGGTAGGCTGGGTATTCACCAGCGGCCCCTCAAAGAGCAATTGGCCGTTGTAATCTACCGGATCCGCACTCAACGCAACAAGATTGAATCCATGAGCCTCATGATGCAACGGCGCGACAAGGACTTCTTCGACAAATGCGTCGCAGCCCGCGCCGCAGGCGATATGCCACGCGCCAACCTTTACGCGGAGGAATGCGCTGAAGTCAGGAAGCTGGCCAAAATCGCCTTAAACTCTGAGCTAGCCTTGGAGCAATTGATTTTCAAGCTTGAGACAGCTGAAATGATGGGCGACATCGCCTACCTAGTCCACCCAATCAAGAGCGTAGTAGCTACAGTTGGGCAGCAAATTCAACACATGATGCCTGACGTTTCCTTCGAACTGGGTCAAATCAACGAAAGCCTAGAAGGGTTAGTTGTCAATGCTGGCGACGTTTCCGAAGGCCTCGGGCCTGCAAGTTCCCATTCGCCTGAAGCTGAACGCATAATGCAAGAGGCTGACACGCTTGCTGAGCAGAAGATAAAGTCCAGATTCCCAGAACTCCTTGCTTCGTCGACAGTGGAGCCAACCAAAACCTAGGCCGTCCGGAGTGGTAAATTGGGGTCAAAATGCCCTGCTCCATCTCTGAGCTTTTAGGCTGCACATTATTCAAAGCAAACTGGTAATCTGGGTCTGGCATTGAACCTTCTGACCCCTGGAAGATATTGCGCCTTCATCGTCGATCTGGATAGCTTTTGCGGGAACAACATTACTCTTAGATTGATCTTTGAAGAACTTCGAAAAGCGTCAAACAGTGACTTCACCTTCACGCACTACCATTGGAGGAGGTCTGGCAATTTTGTTCTGCAAGTATATTCAGCGACACGTGCATCTGCTATAGAAGCAAAGATCTCGAACGCCATCAACAGAGCGTCAAGTGCGAAACGCAATCGATTGATTAGTTCAATCTTCCGTGATTTTGGTACGCTTCAAGCCCTCGTGCAATATGCAAGGGAAAGAACCGGTGTGGTGCCGGGAAGCTCTGATGTGGTCAAGAATGGAATATCAGTCAAAGTGGGGGGCTGTTTTCATCGAGTCAAGTGGGAACTTGAAAGCCTCTTGGCCTAAAGAGATTGACACACATCTCGAAGTCTTGGGCATGGTCGAAGAAGACCCAACCACTCTAGTAGCTCTCTATCAACGTCTCCGAGAAGGTGGCGATTTTCGCTATGTTGCCAATGCTGTGAAGGTATTCTTTGGTCGCTCTGGGATAATGGTGAAGTCGATTGCCAGAGCGATAAGCGTGATAGATGACATAGTGGCAGAGCGGGTGAAGTCATGACGGAGCATAACGAAGCCATCTAGAAATAGGAGACGCATATCGCATGAGCTCACTCCTGTCGTGGGTGAAGCTTTGGTTCAAAGAAGGTTCAAGCTTTCGGCACGCATAAGCAGCGATAATCCATCCGCCATCAAAACTATACTTCAAGAATTTTCGGCCGGCAAGGGTTCGGTCAAAGCTACAGAAGAGGGATTCGAAGTTGAAGCTGAGCTGACGGGGGAGAGTGCACGCGATCTCAACCGCATGCTCCTATCACGGATGCGTAAAGTTGAACGCCGTACGAGACTGCGTGCAGAATGGACTGCGGACGGCGTCACAGAACGTTTCTTCGACTATGTACCGAAGGGCAAGAAAAGGACCCTAACTTGAATCCCAAGAGTAGGATCGAATTTACTTTCAGTTCGCGACGCCAATCGTTAATTAAGCGGTATCGTAGTTGTAGTTGATGGGAGTTTTGAATGGTTTCAGAGAAAGTATTGCGTTTCCAAGGGAAGAATAAGGATTTAACCCAACTATCTCAACAAATAGTTCAACAGCTACAGGTTGATGGATACAAGGTCCAGTCGGCCACGGCTCCGTTAGGACAGGTGATTCAAGCTCAGAAGGCTGGAATACTAAGAGACATTATTACCGCTGACCGAGCGTTCACAATAACTATCTCAGGCCAACCAAACGATTTCACGGTGCACGTCGGGATCGGAAAATTCATTCAGAACCTTGCAGTAGCAGCCGTCGAAACCTTGTTGCTGTCCGTTCTATTCCTTGCAGTCGATGTTCCTGAAATGCTGTGGACCCGTCACGTTGAAAATGAGATCGTCAAAAAGATAACACAAATAGTCGGCTAACACGCGCCATCTCCGTGTACGCAAGGAAGAATTTACGGGTAAGTTGGGGTAAGAATCCCCGCCCGCGAACCATTAGACTCACACATACGAACTGACTGACTAACTGACGTAGTCGCAAGAACATTTTTGGCATTGAGATATGGTTGCTTAGTCATCGGGTCGTAAAGGAATTCGGCTTGCATTACATAACTTCGATCGAGTAGGTTATGGGATTTTTCGACCGGGGAGATACTAAGGGTCAGCAGCGGAGGAAAGATGGAGGTTTCACATTAGTTTCTTGCCATTGTACCAATCGAGTCCCAGAAAGGCACAACTACTGGCTCAGTGTCAAGGATTTTCGTGAGTTCTGGAGGCAGATACTCTTTCCTCACAACAACCTCGTAGAGATACTCGTCGAACCATTCATCCATCATGTACATGTATCCTTGATCCCCTATGGAGGCTCCCCAACTGTTTTCAACTCGCCATTTCTTAGGGTTGCCTAGCTCATCGAGGTCAACGCCTGTAATCACCATGGCGTGAGTGATCTCACTATCTCCATAATCCAACCTTGCAGCCTTATCGAGTTGGAACTTCGCACCATAGACTAATTCGTAGTCATAGATGCTTAGATCCATTGCGCCCATCTGCGTCTGCAGCATCTTAGCTACGTCACATCCGAACCATACAGCATGATTACCTTTGATCATGTCTATAGTTGCTTTCTTCAGCGTCTTCAAGTCGACATTGAGGTAACGAGTATCTTGTCCACCGATCACGTTGCCGAGATACTTGACAGTGTACAATTTATTGAAGGGTTTGTCTTTTGTTGGGGCATTGATAAGACTCACCAAATCATCAAGATCTAGCCCGACATATTCATTATAGAACTCAGCTGGGGTAATGTCCCCCCTTCTATGGAAAATGCCATCCTTATCCCGCCACTCCCAGTAAAATGTCTCTGGAGGAACGCCAAGGTTGATGCACAGCAACTTGTAGAATTCTTCCATTAATTCTCCTTTTTTCTCTCTTAGCTCCGTTGTAGAAGCCCCATGCTCGTTCATCTCTCGGAGTACCTTAGCATACTCTCTCAGTTTCGTGACAAATATAGCATTCATCGGATCAGAATTGTTGCTGTTCTCTGTTTCTGGCATGAACGTTTTTGGTATAACTCCGTACTTCTTTACGAGATTCACAAACATATTCCATTGACCGCCATCGGCTATTGGATCTGAAAGAAGCGAACTGACTAGCCTGCCATTCAAGGGCTCTTCCTTTGTTTCAATCATGTTTTCAAGGAAATAGTTGGCTTTTTCTAGTTTGTCCCAAAACATCTGGTATATTTCAGAAAGCTCAAATGTCTTTAGATCTAGTTTTTTCATGGCTGCAAGAGCAAGTGTACTTAGTCCAGAAAATAACCAGCATCTCCCTGTTCTTTCTTGATTAGTAGCATCTGGAGAGTCGATAAGATCGCTAAAGGTGAAGTTCTGTCTGTCCACCTCTTTTCTACTTAAGGCAACTGCGGCGATGCCATTTTCTGTGACGGCGTTCAAGGCAAGTATGTTCTTTGGGTCCTTGTTGAAGGACCGTGAGAAGCGTCTTAAATCTTCAATACTCAAACGTTTTTCCAATAGTTTGCCTCTGAATGTGTATTTTCATTCATGGCTAAAATATGTTGCGCGTGGTGGGCGTTATCAAGCGCAGCTGGCGGAGAACACGATTCAAGGCGCTAAGAGAATCATAACGCCCTATGAATAATAAAAAATCGTTGCAGTGAAATGTATACCTGAGACTGGCTTAGAGTAGCGGGTGGACCAATGGTGTCCAAACACAAGACTACAATTGAGAGAGACTCTCGAATACTTTAGTATCTAACTAATGGTAACCGGCGAGTAGAGGGGACAGGTTTGAAGACTAGAGTGACTTTGAGAAGGCAGCTGAATGCCTTTGATACTACAAACCTTGTGGTTGGCGCAACTATTGGTGCCGACATTTATGTGGCCGCGGCCCTCTGTGCGAAGCTTCTAGGGCCTGCCTCTATTCTAATCTGGTTAATTGGTGGGGTGATGGCGACTGTTGTAGCACTATCGTTCGGATATTGTGCCGCTATTTTCCCGAGAGTTGGAGGACCCTATGTGTACGCGAAAGAGGCGGCTGGGCAGTTTAGCGGGTTTATGGTGGGGTGGGCTCTCGTGCTCGCTGAATGGTTCTCTCTAGCCGTCTTCCCTGTAGCTTTTACTCAGTATTTCCTGGCGTTCTTTCCGCACTTAGACTCAGTATCCCAAATCGTGCTCAAGGGAGCATTCATGCTGGTCATTTTCGTAACTAATGTGATTGGCGTGAAGGAGGCGAGTAAGTTCAATGACTCCTTGACCATCGCGAAGGTGACACCTCTGCTTCTACTCATGTGTTTGGGGGGTGTCTTTCTCGCGTTACAACCGCAGATGATATTCTCTCGTTTCCAACCGATTCTTGGCGGTAATTTACAGAATGTTGGCCAAGTGTTGGTGATAGTTTTCTGGGCGTATGCAGGTTTTGAGTTGTCCACTCTTCCGGCGGATGAAATTCAAGATCCAAAGAAGACGATTCCGCGAGCACTGACGGTGGGCATGCTCATTGCTGCCTTGATTTACATGGCTACTAACTTTGTAGTAATTGGTGTGGTAGATCAACCTACTTTGGCCTCTTCAACGGCACCATTGGTTGTTGCAGCTGCGAATATCCTTAGTTTCTCACCTGTTTTGGCATGGATTGGGAGCCTTGTAGTAGGTGTCGGTGCCCTGATTTCGATAATGGGTGCTGATGAGTCTGGGACGATGGGGACGTCACGATTGACTTTTGCCATGTCAATTGACGGATACCTTCCTCGAGTCTTCAGCAGATTGCAAAAATCATACCACACGCCTTACATTGGGTTAGCTGTACTATGTTCGACAGCCTTTATCGCGAGCCTCGTCAACACGCTATCTGCCTTGGTGAACAGCTCTGTCTTCCTTTTGTCACTAGCATATCTCGCAACCGGCAGCTCGGCTCTCGTTCTGGAGAGAAGGCATCTAAGATCCTCACCTAAGGGGATGTGGACAATACTCGTTCCAGCGCTGACCATCATTTTCTCAATCGTACTGATGACACAAGTGACCAGGCAGCAGATTTTGATCTCACTCGCACTACTTGCCGTCGGTGTTCCAGTGTATACATTCTTCTCCCCGAAGAAAGAGTTGGTTGAAATGAAGCAAGTGTTCCTCTCGGAGGAAGCAATCCTCGAAAGAGCCTACCATCAAGAAGAGACATTCATGGCCTACGTGTTGCAACGCATCAAGTTACTCATCTACAGAATCAGAGGGATCGAGAAGGCATGGGACATCAAAGAAGAACCCGAAAGCTGACAGCGCTCATCGACATCCCCCCTCCCCGCACCATGTTATTATGAACGCTCTTTGTCCGCAGGGTCTTCTCCTAAGCTCCGCCTAGGGTGACTATCAGGTCAGTGAGGAATCCTGCTGTTAACCCAACAAAGAGACCGAGCATCAGAACATCGTAACTGACTTGCCTTCTTCCCGAATTGTACATCAATATGGTGACGTAGACCAATGCGCCCCCAGCCATGCTGAGGAAGAAGATGTAGGCGAAAGTCGAGGTCCAAAGGCTACCCAGTAAAGTTCCAATGAAAGTGGGGCCACCACCAACCAAACCGGCCAGCAGAATGAACCTGTTACTTGGTTTCTTCGAAAGTCCTGTTAGGGGGGCAGCTATTCCAAAGCCTTCAGTCATGTTATGGGCTGCGAATCCAATTATCAACATTATCGCTAGCCCTATCGCTCCTGACGCATAGGACTGCCCTATTGCGAGTCCTTCGCTCAAGTTGTGGGCACCAATGCCTATGGCAATCATCATTGAAAGCCGGTAGCTGCTCACTTGCCGCAACAGTTGCAACTCGTGCTTCTGCTTACCGCCACCGCCGACCCTAGTTCCAGTGAGAGAAGGTTGCGGGGTGTCCTTCATGTAGCGGCATCCGTACCAAGTTAATCCCAATAAGCCGATGGCTAATCCTCCGAACATTGCGAGAAGGTCAAGCACCGCGTTACCCACCGGTGATTTTCCAATGAACGCATTAAAGGCGGTGTCTGCAGTGGATTGCCACGCGTGACTGAACACGTCAATGGTGAGAAATATCAGGATCCCAATCGCAAAGGCGTTGAGGAATCCCTTCACTGTTAAGCTCACTCGCTGAAGGAATGCGATTGGTAGCCCAAGGAAGATGGTTAGGCCTGCAAAAGCGCCGAGGACGAGTAGCTGGGGATAGTTGACCAATTCTCTTGGACCTCGCCGCCGACGAAATGACGTATGGCATACTTAATGTTGCCCCAATTTCTCAAAAGCATGTCTTCTTGCTATTGGCTGGGGCACTGTCTCTTGTCGTCTAAGGTGAGTATTCTCTTGACTTCAGTTTCTGGGATTTGTAATTGCGAGGATAATAGCTCTGCGGAGATAGTTGGGTTGTGATTTCTTATCTCTGAAAGCACCTCTTTGAGGTAACGGTCATATTCAGTGGCCTCTTCCCACCTGCTTTGAAATTGGCGTAGGAATCTTGTGCAAGTCCCTCGAGTGGCATCACATATCCTTCTCGTGTGGGTTGATTCTCGCCTGCACTGCTTAGCGGTCCAAGCACGGTGTAATTGTTGTCAATTACAGTGTACCTTAGGTCACGACCATTCATAGAATGCCCGAGACCATGAATAGGCTGACAATTATGTTTGATTCTCGCAAGGCATCCGTACCACCAGAAGGTATCAGGTTAGGCCAAGAAAAGCATCTCAAGTAATGCTTAATTCCAATTGCGATAAGCCCAAAGCATAATCAGCTGAACGTGATAATATGCGATCAACAGGCTACGGCAGTCACCTTCTCAACAACCTAACGGACTACTTCAGCATGACTAAACCTGCCATCACATCACTGAACGTATTCGTCGGCGTGGCAACGATGCTGCTGGCTGTAGGGCTTCACGTCGTTACCCCTACCTCATTGGTGCTACTTGGCCTGGCTGGTTTTCTTTCAGCAGGTGGTGCGGGAGCACTCAACTGCTTCCTTGAGAGACGCATGGATTCGCAGATGAATCGGACTCGATATCGACCCCTGCCGTCAGGTCGAGCTTCGGCAAATGCTGCGTTCTCTCTCGGCCTGATCCTTTCAATTAGCGGTGTTGCTTTGGCTGCAATCTTCTTGAACCCTTTGACGGCCTCATTCATAGGGCTGGGCGTTTTCTGGTACGTCTTTGTTTACACACTGTGGCTAAAGCCTAGGACGAAATGGAATATAGTCATAGGTGGCGCGGCCGGCTCGTTCTCTGCGCTCGCAGGATGGGCAGCTGTGACGGGTTCCATCAGCTTCGTTGCGCTTCTTGTTGCGTTTCTAATTTTCCTCTGGACCCCGGGTCATTTCTGGGGCCTAGCTATAGCTAACGCCAAAGAGTACGCGAAAGTGCAAGTCCCAATGCTGCCTGTGGTTGATGGTGTGAGAACAAGCGCCGTCTACACTGCCCTTTCAAACATAGCTCTCTTCCCATTCACCCTCGGCCTTTTCGCCTTGACCGCTAATCAAGGAAATATCTGGGCGCTCGTATTGCTCGGGGCAGCCCTAATCGCCTACAACGCGAGATTCCTTGCCGCAAATCTCCAAATGATCAAGGATCCAACGCCAACGAGCGCATGGCGCGTGTTCAAAATGTCGATTATTTATCTGTTCGTGGTTCTTTTGATCGTCGTGGCGGCTCATCTCGTGTAGTTTCAAGTTTCGTTTGTTTGCTATGCTATGACCTGCCGGGACTTTTGCGTGACGAATTAGAAGTCCCCTTGGTCGGAACCAACTTCTAATCAGTAACGACTAGTTCCCCGCTTAACATGTAAGGGTGTACAGGGCAGAATATGTTGCAGTATACCGTAAAAGTTCCGACCTGAGTCGCCAGAAAGGAAACGTGAAACGTTTCATGCGGCATCAGCGCCACCCCAGCGTCCAAGTAATGTTCGACTGCGAATCCATGTGGCGAGTAATCATCAGTATTACACACCATAATATTCACGTTGTCACCTCTGTGGACCCTAATGACGGGCCAAGGCTCGTTGGGCGAATCTTGTATGTGTGTGACGCTGTTGTTGAAACCCTCGGGGCCCGCGATAATGAGAAAGTAACCTGGGGGCTTAATGCAAGATGTCGCCCTTTGGGTTACTGGTGGGGGATTCGCAGGGGTGCTCAATGAAGGCCAATAAAAGTTCACGACGGAACCTACCACTACCGCGGACAGAATGCCGACCAAGAGAAACTTGGTCAGTGGGACCTGGCCTGTCGACGCCTTCATCACTTCCTCACTTATGCTCCTTACATGCTGGAGAGATTGAATAATGCATCTTCCGCGCTTCTTGCAATGCCTTCACATCGAACCCTTTGTCAGCTCGATAGATCACTGTATGGCATTTTCCGCATTCGATGCCATTAGAATCTTGGATCGGTGCTTGTTTTCCTGGGTTAGCTAGAAGGAGACCTCTTGGAGCAATCCGTTTCAGTGGGCCGGAGAGCTCGGTCAAGTCCTGCTTGGGGGCGGGTTTCCAGACCAAGCTCCCGCAGTTCGAACATTTCTGTCGATTCGATTTCGCTGTCCATCCGCATGACGCGCATCGCCATTTCACGTAAAATCATCTCTTGCCTTGCCGCGAAATTTGGCTTCCATTGCCGCGTGAGCGTCAATCAGGAATTAGGTTGGGATCCCTGACAGAAGAGGGGACTAATTGTTTGATATGGGGATTTCACGTTTGATTTAACGTTGGGCATTATCCCCGACCCCAATTCAATTCTCGGTGTGTTGTATCACGAGGCCCTATTCTGTGCTCGTGCAAGATAAACAGCTCGTCGCTGTTTGCTGGTGTCGAGAACCTCCACTCCCCGTGTCGCGCACGCTAGTTACCACATAGAAATTTCTACCAGGTGGAACAGGCATGGTGAAAGTAGTGGCGTGGCACCCATAGTTAAGCGGTCGGAATCCTAGCAATATGCCGCGTGAGGAATGCGAAGGAGGTGGAGATGTAATTGAGGAAGCAAAGAGTTTGGTTGCCCGGCTACGTCTACGCCTACAACCCATGGTACGGATACTACCCCGCACTAGAATGGCAGGAATACGAACTAGACTACTGAGCGGGGAAACCGCCGCTAAACCCTCCTTTCCGATTTTTCTAATCAAGGAAGAACCATGAGTTTGCCGGACTGAGACTCGTGGATTCCCCAACAAATCTAACTTCGATTGCACACGTCGTTTTCGCGAATGAGGCGCAGCCACTATAGTTCTTTAGTGGTCGAAATCTCACTGCAGCGCCGAAACAATTGTGGGATCAGCGGTCGCATTGAAGCGCGTACTCAACCGCAGCGCGGTAGTCTCGCTTGTTCTATCCAGGACAGCGTATTCGATTATTTGGTATAACGTGGCCGCCGTTTACACTTTCATAGCCTATGATTTCGCCCAGAATATTTCTGGCCTAGGTGTATTGACTGCAAGTTTCTACGTTGGTGTGGGACTATTCCAAATCCCTGGGGGTATTGTTGCAGCAAGATTCGGGCCGAGGAAAACTGCGATCTACGGAATGTTCCTATCCTCCGCCGCGGCGTTTCTGACGGCTTTCACCTTTGAATTCTACCAATTGGTACTCCTTAGATTCGTTGTCGGAGTCGGCATGGCTCTATTCTTTGCCCCAGGGATCACGTTAATCGCGAAAGCATTCCGAAGGGAATCACAGGGGCTTGGGGTCGGGGTTTTCAACGGTGGCTTCTATCTTGGGTCAGCCTTAGGCCTGTTTGGATGGTCGGTCCTTGCTGAACTGACCGGCTGGCGACTTAGCTTGGCTGTAAGCGGTGGATTAGGATTCCTTGGGGGATTTCTTCTCTTGGCCTACCTGCCAAGGGACGAATTGCGTAAAGAGTTCACCGTCAAAATGGTTGACCTACGCCGAGTTCTTTCGAATCGATGGCTGATGTTACTCTCGCTTGAACTGTTCGGGATCGGTAGCGGGCAAATACTCATCGCCACCTTCATGATTTACTACCTTGAACAGTCCCTGAAGCTTGGGCCAGCGTCGGCGGGAATAATCGGAAGCCTCACCCCATTATGCGCAATCCTTGCATCCCCACTCTTCGGCATATTATACGACAAAACCAAGAAAATCCGTCTGCTGCTATTCTTGCTTGGGGCAGTGTTGGCATTGGCTGTTGGAATGGTCGCCATTGGAAACGTATACTCCGCAATCGGCGCGACCCTGATTGCTGGGACGAGCAGCGGCGCTTTCACTATCGCCTACTTGGCCGCCCGCAAGGTTCGGGCGGCGTCAGCTGAGTATCAGACACTCGCGGTGAGCTGGGTCAACACTATCCAAATGGTTGCGGGATTCTGGTCCCCAGTCGCCTTCTCCCTACTCGTCATATCTTTCGGGTATGCGACCTCATGGCTCGTGGGAGCGGCGTATACTTTCTTTTTGATTTCAGTCATACTTTTGCCCAGCGAGCGGCGGGCTAGGCTGGCTTAGTTCGTTGATATCAGCTGCTTCGGTTGGCTTAGATTCGTGTGTATATGTTGGCGGTCTCTGTTCCCCTACTTTGAATTTCTTGTTCGATCTGCCTCAGCAGGAGTATTCTTTTGAATGTCGGCGGGTGGGTGGCGAAGGCTTGGTTGATGGAGCGCCAATGGGACTTTGCTTCGGCCTCCATCGCTAATTCGAGTTCATGCTCGTCGAGTACGCCGTTGTGATCTAGATCGTACTTACTCTTCTGTTGCATGATTTCAGAAACCTCCTGTTTCGCCAGTGCAGGGTCAGAGATGTAGAGCGCTCTCGCGCCGTGCGTATCTTGAGGGGCCAGGGACAGGCCGTACGCTATTCTTGTAAGTGCACTTTCCAGGTTTCTAGGCGATTCCGTTAGGTAAGCCGAGAAAACGTCAGCGAAGCTCTCCCTAAGCCGGCTGAGGCGAAGTACTAGTAGTTGGGATATGAAATAGACTGCCAACGCAACTACACCAGCCAAAATAATGTACGCGAAGCCATTCTCCCGCTGCCCTCTCCTGCCGCCTCCGCCGTAGACTTGGAAGCCAAACGCCGCCCGAACCACCACGTAGGCGACTAGGGGAATCGCGGACATGAACGTCATCACGATCGAATCCTTATGCCGAACATGTCCTAGCTCGTGGGCAATGACTCCTCGAATCTCATCCTCGCTGAGTTGCGTCAACAGGCCTTGGTTCACGGCTAGGGTCATATTCGATGAGGAATTGCCGAAGACGAAGGCGTTAGGCGACTGGTCCGGAACAATTGCTAAACGGGGCTGCTTCACGCCAGCTTCTTGCGCCAGCTTACTCACGGTCTGTTCGAGCCAAGCGTTCTCGCCAGGCGTCAAATACCTCAACCGCGTCGTTGCCCGAACAATGTACGGGCTAATAGCGAATTGGATTAACATGAAAATTCCCGCCAGCACGAGCGCCCCGAACAGTATCCCGACTGGCGAAATGTCCACTCCAGCCGCAGCGCTGATGAAGAGTGAGACGACAGCGATGAAGGCCACAAAGATGAAGAGCGTAATAATTACGGTCGAGTACATGGTCCCTTTGAGCTGGCCCAAATTCGCCAATGCCGATCACAGCTTTAGCGTAGTATCCGCATGCGAGGGGAAATAGAGACCATTAAACATTAGCTCTCCCAATCCACCTGAGGATTAAGTTTGGTCGCGGTCACGAAAGAAGTAGCCTGCCCACACTGCGCGGCACCCCTACAGGTCCAACCCGGGGAGATTCTCGTAACATGCAAGTACTGCGGGTTCACAAGCTTCATTGAGACTGGTAAGGCGTTCGAGTTCGAACACTCCCTCCTGCTCAACTCCATCCAGGCACCCCAGGTTTTCAAACTGGTTCAAAGCTGGATGGCCAGCAGCTTCATCGCAGCAAAAGACCTCCCGAAGAAATCCACTCTTGTAGATCAGAATTTGACCTACCTCCCTATCTGGGTCATCAGCGCCGAAGCCCAAACACACTACAATGGAATCGTAGAGCGAATCGCACCCCCCGTGCAGCAGGAAGGCGACATCTCGAACCGATACGACTGGTTGGTGCTGGCCAGGAGGGTTAGCGATTTTCCCATTCGTTCCTACCATCTGTCCCTGGCCGGGAAGATTCCCTTTGATGCCGCCAGAATAGAAGGCGGTGCGAAGGTTCTAAACAGCGAGATGGATGCTGACGCAGCCGTTGGACAAGCGCGCGACGAAATTGAACAGTTGCATGAGTATCTTGCGAAACAGAAAATTGACCGGATAGAAAACATCAAGACCTCATTCAACGTCTCAGGCAGCTTCTATCTGCACGCGCCCGTATGGTTCGTAACGTACGTTTACAAGAATTCACGGTTCCAAGTCCTCTTGGATGGATCTTCATCCGAAGTAATCAAGGGGGATCTGCCGAGCACCGACTTCAAGCTACTATAGTCCCGTCTCCGGCCAATCAATCCTTAAAAGCCGAAGCACATGTGTTCAGTTAGAATTTCCTTGACTGCGAAGACGCCGCTCGAACGCGTGGAAGAAAGCGACAGGCTCATGGAACGCCTGATGAAAGTGGTTCCTGGGTTTCGTGGGTATAAAGTCAAGGAGGAAAGGAGGGAGGCTGACAGAATCGTGAGGGATTACATCTACCGCGTCCTCAAGGAATCCCGAGACAATCTTATGGGATGCTTCCAGCTCCTCAACAATGCCGGTGTCCCGGAGTTGATGGAACCTACTAACCAGCTCATCGCAAAGTTAGACCGAGTTTTGGAGAAGGTGAACCGAGCCTCGTACGGCTACGCTGGCTTCTTCGATTCTGTGCGCATTGAAGCTCCTGAACTGGACCAAATGGTGACCTATGACACGCAAATGCTGGACATGGCTCGCAAGTTGGGCGATTCAGTTTCAAGCTTCAAGGCCCAGCTTAGCCAGGGCAAGTTCGAAGAAACAAGGAGCATGGAGAGTGGTCTGGAGAATTCAATCTCACAACTCGAAGCCACGTTTGATAAGAGGAAGTCAGTGATTGAAGGGGTGGCGGTCTAATGCCTGACATTGTCGAATGGGTTAACGCTGGTCCGGATGATGTTGTGTATCGGTACCCTGATGAGAACATAAGGTGGGGTTCACAGCTCGTCGTTCACGAATACGAGTTCGCCGTCTTCTTTCGCGACGGCAAAAGCTACGATACGCTAGGGCCGGGCAGGCACACGCTTACAACACTCAACCTGCCTCTAATCACAAAGGTTCTGTCAAGAATCGCTGGGTTTCAACAGAACCCCTTCAAGGCGAACGTTATCTTCGTCTCCAACAAGCAGTTCGCGGGTAAATTCGGGAATAGGGCGCAGACGACCGAGCTGGCGCCACTCATGACCTTCGGCTCCTTCTGGTTCAAGGTCGAAGACGCATCTGTATTCGTGAACGAAGTTGTGGGCGGTCAGAACGCATACTCCACGGCGGACGTGAACAACTTCCTGCGCGGCTTCGTCAACGAAAAGATGATCGATGTCCTCTCAAAGTACGATTTGCAGACCGTATTCACCAAGCTCGACGTTACCTCGAACGACGTCAAAGCCAACCTTGTCGACTACTTCAAGCGAATCGGAGTTCAGATGATCGACCTCAAGTTCGAAGGGATCGACACCACGCCCGAATTCCGGGACAGGTTGTTCTGGTTGAAAACAGGGGGCGTTTCACCTGACGAAGTGATTAGGATGGAGACTGTGAAGGACGCCGCAGCATCACTGGGCAAATCGACGGGCGGAGGGGCAGCCTTCGGAGCAGGAATGGTCCTCGTACCCCCACTATTCCAAACATCAGGCGGAACCGCCCCCGCCGTAGCATTAGTGGTCTGCCCGAACTGTCAAGCGCACATCCCGTCAACGTCAAAGTTCTGTCCCAACTGCGGCACAAGCATTAGTTCCGAAACGCAGCCCACCGCCGCTCCAGGAAAGAAATGTCCCAAGTGCAACAGCATAACCGCCGCAGGCGCAACCTTCTGCCAAAACTGCGGAGCCAAACTAACCTAACGGACCATAACAACGGAAAAGTGTCGATTCAGGCGTGGATATGAATTATGCATCTTAACTCCAAACGTTTCCTCTTCGCATCGTCACCTGAGCGATCTGGGTTTCCGTTGGGTTGACAATATCTAGAATCGCCTTGCCTTAATTCTTTGGATTCGAGCAGCAGCACCGTAAGGTAGCCTTTGAGAAACGGACTGAAAACGGCTTCCTCGTGCTCTTCGAGTGAAGAAGTGAACTCTATGATCAGACCTGTGAGCTAATCATTGGGTATAGCGTTACTAGAGACAATTTGGTGCTGTGAAATCGCCATGAAATAGCCCAACTTCCTCTATCTACGCTTGGTTACACCTAGATTACCATACACACATTGTGGCCGTGCTTCTGGCTAAGGCTAGAATACGAGGTCTTGTAGGCTCGACGCCCAATTAACGTAGGTCATGTCGCTCACCAGGCTGGAGTAATCTGTGAGGTATGCGCCGTTGTATACGAATAATGTGCCCTGATTACCTGAATATCCACCAATTATCCAAGATTCACTCGCGGCGGTGATTGTCAAGATGCTCGAAGTTTGTGTAGCTTTGGAGATGTATAACGGGAGTGCGGGCGAGAGGTCAACGAATCCGGCTGAAGTGTAAGTTGCAATCCAAGCTTGGCTTGGAGTTACTTGAGCCACGGGTGTTCCTCCACCGATCATCCATGATTGACCGTTCCAAGCAATAGCGTTGACTGAATAGAATTTTTCCGTTCTCACTGCGGTTTTGAGTTGTTGAGTTAGATCTACGAAGTTGTGGCCGTTATACTGCGCGACGAAGCCAATTCCACCGATCAACCAGTATTTCCCATTCCATTCGATGGACTGAACTGATGCAAAACTAGGAATGGCCTGTTTGGCTTGCGTGGTGAGGTCAACAAGTCTACTTCCGTCGAAAGCGAATATTCTACCATAACCAAGGTAGCCACCTCCAATCAGCCAATAGAGACCATTCCAAGCATTTGCGTATAGAATGGCATCGTGCTGATTCGGAACAAGATTGGATAGGTCTGTGAAAACAGTACCGTTGAAAGTTCCTAAGCTCATATGATTTTTCGCGTTGGCACTGTAGGATGGTGGGGGGCCTGAGCCTAAGCCTGAGAGCAACCATTCCTTTCCATTATAGCTCGCAGCGAAGACGTCTCCCCCACTCCATGACGATGCTTCGCCGTAATAGTCGAGCGAACGTTCAGCTACAACATTTGCCCCATCATATAGGGAAATATACGGTCCCTCAGAAGCGTCGTCAGTACCCCACCCTGAAATCAAGAACTGTGACCCGTTGAAGCCACCACCCCAAACAGTGCCCTCACTCCGAACAGGAGATAAGTGGACGGCGGAATCGTTTTGAAGATAGACCGCGTAAAGCCTGGGCGACTGCCCCGGCACAAACCATGTGCCATTCTGACCGCCAACAAGCACGGAGTCGACACCAGGGGCGTTAATCAAAGCGGCATTCGCATAACCCGGAACATTGCAGCTTCCTGTTCTCTCCATCTTCTTCCCTGGACACGTCTGGTGGCCAGCAACTGGGATGACAACAAAACTCGCCGCCAGGATCACGAAGAATATGGCGATCTGGTTCTTCATTGAACATCGATCTCAAGATGCTTACTCTGTAGGCGTCGTCGTAGTACTCGACTACAGCGTGTAGTCGGCCCGTTTTCCTGATGGAGTATATAACCGGTATGGATGAAACATCCAGCTCGAATCGGATTGAAGTTTTACAAGGGGCAGAGTACACGGCAATTTGATCGGGGTTTCTCGTCGAAGACCGGTACGAATGTGAATGCCTTGCAGTGAAGGAGCATAGAATAGCTAGCGCCTAGCAATAGATAGAAGAGGAAGGCAGCACCGAACAGTACCAGTATTCATTCAATGGCATCTGCGTGAAATGCAGGTGAGTGAAAAAAGGAGAGTTGATGAACCGGGATGCTCCAGGTTCATCGAGTTGGATCCGGAGGCGTGGTTTACTTGAATTTCTTGAGGTTCGCGTTGTCTTCGTTGAAGACCATTTCGAACATCCCCAAGACTGCTTTCTTGGTTGAAGCCTCATCCATTCCTTGCGCAACGAATTCGCCTTCAACTTCGACCTTAGTCTGTTGGCCCATTGGGGTGTAGGTGTGCGTATGCTTTGAGCCTTTCATCGGCCCAGAGAGCACTTCGGTTGACATTGATTTGGGTGGGTTCATGGTGATCTTCCATGATTCCGTGTGTGTAGATCCGTCTGGTCTTTTGACTTCAAGGTCGAGTGTCAATCCGTTCGCTGATTGATCTCGCGTCCCTGTTACTTTGACTGCGCCATGGGAGTGTGCGTGTTCGTCATTGATGTATCTCCAGATTTTTTCAACAGGAGCGTCAAAGACGCCATCGTCTTTTATGTGAACCATTTTCGTTCATGCGTTCATTACATACGACATGAATTTAACTCTTGTAACGGCTTCAAGCTCCTTCCAAATGACCAGCCGCGCACGAGAATAATCGTTCGATCGGTCTATGGCTCGCGCCACTTTGCTTTCAATAGGGCAAGCGACAGGAAGGCAAGGGTGAAGGCCGGAAGGGCAAGCCAGCTCACGAGTATTTCAGAGCTGCCGGAAGGCATGCCCATCACGCTTCGTATCAGGTTGGCAGAGTGAGTAGTGGGAATAAGTTCCGCGACTGGCCTCAAAAGCGCTGGTAACGTGTTGATCGGGTAGAAGACGGGGGGAAGGATTGAAAGTACAATCGAGATGAATGAAACAGTGAGGAAGGCTGTTCTAGTGTTCAAGACGTAGGTGGACAGGAAGAAGCCTATCGAGCTCGTCATCACCCACGTCAAAACTATCACGATCATCATCTCAAGCAATGCCAGCAGACCGAACCCTACTGTCGTGTAGGAGATTATGGCCGCGAGAACCACCACTGCTGGGGCGGCAAATGCAAGTTCGGATAGCGCGACGGAAAACATGTACGTGAACGGCGAAACCGGCGAAGCAACGACCATGGATTGAAACTTGTGCTCTATCTTGAGGCTTGTGAGATCTGCGCCTAAGAATAGGCCTTGTTGTGTAGCCGTCATCGTTATCGCGCCAGCGAGCCCGTACGCGAACGCGGTCCGTTGTCCCGCAACGAAGAGTATGAATAGTATTGTGAATGGAGTAGCGAAAACGAAGGGTAAGAGTGTTGGTATCCTGAGCATCGGCAGGACTCCAATGTAGTACGCCAAAGCACCCGTTGCCCTTAGGTTCCTTCGTAGCAAATCCAGTAACGATTCATCTTTCATAAATCGAACCGCCTTTTACTGTCTCAGCCGTGTTGTTTGCGGGAAGGTCACGGTCTATGTCTGACCCGACAAGTTCTACGAAGACATCGTCTAGCGAGACGGGGCTGATGGATATTGCAGCTTTTCTCTTTAGCGCTTCACTGCTGATTTCTTGAGCTTTCGCTTCATCTGTAAGGATGCGGAGAAGGTTTCCCGCGCGGACGACTTTTCCATACGCCTGGAGCTCTTCCGGAGCGAAACCATTGGTGACATCTATTCTGATTTTCGCATCAAGCCCTAACCTCTGAAGGGCTTCCGGTTGCCAGAACTCTTCCTCTATCGATGATTGCAAGTTCGTCTGATAGCGCTTCAGCCTCATCCATGTAATGTGTGGTGAGAACGATCGTACGATCCTCTTCCGTCTTGAGCCTAATCAACTCGTCCCAAACTTTTCTACGGCTCACTGGGTCTAGGCCAATCGTTGGTTCGTCTAGGAAGATTAGCTCGGCGTCACAGGCGATAGCCATCGCGACCAGCACTCGCTGCTTCATTCCGCCCGAAAGATCCTCAGAACGAACGTTCTGGACCTCGATCAGCTCAAGTCTTTCAAGGAGCGGTTTCGCTTTGTCCAACGCTTCGGAATGGCTCACCCCTCTCATCATAAGCGCGAGAATGATGTGGTCCGTCGCGGTTAGGGTCCAGAGTGGTCTTCCTTCCTGAGGAGCGATCGCGATTCTTTTTCTTATTGCATTAGCGTCGCCAAGTACGTTCAGGCCAAGAACGGTGACATATCCTGAGGTTGGCAGCAGTTGGGTCGTAGCTATCCGGAGGAAAGTTGTCTTTCCTGCCCCGTTCCTCCCGAGGAGCGTGAAAATTCTCCCCTTAGTGATCGCCAGGTCTAGGCCATCAAGTGCGGGAACATTACTCTTCCGATAATACTTGACAAGCTTACGAACTTCAATAATCGGGGAGGGCAACGAGTGTTCACGCTTCATTTCGCTTCTATATGACGCCGAAAGCACGCAAGGTTCTATTGAAGATTGAGTCGGCAAGGCTAGTGGGCTCGCTACCTTCAAAAGGCCAAAACACCACGACTCGATTAGGGTGCATGAACCATGTCTAACCCAAACACTCACCAATGCACCAAAAGCTCGCTCAGGATGGATTTTTCTTGGGCAAGGTTGCCATGGCTCGGATTCAAGAGACCCTACCCTATAGGTGTCGGGAAGGTTTCCTGCGAGAAATGCGGACGGATATTTACGATCGAAGAAAGCACTCTTCAAAAGGCCTTGGCGAAAAGGGCGATTGAGTTCAAAGACGACCTTCGAAAGATCGCGCTCGAGCACGGAAGTTAGCTTGTGACCGACGATTGCGTCTTAGAACGAAATTGACAGTGTGCTAGGGCTATTCCATTAGACTCGCGACTTTTTCTTCATCAAATACTTGGTCCGAAATCTTTTGTAACTTCATAGTGAGTGTCGCGTCTCGGTCCTTCCCCAAAGTCCAAGTCATGTCTGAGGCTACGATTCCGGCGTTCCTGAAGATTCCCCTTGCGGCCAGTACGAAGGGGCAGGAGGTTAAGGGGTGGCCGTCCTCAAGTAATAGTTTGAGGACTGGGCCGTAACGATAGTTCTTGAACCTGAATTTGACATCTGAACCCGACAGATCAATATCTATTCCGTCCGACAACCCCTGCTTCACATAGAACTCTGCAGCTTCGGCAGAGATTCTTGATATTCCCCTCGAAGTTCAAGGTGTAACTCGTCCCGCAGAAACTCGATAATTCCGCGTCCGATGTTGTCAAGGAGCAGCTGGGCCTGTGCTCCCAAGTATTCGAAGCCACACGCTAATCCATACTCAACGGTCTCGAACACAGGCAATCCAACCTTGGTCGTTGAATAACCCGTTGAGGGGATCACGCGCAAGTCTGCCGGGTTTGGCGCAGTAGGCATTGAAGCATCGAGCGGGAAATATTTGACTTTGATAACGTAGGTCCCATCAGGCGACAATTCTTCGTGTAGAACCCGCGACGTATAGTCGTTGGCCCTTTCAAATGCTCCGCGTGCGAGACATAAGGGGCATGTCAACAGATAGCAATCTTGGTTTCGCAGCTTCTTCATCAAGCCCATGAATCTCCAACCGTGCATCTTTATGACGAAAGCTTCTCCGTCTGGCGCAAATTCGATATCACTCACGTACCCATTCTTCTTGAAGAAGCTGACCAGGCCGGAAATGAACTGTTGCGGGTCCTTTGACGGCTCCAAATAGTTCAGTCTAACACCGTAGTCAATAATTCCGTTCCCAATCCTGTCGAGCATTTCCTGGCCGCGTTCTTCTCCGAGGTAATCGAAGGCTCTGGCGGCCCCGTAGATAACGGAATCCAACACTGAAAGTTGAATTGTTTCCATCCCTCCCACCATTATAGCTTCACCACCTTATCGCAGAATGGCGCGAGCTGAGAAACAACGTCCCGTTCTGCATTCATCTCAACGGTGAGGAGTGAGCCTGAAGTGTTCCACCTGCGCATCTTCTCTGTCAGCAGGTGAGCGAACTTGGCAACAGCTTTCGAGTCATTATAGATCAAGAGGGTTGAGAGGCTGTCTAAGACTAGGAACTTATCCTCGCTAATCTCGTTAATTGCCTTCGAGATGCCAATGCAAAGGTTGCTCAGGCCGACCCCTGACCCTAAGCAAGCGTGGTCCTTCTCCTCCTGAATTGATGGAACGTTCGTAATCCCGTCGACGAAAAACAATGAGTTGCATGCAATTCCCGCCTTCTCAAATGTCTTGCTTAGAACTGAGTAAGGTTTGTTTAGGCTGACGTAGACCCCGCGTGGAACTCTAGCCGTAAAGAAGCGTAAGAGCTCAAGAACCGCGTCCTGGTATTTGATTGGGTCAATTAGTGCCAGTACCACTGGCCGTTCTAAGGCGCCCAGGCTTTCGCCAATGCTGCTTGCTAGGTCAACACTCAACGCAAAATCATGTGTTAATGATTTTCATAAGCATAAAACCTTTCGATTATCAACCAGCGGTCTTGCGGTTGTTGGGATTAGCGAGCCGTGAACAGGTCTTTGTGAATCTTAATAGTTGAGTTCACAGTGAGTTAGAATGTCGGTTTACTCTGGATTGATGATTAATGGCTGAAGATAAGATTGGCCAAATAATGAGTAAACCTGTCCGAACGGTGAAGCCCGACGAGAAGCTCAGTGCGGCACTCGCAGTAATGGACAATAATAGTATCGGTAGCGTCGTTGTTCTTGAAGGCGAGACCGCTATCGGAATCATTACCGAGGGTGACGGAGTCAAGCAAATGCTGAAAGGAGCTCAAGTCCTTCTTGAACCAGTAAGGCAGGTTATGTCAAAACCGCTAATCACAGGGACACCTGATATGACCGTTCAGGACGCCGTGAACCTGATGCTCGAGAATAGGATTCGTCAACTTCCCGTCGTTGAAGGAAGCAAATTGGTTGGCATAGTTACCGATCGAGATTTGATGCGGTCGGTTCTCCGTGTATCATACGAGAAGCTAAGCAAACCTAAGCTGCGGGAATTAGAGCTTGAAGCGGCCAGGATAGCAGCCCAGATAATTACACTGCTGAATCTCTAAACACCCTCATTCAACGTTTCATAGTCGCCGCGACAGAATGTTTCCTCTCGTTAGAGCGTTATGGATTTCTTGAATGGGTAGCTGCTTATCTGTCCGCCCCTACCCATCCCGAACAGGCTCTTGAACCATTCAACTATCGTCTGGAAAGCAGCAACAGCATAGTCCATATAGGATTCGGGGGGCGGCGTGTACGGGACGGAGGCGGATGCGGATTTTGCGTCTCCACGGTTCCACACCCCGCAGGTTAGGAAGTCGACTGTTGCCGTAAACTGCATTGTGTCAGATGTGGTTGATGATAGTGGGAAGTTGTAATCGTAGGTGTGCGTGACGGTTCTCTCCACGGATTCCTGCTGCGTGATCGTTGACTGGTCTCGCATGACTTCTAGCATGCTTATGCCTGCCAGTCCTCCTTGCCATGAGGTGTTAGCGGGAAGGGAGACAACTATCTTTAGACCCGACTCTATGGGCAGCAGATATCTTACTTGGAGGGTTATGTGAACTGTGCCGATTCCGTTTGTTGCGCCCGTGTACTCGGCGGTTACAGAGTCGAAAACCGCGTAGTAGCTCGGTCTAGCTACGGTCACGTTGTAGCCGTCAATCCAGCCTGGAACAGTTTTTTGCCATCCTGCCCCTTTGTCGAATATCACTGATCCTGTCCCGTACATTATCCATGTCCCAGTGCAAGAACTTGTTGAGCGGGTGAAGGGCGCGCGGACTTGGAAGGTATAGTCTTTGGTTCCAGCTCCCGTAGCTGTGTCTAAGGCTTCGTTGTCAGAGGGCGGCAATGTGCCGTTATTATGATGATGCACTTTCAAGGATGCGGTTCCAGAAAACCTGTACTCAACCGTAACCACGACGTTGAACATTTCCCCCTCCTTGATCTCACCTGAGGGTGTGACTGTTATTTTCTGGATTATGGCGTAGTATGGTTCAACTGTGAACGAGAGTTGCTTGTAGTTATAGTTAGGATAGGGGGTCGGGTCATTGTGCTCCCGGTTCGGATCCACGGCGCAGAGCAGAACATGCGGTCCCTTCGTGGCCGTCCACTTCGTGGGTATCGTCGCATCTTGGCTGCTCGGTTGAGGCGTGAAGTTTAGGGATCCGGAGTAGTAGAGCCGCTTGTCCAAAGAGCAGGCGTAGGTAACTGTCAACGCTTGTTGGCTTGTCGTGCTCGTTAGGACGATCGTCACGTGGAAGGTGACCTGGTCACCCTCGCCCGGAGATGCAGGGTCCGTCCAGACTTTTCCCACATCCCAATCCGTCTTGACGGGTTCGACTACCCGATATGTTACGCTAGATTGGTCTATGAGCATCGCGCCGGCTCCCGAGGTTTGGGCGTAGAGATAGAGGGGCAGCGTATACGTTCCGGGAGTTGAAGGGGCAGATAGCACTAACGAGAAGTATGTGCCGCCCGAACCCTGTAGAGTTTGGACGTCGCTCATGTAGGGTGGGCTCTCAATCCAGAAATAGTATGTTGTGGGGGGGCATGGCGGAGGACGACAAACTTGCGTGGTTGATGGAACGTTGAACTGAACCCCGACGGAAAGCGCGTAAGTCTGGCCCGTGTAAACCTCGTAAGGATTCGGTGGAATTATGCTGGCCTGGATGGACGAGGATTGAGCCGAGGCGGGTGCTATCATGAGGCCTAAGGTTATGAGAATTAACGCCTCTACTTGGGTGACCTTGGCTTTCCACCCGGACCTCTTCATTCACGGTTCCTCCTCATCAGTACCAAACCTAAGTCTCGTTTTGCTTGGTTCGGCACCTTTCCTCTTGGTCGGCGGTTTCACAACCTCCTTTTTCTCCCCTTTCCTTTTGGTTCTAGACCGCCTTACCGCAAGGAATCCGCCAGCGATTACTATCGCAACTATCAGGGCGAGGATCCCTGCGGCCAAGTAGTTTACTGTGGCCTGTCTGCTCCCTGGGTTTTCGACTTGCCCCTCAACTATCAGTGTCGCTGATACTCTCTTCTCCTCAGGCCCGGAGCCGATTACGGTTATCCTGTAGGAGCCTGGCTTAACATCTTTACCCAGTTCCACAGTCAAAGTAGATTCGAACGTTGGGACCGACGCGCTGGGATCCAACTTAATGACGGCGCCCTCAAGCACACTTAGGACTCTGAGATTCACAAACTGGCTGTAGCCTGAATCAGATGAAGCAGTGACCTTGAACTCCGCCTTCTCACCCGGATTGACATGAACTGGGTCCGGCGAAATGGCCAACGTATAATCCGGGCCCTTCGGGACGATGAGGCTTAGGAGCTTGTACCGATCCTTACCTGCCCCCGAAGCCTTGATGGTGAGAGGATAGGTACCTGCCGGAAGGTTCGAAGTTGTGGTTATGGTTAGCGTCGAGTTGTAACTTGGAGTTCCAGATGGTGGACTGAAGATGTACGATAAACCGGCTGGAGCGCCTGTGAGATCAAGTTGAACAGGTTGCGGTGTGCCCGACGTTACATCAACCGTCACCTTGTACGTTACTGGGCTCATGACAGTTTGCTCGGTTGGGACGGCAGTAACGTAGAAGTCGAACTCCTGCCCCGGCAGAGGTGGTGGGGGCGGGGGCGGTTGGCCTTGGCCGCCGGGCGGTAACGGCGGTTGGGGCGGAGTCTCCGATACTGTGAAAGGTACCTCCATAACGTTGTTCGCGCGGTTAGCGTCATTGTAAGCCTTTTCCGGATCCACTTCACACTTGACCGTATGTTGGCCTAGGATGGGTGTCCATGGTTGTGCTGGAACCGCTAGAAAGGCCCCCCCTGGATAAGTCACGGGTGCCTTGAACAGTTGTACGGCGTCCACGGAACAGGCCACTGTGACTGTTTGGGGTAACGGGTCGTTCGTGGTTACCTCTATCCGGGCTACGAAGGTCACATCGATGCCAAGGAACGGGTCGACTGGGGAAGTTGAAATTCCCGTCACAGCCCAATCTGAGGTTCCACCAGCGGGGACTCCTGATGCCCCTACAACATTCACCTCGAAAAACTTCTGGTAATCATTCGGGGTGGATTGCCAATTGCCACCGGGAGGACGGTACTCAACTGTCGCCCTCAACTTCCAAGGGCCATTGCGGTTTGGAACATCGGACGCCGGGATTTGAAGTGTGAAGGTGTCCGGGCAAGTACCAACACACCATAATCCCGGGTCCTCATACGTGAGGTCGGCTATTGGGACTCCTCCTGTTTCCCAGTCATAGATTGTCATGAGGAGGTGAGAGGATGGTGGTGGGAGGGGAACGTGCCATGACAAGTGCAATGTCACTTGGAGGGGGTTTCCGTATGTTACATCTTGCGGCGGGGCCGCGCCATTCACCTTTACATCGATTATTTTCGCATTCAAATTATCGCAGGGCTGGCTTACGGTCGGGCTGAATGGGTATTTAGCCACAGGGTCTGGGTTGCCTGACATCCAAAGTCTCGCCTCCAGACTTAGCAGGCCCTGAGCTGGAGGGGCAGTTATGGTGAAGGCTTGGCTGAATGTGCCAGTGCCCTTCGCGTTTGGGATAGTTTGCTTATCCCCATGTGAAATGGGGAATCCCTGCTGAACGATTTCAACCTGAAGATCCCCACTAGTGTCTCCTGGAAAGACGTAGGCGCCGTTGACATTTACGGGGAAGTCGCTCCCTGGAAGCGCGCACTGCGCATAACTCACGTCCTTGACATCCGCCCATCGATCAGACCTCGGCAATACGTGAAGTGTGAGGCTGCTAGTATCCTTCTGTTCTGGACCAACCTGAGGCGTGACAGTGGCTTCAACCTTCCAGACCCACTCGGCCGCCGGGCTGAGCGGAGCCGGGGCCTCAACGATCAACTTAACGGTGCCCGACCAAGGGGGAGGCAAAAGTTGACGTGTGTCCTCGGACCATCCGTCTCCTCCAACAGGATATGCAGGGTCGATTACTCCCAGGGAGTTTTGAAATCTGATCTTGAGTGATGAAGCGGCGGGCACAGAGTATTCGACGTCCAAAAGCACTTGGTTGTTGCTTCCCACATACACATCGGTTACCGGTTCTCCTGTTGCCTTATCTTGGGCATGCGGGTTTACGTGCACATAGGCATCCGCATCAGTCTTTATGATCATCACCGTGAATGGGAACGAATTATAGCCAACAAGATCCGCCTCCAAAGGCCAAACATACTTACCCTGCGCGTCAAAAGGAGGGTTCATGAGAGCTAGCAGGGCGGCAGTGCAGCTCCAGTGTGCGTGAACCTCAACGCCTGGTGGATTGGGAGCGGCAATGTTGTCGGGGCAGTTTCCAACCTGCGGTCCGCCCTGTTGTATTATATTTACATTCAGATTCATCGCCGCGTCGGTATCGTAGGTTCCGCCGGGGGTAACCCAAAAGGCCTCGTTTTGTCTCACTACAGAAGACGAAAGATCCACATGATCTATTGACGCCGACACAGCCACGGCGGGTCTGACATTCAATGTCGTTATGGTCGGAACTAGCAGTACAATCAGAAAGAGCATGTGCAAACTATGCGGATACCAGCGCAACTGAATGCACCGGTACAAGATAACTCGTACACGAACTCTCTTAAGATTTGCAGCAGTACACTACATACCAGCCCGTAGTTCTCTTCCCACAAGGCCTTAGTACATAGATGAAAAAGACTGAACACACGTTTTCCTCAGCACGACTCAGCCACACCCATGCCACAGCTAACGGCCAACATGGGTTAGGTAGTTTCAATTGCTATGAGCTTGGATAGGGAGAACCAGTCTTCGATAACCTCTTTCGTTGCCTTTCCGTAGTATTTCTCGTAGAGGGCAACTTTGCACTGCCAGGCTTCCTGAGTGTGTTCCTCGATGTGGTGGGCTTTTCCCGTGAATTTTTCTCCACCTATCTCGAATGAGACCTCGCCCTTCTGCTTGATATTCTTCATCCAGTCCGTCTCCTTCCCCTCATGGCTAAGGAAGACCTTACCATCGCTGGCCGCAAACCACAACTCTACACTGTGCGGTCGCCCTGTCTTTCGCCCCTTCGTCGTGAGGTGAATGAATTTCTGAGACCTGAGTTTCATCAATTTGTCCGTATACGACATCTGCTTTCACATTCGAGGTGCTCTACAACGTATCCGTATTAATTCTGCGCAGATACGGTCCAGCGGTGCCGATTGCACGGGAGACAAGACGAGGCTAGTCGGTTTGTGGGAAGTCTCCTTGAAAGATTTCCTCAATGGCTCTTCTAGGCGAAGCTTCGGGTTGTTCCGCTGCGTAACCTAATGAGAACATTGCCACTGGGCGAGTCGACCTCAGCCCTAAGACTTGCTGCACTTTCTTCTCGTCAAAGTCTCCCACCCAGACTGTTGCTAAGCCGAGGTCCACGGCGGCAAGCATGGCGAAGACTCCAGCGATCGTCGCGTCCTGCACGCTGTAAAGCTCCGTACCTCTCTTCCCGTATTTTGCGGCTGAGCGGTCAGGGTCTGCGCAGAAGACCAAGCAAACGGGGGCCTGGGAGATGAACCCTTGACCATCCGCCGCTTTCGCCAGAGCATCCCTCTTCGCCTGGTCGCGAACCACCTGGACCTTGTACGCTTGCAGGTTCCCCGCTGAGGGCGCCATGTTCGCCGCCTCGAATACTCGTTTCAGTTTACTCTCCTCAACTGGCTGAGGTTTGTACGCGCGTACTGAACGCCTTTGGGTTAGAACTTCAACGAACTCCAACTGGAATCATTCTGGGGTTGGCGGCGGGCGGATTAAAGGGGAATTCTTGGCACCCAGAATTGCAACCCAGCGAACCAGCGAATTTACCATCAAACCTCTAGTTCAGCAAGATTTGCCATGGTGATTCATTTCGAGTCGGTTACGAGAGAAGCACGCCTCCTCAGCCCTCTCCAGAACTTTGAGCCGGTGAGCCAAGTAATCGAGCACAGACGGGATCCGCTAACTGGCCGAAGAGTAATTGTGCTCAAAGGCCGGTTGGATTATGTTAAGCGGTTCATCGAGTCGGATGAGACCGCCATTGACGATCTAGCGAATTCAACGCTTGAGGGCTGTCCCTTCTGTCCCAGTTCGTTGGAGGCTAAGGCGCCAAGATTCATTCCGGAAATCTCACGTGAAGGCCGAATTCGCGTGGGTGAAGCGGTGTGCTTTCCAAGCCTCTTCGCCCATGAGGACCATAACGCGGTTGTGGTCCCGACACGCTCGCACCGCGTCCCGTTAAATCAAATCCAACCGGCCATGCTTGCTGACGCATTCAATGCATGTGTAGAGTATTTTCGGCGACTTTACACCTGGCAACCCGCGGTGAAGTACAATGCGATTGTCGTGAACTTCTACCCACCCGCGGGTTCAACCGTCGCACACCCACACGTGCAGGCCCTCGCGAGCGACCTGCCTCTGCAAGGAACAGAGGAGCTCACAGACGCGAGCCGCGCGTACTTCCAGAAGCATGGTACTCCATATTGGGCTGAGTTGGTTGAGGAGGAGAGGCGTATCGGGATCAGATATCTTGGGGCGACGGGGAGGGTGCATTGGTTAACCCCGTATGCGCCGTTCGGTTTGAATGAGGCCCAAGCAGTTGTATGTCATGCTTCAAGCCTAAGTTCACTTTCTCATGAAGACTTTCGTGGCCTCTCTGAGGGCCTCGTCAAAGTTCTCAAGTACTACTACGATGTAGGTATAAGGAGCTACAATCTCGCGATTTATTCGGGGCCGTTCAGTGAAAACCTTGACTACTTCGACGTTGGCCTTCGTGTTGTCTCCCGGTATGGGTACAAGCCCAAGTTTGTGAGCGATGTGTGGGCGTTCCAGTATCTGCTCGGCGGACAGGAGGTTTACGAGGCGCCTGAGGAGACTTGCAGCAAGCTTAGGAAGTACTTCGAATAGTCCCGGCCAAGCTCGGCAACGCAAAATGCTCTTTAGCCGAAGCCTGAAGTGGGTTCGCTCATGAATCTAGTTATCGGTTCAACAGGTTCAATTGGAAGCGCCGTAGTTGATGAGTTGTCCTCCCAGGGGCGGCCTGTGAGAGCCCTTGTTAGAGATTCTAGTAAAGCTAAGAGACTTTTCAGGCACCCCGAAAAAGTCGAGCTAGTTCAAGGTTCAGTCGAGAATCCTGAGGTTTTGAAAACAGCTTTTCTTGGCGCTAAAGTGGTTTTCAATTGCGTGAACCTTCCTTACCCCGAATGGAGCAAGCTTCCTGCCCTCCATAAGCGGATACTCGAGGCGGCTAAGCGGGCGGGGGCCAAGATGGTCTTCCCAGGAAACGTGTACATCTACGGCCACGCACAATCCGGCCGGGTAAACGAAGCCCATCCCAGAAATCCCTGTTCAAGAAAGGGAGTACTTCGCGTCCAGTTGGAGGATATGTTCATGGCGTCGTCACGAACGAACGAAGTCCCCACAGCCATCGTCCGGTTTCCAGACTTTTATGGGCCGAACGCGAGCGGCGCAAACTCCATGACGGGAAACATCTTCAAAGCAGCGCTCGATGGGAAAACCGCACAGTGGTATGGTAACTTAGGGGCTCTGCATGAGTTCATCTTCATTGCAGATGCGGGAAAGGCGATGGTTATGGCTTCTGAACGTGCCGAAGCCTACGGCCAAGATTTCAACGTTCCCGGCCCTGAACCCATCTCGGCCAATGAATGGATCGGCCTGGTTTTCAAAGAAGCGGGTAGCGAGCCGAGAATGAAGGGAACCAGCAAGCTAACCATGCAGCTGTTTGGAATGTTCAACAAGATAGCAAGGGAATTCGCTGAGATGCAATACCTGACCCAAGAACCACTCATCTTGGATGGAACAAAATTCATGAAATTCTTCGGAACAAAATATCCCTCAAGAAGCTACCCTGACGGCATACGGGAAACGCTCGCGTGGATGAAAACGCAACATGGTTAACGTCGTAGTCACCTTCCGCGCTGAAAGCGAGCAAAGGGAAGCGCTCATCAAAGCCCTGGGCACAAGTGCGCGCATAGTCTTCCTCTCCGATGTTTCGGGAGAGGGCCGCGCAAGAGAACTTGCCAGCGCCGACGTACTAATTTCGTGGAGCCCCGCACGGGAATTGCAACATGAGGAATTTGGGCTAATCGCTCGGGCGAAGATGATGCAACTACTCTCCGCTGGCGCAGACCACATACCCATCTCTAAACTCCCCTCAGGCCTTATGCTTGCAAGTAACGCTGGAGCCTATGCGGAGCCGATGGCGGAGCACGTGCTCGCAATGATCCTAGCCGTAACCAAGAACCTGGTCGACCGACATGTGAAACTCAGGACCGGCAACTTTGACCAAGCCAACGAGAATCGCATGCTGCGAGGTTCTACCTGCGCAATCCTGGGTTTCGGTGGCATAGGGAAGGCAACTGCACGCCTCTTGCGTTGTTTCGGAGTCAAAATCTTCGCGCTCAACACGACCGGACGAACCGATGAACCAGTCGACTTCATCGGGACCCTCAATGACCTCGAACACGCATTACGCTTCGCCAACATCGTCATCATAACACTCCCGCTAACAAATTCAACTCGACGGCTCATCGGAACCCGACAATTGGAATGGATGAAAGACGACGCGATCCTTGTGAACGTGGCCCGCGGAGAAATTATCGATGAAGGCGCTCTATACCAGAAATTGAAGGCGTACCCGGAGTTCACGGCAGCAATCGATGCGTGGTGGGTTGAACCCCTACGCCACGGGAAGTTTCACACAAATTACCCCTTCCTAGAACTCCCCAATGTTCTCGGGTCACCCCACAATTCCGGCGTAGTCCCCGGTTCTTTCCTGAAAGGCACGGTGCATGCAGCCGAGAACGTGAAACGGTTCCTGAACCACGGACCCGTACTGGGCGTGGTCAGGAGAAGCGACTACATGTAACCTATAGGCTCCCGGCCATTGCTAGGGTCGTGCCCGCCTATCAATCTTGAGTGAATAGAAAACATGAAAAACCTGTACACCAGAGGTGTAGAGTATGGTTAGCTGTACGTACTGTCTCACAATGGTTAGTGAGAGAGCCCTATTTTGTCACAGATGCGGCGCAAGGTTGCCCGCCTCCAACCAGGCTTCTGCATACAATGTTCCAGCAGACTTACTTCAACAGGTCCTGGGTCTGCTTTCACGCCTGTGGGTAGTGTTGTCCCAAGAGGAAAGAGGGACGCTACTCAACCTGCTGCCTTACGCCAACCAGGGCCACCCCACAGCCATTCAAAACCTTAGACAATGGACAGCGGATCGCTCAAGATACGACCCGCGACCTAACACGTGACCTTGCATATGCGATAGGCAAACCCCTGCCGAAATGGGGGGTTTGGGTTTGTGGGTTGTTTTGTTTTGGGGTGGGTTGGGGGTTTGGGGTTTGTTTTGTGTTGGTTGGCCAAAAAATGTTGGATGGGCTATGCGTTGAGTCGCCTGTGTCTCCGACACGCAAGACTCGGTTAGTTACATTCACCTGTACCGTTCAAAACGCAGGAACCCGAACAGAGCCGACGTAGTGGCTGTGATTGAGCGAAAGGGTGCAACCCCGCCGAAGACCAACCATCGAAGAAGAACGGTTCCGCAGACCCAGCCATGCGAGGAGGGGGGCTGAAAGGTTTGAGGATAGATGAGCAGAGGAGCGTGTTGCCGAGATTTGTGACGGAATACTCCACAGGTTAACTAAACTTCAATCAGGCGAGACGGAGACGGGGCTCCTGGGGAAGAAGAGTTGGAGGAAGCGCCCCGATTGAGCGCCCCTACGACTTCGAAAGACGTCGAGGAACGAACGGGGCGAGGGGAAGATGTGCAGGAGCCTACGCGGCAATGGTTGCTCCAGGAACTGCGAAGAGTCATGGAGATTGCATTAGACCGGGTAACCGGCCCCAAGACGCCGCCCGAGGACCGAATCAAATGGTCTAGGATTGTGATTGCAGCCGGCGGAGCCTGCAACTCAGTCTTGAGGGACGTGGAGATTGACGCGTTGAAGAAGGAAATTTCCGAACTGAAAGCAATGACGGAGGAACATTTGAAGGATGACAATGAACTCGATGAGGCGGGAAACAGAGAAGCTCAAGAAGAAGATTAAACAAGCCCCAAAAATCCTAAAGTTTCGAGGCAGAAGAGTAGTTCACTCTGCCGACTGGACGTGGGCTGACTGGACAAAGCTACCGGGCGAATTCATCCCGCTCATGATAAACCCTCACAGCACGCCCCCTGAATGGTACCGAGATTACCTCGCCCTAATGCATGAACTACAGGACCCCCTCTATGGCGGCGAGATATGCTGGAATTGCGCAATCTACCAAGCCGAATCCGCCAAAAAAGAAATTGACCGCTCCACCAAATACTGGGAGGAGGAAGGAGGAGAAGTCTCCAAAGAAATCAGGGTAAGCATCGAGAAGGATGAAGCCTTACGAGATGTTGAATGGCGAGTTTACAATGAGCTTGGGGAAGCAAACAACCGAACATGCAAAGTCGTAAACTACTTCAAATGCCCCTACGGAGAACAACGCCGCCAACTAATCGAAAACGGCACCCTAGCCTACAAGATCTGGCAGCACATCAAATGGTACAACCACCACTGGAACAACAACCATACCACCACCCCCGCCAAATCAGAAATGAAATGGTACCACTACGGTGAACCTGGAATAATTGACGTAACAAGCCTAGATGATATTGTCAAAGCCATGGAAGACGGCAGATTCGACAAGATCGTAGAAGAACACGAAAGATACATGAAGGAAACCGGACGCGAAATCTATGCCATCTAAACAAAACCTAAGATGCGAAGGTGTGAACTTATCGACATGGTCGACATTGTCGTGGTATCGCCAAATTTCAGAAACGGATCTGAAACGGCTTTTTGATCGCTAGTCACTTGAATAGGTTTACTTCGGAATATCATGAATGGCTTATGAGCCGACTTCGCGATCTGCAAGCTCTAATGATTCTTCTAGCGCGTCTACCCCAGTATCGATATCTTCCTTGCGAATTATGAGCGGCGGTGCGATAATGAGATTGTTAATCCATGTGGCAACGTAAACTGCGTTCTTCATACATTCCGAAGCGACGCGGTCAATTAAGAGCGGCGCTCCCGCGAGCTTCTCCTCTCGAGTATTGAACGGTTCTAGTCTTGCGATTCTTGACAAGTTCTAGGGCCCAGAAGAGCCCAATCCCCCTTACATCTCCAACTGACTGGTGCTTCTCCTTCAAAGAGTGCAAACGTTTGCTCATATACTCCCCCTTTCCTACCCTTTACTTTATTTTCGGGCGCGCCCGCCCATCGTCAGTGCCATTACTGCCTTCTGCGCATGCAGCCTGTTCTCGGCTTCGTCGAAGATGACGGAGTTCGGTCCATCCATCACATCGTCCGTCACTTCGAACCCTCGGTCTGCCGGCAGGCAATGCATGTACAACGCCTTCCTCTTGCAGAGGTCCATCATCTTCTGGTCGCAGATCCAGTCTCTGTGCTTGTCTATGAGCTGCCTTACCCCATCCAAGTCAGGGGTCGATCTCTTCGGCGGCAGGAATTCAATGCTGGTCCAAGACTTCGCGTATACCACATCCGCTCCTTGAAACGCTTCTTTCATGTCGTAGGAGGTTTCGAAAGAGCCGCCGTTCTCGTCCGCCAAGCGTTTGCAATTCTCTATCACCCTTGGATCCAATTCGAACCCTTTAGGATGCGCCAGAACAACATCCATTCCGAAATTAGTCCCCACCAGCGCCACGCTGTGAGGCACGCTCAGTGGCTTCCAGGGACTCGGCGCAAAAGCCCAACTCATAACCAGTTTCTTTCCCTGAAGGTTCGGTATCTTCTCCTTGATCGTCAGAATATCCGCCATGCCTTGGCAGGGATGGAACATGTCATCTTCCATGTTGATGATCGGAATCTTAGACCATTTCGCGAAGTCGCGAACAATTTGGTTACCTCTACCATAAATCCAATCTGCTGGTTTTCCGAAGATTCGAATGGCGATTCCATGTCCATATCTTTCAAGCACTCTGGCGGTGTCTGAGACACGCTCCTTCGTTTCAGCTACCGCCTTGGTCTCGCCCACATCTCCAACCTTAATCGTCGGGCTGTAGACCGTTTCGGGTTGCAAGTAATGAGCATGTCCTCCAAGTTGCGTCATTCCAGCCTCGAAACTGTTCCTAGTACGAAGCGAGGGATTGTAGAACAACATGAACAACGTCTTATCTTCCAAAAGTTTGTGCGGTTCGCCAACGGCGAACCTCATTTTCAGATCCTTTGCCAACTCCAGGACTGAATCGAGTTCTTCGCGAGTCCACTCCGCAGTATCAATGAAATCTCTACCTTTCAAATTTGTAAACATGTTTCACAACCTCACAACAACTAGTGAAGTCTTCGACTTTGAATCTTCATAAATGTGTGCCTAGTGGGCTTCATGGATGGTTTTGTAGGGCCCTTGGATGTTGTCCAGAACTAGTGCCTAGACTTTGTTTCGGTGAATTCTGTTCTTATCAGCTCAAGCAACCTTGAAACTGCGATCTCAGTCATCCGCTCGCCTTGCTGCGCGTTTACAGTCTTTATTCTCGTTAGGGAACCGGTTTTGGGGATAAGGTCTTCTGTTGGAGGAAGAACGACGTAGGGCGGGTATCGTTCAGCCGAGTCACCTCTAATCCTGTCTTTCTTGACGAGTTCTGGTCTGAGGTATAGCATCATAGCGGTCTCCATGTTCGCCGCATGTTCCAGTGCTAAGCCTTTGAAGCCTGGGAAGATGCTTTCGTATTCGTGTGACTTGATGAGTTCAAACCAACGGACAATTGCGACTTTCACGTTTGTGGGGCGTCCGCTGTCTCTTAGGGCGAGATCCACTCCTTCATTAAGAAACAAGCTATTTTCGTAATGCCCGTCAAGAACGATGACCCTCCGCACGCCGTGCCGAATTAAGTCTCTTACGAAATCTCTCACAAGCCCACTGAGGGTAGCTCCGTCGAGGCTGCATGTACCAGGGAAATCCGTTCCACCCGAGCTTCCTGGTTGAGGTTTGTATCCCCAAGCTATTTGCGGGGTGACAACCACATCGGATTTTTCAGCCAATTTCTTCGCGATTTCATAGGGTAGGATGGCGTCGACGCCCAAGGGCAAGTGCAACCCGTGCTGCTCGGTTGAGCCGACAGGAACTACTATTACTCCATTTCTCTTTACGAATGCTTGGAAGTCTTCCCATGTGATTTCCTGCATGATCAATTCAAGTCTCTCCTTCATCTAGCTGTAGTTTGATTTGAAATAAATCGTTTATTATTCGAATCTCCCTGTTCTCTTCATCTGGAGAAAAAGCTTGAGACTTGGTCTTTGGTATATTGAATCCCCTTTCGTATCATCGCATGAGAGAGAAACTGGGTCACCGATATCCATTTTGGTTGACAATTTCGTCGAAGAAGTAGGGCTTGCGGATAGGTATGGCTTCGAGGAAGTGATGGCGAGTGAGCATCATTTTAGCGAAGTCTGGTGGCCATCACCGGTTCTGGTTGGGCTGGCAGCTGCACTCAAGACGACGCGAATTCGCGTGGGGACCTCAGTGGCGCTGATGCCTCTTTACAATCCAGTGAGACTAGCCGAAGATGTGGCAATAGCCGATGTCCTTTCCAAAGGGAGATTCATTCTTGGTTTAGGCCAGGGATACCGACCCCAAGAGTTCAGCGCCTCTGCCGCGCCATTGGAATTGAGGGGAAGGAGGACTGAGGAGGGCGTGAAAATCATTCGCAAACTATGGTCGGAAGAGAACGTCAGCATAACCCCCAAGTACTGGCCTGGAATTCAAGTTCGCAATGAGACTTTAGTACCACGCCCATTGCAAAAACCACGCCCACCGATATGGATAGCTGGCTGGGCGGGAGAAAAGGGCGTAAAACGTGCTGCCAGGCTTGTGGCAAGTGGTAATGGAATTGACAAGTGGTTTGCCGACACCTTAGGCTTTCCCGAAATGAAGAAAATGCTCCCCGCGTATGTAGATGAATTGAAGAAACACGGCAAGGAATATTCGGAAAACACAAGCCCCGTCCTCATGGACGAATGCTATGTCAGCACTACCGATGAGACAACGGCGTGGGAGCAAATCAAGCCACACCTAATGCAAACCTACTCAATCTATCAGGAATGGTCTCATTATCCGCCTGACCTTACAGGGAAAACAACAGAACGGGATCGAGATTATAGAAGACTCAAATTGGAAGAAATCGTCGCGAACACTGTCAGACCTAGAATGATTCTTGGTCCTCCGGATAGCTGCATTGAGAAAATCGAGCGTTGGGAGAAAGAATTCAAGATTAATCACATCGTATTGCGAATTCATCAGCACGGGCTCTCTCACAGGAAGGTCGTTGAGGAGATTCGGTTACTTGGCGAGAAAGTGATACCGTACTTCAAAGACAGAGACAGAAAGTGACCATATAGGTTTCCGCCTGAAATGCGTAATGGTTCGATATTCCTTCGTATGATGTCCGTCGTGTCTTCCGTATATTCTGGAATTATGTTGATTTTGGTGTCACCATGATCACAGGCGTTTAGATCATCGAATGGGTATGTGTCGACGAACGGATTATGGCGTATTCTATAAGTTCATTCAGCAGTTTTGAAATGCCGTAAAGTTTGATAGGTCACAAGAAGATTGAAATTGAGACTAAACGTTAGATGAAGAGCATGTCTCACACTGGTCTGACAGAGATTCCGGCGCGGCACGGCAAAGCAGTTCGCCTGGCGAAGGATGGGAAGCTTAAGCTGATCAACACTCACGGGACCCAAGTCGTTGATACCTGGGCGTTCAACGCGGATGACCTGCATGAGTTCATGTCGATGGAGCACACTCGACCCCACATTGGCCGCATTTTTCCCAAGGTTCGCGACATCATGTATACCAATAAGCGACGGCCAATTCTCACGTTCATAGAGGATACGTCTCCGGGAATTCATGACACAGTTATCGCGGCGTGCGACCGATATCGTTACAAGTTTCTGAATTATGAGGGCTACCACGACAACTGTACAGATAATCTCTTTGCGGGTATGGCTGAACTGGGTCTTACACCTCCAGAAGTTCCGCAGCCGCTCAACATGTGGATGAACATTCCCGTCGACAAGGACGGCAACATCCAGTGGTTGGCGCCCGTTTCCAAACCAGGTGATTACGTATTGCTGCGAGCGGAGATGGATGTTGTAATGGCGTTTTCAGCCTGTCCGCAAGATATCTTGCCAATAAATGGCGTGGCATGTAAACCGGTAGGCGCTCAGTTCCAAGTTATTTGAACTTCTGCCGTAACTTCATCGTGACTGTATCTTAAGCTTAGAGAACTAGTTTGTCATTCAAGTTTTTTGAAAAGTCATGGCGGGGCGACGTGGGTCCAGTTGAAATGCGTTAGAGAATATCGATAAGGCAAAACCTGCGGTGCCTATTCCACACTCACCTACCATGAGAAAGTGTGTACGAAACTAAAGTGGTGGGATCTCTTTGGCGGACAGTGTTATGTCAATGCCTCTGCTTTTATGGTAGTAATAGGAGGCAACGTAAATCACGGCTGGTACTATCCAAAGAACCGCTAGTGTGGTTTCCACTAGCGTCGTTGTGGCGCCATACGCGGGATTAGTGGCGTAGAAGTATAGCAAGAGTATGAAAAAGGGCAGGCATACGCCTCCCAAAATAGAAATGACGGGGATTCCGGCAAATCTGTTGTTTGCGGCAGAGGCCTCGAACATCCTCTTCTGTCTTAATGGAAATACTATTGCCGCTATAGCTACGCAAGCGAATGTTACAACTTCACCCACCACCACGGCTGAAAGCATCGCAAGTAGCGTCGATCCTGGCCCGTACACGACTAGAAGGAGTCCAATCACGAAGCCAACTGCAGTAACTAGGACGGCGTATAATGGAGAATGGAGTGTGTTGTTGACCCTTGAAAGGCGCTCCGGGACAACCCTATCGAATGACCACGCGAACATGCAACGTGTACCCATCATGAAGGTAGGTGGCAGAGTCAAAACCCACCCGGCCACAAAAGTAATTCCAAGCAGCCACAGAATGAATGTGTTAGACGTCAACAAGCTAACATATAGGTTAAGGTACGGTGGAAGTGCGCCGAACGGATATTGGGATGCGCCGGTTGCTTGGAGATAAGCCATTGAACCCAAGAAATCATACCCAAAAACTCGGAGAGCCAAAGCGCCTAGAATGGCCATAATCACACCAGCGAAGACAACCGCTCCGGCATTCGCCACTATCAGTCCTTTTTTGATCGTCTTTAGCTCACCAGCGAAGAAGGAGGTGACCACCGAGTAACCGAGAACCACAAAAACAAGAGGCATAATGCCCAACGTCGAATACAATGGATTCGAGCTCTGAGTAGAGTACCCTGCGTTGTGTGCCGCAGTTATGACGTCTTGGTATTGCCCAAATCTGCTGAAGGCGTTTATGAAATCAGTATTATTATTAATGACTAGGAGCCCAGCGGCGACGAGAAGACCAACAATTGACATTATGACGAGAATACTATTAGATAGAACAATCAACTTCGTACCCTTGAGCATAAGTAAAGCGAAGAAAATTGTGAGGACAACGCCAATTATCACTACTGTTAGCGGGATCGTCAAATTATTCGCAAGACCCACTAACCCTTGATCCGACATCACAGTCCCAACAATCATGATTGACGGAGACATCGCAAGTGTCGTCACCCAGCTTAACACTATCCCAGCGTAAAACAGGAAACATGTGGTAGAGGCGAAGTTAACAATGAAGCCCAACGCAGGATGAAGAACACGACTAACGAAAATATAGTCGCCCCCGGAACGCGGCATCGCCTGCGTAAACATCGCGTACAAAAGTGTCTGACAAACGGTGAAGACCGTACACAACAATGTAGCCATTATCACGTCGCCGCCGGGGAAAACATACTCGGCGGACGTGTAAGTAATCAGTCCACCAGCAATTGACATGAAAGCAATATTCATCGTGAAGGCGTCAAATGTTGATATGTCTCGTACCAGTCCGCTCGCCTTACGGACAAAATATGATGACTCGGTCATACGACTCCGATTATATCAGCGGTTCCAAACATATATATCACTTGCGTCCGGGATCGTAACTGATTCATGCAGAAATTCAATACAGGGCATCTTTCGGAAGCGCCAGATCAGCGAACCCTTCAATCAAGATGGTTTACTCTGCTGCTCCTCAGCCGGAAGCTTCGGAGGCAAAGCTCTCGGCAATGTCTTTGCAAGTAGAAAACGTCACGGGTTTCTTCTTCATCACCCGAATTAGATTTTCAAGATTCGCTACTCGAGAAGCCCGCCCTGTGACCTGCGGATGCATCGTTAGATTAAAGAAACTTCCGCCGAAAGCGTAGAGAGCGTAGAACTCTGATATCCAATTTTCGAAGGCTTGACGTGGTGACTTTCTGTGATCCTCATAGATGCCCCAGTCATCAAGCAGCCATGCTACAGGCAACTCCACGATTCCAGTCGACCGCCCCTCTGATTCGATCACGTATGGTTTGTCATCGTCCATGAGGCTGCTGTCATACGAGAACTTGAAGGCAGAGAGATTTGAAATGGTGTTGAGGCTAAATTCCCAGAATGGAGCCCTAAAGCCGAGAGGTTTCTTACCCGTTAACTTCTCCAACGCTCTTATTGACCTCTTGAAGATTTCAATTTCCTCTGCCTGCGACTTCACTTCCCTGAGGCTCTCATGTTTGTAACCGTGCGCCGCAATTTCATGTCCGTGTTCTAGAATTGCCTTCACGCTTTCAGGGTACGTTTCAGCCGTCCATCCAGGAACAAAAAATGTTGACTTGATACAGTACTTGTCAAGCAAAGTCAGAATCCTGGGTAAACCAACCTTGGGGCCAAACCTCCCCTTGCTATGAGCCACAGGTTCGTCATGAGTTCCCCAAAAACCGACCCAACTGTCAGCGTCAAGATCGAAAGTCAGTAAGACAGTGAACGGACCCTTTCTCTTGACCATCGCTTTACCACACAAACGTTGACGCTGACGGAATTAAGACTTTGCAATGTAATTTTCGAGAATAAAACATTAATTATGGTACTGCGAATAAAAGTCGTGTTATGCCAGAGAAAAAATTCTCGAAGGTCCTGTTCGCGACCGACCTTCACGGTTCTGATCGGTGTTTCACTAAGTTCCTGAGTGCGGCGAGATTCTACAAAGCAGATGCTCTTGTTATGGGTGGAGACGTAACAGGGAAGTTGATGATTCCCATTGTCGATTATGGGGATGGAAGCCAGCGAGCCGAATTTCTTGGAAAGGAATTGATTCTAAGAACGCCTGAAGAAGTGAAGTCTCTGGAACAGAAGATCTCGGACAGCGGCTACTACTGCTATAATTGTAACAAATCGGAAATGGACAACCTGAAGTCTTCAAAAGAGAAAGTTGACGCAGTTTTCATGCAAGTCATGCGCGATAGATTGATTCAGTGGGTTGAGCTTGCAGAAAAAGTTCTGGCGGAAGCAGGCTTAATGTGCTATTTCACAGGAGGAAATGACGACTACCAGGAAGTCATAGACGCAGTCGCTGACACTCAGCACGTCAAAAATTCAGATAACAAGGTTGTGCGGATAGACGAACTCCATCAAATGCTTAACTTAGGTTGGAGCAATCAGACTCCATGGAAATGCCCGCGAGATCATACCGAGGAAGATCTTGCAGAAGCGGTTGCGAAACTGATGGTCTCTGTCGAAGATAGCGCTAATTGCGTGTATAACGTCCACCCGCCGCCGGTAGATAGTGGGTTAGACACTTGTCCCAAACTTGATACCTCCGTTTATCCTCCGAGACCGGTGATCGAGCAGGGGCAACAGATAATGTTCGGGGCAGGTAGCGTAGCTATCCGAACTGCTGTAGAGAAATATCAGCCACTAGTGCACCTTTGCGGACATATACATGAATCTAGAGGAGCGACCAAGATAGGTAAGACACTTGTGATTAACCCTGGAAGCGAATACGGAGAGGGCATACTGAGAGGAGCCATAGTTAACATTGCCAACAAAAAAGTGGTGAGCTGGCAGCTCACATCGGGCTAAGCGCCTAGACCTGAGCCAGCTGACCGATTTCACTAACGGGAAACTTCGCCCACGTCTCTATACCAAGATTTTTTCGTCGCAACTTTTGCTCGCTTTTCCCAAGACTTAGATTTGGGCATGCTGTCAATCATTCCTTTAAGATCACTAATCCGACTGATCACGTTTTCCACTTGAAGATTTGAGAGTTTTCCTGACGCTGCGAATTGGGCGACTTGAACCTTCACTTTGTCGAGGTTACTAGTTGCGTCATACCAGAACCCCCAGTCGTTTGATAACGTGGTTGCCACGTACTTGCCATCTACTCTATCTTCATCTCCAGGGGACGCCTCCGTTACTTCATGACCGAGGAAGAGGACGATGAGGTCTATGATGTCCTTCAGATTTATCTGGTGAATCTGCAGTTTTTCGAGGACTAGATCAGCTAGAGTTATCGCCGGATAACTAAGTTCAAGTCTGCCCGCGCCCGGTTCCTCACCAAAATACACATCGTGACTGAATTCTAGCTTGTTCAGAAAGATATCAGCGCAAAATTTTCCATCCGGATGCGAATACATCAACCTCTTATCACCAAATATCACGTTGACCATACCCACCGGTTTGAACCGCATCCCTTCAAGCAACTGTACTATGGGTTTCCTTTGCTTCCGATACCCCATTAGATCGAGATCAGTAAAGAGTGATTTGCTATGACCTAATCTTTCAAGCGATTTGAATGCGTTAACACATTCATCATTGTTCTTGGAGTGAACGTAAACCGCCAAGGCGCCTAAGATCCTCAGACTAACGTTTTTTGCTTGAGCAGCATCGACAATCTGGAGTGCTTGTTTGAGGAAATCTTCCTCTCCAATATCAGTACGGCCTACACTCATTTGTCTAACCTGAGTAGTATGCACGACCATCGAAACATATACACTACAGTTTGGGGCCGGGACCTCTGCTTAACGGTGCACTCGCGCAGTGTGGGCCGCCGCTCTTTATGAATTCGCTCATGTCCACCGGTATGACGTCGACGTCTTCTTCTTCTTCTTCTTCTTCTTCGAGTTTCTCTCTAGAGGACGGAAAGCCATCCAACATGACGATCTTGCGGTTCAAGAACCAAGACATTGCTCGCGAGATCCTTTCCCTCGTCTGGTGGAACTTCCATCATGTTGATATTCTTTTCTTTGAGGTATTCCTAGAAATCAAACGGCACTGCTGGTGGATAGATGATTGCCAGTCCTGCGTCGACGTATCCGATCATGGATAGCCATTAAGGATCTTTTGAAAGGTTGGCATAATACAGACAACTGGCGTTCTTCGCTTGCATTAGAAAAAGTCAGGTACCTCCGTCTCCTTAACGACATGGAAGTAATGGAAAGTGTGCTTCAAGCTGAGAAAGAGGGTTACGACGCTGTCGTCATAGGATGTTTTTGGAACCCATGTTTACGAGAAGCGAGAGACATACTGGACATTCCAGTAGCGGGCGCAACGGAATTCTCTGCAAGTCTGCAGGGAACAAGATTTGCGGAAATAACCACCTGCGAAGACTGGGTCTCCTTAATGACGAAGAACATGTCAAACTTGACTGATAAGCTAATTCCCTGTAGACCCGTTAGGTCACTAACCGTATCAGAGGAAACCTTTCTTGATGGTTGCGTTGAGCCTCGATCGATACCATGATTCGAAACGAGCGTTGATAACGTATTTCCGTGTAGGTTGACTGAACTTTTACTGAAGTACGGCTGCCTCTAGCGGTTTCGTCTCACCTACGTTTGGCCCTGATCCGTAGGGATTAGCTGCGTGAGCTGCACATGCCGAAAGTGCCACAACGCAATCCATTTCCGCTTTGAGATCTAGGTAAGCGCGGACAGGAGTTTTGTTCTCGTCGAATCTTATCCGGCCAGTGGAATCAACGAACGAATAAGTGAAGATGTTAAAGGGATCGGGTACATCAAGCTGGTCTAGTTTCCAAGGTTTGAGGGCATTCGCCAGGTTCTCGAGGCAACCGTTGTGTCCAGGTATGTGACATTTGTACCTGTTCTCGAAAACCCATTTGCAGCATTCCGGCCAGAGAAGGTCATGAACCCCACAGGTATCATCTTTGATAACGAACATTACGTTCAGTGCATTCGAATACAATTTGTCTCCTGTCGTAATCCTTAGTCTTTGTCCGTTCTCAATTCTTGTTCTGCCTGCAGAAAACTTCTCGCGCAGGTTATTGAGGTTAAACGCGACTACATCCCCTGCTTGTCCACCTTGTGGGCAGATGGGTCGAAAGACTTGGTTTTTCTTCACTTCGACTGCGATGCCGGATGCCGCAGGGATTTTGAATTCCTTTACAATTTCCAAGAGAATGAATCAAGCAGACAAGCTTGACTCGAGACAACTATAAACGCTCCGATTTTTCTGGAGTCTTGAAGAAAAACTACTTGAACACAAGGAAATAATGAGAACTGTTGACTAAACCGATCTCTCCTTTTTTACGTGAGGTCTGTAGATGTAGTTTCTATTTTTTTCAACATGTTGAGGAAGTCTTCACTGTTGGGTTGCCGTTTCCGTATCGACAGCTCTTTGATCTTGTCGACCAATTGTTCGGCCTGCTGATCTGTCAAGTTGAAACCTAGTCTTTCAGCTTCCCATTTGATGCCTTGCACACCGATCTTCTTGCCGGGGTAAAACTTGAAGTCGTTCCCGACCAAGTCTGGTTCGTATGGTAGTCCGGCTTTAAGAAGGCCTGAGGCGTCTAGAGTTCTCTTCGCTTCAACGAATCTGTCCATTTCCCAGGCGAAGGCTCTGTCTCCTACCACGGACTTAAGTGAGGATATGAGGGGGGTTGTTGCTCTTTCAACGATTCTCGAGAGCTTACGGAGCTTCTCGAGCTTAATTCCGGTGTCAACGCCATATAGCACTCGCAATGCGACCGCGGTTTCCTCCAGTGACGTTAGACCGCATCTCTCGCCTATTCCATTTACAGTTGTAGTCACGATGTTCGCGCCTGCGGTGACAGCCGCGAGAGCGTTAGCTGTTGCCAATCCGAAATCATCGTGACAGTGCACTGCGATCGGAATCTTCGTCCACTTTTTGACCATTCCAATGAGATGACGGAATCCTTCAGGACTTGCTACACTCATCGAATCCGCAATTAGCATCACATCAAGCTTTGTCTCAAGGGTTAGAGTCTCTACGTAATCTTCCAGGAAACCTCTGTCAGCTCGCGTTGCATCTTGAAGTCCGAACGTCACGTTCAGGCCGTGGTCCTTGGCGTAGGTTATCATTTCGATTGCCTGATCCAAGATATTCTCCCTAGACATGTGACGGCTCTCGATCCAGGCATCGCTCGACGGTAGCTCCATCAAAACTCCACGCATATCAGATTCGATTGCTAGATCAATTGTGGGCTTCTTCATCTCCACGCAGACTTCGACATTGGCGGCAAGTCCAAGCTTAGCTACTTTCCTGATTGCTCCCACATCTTCTGGAAAGGTGGAGCTTAACCATCCCACGTTTATGCTGTTGACGCCGACCTCATCCAGTGCTTTAGCAATCTCGAGCCTCTCGTCTTCGGTAAATACCATGCCGGGCATCTCTTCTCCATCTCCCTCAAGAGTCCAATCGTAGATCTGCACCTTTTCGGGAAGAGAGAAGTCTGCTGTCACATCGGGCGCGAAGTTATGCCAACTCGATATCCACTTTGGTCCATTCCAAGCCAATATGAGTCATCCTCAGAAGGTCTAGGTTAATTCTCTCTAATGCCGAGCAGTTCCCTCAGCTGCTTACCCGCCTTCTCTATCTCAGAGTCGCTGCCAGCTCTTGCGAGTCTATTCATAAGAGGCATCCCAGCTTGAAATTCAACTAACCAGTCTTTCGCGAAGAAGCCATCTTGAGTTTCATGGAAGATCTTGCGGATTTCGTCACGGTTGATGACTTTGCTACCACGAGTTCTTCCCGCATACTCGCAGGTATCGCTACCTGCAAGCCAAGTGTACTCAAATCCATGTTCGTAGATCGAATCCATTATGGCCTTCAATTCTTGGACAGATTTCATATAAGCCTGAGCTGGCTGAAATCCTCCTTCAATCATCTGTTCGTACGCAGCCTTGAGGAGTGCAACCAAACCGCCGATACACACCTGTTCAACATAATTGTCGGCCTCTGTCTCTTCTCGGAAAGTCGACTCTAGAACTCCCACTCTTGTAAGGCCGATTGCCTTGGCCATTGCCAACGCGGTTTTGTGCGCGTTGCCAGTGAAATCTCTTTCAACGGCGATCGTTCCTAAGAACCCGTTTCCCTTGAGATATTGCTCTCGGATGAATGGACCGGGAGCCTCGGGAACAACGGCAATAACGTCACAGTACTCAGGCGGCTTGATCAAGCCATAGAGGACGTTGAACCCGTGGCTGAACCCTAAGGTCGTTCCTTTTCGCAAGTTTTGATGGATCTTTTCCCGGTATATCTTTGGTTGAACCGGGTCTGGAAGCAACAAGTGAACAATATCACCGGTCATGGTAGCTTCCTCAATCGTGAGAACCTTAAAGCCATCCTTCTCAGCCGAGTTCCAATCTGAATGCAAGTCCCTTGGAGCCGCACCTATCACGACATTCAAACCACTATCCTTCATATTGTTGGCTTGAGCCCTGCCTTGGCTTCCGTATCCTATGACAGCGATCGTCTTGTTAGTTATCGCAGATAGATCAGCATCCTCGTCACGATAGATTTTCAATTCGAACTTCTAACCCTCGACGAAATCAAAATGCTCGGCGCCGTAAATTTAAAGCTAATTGAAAGAATTCTCAATCACTCATAGTGGACGATGGCATCACGAACGGAATCTAGGTGACTAGTTGGCATGTACGTAGTCGAAGCGGTCCTCTGATCACTCTCTGAACATTCTCCGGCGACATGTACGCGAAAACGGTGGGATGAGAAATAGTTCAGGGTTCCCGAAAGTCTTACTAAGATGAGCTACGCTCAACAGCTCCCTCGAAGTGATCTTTTTGGTTACGATAAATCCTCCAAGTCTCTCGTTCAAGGGACGTGATCTTATCGACCTCCAGGAATGGAGCAACGAGGACCTGGAAACGGTATTCGAGTTCTCAAGGGATTTGAAGCTTAGGTTCCAGGTCGGAGAACCACACGAACTGTTGAAGAACAAAACGTTCTTCATGATATTTTACGCAACCTCAACGCGTACCAGGAACTCATTCGAGGCGGCCCTGACTCAACTTGGCGGGCATGCGCATTATCTGGAGACGAAGACTATGAGAATCGGGGACCCAGGTGCGCCCGAAGAAGTCATGGATACTGCAAAAGTTCTGGAGCGATATGGCCATGGCATAGGTGTAAGAGCCTACACGCCGAACTATGGGGAAGCGGAACAGTTGATCAGGGAATACGCAAGGCAATCGAACATTCCAGTAATCAGCATGGAATCCGACGTTAACCATCCTTGCCAAGCCTTGGCGGACATGTTAACAATTCGCGAGAAATTTCCAAATTGGCGCGGCAAGAAATACGTACAAGCGTGGGCGCACTCTCCGAATGCGCGAAGAGTTGCAGCCGTTCCTCAATCTAATGTTTGCATGATGACGAGATACGGCATGGACGTTGTTTATGCGAGACCGAAAGAATTCACGCTAGATCCTAAAGTCACAGAACAAGCAAAAGCGAACGCCAGTGAAAGTGGCGGATCCTTCACTGAAACCGACAATCTGGAAGAGGCCGTTGAGGGGGCAGACGTCGTTTACATGCGGAATCATACAACGCTCGACTACGGAAGAATTGGCGCTGAAGCAGAACAGGCGATCATCGACAAGTACAAGGCCTGGATCTGCGATCAACACTTAATGGACTTAACAAGCAAGAAAAGCATCTTCATGCATTGCCTTCCCGCCGACAGAGGACATGAAGTCACTAATGATGTAATGAATGGGCCGCATTCAGTAGTCTTCGACGAAGCAGAAAACCGATTACATGTTCAAAAAGCCGTATTGGCCTTAGTCATGGCCTGAGATTCGAACTAACGCAACGCATTCAATTGTTAAGGAATTTCTGCGAGAAGTTTAGACAAAGTTCTTTGCGCGCCCTCAAGCGAGTCCCCATCGAAGTTTCCAGCCGAGGGAATGAGTGCCTCTAATCGCGCCAAAGCCTTCCTGACAACTGTTTTCAGGTTCATCATGTCCTCCGGATAGTCCTGCCTCACTAAAACCACTATCACTCGCCCTTTCCGGTCCTTGGGTCTTAGATAGATGCTTACCAGAAGCTTCGGGCTTTCTCCTTCCTTCTGGTAGGGCATTAACTCAGCTTCTCCGGTGAATTTCACAGCTAGGTGCTGAATGGCTTTCACGTTAGAAAGTGACTCAAATGACTGGAAATCTTTCATATCGGGTCTATCAGTGGTTAGTTCCATTTCACCGAGAAATGTCACTTCAGACATGGATTTGCAATTCGAATCTTTGGGTTATATGCTTTGAAGTAGTATATTCGTGCGTCCGGAAACTATTGCTCTCTCTGGGCCTTGACTAGACCCATGACAAAAGAACCGTCAGGGGTCTTTATTCCAAGAGATGACGCTACGGGGTTGTCTTGTCGATGGTTATGACTTGATGAGTTTTGTGTAGTCCCAAGTAAGAATCTTTTGCGGGATTATTGTTATGACGTATTGATCGTCATCAAGGAGCTGTTTTGCGAAGGGATGTTCGAGGCCTTCTCGGCCCAAATAACGCTGATAAATTCTTCTGGTAACTTCTGGATGGCCTTCTCGACTAAGTTGCGCCAGGCCATTTACGATTACGCATTTATGTCGAAACATGCCGTCTGAGGAATCGATTGTCAATGACACATTTGGGTTCTTCTTGATGTCTCGTGCCATTCGTGTCTTTGTTCCGGTGCTAACGAAGAAGTTGCTACCATCATGCAAGTACCAAACCGGCGTGATATGGGGCACGCCATTTCTTGCTGTCGAGATTCTGGCGAGGCGTGCAATACCAAGATAGGCGGTCATCTCTTCATTTGTCATCGCGACTTTCTGATAAAACGAACTGTCTTCTGCCATGGAATCATCAGATGACGAATTTAAAATAGGTCATAATTTAGTGCTTCTGTGCGAGGTAGTTTACAGGATTGAAGGAGGATTTGCAGTAGATGACTGTTCCACATCAGGACAAGGTGGAACAAGCTCGACAAACTATCGATAAATCACAACCCGCCTTCCCGATTTTGCTTGACTTTCGAGATGAGTTGAAGCATATCTGGGGCAAGCCGTGGGGAGCTCAAAGTGAGATTGGGAAGCTGCGGGAGGTTATGGTTCAGAAACCGGGGCCAGAGATGGCGCCGCCTGAAAGGGATCTCAAATGGTTTGGCATCAGAAATGATGTGGATGCGAAGAAGGCGGTAGAACAGCACCAAAGATTTGTTGATGTTCTTAGGAATGAAAATGTTGTAGTTCATTATATGGACGCACCGCCCGAGGCGAAGGGCCCTTATGGCCTGCTGCAGAGAATTTGGGCGACCAGAGACCCTGGGTTCGTGGTTAATGGGGGAGCGATAGTTAATCGCATGTCACTTCCTTGGCGTCGAGGAGATGAATACTGGTGGGCCCGAAGAGTCATGGACATCGGTTGCCCTATTCTCTATACAGTTAGGGGCAACGGCACATTCGAGAGTGGAAACGTGGTTTGGCTCGACCCAACCCACATCTGCATTGGAAGGAGTATGAGAACAAATCAGGACGGAATTGACCAAGTCGAAACTGTGCTGAAGTCAGTTGGCGTCGAAGAAATCAAAGTCATTCCAATACCAGGCTGGCTGAGGAATATTGAATGGCCTGCTGGTGGATTTGCTCACCTAGATTGCGTCTTCGCCTACGTCGAAGCAGGACTCGCAATGATCTATCCCCCCGCGGTCCCGTTTGACTTTCTTGAATATTTGAAACAGAGAGAGGTCAACATGATTGAAGTGCCTTCACCGGAAGGGAAGGACTATGCTTGCAATGTCTTGGCCCTCGAACCGGGCAAGATAGTAATGCTCGACGGGTTCGATTCGTCCCGAAAAATGCTCGAAAGAGAAGGCGTCGACGTCATACCGGTGGACATGAGTGAATTCATAAAGAGCGGCGGAGGGCCGCATTGCGCGAGCGCCCCCCTGATCCGGGACCCAGGACCTAAGATCTAGGAGTGCTCTTGCACGCGTCTTACTGTGAAACTACTAAAGGATTGCAAAAAATCGAGCAGCAACGCCCGAACTGACCGCTGACTGTGTGAGATACATGAAGCCAAATAACAGAGAACTGAAGGGCCGAGATATTCTGTCATTGCTTGACCTCGAGAAAGCTGACCTGGAGAGAATCTTTGCTCTTTCCGACAAACTGGAACAGATCGTTACGAATCGGACTAAGCTGGACGTACTACATGATAAGATTATGGCGAGTCTGTTTTTCCAGCCTAGTACAAGAACTCGATTGAGTTTTGAGTCAGCGATGAACCGGTTAGGAGGATCAGTCATCGGGTTTGCTGACGCTAAGGTATCCAGAGCTGGGGACGCATATGCTGAGTCCATTGAAGACACTGCACGAATGATAAATTATTACGCCGATGTAGTCGCTATCAGGCATTTCGAAAGTGGTGCCGCACAGAAATTCGCCGACTATGCTGAAGTACCTGTGATAAATGCAGGGGATGGTTCGAACGAGCATCCAACCCAGGCACTGTTGGATCTATATACGATCAAAAAGGAGAGAGGAAAGATAGGCAACATGAAGGTTCTGTTAATTGGGGATATGAATCAGAGAACAGTGCACTCGCTTCTGTATGGGTTAGCGAAATATGACGATGTTTCCGCCTACCTATTGCACCCTGATGATCTTTCTCTACCAACCCAAGTCGAAATGAACCTCAAAGACTTTCACATCGCACTCGAAACCGTCAACCAGGCGGAACAGATTATTCGTGATGTTGATGTGGTCTATGTGATCTTTTCCAAGAAATCAGCAAGCGAGCCCCCTACTGATGAGAGATACAAGATCACATTGCGAAAACTCAGCAACGTCCAGGATAGTCTACTACTCATGCATCCGTTGCCGAGGATGGATGAACTGCCAATAGATGTTGACAAAACCCGCTATGGAAGGTATTTTCTTCAGCCCTACTACGGTGTAGTTGTCCGAATGGCGATACTGCTACTGTTATTCGGGAGAGAAAGCCAAGCATAAGCCGCCATACGGCGCGTCAGCAATATCACCGCCATCCAAAGAGACAGCATGAATCGATGAAAGCTCGCGTAGTTTGGTCGCCATTCGAGGAATCCCGGCCACTCTCGTTGATGGAGACGATAACACCCTCCCTCCTTACGAATGCTTGGAAATCTTCCCATGACATTTCACCCATGTTCAAATCTTGTCGCCTCGTGCTCTAACTGTAGTTTGATTTAAAGTATGGAATTACGTGTTTTGAGTACACGTCGATGTACCTGTATTCGTCTTGGCTCCAGTTGCAAGTATGGATGTCTTGGAACCCCTCCTTCACGTATCGTTCCAATCGTCGGATGTGTTCGTCGGGGTCTGAGGAGATTATCCAAACACTTGCCAGTTTCTTTTCATCAAGCCATGCTGACATGGCCTCAACTTCCCTAGGGTCGGAGATCGGGTACTTGTAGAACACGGGCATCATGATTGTTCCCCACCGTTTGCATGCTTGAAGCGCTCTGTCGTAGTCTTCATCGTAGGCAACGTTTACTTCGAGTATCTTCGTGATCCTGTCGGGGTCTCTTCCAACGCTTCTCGCTCCTTTAGCCATTGCAGGAAACAGTGTTCGTTTGTAGAAGGAGGCATCCTCGTTCTCCATCGTGAGGAAACCATCACCATACTTCCCCGCAATTTCTGCGTTGATTGGCCCGTTGGCAGCGACGTACAACGGAATCGGTTTGTCCGGTTTTGTGTAGAGGTTTGCGTTTCTGAGTCGGTAGTACTTGCCTTTGAACGTGACGAAGTCTTTGGTCCACAAGGTTCGGATTATTTTTATGGCTTCCTCGAAGCGTTCGGAACGCTCTTTGAAGTTTGGCCATCGGTATCCCAGAGGCATTTCATTCATTGCTTCGCCTGCTCCAACCGCCAGGAAAATTCGACCTGGGTACATTATTCCCAAAGTTGCGTACGCTTGCGCCACCAGCGCGGGATGATATCTTAGGATTGGAGACGTGACTGCTGGGCCTATTGGAATGGTCTTCACATGTTCTGCGCAAGCCGCAATCCAAGACCATGTAAAGCCACAGCCAGCGTTGGTGTGAATCCACGGGTGAAAATGGTCAGTCACCCAAACGGCATCAAATCCTTTCTTTTCGGCGTAGACTGCTTGATCAATCAACTCGTGAGGGTTTCGTGCTTTCTCTAATTCGGCGAAGTATCCTATTCTCAAGGCGGAAATGGGCCTCGCATGGCTTGTATTAGGAGTCCGTTTTAGACTATATCACCCACAGTCAACTGTGAAACCTTAGGATTCAGAACCGCTTCGAAATCGCAAGTGTTTTAACGCGTTCGCCGAGAATTAGGCGAGCAGGTCTTTTGTTTGGAAACTCCATCGAAAGTGTTCTTGCGAAAAGCATCGGGCCTCATTCGAGAAATATCGTTCACAGACGTTTTGTTGTATAACATTGCGCAGATAAGTATCGGTATCGGCATCGCTTACATTGTGCTGTTCGACCCATCATTCTACCCTGGTAGCAGCATGGAACTATCGATTCTCATTACCACGATTGGGTGCATGTTCTTCGCGATGGTCTATGCTCTCTTCTCTGTAACAATGCCACGTTCAGGTGGGGACTATGTGTTCGTCACTAGGACACTGCATCCCGCCATCGGTTTTGCGATGAACTGGAACTTTGCCGTGTGGGAACTGTTCTACGTGGGATGGTCTGCAGGCCTCTTCGGTTTCCTTGGCCTGTCTGAGTTTTTCGCAATACTCGGATCGATAACCGGCAATCCACAGATGGCAACCTACGCGGCGTTCGCCGCGAGTCCGAACGGGTATGTCATAGTCGGAACGATAGCCATCATATTCTTCACAGTGCTCCTTGTTTTCGGAGTCAGAACATACTTCAAGTTCCAGGCAGCGAGTTTCATCATCGCGTTTGTGGGCAGCGTGCTCACAATATTCGTACTGGCAACCTCAAACACCACATCGTTCATCACGGCATTCAACAATTATGCTTCGCTGCTGGGTGTGTCATCAAAGGACGCATACCACGACGTCATCAACGAAGCAGTCAAGGCTGGTTATGCTGCCGGAGCCCCGTTCAGTTGGGATGCCACCCTGAAGAGCACGCTCTGGCCGTTTCTCGCTCTAGCAATCTCAATGCTATCCACGGTTTTTGCCGGAGAGATCAAGGGCGTCAAGAAGAACCAAATGATTGGCATACCTGCAAGCCTGCTCCTTTGCGGTGGACTATTCATTGTTATGGCTTACCTCATGGTCAATGTCGTGGGGTATAATTTCCTAGGGGCCGTCGCATACCTCTACTACGTTCAGCCCTCAGCTTACCCGCTCCCGACGATGCCATGGTACAGCCTTTTTGCATCACTGTTGAGCTCCAATGTTGTTGTCACCTTATTGATACTGGTAAGCTTCGCCATCTGGTCCGTCTACTGGGTAGGGGTGTGTGCCATCTATTCATCCCGCAGCATGCTCGCATGGTCTTTTGACAGGCTGACACCGAAATGGCTTGGGTACGTCAGCGAAAGGTATCGAACGCCAGTTGCTGCCGTCCTTTTGTCAATGGGCATCGGGTGGGTGTTCTTGATAATCTACGCCTACACACCGTACCTCGTCACTCTGGTGGGAATGCTTGGGCTTGCGATCACAATACTGATCGTTTGCATAGCCGGGTTCGTATTGCCATTTCGAAGAAAAGAACTGTTTGAGAAATCTCCAGCGAACTACCGGGTCGCGGGCGTGCCAGTGATAAGCATCCTCAGCCTGGGAGGGATCATCTACTTGCTTTACACGATCTATCTATTCCTAATAGATAGTGTCGTTGCCGCTAACACACCCAGCAACGAGATCGCAATAGTAGGCATTATCATCAGCGGATTCGTTTACTTCTACGCTGCACGCGCATACCAGAAGAGAAAGGGCATCGATGTAGACCTCGCTTACAAGGAAGTACCAATAGAATAACCACCCGACGCCCTCCTCTCCTTCCCTTTTCTTTTCAATGTCATGCATCGCGCGATGGACAATTGGTGAACTGAAGGACTACCCAAACGTGGGTAAGTGGCTTCATGTAAGCCAGTCGAGCGCCATATCCGAATAATCTAGTCGATTCTAGTAAAGCCCTTACTTCACTCATATCGGATGAGACTTAGATTCCATACCACGAAGTGGCTCCGCCATCTACGATCAGTATGTTTCCGGTGTTATAGGATGAATCTTCGGACGCCAGGTACAACGCTGCTCGAGCAATCTCTTCTGGTTTTCCTATTCGTTGGAGTATGACGCCTTTGACCTGTGCCTCCCTTAGCTGAGCCGGATTGCTCGCCGCATTGAAGATTCTCTCAAGCATTGGTGTCTCAACAGGACCTGGGCAGAGGCAGTTAACACGAATGTTCAAGGGGGCGCAGTCGATTGCCATGGCCTTCGTAAGATTAATGATTCCTCCTTTGGAGGCACAGTAAGCAGCCATCTCACGTGCCCCGACTGTCCCTAGCTCCGACGCGGTGTTCACAATCACACCGCCCCCTTGCTTAGCCATCTGCGGTATGACATACTTGCATGTCAGGAAAACACCCTTCAGGTTAGTGTTAATCACTAAATCCCATTGTTCTTCAGTGGTGTCCGGAACCGTTCCAACAAGATCGATGCCGGCGTTATTGTAGAGAACGTCGATTCTCCCGAACTGTTGCACAGTAGTCTTCACCAATTCTTGAACATCTTTCGACTTAGATACGTCAGCGCGTATGAACACTGCTTTTCCATTCCCAGCTTTGACCTCCTCTATCAGGGACTTTCCTTTCTCTTGGTTTCTACCGACCGCGATGACGGTGGCGCCTTCCTCTGCGAACAACTTGGCTGAGGCTGTCCCGATACCGGATGTGGCGCCGGTAATGATTGTGACTTTACCTTTCAACTTCAATTGGAACTCAACTCGGAGGGTGCTAATCTTACAACGCGGCATATATTGTGAAACAGCGGATAACAGTATCGGTTTCTCGACGTGACCAGAGCGGCCTGGGCGATACAGTAGGCTGCGTTCTTCCCGCTTAGGTTCTACTCGACCGGAATTTCACGGAACGTTAGGCTTACGTCGACTCCTTGGCTCTTCCTGTACGCCTTCATCAAGTAGAACAGGATGAACCCAACGAGTATGAATCCCATCACCATCGCGAGCGATGTTGTGCTGTTCGCCCCGGCTCGCGGGTCTGTTATCATGATATAGATTGCTGCAATGTTAGTTATGGCGTTAATCACACCGAATATTGAGATCAATGGGATGCCGGCCACCTTCCAGTCTACTCCCGAGCGTTTGAAGAAGTCTTTCTGCCTGAATGGAAAGATTACTGCTGCGATAGACGCGAGCAGGAACACGAAACCGATTCCTAGCGAACCTGAGAGTACTCCCAGCCAAGTTGTAAACGCTATGCCTGCAAGAAACATTGCGCCGCCGATTCCAGAGAGGATTATTGTGTTGATGGGGGTGCGAAATCGCTCGCTAACATGTGCGAAGACATCTGGAAGCATTCCGTCCATCGCCCAGGCAAACGAAGTTCTGGATGTGAAAACGAAGACCGTTGCAGTAAGGACTAGGAACCAACTAAACCAGCCCAGCAGTATGAACGAGCTAAGAATCGGGTTGTCTGTGAGTAGAGCGGTGAAGAGGCTGAACCATGGGGATACGGGAATCGGTAGTGCAGACGGATTGTTGAACATCAGGTACGTAGCCGCTCCGAGGAAATCATAACCGAAGACCGTCCCGCCCAAGAAAAGCAGTAGGAAGAACAGAACGCCGGTCACTATAACGGATCCAACCATTCCGAACAGTTGGCTCTTCTTAACGCTCTTCACCTCTCCAGAGTAGGAGGCGGAGGTCATGCAGAAACCGATCGCGAGCCACGGCCAGACAAAGAAGAACACCGTTTCCATCAATGAAAAGGGTGCCCCCGTGGCGTAACCGTTTTGCGTAGCCGACTGAATAATCGCATGGTACGTGTCGTCTAGGTTTGAGTACGGCTTCGAGTAGGCGTTGAAGCGTGCGATGAAGGTGGCTTGACTAGTGGTCGCTAGAAGTACAATCGTGAGAATCGCACCTGCCATGGCAATTACGAAAACGATCTTCTGGAAGTTGAAGTAATTCTTCATCCCGGACGCTAACAGGACGCCGTAGAAAATAATGCTGATAATTCCGATCATGAAATAGGCGTTCGGAGTTCCCGCCCACTGACTCATTGAGATCAGGTTGGGATTATTGGTCACGAAACCTATGCCTGCGAGCATGGGGGCAAGCCCTTGAAACCCTAACATGGCTGCGTTCAGGCCCAGATAGAATAGCATCCAGACGAAGAAGTTCCAACTCATGACGAAACCTAGCGTCGGGTGAATTATACGCGTGATGTAGACATAATCTCCACCCGAGCGAGGATACACGGAAGCCAACAAAGCATACGTGAGGCCCTGGAAGAGACTTAGGATGGTCGTGATGACGATCGCTAGTTCGAGGCTTGCGCCTGGGTACGAGATCCAATAGAGCACTATAAAGAGCGTGTACCCGATACTGATCATGAACATGTTGTAGGCGAGGACATCAAAGCCCGACACCTCTCGGACGAGGCCGGAGGCTCGTCTAACAAACGTCTTGCGTTCAGCCAATACTCATTCCTCGTAGTGCTTTCCGGTTGTGGCTGAGAAACGGTTATAGTGGTTGTGATATGAGAATATATATCTCCTGTTCGGGTACACGCGACCAATTCTGGAACCATCGAAGGTTTCGGTGAATATTACTGACGCTGCAACGTAGAATAGCCCCTCAGAAAGCCTTGTCACGCCCTGAAAGAGAACAAGCATGCCCAAGGTCGCTGAGCCCGCAGTGCCACCGTACCGATTATCATCGAAGAAGCGCTCATGAGGAGAACGTTTCGTGTTCCGAATCGATGGGCCAAAAATCCAGACCGCGCATATCCTGCTGCAGCAAATGCAAGCCCAGCCATAGGGGGAAGACCTAGCTGGGTGTATGTTAAGCCAAGTTCATCTTTCATTACGGGAGCCACTGCCGAGAAGGTGGTTCGTGACATCCAGACACACGCGGCCAGAAAAGCACACAGGAAAAGAACTCGTTGATTCTTCAGATCGCTCACGCACTCATATGTTGGCTTCGTGTAGATAAAACAACAGGTGTTAATCGAGTAGAATTAGCTTTTTCAAGTCGTTCCGTCAACTAGGCTTCCATATTTGGGGTGAGATTGGTGTCGGCAGACAAGGCAGCAGTCTTCGTCAACGAAGCATTGAAGTTAGTTCAGGAAGCTGAGAAGAGAAATATCGAGCTACGAGTCATGGGAGCCGTAGCTTTCAGAATTCACTGCCCCAAATTCATTAACATTGTCGACGCCATGAACCGACAGCTTACTGACCTTGACTTCATCGGCTATCGGAAGCAGAGGTCGGACACCATCAAGATGTTCAAAGAACTTGGCTATGCATTGGACAAGGAAATGCTCATTCTCGCTGAACGCCTCAAGTTTCACAGTCCCTCAAGTGGCCCCGACATCGACGTATTCTTGGATGAACTGAAGATGTCTCACACTATCGTCTTCAAGGATCGTTTGAAACTTGATTCACCCACAATTCCACTCATCGACTTGTTGCTTGAGAAGATGCAGATTGTTCAGATTAATGAAAAAGACATCAAGGACACGATTGTGCTTTTGCGTGAGCATGCAATTGGGAATGGTGAGACTGAGACCATAGACTCTGAGTACTTATCGAAGCTGCTTTCGAACGATTGGGGCTTCTATCACACCGTGACAACAAACCTGAAGAAAGTGGTAGAGTTCCTTCCAACTTACGTCGCTCTCTCCGAGGACGACCGGAAGAATGTGTCCTCCAAAGTCTCAGTCCTCCTCGACAAGATAGAATCCGTCCCGAAGAGCACGAGGTGGAAGATGAGGGCGACTGTTGGCACAAAGCGAAAGTGGTACGAGGACGTGGAAGAAGCCAATATTGCATGAACGGACGCTTTCGAGGGACCAGGATCAGGGAAAAGGTTCGATTAGGCACAGACTGAGTTATCCGGACGTGAATTGGTAGTTTTTCACCTTATCGTCTTCGAGGGTTATGAGCGCCCCTCTGAGAATTCCTTCACCGTACTCGCTTCCAGGGTTTAGGCAGAGTGTGCGGCCTATTTTCCCTGTGCCCCTCGATTCGTGTATGTGTCCATGCAGTCCAAGAAGCGGTTGATATTTCTCCATAGCAGTCCTCACGGCTGTGCTTCCAACCGGGACCATGAGCATTTCACCGCCAGGCGACACGATTGGTTTCAAATTCTTGTCGAGTTTTGGCGCAGCGTCTATGTTCGAGTCGTAGGGTGGGCAATGGAAGTTGAAGATGCAAGTCTGCATATTGCTAACCTTTGATACCATGTCTTCAATTCTCTTGGCCAACTCTTCCTCAGGGATGTCTCTGGGGCAGTTCCATGGCGTCACATTCGTGTAACCAGTGCTGATCATTTCGTGCTTGTCATCGATGGAAATAATTTTTCCCTCTGGGTTGATCACAAATTCGGATGCGTTGAGCGCATCGTCGATGTCCATTCGGTCATCGTTGCCAGGGGTAATGACGCATTTGATTCCCGTTCCTTTCAACTTCTCCTCGGCGGTTTTGACCCAACGCTCAACACGCTGTTTCATCAAATCGGAAAACAATCTGTCAACTTCTCCTGGGTTCGCGTTGAGCTTAGTCATCTCTTCCTTTGTTGTCCTGAACGGATAGTAGCCAGCGTACATTATGCTCTTCTCAAGCTGTTTCGCTTGCTCCTCCCCCTTCGCGCTTTGCGATTTGCCAAGAAATTCTGCTTCATACCCACCGTTGGCGGTTTGAATCAGAGGGACTATCATCTTGCCTGTGATGTCGCCACCGCACACAACTACGCCTACCTTGTAGAATTTACCTGCGTTGATGAATTTCAAAAAGCATTGCTCGGAACCATGAAGGTCAGTAGTGTAGAACATCTTCGTTTGCATAGCCCGAAAGCCCCGGAGTATGCTTTTTGGGACTCACTCAATATTAAGCCCATAGCTCGGATGCGCTCGGAGAAAATGAGATGCGCGATCTTGACCTCGTCGACTTCGTTTGCTAACTATTGATGCTCTTTCCTCAAGAGCAGCAATGTGATGATGAGGACATTGGTCAATAACCTTCCGGGACTGTTGGAACAAGGCTCTGTCCATTTCGTGCAGAAAGGCAATAGGGTAGCCTCACCTTTGAAAGTTGAAAACGGCTGGCAACACTTAATACGACACCAACGAATTCGCCTGAATGAACTGATCATGAACATGTTTTCCTCGAAGCTCGAAAAAGGGAAGCCGCCACACCCAATTCGTGAAAGCTATCTTGAGGAATTGAAGCTTCTCTGGGATGAGGATTGGGGTGCTCAAAGTGAAGTTGGAAAACTAAAAGTCGTGCTGGTTCACAAGCATGGCGATGAGTTCCGACCCGACATTATTGAAGACCTGGCATGGTATGGAGTCTCCGAGTTTCCGGATTATCAGAAAGCGGTCAATCAGCATGATCATTTCGTTGACGTCCTGAAGCAGGAAGGTGTGAAGGTTCATTATCTCAATCCTCCCTCCCCTGCTCACGGGCCGTATTCCGCGGCGAACCCACGAATTTGGGCAACTCGTGACCCTGGGGTCGTGATCAAAGGGGGGGCAATAATTGGCAGGATGGCCTTGCCTTGGCGTAAGAAGGATGAGGTCTTCTGGTCTCGCCGAGTAGTGCAGCTAGGCTGCCCGATCCTGCGAACTGTGGTGGGTCATGGTAATTTCGAAGGCGGGAATGTTGTTTGGCTAGACCATGAACATGTCTGTATTGGGCAGTCAATACGAACAAATGCGGAAGGAATTGCGCAGGTTACAGCGATAATGCAGGAGGTTGGTGGCGTCAAAGAGGTCAAGGTAGTGCCAATACCAGGTTATCTAGAGAATATCCAATGGCCGGCTGGGGGATACGCTCACCTAGACGTAGTCTTCGGTATGGCGGACGTGAATCTTGGAGTAGTATACCCGCCTGGCGTTCCATTCGATTTCATAGAGTATCTGAAATACGAAAAGAAGATCCAGCTGATTGAAGCATCGCCCGAAGAAGTGAGAAACGAAGGCTGCAACATAGTCGCGTTGGCGCCGCGAAAAATCATACTAAACGAAAGCAATCACAAAGTCAGAAAAGCCTTGGAAAAAGAAGGAGTCGACGTAATACCTGTCGACTTCTCGGAGATCTGCAAATTCGGAGGTGCAGGCCACTGCGCCACCGGTCCACTTGTTCGCGATCTCGGTCCCTCAATGGGTTAGTCGAAGTTCGAAGGAGAGACGGAAAGAGCCAAGAAAGAAATCGTACACTGATCGCGTTCGCAAAGACACTCGAACGGACGGATTCATCAGATCTATCACCTGAAGACCTCAAACTCATTTTGAAACGTGCAGAATTCATCGAAATGCCTGCGCAGTACGCCGGCGACCTCAGCGAAACCGTGGAGTTCAACAATTGTGCTTGTCTATGAGCTGCCTTACCCCATTAAGTGATTAAGTTTAAGTGATCAATTTCCAATTTAACGATTGGCTAGTCTTTCCAGGGCCACAAAGAGGGCCGGGGTTCCATTCTCGCTCAAACCAGCGTTCTTGGCGTACTTGAGAAGTTCGCGAACGAGACTAGCGCCAAATGAAGGAAGAGTCAGCTGCTCGCAAACTTCGTCAACGAGACGCATATCCTTCTCCAGATGCTCGATTTTGAAACCGGGTTTGAAATCTCTCCGCACCATCTTTGGTCCGAAGTTAGCCAGCTGCCATGAGTTTGCTGCTCCAGTTGACAGAGCTTCGATGGTCTTGTCTGGATCCAAGCCTGCTCGCGTTGCCAGCATGAGGGCTTCACAGGTTCCAAGGAGGTTCAATCCGACGCAGATTTGATTGCAGAGTTTCGCGTATGACCCCATGCCGTTGCCACCCATGTGAAAGACCTCCTTCCCCATCGCTTTGAAGAGAGGAAAGCAACGTTTGTAGACGTCAGCTTTCCCACCTACGAAGAAAGTCAATGTGCCCGATTCAGCTCCCGTCGTCCCACCTGTAACAGGCGCATCAAGCGACTCCACATGATTATTCTGAAGGTGTTGAGCGATTTCAACTTCGATTAGCGGAGATATTGTTGAACAGTCAATCACTAAGCAATCTCTTTTCATGCCCTCTGCAACCCCATTATGGCCCAAGATAACTTCTTTCACGTCGGAAGAGTCGGGTAGCATTGTGATTACCACCTCAGAACGCTCAGCCACTTCACGAGGACTAGCGGCTAGTTGCGCGCCTAACCCTGCAAGTTCCTCGACGCGGTTCTGATGTCTATTGTACACAACAAGTCTGTGCCCAGCCATCAGTAGGCGCTTTGCCATTGGTTTACCCATGAGCCCAAGCCCGATGAAACCGATATCTGTCATTAGAGTCCCATCCCCGAAACTGCTGAAACTCTATAACAATGCTGTAGAAAGAGACTTCTATTACCAACTTGACACAGCGAAAGTGCAATTTTGGGTGTGTGAGCCCTGCATGTGTGTATAGAGCTCAACTATTGGAGAGCAAGTGGCAACGTCAAAACTATGCGCTTGTGTCTACTCTCGGATCCTCCTTGACCACCCTTGCGACAACCTAGGTTATTGTTCTCTCTATGTCGCTCATGTTGCTCAACTGTTCTAATTTCCTCATGTAGTCGTCTCTATCGATGGCTCTAATCAGTACCGAGAAATATATCCTGTTAATCCTGTCCAATTCGATCGAATCGGTTATGATAGCTACTCGTTTCTTCCGCCGCATGCGAACTTACCATTTCTCGGTAAAAGTTAACCTGAATTGATGAATAGCCTGTCACCACTCAATTGATATGATAGCATAAAGTCTGCCTACTGTACGTACCACAGAGCGAAGTCGAAAAAGTCTCGAAACGGTTGGTATTTGCATATGAAAAAACCAGGAAACCAAAGCCGCCTCATGTATATTGACGGCGAATGGGTGCCTTCTTCTTCTGATGAGTGGGTGGACGTACATGACCCGTCCACGGGAAAAGTGATCGATAAGGTTCCTTCTGCAGCAGACGACGATGTAGGCAAGGCGGTAGATGCCGCTAAGGACGCGTTCGACAGAGGAATCTGGAGCAAGATCGCCCCAGGCGACAGAGCAAACGCGTTACTAAGAATCGCGTCTATGCTGGAACAAAATATCGGCTATTTCGCTGAACTCGAGACACTCAATAACGGTAAGTCGATCAGGCAATCAACAACCTACGACTTGCCATATTCGGTCGATAACATACGGTACATCGCCGGCGCGGCGCGCATTTTGGATGGAAATGCGATGGCGGAATATGTGCCTGAGGGTACGAGCGGCATTCGAAGAGAACCAATCGGCGTCGTCGGAGTAATTACCCCGTGGAACTATCCGCTAATGATGGCTGTTTGGAGAGTTTTCCCGGCATTGGCGACGGGTAACACTGTAGTAGTCAAGCCGGCAAGTTACACGCCGCTCACAACGATCGAGCTGGGCAAACTTGTTGAGAAGGCAGGAGTTCCAAAAGGAGTTTTCAACATTGTCACGGGCCCCGGAGGAAGAGTCGGAGAAGAATTAGCACGGCACAAGGATGTCGATATGATTGTTTTCACGGGCAGCACCGAGGTTGGCAGACGATTGGCGGAACTTGGGGCAAATACCGTCAAGAAAGTCTCTCTAGAACTCGGAGGCAAAGCTCCATTCATAGTTCTGGAAGACGCTGACCTTGACGCTGCTTCAGAAGGTGCAGTCGTCGCGGGCATAATAAACAACGGGCAGGACTGTGCAAATTCGACAAGATACTACATCCATGATTCACGGCTGGAGAAATTCCAAACTCTGCTCGTTGAGAAGCTAAAGAAGGTACGCGTAGGGGACCCAAGTAACATGGAAACGGACATGGGCCCATTAGTGTCCCAGAGCCAGCAAAAGCGCGTCAAGAAATATGTGGACGAAGGAATCGAACAAGGAGGGCGCCTACTCTTCGGTGGAAAGATTCCACAACTTCCCGGACACGAGAATGGTTACTTCTTGGAACCCACAGCGATTTACACAGAAAACCACGACTCTTCCATAGTTCAGGAAGAAATCTTTGGACCAGTCTTCACCGTACTCAAAACATCGGACCTAGATGATGCCATCAAGAAGAGCAATGAAGTGATCTATGGACTCGGCGCGTCCGTCTGGACAAAGGACGTTACACGGGCCATGAGAGCGGTTCGTGATCTAAGGTTCGGCACAGTCTGGGTCAATGACCATATCCCGGTACCATCCGAAATGCCATGGGCTGGCTACAAGCAAAGCGGACATGGAGCCTCACTGTCGAGATACAGCCTAGAGGAATGCACATACATCAAGCACGTCTACTTCGACCTAACCGGCGCCGTCAGAAAGTCTTGGTACCATCAAATATACGGCAAGAAATGAAAGAGCAGCATTCTCGTCCTGTCGCATGCTGCGTACGGTAGGTTTCTCAGATTCTGCTAGCTGTGAATCAACATATGCTAAGCGATCTTTGGTCTGATATGGCCAGCGCACTAGGCATCGAGCAAAAAGATGCTTGAAGATTCAGTAAATTGGGCGCACATTACTACCTTGTAGAAGGCCCATGGTGACATACAAAGGATTTCGCCATCCTCGTGAAGAGGCTTTCGAAATCCTCTGGAGCGTTAGGAGAAAGGATCGTGTAAATCACGAAGTATCTTAACGATTCGTGACAATGAATGTGAACTGAATATGTGAGACGTTTCGTGGCTTTTGTCTTAGAGAGGAAGACCCCTCCAAGCGACAACTCGTCAAATCTAACTTGATTGTAGGCTGCTTTATGAGAGTTAACGTCTAGCGAGGCATCGGCTAATCTCTCCACTTTTCCGACGTTTCGACTTTTCATCATAGCCTTGATGCTGTGGTCAGCCTGACCTTTGACTGTTTGGAAGTTCTTTTGCACCGTCGCAAGGTCACCCCACGAAAGGAAGAGCTTCTCCTTATCCGGGAAGTGTATGACTATGTCTCCTTTCTCGCGTCTGCTCTTCGGGTTGAATTCGAAGCGGCAGACTGGCGGATATTCTATCGAGAACCCATATACACTGAACCGCTCCAGTTCGGCGCTTTCCAACAAAACAACTCTCGTGCTATGCGGCCGGAATCATGGGAAACACTGGAGATTAACATTTCTTTAAGAGAAAAAGAATGGTCACCTATAATGTCAGTCCCGGTTATTTCAGATTCCTCAGATTCGCATCACTCATAAGCCAGCACTATAGATTAGGCACCTCAAACACATTGGAGGAAACATGAATTTTGATTCAGGTCTCAAAATTGACACTCGAGGACGCACGCGTCGGGATTGAAGCGGCGAAGAAGAAAGCCACTGAAATCGGTGTCCCTATGGACATTGCTGTTGTTGACGAGGCGGGAAACATTCTCGCCTTTGAGCGCATGGACGGGGGATTGGTGGGAAGTATTCAGATAGCAATCGACAAGGCATATACTGCTTCAGTGCTTAGGCTACCCACTGGGGAAGAAGGAAAAATCGCGCAGCCAGGCGGGCCTGATTTTGGCATCAACTCAACTTGCGGCGGGCGTATCGTGATCTTCGCTGGTGGAGTACCCGTAAAACTCGACAAGCTCGTTCTTGGAGCAGTAGGCTGTAGTTCAGGAACAGTCGAAGAAGACACATCAGTGGCTGAGGCAGGGGTATCAGCCATAGAAGCCTGTTTGAAAGCACAAGTCGAACAATTGTGAATGCTTGGCGTTACTTATCATCAAGTAACTGGCCTCGATCCTCTGAACAAAGTCAGACAGTTAAGACATAACCTCGTAGCGGGCTCTTCTACCCTGAGGTAAGCATCTTTGTCTTGACTTTGCCTTTTACAATATCGACAATTGCTCCGCGAAGCACACCCTGCGCGTACTCGCTGCCTGGGTTAATGCAGATCGTTCTTCCAATCTCGATTACACCTTTCGATTCATGTATGTGCCCGTGAACTGACAGAAGCGGCTGGTACTTCTTGATGGCATCCAGCACCGCCTTGCTACCAGCATGAATCTCGTCTGTTGCTGATGGGGTCATGTCTTCCGACAGCTTTGGGCATACGTCGAGGATTGTGTCAATCGGTGGGTCATGCATCATGAATATGCCGTTCTCGAAGTCTCGCACTTGACTCGTTAGAGACTGAATCCTATTCGCGAGCTCCTCTTCTTCACATTCGCGCGGTGTTTTCCAAGGGGTAAGGCCACTGTACGTGCAGCATATAATCTCATGTTCATCCACTTCGAATTTCTTGTCGCCAACGTTCACGAATCGCGTAGACCTGTTGAGTGTGTCTTCGATTTCAAGGGGGTCATCGTTTCCTGCGGCGATGAAGAGTTTGGCTTTGCTTTTCGCGAGCCGTTCTTCGGCGAGTTTGGACCAGGATTCCATGCGTTCTGTGAAGAATTTCAGGAAAAGTGCATCCATTAGTTCCGGATTTGATTGAATCTTCGCAATCTCTTCCACTGTGCTCCGGTAGGGATAGTAACCTACAGCGCCGACTTTCTTTTCCAACTGAGCGAGTTCAGCTTCATTCTTAATGACGGTTTTTCGACCTAAGAAATCCGTGCGGTATGTTCCATCAGCGCTCTGGACTATGGGGACGATTACTTTTCCCCTCAAGTCTCCAAGAAGCATAGCGACATCTGCCCCGTATACGTCTATGGCATTTAGGAATTTTCGGAAGCACGTTTCAGAACTATGAACATCGGCAGCGAAGAAAAACCTCATTCAGCGAATCCTCCAATCTTCTCCTTATGTCATCGTGGCTGTCTCTTCGACATCCGCGTACCATTTTCTCTTTGTTCCAATTTTTGCTCTAAGTCTCCATGACATTGTCTTTTCCTGATCATCGATCACTTTCAGGAGTGTGTCTACTTTGCCTGAGACATCGCTTCGGTCATCTGGGCCAAGCTGGGGATACTTCTCGAGAAATTCTTGGACTTTCTTCAGGTTCGAAGTGACGGTGTAGTAGAACCCCCAGTCATCGGCGAGGACTTTCGCGACATGTCGCCCATCGATCGTCTCTGGAGTGGAATCACCGACCGCATGTTCGCGTAGGAGCATGATGGTATCGATGACATCCTTCTCATTGATCTGGACTATCTGCATTTTTTCTAGAAGCATATCTTCGAGCGGAATGGTATATTCTTCCAGTTCGAGTCGATTGGTGAATGGGATTTCGTGGTTCATGGCAAGTTTGTCGAAGAAGACGTCCACATGAAGGCCGTTCGTCTTGTTGTCCCAAATCATGCGCCTATGGCCGAACAGTCCTGTGAAGAGCGGATTATCCAAGTAACCCAATTCTCTCATAAGGTTGTCAACCGGTGCTTTCTCCCGACCGTAAGCAGCGAGGTCAAGGTCTGTCAGTACTCTGCCGAGTTTCAGGGTGAGAAAATTGTATTTCGGGCAATGTGCCTGGAACGCCATCGCACCAAGCAAGCGAAGATGTAGGTTCCGCGTATTCCCTTCTGCAACTATTCGCTGCGCTTCCGACATCATCTGTGTGAGCTGAACGGTCTTCTTCTGGATGTCTTCCAAATGATCTACCTTGGTCAATCAGCGCAATCTCCGTCGTAATTAAGACATATCTCCACTCGCCAATACTGTAAAGTGGAAGTAAGCGCGTACGCCGACGCGCCTACCTGAAGTTGACTTTCTATTCTGGTGGAAGCTCTTTGAAAGCGAGGCTTATGTCTACACCTTCCTTCGCAGCCCTTGCCTTGAAGGCGTAGTACCAGATTACCATGAAGATAGTTACACCGAGTAGCATTGGCACCCAGATTTGCCACGCGCCGTAAAGCGCGGGGGCACTGAAGTAGAAGTATCCTCCTATCCAGAAGTAGCCCAGCGAAATTATCCCTGCAACCGTTGCCAAGGGAATTGGACCGATCTTCCAGTTGTGTGGGGAGGCATTCCAGATGTGCCGCGCCTTCTTGACGAACGGAAATGCGATTGCGCAGAGCGCAGCGACCGTGAACGTTGTAACGTATTGAACGACCGTGTTGGCGGATCCTCCTATCCAAGAGCCGAGTACAGGATTGAGCAAGTATCCGATTACGCCCAATTCGGCGACGATAAAGACGAATATGCAGTTCTTTAGCAGCGTGTGAGTTCGTGGGTTTACGTCGGTGAACCACTTGGGGCCTAGGCGGTCCATTCCGAGAGCCATCAGATACCTGGGGGCGGCCACGAACTGAAGGGGCATCCAGATCAGGATGGAGAGTAGAACGCTTGAGCCCATGACGATTAGAAGGAGCTTGTTAGTTGTGAATATGCCCGATAGAGTCACGAAGTCAGGAGTGAAGGGCATTTTATACCCTGACAAGCCAGCCTGTTCAACGTATGCGGAGGCCACGGTAAAGTCCCTGCCAATAATTCCTTGCAGAAGAAAACCTACCAACATCATTAGTAGCCCTGGGACGACGACAGCGGAAGTCTGAGCGGCTATGAGGTTTCGTTCGGGTCGCTTTACTTCTCCGCTAATGAAGACAGTGACGTATGCGTATTCCGCCCACCACCCGTACACGCTGGTGGCCAGCCCAACAGTTGAGACCCAGTCAACACCTGTGCCTACTGGGTATCCCTGAGCCTTGACGGCGTTAATCAGCCCTTGGTAATCGTACGAGCCATATTGTTTAGCTAACACGTTCCATGCATTCACAAAATCCTGATGCGAATGCGAGAGCCCAAAGAACATCACGATAGAGAACGTGACTACTGAGAGTACCATTAGGACTCTTTGTTGCAGGGCAAAGTATCGTAGGCGCATGAGTCCGCCGAAAACAAATCCGTAGAAGATAGCTAACGTCGCAATGAGTAAGGTAAGGTCAGGCTGAGTAACTCTCGCGACTAGGTCGGCTGCGCCTAGCATGCCAAATATAGTCGTAAAGCCGGGTTTCACATACAACGGAGAAAGTGTCCACAGCCAAGCAATGATGACAAAGACACCGCTGATGGCTGCGTTAACCACGCCAATTAGCGGGTGCAGAATTCTGGAAGCGTATACATAGTCGCCAGCACTCCTCGGCATCGAACCACCGAGAATACCCCATACCAAGCCCTGCCCGATCGTACACCACACCATTGCGATGAACGCGGCCCAGACCAAGTCGGCTTTCGGAAAGAGGAAAAGGCCGAAGCTTGAGCCGAGCCAGAAGTTGAAGGTGAGCCCCTGGTTCATGAAACCTGTGGCGAAAGCATCCAGAAGACCCGCTTCTTTCACAAGTCCGCTAGATTTTCTTGCGAATAGCATCGTAGCCAAATTAGACCGTCAAATACTGTAATCTGTGCGAATATAAGCCTTAGCAATTGAACGGGTTCGAACCACTTTGAATCAATCACGGTGATTCATACCAGATTGTCTCAATATGAGGAAAAGCAATCTGGTGAAGAATCCCCGCTCACATTTTCCTCACTATTGCTTACTCATTCGTTAAATTTCAATGTCCTGTAACTTCCTTCACACAACTAGAGAACCATCGGTGTGTTAAGCTCGCTCAAGGTAGAGTTATTTCAGTTACCAATAGGAGCGCTTTGCAAAAACATCAATGAGAAGGCTTTCTGAAATTGCGTCCCGGATATTCCGCTGATTGTCCTAGCAGAATGGTCTGGACATTGTCCAAAGTATTCTGCTGAAAATTGGATAGCAACTATATTAAGCGCAAAACGCCGTAAGAGAACTGATGGCAAATGGTTGAAGTAGTGGATCAACTGGATGCCGTATCTCTTATAAAACGTTACACATATGGAACGTGGCGCGCGCAGAAGGGATGGGTGCCGCGCATAATAGTTGATGCGGAAGGGTGTTATTTCACCGATGCATCGGGGAAGCGGTTTCTTGATTTCTCATCCCAACTGATGTGCTCAAACCTTGGGCATAGGAACAAGGCTGTAATCGAGGCTATCTGTGAGCAAGTCAAGAAACTCCCGTACGTGGCGCCTGCGTTCGGTACAGAGGTTAGGGCGGAACTGTCCAAGTCTCTGTTGGGCGTGATGCCCCAGGGGCTTGAGAAGTTTTTCTACGCTACTTCGGGGACCGAGGCAAATGAGGCGGCGATTAAGATCGCAAGGCAGTATACTGGCAAGTACAAGATCATTTCACGGTACACGTCATATCATGGCTCAACGGCGGGCTCTATTGCGGCGACTGGCGATCCTAGGCGCTATCCGATCGAGCCTGCTGGGAAGATAGAAGGGGTCATTTTCGGGCCGGATGCCTACTGTTACCAATGCCCGCTCGGGCTTGAATATCCTGACTGTGGTATAGCCTGCGCTGATTACGTTGAGTATATGATCGAACATGAATCCAATGTTGCCGCCGTCATCCTAGAACCGGTTGTCGGCAGCAATGGGGTCATCGTTCCACCCGACGAATATCTGCCACGCATACGTGAAATCACGAAGAAACATGGGGTTCTCCTGATTTGCGATGAGGTCATGAGCGGTTGGGGGAGAACTGGAGAATGGTTTGCCGTTAACCATTGGAACGTCAAACCTGACATTCTAACCACCGCCAAGGGCATCACCGGGGCATATATCCCACTCAGCGTCACGGCGACAACACGCGAAATTTCAGATCACTTTGAGGAGCATTACTTTGCGCTAGGCCATACGTATGAGGCTCATCCCCTTACTCTCTCTGCTGGAGTTGCTGCGATTCAAGAATACAAGCGATTAGGCCTCATTGAACGCGCGAAGGAGCTTGGGGATTATGTGGGTAAACGATTGAAGGCCTTGAAGGACAAGCATCCCTCGATTGGAGATGCTCGTGGAATTGGCTTGTTCTGGGGTCTCGAACTAGTAAGAAATAGAAAAACAAGAGCTTGGTTCAATACGCGTGAAGATAAGATTCAGGGTAAACCGATGATGGTTGACCGTGTCGCGAGCGAATGCATGAACAACGGCGTATTCGTATCGACTTGGATCAACTACCTAATCATTGCCCCCCCACTCATCGTGAAGAAAGAAGAGATCGACCAAGGCGTCGAGGCACTAGACAAATCGCTCTCCGTAGCTGATAAAGAAATCGAATAACATGCGCCCAAGCAGCGTAAAGCACTGGGTCGACTAATCTCGACGCATGCCAAGAAAATCTGCGTAGCGTAAGCTCCTTTCCGAAAACGTAATAGTGTGTCGATATGAGCGTGTGAATGGGCGGGCCTTAAGAAGTTGCCCTTAATGAGAGCCCACCATAATCCATATAACCAGTTGAACGCTGTCCAACTCTAGCGATGAAATATGGTACAGGCCACAAAAGTAATCGAGAAGAAGGAAATCCCGGTTATAAGAAATTATGTGAACGGTGAATGGGTCGTATCTAAATCGACGAAGACCCTAGACATCGTGAACCCTGCCACAACTGAAGTCATAGCGCGTGTTCCTATGTCCACGAAAGAAGAAGTGGATGAGGCCATTCGCTATGCCAAGGAGGCGTACGAGGAGTGGAGGGAAACTCCAGCATTGACGCGAGCGCGCTACATGTTCACGCTCAAGAATATCATGGAAGAGCACTTCGAAGAAGTCTCACAGATCCTAACAAAGGAACATGGCAAGACTATAGATGAGTCTCGTGGAGAGATTCGAAGAGCAATCGAATGCGTCGAACACGCCGCGGGCATCCCCACATTGATGATGGGTTACAATCTGGAGACTATTGCCCCAGGTCTAGACGAGGAGTGTATCCTACAGCCCCTTGGTGTCTTCGCGTGTCTGCCGCCCTCAAACTTTCCCGGAATGATTCCGTTCTGGTTCCTTCCATACGCTGTAGCGTGCGGCAATACCTACATCGTAAAACCGTCCAGCGAAGTTCCTCTTACTATGAACAAGATGGCGGAGCTGGTCGACGAGGCCGGCTTTCCACCGGGCATAATCAATATCGTCAACGGTTCAAGAGAAGTCTCAGACGCTCTGTTGCAAAGCCCAGATGTGGAGGGCGTGTCTTTCGTAGGCTCCACACCAGTCGCCAGATACGTGTACAGCACGGCAACAGCGCACGGAAAACGCGCTCAATGCCAAGGAGGCGCCAAGAACTTTCTGCTTGTAATGCCCGACGCCCCGCTCGACAAGATAATGCCCACAATAATGAACTCGGTCTATGGCTGTGCTGGCCAAAGATGTCTCGCAGGCGCGAATGTTGTGGCGGTGGGTGACGATGCCTTCTATGAGCAATTAAAGAAGAAACTTATGGAGTCTGCGAAAGCCACCAAGACAGGCTACGGGCTTGACGAGACTGTCCAGATGGGTCCGCTCAGATCGAAAGCAGCCAAAGACAAGGTTCTATCTTACATCGAAACTGGGCTGAAGGAAGGCGCCAAGCTGATCCTGGACGGTCGTGACATCAAAGTGCCTGGATACGAGAAGGGCTACTTCATCGGCCCATCAATCTTTGACAATGTCAATCCGAAAAGCAAGATTGGTTCCGAGGAAATTTTCGGGCCAGTTTTGTGCCTGATCAGAGCCAAGGACTTCGACGACGCACTTAGAATGATACATGAGAACCCGTACGGAAATGCCGCGTCAATATTCACGTCAAGCGGCAAATGGGCAAGAGAATTCAAGCACCGGGTACAGGCAGGCGACGTTGGAATCAACATTGGCATAGCAGCACCAGTGTCCTTCTTCCCGTTCAGCGGCTGGAAGGATTCATTCTTCGGAGACCTGCACGGGCAGGGCTACGATGCTATCAACTTCTTCACAGAACGAAAAGTCGCCATATCGCGATGGTTCTAGAAACACACGAGCCATGCAAGTTAAGTGATGCGCCTCACCAATGGAACTCACCACCTTCAGCATGGTTCTCCGGTACACCCTACAACTTGAAGACCAGACCGCCCAGTTTTACCGAAACCTAGCAGCTACAAACCAACTCGCACAGGCAAAGGAACTATTCACGAAATTCGCTGATAACAGCGACCGGCGACGAAAAGATCTTGAAAGAACCGCTCGGGAGAGCGTCGATCATTCTCTACTCGAACCAGTATCAGGCATTTTCGAGGAAGCGTACGCTCTAAACACCACTCTCCCAAATGGGGCTGCGATAACCGATGCGATCTCGGCCGCCAAAACCCTTGAGGAAAGGATGCAGAAGTTCTATGTGGAGGCGGGCGAGAAAATCAAATTCATATCAAACGTAAGCAGGCTATACAAGCGCTACGCACAAGACAGGGCAAAGGCACTTTCCTCACTCCAAGACTTCTCTTAACTTGCAGCCCACATTTCCCGAGAGAGGGTACGGCAACTCATTGGGAAGAATTGAAGGGTCCACACTGAAGCCTTGTTCACGATGTGCTAAGTGTTGCATTTCCCATCCCTGCGCTCTTGCCCCTAATGATCTCGGCAAGATTGCAGATCACTTTGGGCTTTCTGGAAGGGAGCTATTCACGCGTTTCCTCGTACTAGATTACGTTGAGGCCTCAGGCGAGAAGCGTTACTATGTGTGTCCCGCTCGCAAGAATGGTCAACCAGGAACCGCAGTCAAGCCCGATTGGACTTTCTCTAATTCTCCATGCGTCTTTTTGGAAAGCAACGAATGTTCAATTGAAGAGGTCAAACCAGAAGGTGGCAGAAAGTTCTTCTGTAGCCTGATGACGAGTTCAAACCGCAACTTCATTGGATACAACAAGAAGAAATCAGCGAGAGACTGGAGCAAAAGTCATCTCCTTTGGTAACTCAGTGGTCATCCCGCGAGATGCAATCTCCCTGATCGTGTTATCTTTAGTAGCAGGGCCTCTCACATACACAATCGCCAGACAATACCGTTTGGCAAAAGAGAACATTGACATAGCGAACATATTCAAAGAGATTTCATCAGCCTAGCTATTCAAGACACTCAAAGGAGAATGCATTAGCGATCCTGAGCTAACGCGTTTCCTAGTATCGCTCGCAGGTTGTACCATTCGGCCGTCTTGTCGTACGCTCTATCTGAGTGTGTCATTCCAACCAGGCACGTTGGCTAGTGTTTGTGCTGCCTTCACGCTTCTGACAACGGATTTGGCGACGCATTGGGTTCCAGCGTACCCGATAATGTCAACGATTCGGTCTAGATCACGCAATTCCCTCACCCTCGCCGTGGAGGCAGCGAACATAGTATCGCCGTCGGTTGACATGTGCACGGGCCTGATCGACATTGCAAGTCCATCATGAGCCAACTGTGCGACCTTGATCAGTTGCTCGTGGGATAAGTCAACGTTGGTTGCGACGAGCCCTATCGTCGTATGGTGGGGAGCGTTATCCTTCAGGTAATCGGACATTGCGTCCTCAAATTCGACAAAACCTCGGTCGGTTCTTCTGGTCCCGGCAATAGTCCGTCCTGTTTCAATGTCGTATACGTTCCCGTATGCATTTGTGATAACTATTGCAGCCACAACGATTTCGTTAGGCAGAATCATTGCGGTTGTACCGCATCCGCCTTTGCATGCAGATTCGATGCCATTGAGTTTTCCAACTGTTCCACCTAGCCCCGCCCCAATATTGCCCTCTCCGACTGGTTCCCTCGAAGCATTCATGCATGCTGCATACCCCAACTCGGAGTATCGGACTTGATCGACCTTAGCAATGGGTAGGTCGTAGATGTTTGCCCCTACGATGCCAGGCAACTTGCCAACTCCAGTGGCGGATGCTACGCCGCGCTCAATCAGAAAGCGCCTTATCCCTATCGCCGTGTCAAATCCAAACACATCACCGCCCGTAAGGAATACAGCGTGTTTCTTGACGAAGGTCTTGGTCACGTCTATTGAATGCGTATCGTAGGTTCCCGGCCATCCACCGCGCGCTTCGCACGCGACGTCAGCTTCGGGCTCAAATAGAACCACAGTGCAACCGGTCGGCGTGGATTCGTCCTGGGCATGTCCGACCCTTAACCCTTCAACTGCCGTGAGTGTGGTATTCACTAAAGCGAGCGCTCCTTGATCACTCTTCGATCTAGATTTCCGCGTGATAGTTTAACTTCTTGTCAGATTGTAACTGTTGGTCATATCTACGGAGAATGTGACTGGTGGTCAATGAGGACTCTAGATTATGCACAAATCTGGCCGCTAAGTCTGACATCAGACAATTGCTCGAACGTGATAAATATCCATAGAGCGGATGGACACGCTAGCTAATCTTTAGAGGAGGAATGATTGATGCCTGAATCCTATGTTGAATATGCCCCTGGATTGACGACACGCAAATCATGGGCCCTCTACCAAAGGGCACTCAAGGTAATGCCCGGCGGGGCCAGTTCACACGGCCAATGCTACCCTGTCTTCGATCCCTATCCACTAACCTTCGAGAGGGGGAAGGGCTCAAAGATTTGGGACACAGACGGAAACCAATACATCGATTTCATCCTATCGATGGGACCATGTATCCTGGGCCACTGCCATCCCAAATTGATGGAGGCTGTACGTGCACAATTGGAAAAGGGTACCGCCTTCGCGGTACTCAACGAGACGGAGGTTAAACTGGCCGAGAAGGTCTGCGAAATTGTCCCAAACGCAGATATGGTTAGGTTCTCGAACTCTGGCACAGAGGCGACCATGCATGCGATCAGGATCGCACGAGGCTACACGGGAAAAGACAAGATCATCAAATTCGAAGGTTGCTACCACGGAGCTCATGATTATGTATTGATGGGAGGTCTAGGGACTCCTTCACTCGGATCCTCAATTGCCCCCTTCAAGATTGCTGCGACATGGGGAATACCGGAAGAGACTGCTCGCACAGTCATCCTTCTGCCATGGAACAACCTTTCAGTCGTCGAAAAGACACTGAAGAGAAGAGCATACGAGATCGCTGCAATAATAACCGAACCCATCCTGATGAACATTGGAACCGTCCTTCCAGAGGAAGGTTACCTGAAGGGACTGCAGGAACTTTGTGAAAAATACGATGTGGTCTTTATCCTCGATGAAGTCATCAGCGGCTTCAGATTGGCCCCAGGCGGAGCCCAAGAATACTTCGGCCTGAAACCCGGCCTTGCGACATTCGCGAAGGCTTTGGGCGCAGGCTTTCCAATCTCAGCGATAACGGGAGAAAAGGAAATTATGGAACAAGTCGTGCCCGGGAAGATAATGCATGCCGGAACCTACAATGCAAATCCACTCTGCGTCGTAGCGGCCTACACCGCTTTGACTGAACTTACCAAGAACGACGGTGCAGCCTACAGACACATGCATAAGGTAGGCAGGATGCTTCAGAACGGCTTGCAGAGCGCAGTGGAGAAGACGCGAACAGAAGGAATTGTGCAAGGCGTAGGAGCTGGCGGCTGCCAACTATATTTCACAAAGATGAAGAAGATTCGAAACTACCGAGACTTCTTCAGCACCGACTCCGAGAAATATCTACGATTCCACAAGGAACTTCTCAAAAGGGGAATCTACTTCCACCCACAGCAGTACGAGCATCTCTTCGTATGCACAGAGCACACGACGGAAGATGTTCGGAAAGCCATTAGCGCAGCAGAGCAAGCTCTCAAGGCCATAGCGTAGACAGTCGGACGTTATTCACTTGCAAGAACAAACAAAGACGCTACTAAACGCCGTTGAGAAAAGGACCGACCAAATCGTTACGCTCACCAGCGACCTCGTAAAGTTCAACACAACTTCACCCAACCCTGGGCAGGCAGCATTCGATGACAAACAATGCCAGGAATACGTTGCTGAGGAGCTCAAACGACTCGGATTCAAAGTGGATCTTTGGGAACCAGACATCAACAAGTTATCACACTACCCGTTCTATATCAAGGGGCAAAATTTCAACAAGAGACCCATCCTCGCAGCCACACTCAAAGGCTCTGGAGGCGGCCGTTCACTAATCCTCAACGCACACATCGATGTCGTCCCAGCCGACCACGAGTCAAAATGGAAACATGACCCCTGGGGAGGAGAAGTCAAGGATGGTAAGGTCTTTGGCCGCGGTTCTTGCGACATGAAAGCTGGAGCAGCAGCGATAATCGCCACCGCAGAAGTGATCAGTACTTCCAAGTTGAAACTGAAGGGCGATTTGATCGTAGAAACCGTCCTTGACGAAGAAATCAATGGAATGGGTACGGTCGCCTGCATTGATCGAGGCTACAAGGCTGACGGTGCGATAATCCCAGAACCCAGCAATTTGAACCTCTGGATTGCGACCAGAGGTCTGCTCTGGGCGAGGGCGATTGTTGATGGGCGGGCTGGTCATGCGGAACTGAACCACCCCCACTGGAGGGAAGGGGGAGCAGTTAACGCGATCGAGAAGGCGTCCATAATTCTCGGCGCATTTCGAACCTTGGAGGTGGATTGGACTAAAAGGTCCGATAAGAAACACGAGTTGTTATCCGTACCTCGAATAATGCCAACAATAATCAATTCAGGCGACTTCTGGGCTACGATACCCGACAAGTGCGAGATGGAGATGGACATTCAGTACCTTCCTGCCGACCGCGATGAGAAAGGCTATGGAAGCAGGGTCAAGAGAGAAATCGAAGAACACCTTGCCCGTTCTTGCCAAGCGGACAGTTGGCTGGCAGAACACCCTGCCCGAATTGAGTGGTTAATGGACCTTCCCCCCATGGAAGTGGAACGTGATCACTTACTAGTCCGTAACGTTATGTCCGCTGCTGACGCAGTTTCCCTAAAGCCGCGAATCTCCGCCTTAGACTCATGGGACGACGGGGCCCATCTCATGACCCTGCTGCAGATTCCTTCAGTCTCGATAGGACCGGGACCTACAGAACAAGCTCACGTAGTTGACGAGTTCGTTTCAATCGATTCGATAGTGAAGACGGCGAAAATACTCTGCGTCGCCGTAACAGAATGGTGCGGAACTGACCGGTAGGGTGACAAAATTGAAGACTACAAATCGTAAGGTGAAGATAGCATGCGTGCAAATGGACGTTGTCTATGGTAACCTCAAGAGTACTCTCTCCAAGGTTTGTGAGTGGATTGACAAGGCTACGGCTGAGCGCGCCGATGTGGTCCTGTTTCCCGAACTCATCCTCTCTGCAGGATACGCGCTCGGTGAACGGTTCAGGGATGTAGCAGAATCGGTTCCCGGACCAACAGTTGAGACTGTTGCAAAGAAAGCTGCAGAGAATAAGGTTAACGTTATTGTTGGGCTCGCTGAGAGGTCGACCAGCGGCACACTATACGATTCAGCGGTGCTGATTGATAGGTTAGGAAGGATCTTAGGCAACTACAGAAAGTCGCATACTTATCCTCCGACTGAGAGCATCTTCACGCGAGGCGAAGAATTATCAGTATACCAGACCGATTTCGGAACCGTGGGACTCCTGATATGCTACGACCTTGAGTTCCCCGAAACAGCTAGAATACTAGCTCTCAAAGGTGCCGAGATAATCTTCCATCTTGTCGCTGACTGGCCAGAAGGTGTCCCTGGGCTTCCAGAGAGAGTGTTCGAACTTAGTTTCCGCGCTCGTGCGTTGGAGAATAGAATTGTGGTTGCTGTATGCAACAGAGTCGGCTACGACCCGGACCTGAAGAGCCACTTCTACGGTCTGAGCCGCATCATTGGGACACAGGGAGAGATCCTAGCCAGCGCCGATCAGGGAGAGAAAATGTTCCTCGCCGAGGTTGACTTAGAACAGGCACGTCAAGACAGGGAAACCTACAATTACTTCCATAATCGGCGACCGGACCTCTACAAGGTGCTTCTGGAACAGAAGAGGGCAGGCCCAAGATAGCACTGCGCGCATTTTCAATGCTGGAGGACAGATTACAATAATCTGAACGAAGTTTATGCTCGCTCCTCGACTGTCTTGTACCAGACCCTGCTATCGCCTACTTTCGCTCTCATCTTCCACTTGAGCGTCTTCGGTCTGTCCGCGATTATTCTCAGCAGATGGTCGATTTTCTCGGTGACGTCATTCTTGTCTTCGTCTTGGATAGCGGCGAAAGACTGGGCGTAATGAGTGACTTTGCCCAGATTCATGGTTGTAGTCCGCCACAGTCCCCACTCCGCTGCACATAGGCTCGCTATCCTAAGTCCATTCACGGCCTCCTTGTCGTTGTCGCTGATTTGATGCTCTCTTAGGAGCATTATCGTGTCGATTAGATCCTTTTCGTTAATCTGGACGATCTGCATTTTTTCTAGGAGGAGTTCCGCTAAAGGGATGGTTGGGTAATCCACCTCCAATCTATCCTTGAAGGAAATATCGTGACACATCTCTAAACCTTCATAGAATATGTCGATGTGCATTTCCCCTTCGCCAAGAAAAACCGCCCTTTTCAAACCGGGAATTGCAGCCAATGCCGAGTTCTTGTAACCTACATCCTTGAAGAAGCGCGATATCTCTGGGCCTTGCTTTTGGTATGCGGCCATGTCGAGGTCTGAAAGTGTTCTACCTGCCTTCTCATGTATGTATGAAAACTTGGGACAGTGTGTTCTGATCGCTAACGCTCCAAGAAATCGAAGTTCAATGCCTCTGCCGCGTGCCGTATCGAGAATTCTCTTTCCTTCATCAAAGAGTTGCTGCTCGAAAGGCGAAGCAATGTACAATGGTATAACCTTCAATGGTTAACCAGAAGTGAAACTGTAACTTTCAACTCGATCGTTCTTTATACTAATCAGAGCGCCACGCAGAATACCTTCTCCATACTCACTACCAGGATTGATGCAGAGTGTCTTGTTGATCTTGCAAACGCCGCGAGATTCATGTATGTGTCCATGCAAACCCAATAGCGGTTGATGCTTCTCTATCGCGTCCCTCACCGCTTTACTCCCCACGGGCTCCATCTGCATACCGGAAGGCCCCATCTTAGGTTGAAGCTTCTCATCAAGCAAAGGAGCCTGGTCGATGTTTGTGCCATAGGGAGGGCAGTGGAGGTTAAAGATACATTTCGAGAAGTCTTTGACCATGGACGTCATGTCCTCAATCCTTTTCGCGAGTTCTTCCTCGGATACGTCACGAGGACACTTCCACGGCGTCATGTTACTATATCCCGAGCTCACCATCTCCAAATGATCAGTGACCTCCACGACTCTTCCTTCCGGGTTGACAACTGCCTTCGCACCATTCAGAACCGAGTCCACTATGTGCGCGTCATCATTGCCGGCCATGACATAGCACTGAATGTTCGTTCCACTAAGTCTCTCATCCGCGATTTGCACCCATCTCGTGAGTCGCTCGACCATGAGTTTCTCGAAGAGTGCGTCTTTCTCTGCTGGGGAGGTGTTAATTTTCTCAATTTCCTCGGGTTTCGCCCTAAAACTGTAGAATCCGGCGTCGTGAATCTGCTTCTCCATGCTCAAGACTTCATTCTCTTGGGTGAGTACGTAGTCTCCGCCCTGAAAGTGAACTTGATACTTTCCATTTGCTTCCGCGAAGATGGGTATCACAACTTTGCCTGTGATGTCGCCTCCGAGGATTTGGACGTCAGCTTTGTAGAACTTCCCAGAGTTCAAGAATTTCATGAACGTCTTTTCGGATCCGTGAACGTCTGATGTGAAGAAGATCTTCATGTTCGCAACAGCGCCGCATGCTGCTTGCGGATGTAGGGGCGCTTATAAATTGTGTGAAATAACTATTGCTGCAAATCTATGTTCGCCATCAAGTACGGCAACGCATATATCCGAACACTGTCCAGTACTCTCGACGAAAATTGTCGAAAAGTCAGAAAAGACCTGAAATGTTCGTACGACGCGCTTCCGGTCTAACTAGAGAATTCGGCCTCTTCGATGCTTTCGCATTCAACACACTCGGCTTCGCGCTGGGCCTGGTGATAATGGTCACACCTCTGTTCGTGGGTGGCCTGTTCCCAGGAGCAAGCATTTACGGTATGCTCGTCATCGGAACGGTTCTGACGGTCTTCAACGGTCTGTGCTACGGTTTGCTTGCCGGAGCCATGCCTCGCTCTGGCGGAGACTATGTCTACAACGGCAGGATACTTCATCCAGCGATTGGGTTCATGTCTAACTGGGGCTTCACGTGGTCTCAATTCCTAGGAATCGGAATCTACACGGCATGGATCACGAACTATGCGCTCGCCTCAGCAATACTGACAATGGGATACCAAACTGGAGATGCAGGTCTCGTCACCTTCGGCAGTCTTATCGCGACGCCAACCTATACTTGGGCGGTCGGCACGATAGTGATGGTCGTGGTTACGCTCATATTACTAATGCCAACCCGATTGGTTCGCAGAATACTGACCTACGGGATGGTCATAGCTACGGTCGGCTCCTTCGCAACATTAGTTGTATTTCTATCCTACAATCATGCGCAGTTCATCCAGGTTTTCAATGCCTTCATGCTTAAGACAACGAATCTCCCGGATGCCTACAATTCGATAATTTCAACAGCCACAACTCAGGGGTATTCCGTACCAGCCCCCTCGCTGACTGCTACGCTTCTCTCAATCCCAATCGGATACTGGGTGTACATAGGCTTCACGTACTCTGTGTACATTGGTGGAGAGGTGAAGGAGCCACAGAAGAACCAGAACAAGGCAATTTTATTCTCATTGCTCTTTGGCTTCGTGTTCTACGCGATCACTTTCGGTGCATACTACAACGTTGTGGGCGCGAACTTCAACGACGCAATTGGTTATCTCAATCTCAATAACCCATCAGCTAACCCAATTCCTGTACCCCCTGTAGTGAACTTCTTCGCGGGCATACTGGCAGGAAATCCGCTGGCTAACGCTCTGATAGGAGCCAGCTTCTTCCTTTGGACATTCTTGCTACTGATTGTCATGATGACCATATGTGTCAGAAACGTCTTTGCATGGTCGTTCGACCGCGTGATACCTGAGAAGCTCGCGGCCGTAAGCAAATCGGGACAACCATGGGTAGCCAGCATAACCATCGCTTTCGTCGCGTGGGTACTGATGTCGTTGTACGTGTTCACGCCATTCTTCACATTCGTAGTGAACTACACAGTCATGTTCTCGGTATGCTTCTTGATAACGGGGGTCTCTGCCTTAGTATTCCCCTACGTAAGAAAGGACATGTTTGACGCTGCACCAGAACTCGTCAAGAAGAAGATTGCTGGGATCCCTCTGATCAGCCTTTCCGGATTGATCAGTGTAATCCTGTTCAGCCTCATTCTCTACTCGTCCTTCGCACTGCCAGCGTTCTCAGGACCCGTAGGACCATACGCGACGGGATTCGTAGTCGGAATATATGCAGCAGGTATAGTGATCTACTACATTGCCCGGTCATATCGCAAGCGCGCCGGAATCGACCTAGACCTACTTCACAAAGAAGTGCCCCCAGAATGAGCTCTCAAAGAGCTCCCCCTTCTATTTTTTTGAGCTTTGGTTTCACCAAATCTCCCTTTTTTTGTAATGCCACAGTTGTTAAGAGAAATGAAGTGATGACTGGAGAAAATGAGGATGGACCAGACCGAAACGCGCCAGATGTTTATCGACGGTGAGCACACAGTTTCTTCGTCAGACGAATGGATGGATGTTCTCAACCCAGCAACTGGAAAGGTGATTGAGAGGGTTCCAGCAGCCTCAGTCGATGATGTACATAGAATCATGAACCAACGGGTCGCCTCGCGGCGGTTCAGAGAATAGCACTACCAAATATAGGAGAAAATCACAATCCTTGGGGGAGCATAGGCGGGTTGGATAAGGTAGACAAGATTCTGCTTGCAATACTCCAGCGAGACTCAAGGATTCCCCTCCAGAAGGTTGCTAAGATGTTAGGAGTTCCGAAATCAACAGTCCATTATAGAATCGGCAGACTCGAACGAGCCAAGATAATTGAGGGTTACTATGCGAAACTCAACGCGGCCAAATTAGGATACGATTACCTTGCCGTCGTACTCGTCAGGGCTAAGTATGGTCCACAATATCACAAGAAAGTCGGCACGAAGCTCTCTCAAATTCCAGGCGTCTGGGCAGTCTATTATGTTTTGGGAGACTATGACTTTACCGTATTAATCCGAGCAACAGACAGAGATGATTACATGCAAAAACTCGAACGGCTAAGCAATATGCCTGATATCGAAAGAACAAATACTCAAATCGTTGGAAGAGTAGTTAAAGAAGATCCAAGGATTGGATCCATAACGCTTTGAACGGCATCCCAATCATCTACCATTATGGCTTTTTGCACGGACACAAACTGACCAAGCAAGTTCGACCTTGGTTCACAGACGGGAGTAAGTTAAGCTCAGCCGCGTTCCCAACATTTTCTTCCAAGCAGTCAATTCATCTCTGCAAGGCGACACGTGATGATCAGAAGTGTTTCGCAACTTCACTCCCGAAAAGTTTCAGTTCATCCAATTGTCGATCGGGTTCGAAACTCATTATGAATAACTGAACTCCAGCGTCTCGGAACAATTCTAACTGTCGTCGAATATCCTCAGGACCACCGTAGATGGTCATCTCTCGCAGCATATGTTCTGGAACGCCCTTGTATCTCGTCGCAATTCGCTGTTCCAACGCTGTCCGGTCGTTATCGATCATTACAACGCCAAGTTTCGTTTTGAGAATTGAATCGTAATCTCTGCCCACTGTTTTGCAGTGGTCTAGGAGGATGTTCATTTTCTTGCGAAATGTGTCAGGAGAACCGAAGACGTTGCAGGCATCCGCGTATTTGGCAACTAGTTTGAGCGTTTCTTTCTCTCCACTACCACCAATCATTATCGGAGGATGGGGTTTCTGGACTGGCTTTGGGTTACAGTACGCGCCCTTAATCTTGTAGAACTGGCCGTCAAAGTCAACAGTCTCTTCGGTCCACATCTTCCGAATAATCTGGACGGCTTCCTCCAGGCGCCGAAAACGTTCCTTTGTTGTTGGGAATGGGATTCCGTATGCCTTCGATTCTTCTTCATTCCAAGCGGCGCCGATTCCCATGAATAATCGCCCCTTGCTAAGAACGTCGAGCGTCGCACCGATCTTGGCCAAAACTGAGGGATGCCTGTAAACATTCCCCGTGACAAGAGGTCCCAGCTTGATCTTCGAGGTCATTCCCGCAAGGGCGGAAAGGGTGGTCCAACATTCCAGCATTGGTTCGTTAGGCTGACCGACGTATTGAATTTGGTGAAAGTGGTCCATCACCCAAAACGAGTCGAATCCGATTCTCTCAGCTCTGGTTGCGAGTTCCTTGAGCGAATCAACGATCTGTGAGCCTTGGCCGTCGTAAGTGTAGTTTGGATGCTGTATCCCGAATTTCATATTCAAACCTGAAAGGCGAGTGCTGTGGCTTCTATTTATTGACTACTCGAACTTTAGGCTTGGGACGTAGTCGGTGGGATATGAACCCACTACTCGTGGGACTAACGACCTCATCGGAGGGAGGGTCACGATGGATTCGAGCCCTCATTGTTGACGGCTCGACTCTTGTTGATATGAACGCCTTCCCGACAGAGTACTTGCCCTTAGATAACTATTTATCAAAGCAGTATGAAAGTTATACTTGATAGAATATGGAAGAACCAGAAATTGCTACCGTGGGGACGAAGGGTCAGATAGTAATACCTCAACAGCTGAGGACGGAGTTGAATATCAAACCGAAGGCCAAACTGGCGGTATACAGGAGAGGAGACAAACTTGTCGTGACGAAACTTAAGGTTCCGTCGCTCGGCGAAGAGCTCAAGGCGTTATTCAGGAAGATTGATGAGCAATACGAAGGAAAGAAGAGACCAACGGAGAGAGAGATACTAGAAGAGATTCAGGCATACAGGAGGGATAGGCGAGCAACTCCAGGCGCCTGAAATGGTGACCGTTGTCCTTGATACAAACGTCCTAATCTTAGCTCTCGTAGGTCATGGGAAACCCAGGCGTCTGGTGCTCAGGCTGCTTGAAGAGGAGACGGTAGTCTCCTCAATGGAGATGTTGGCCGAACTTGCAGATGTTCTTTCAAGAGGAAAGTTCACGGAGGTCAAAAACTCACAGGTGAACTCTTTCCTGTCAAAGTTTGCAAGGAGAGTTGTTGTCGTAACCTTCAAGCGACGCTTCAAGATCGTCGAGGAAGACCCTGACGACAACATAGTTCTAAGCACGGCATACGGGGGAGATGCCCGTTACATAATCTCGGGAGACAAGCATCTACTGAAGCTGAAGGAGTTCAGAGGGATAGAGATAGTTACCGTAAAAGAAATGCTTGAACTACTGCGAAATACTCGAAAGTTCTAACATGGCTCAATGTGGCTTCCGGAAGTTAGTTTTGCATGATGCCAAACGCCTTGCGAAATGAACCCACGGAATGATGGGGCCGGTGGGATTTGAACGCACTAGGGCCGACCGCCCTTCGAGCTGAAGGTTGGAGTGTTTTGCACGGTCGCTACGTCAAGTACCGTGTCCACCATCCTAGTCTACGGTTCTGTTAAGTTGGCGGGTGTTCATTAGGCTTGTTAACCTTCGGGCGATAATGAACTTGCAGCATCATGGCAAAACCCATAATCGAATGTAACTTCTTCGTTCTGTTCAATATCACGTATTGCAACAAGAATCGCTATATCACCGTTCCAAACGATTTTGCTATTCGGATTGCAGGAATGATTGATGAAAGATTCTGGGTAATCGCCCCCGAAGCCTACGAGATATACATGCGGTCTAACATACAAATAGTATTTCGCAGAAGCATCATTCGGCAATTCGTGGGCATAAGGCCCATCCCAAACCGCAATTTGAGACTCCTTCTCTATTGGTCGTGAGGCAAACGCTCCGAACCCTTCAATCTGTGACAGAGCCTTATACAACGGAACTTGAGACATCATGCCCTCGACACCCGACGCTTAACAGTCAAACCAACACCCATCAACTTAACAGAACCTAGTCTACGAACCTATTTAAGTAAGGATTTCCTTACCTAGAAACGAGACCATGACCAGCGAACTGACCTTCAAGAAGGTGAAGGTTTCGGACAAGGGGCAGATTTCACTACCAATGGAAATCCAACGAGAAGTCGGCATAAAGAAGGGAGACGAACTACTTCTGATCAGAAAAGGGCACAAGATAGTTCTGGAGAAGCCTCAAAGAATCGTCGAGGTTCTCGAGAATGAGTTCGCAGACTTGCAAGACATTTCCGAAGCTTCGCTACGACGAATGTGGCTAAGGAAGAAGGAAGATATCTGGGACCAGTACCTCAAGGCGAGCATTAAGTGATTTTCCAACGGGATATCGTTTTACTCACGTTCCCGTTCTCTGACCTTGAAAGCTCGAAAGTCAGACCTACCATTGTTCTGTCAAACGACAAGTACAACCGTCGCTCAGAGGATTTTGTGGCGGTTCCACTTACTTCTAATTTGAAGTTAAGGGATTACGCTATCCTCGTTACTAACAATGAATTGGAGAGCGGCAATTTAATCGTCGATAGCAAAGTGAAAGTTGATAGGGTCTTCAGCGTGAGCCAACGACTCGTCAGGATGAAGATCGGAAGAATCAATGCTGAAGTTCACGAGAGAATTACCGGCATGCTGTTTGAGCTGCTGCATGTCACATGAATCGTCCTCGAAAGGATCCACACGGGCTCATCATGAAGGATTCGACGAACGTCATCGTGTCCAGTCTAGGTTGAGTCTCTGTTTGACGTTTGTAGAATGAGCTCTTTCGTGGTATTTTGCGTAGTACTCGATCCACCCGTACGCGTCGATTACTTTCAAAGCCTGTTCTGCTCGTCCCGGATATTGCTTGTTCTCATGCCGCTGGCAAGACCGCGAGTATCCTTGATTGGCCTTAGAGGAATTAGATGAACAACGCCATTCTTCTCCACGACTACTACCTTTTGCCCTGGTTGGAGCTTCAATTTTGACCTAACGTCCTCAGGAATGACCACCTGGAACTTAGAAGAAACCGTCACTGTAGCCATCGATAGCATCACAGTACAACGGCACATCTATCGATACTTGAAGCTTCTTGCGATGAGAGCGAGATCTGTCGTAAGCCAACCACAGGATTCGAGTGGTGGGGCCGTGGGATTTGAACCCACTATGTGTGGCTTCAGCCTGTCGTCTAGCTACCCTTGCCGACGCAATCTTCCGGAAGGATACGAGACCACGTTATTGTTCTTTCGAACGGAATAAGCTGGTCCTTCTAGTCATATACCTCTCTTGGGACTTATGCCCCCAGAACCAAAGACCGAGATATTGTCGATCTTGCGAGAGGTTATCTAATTTTCCGCGCGGCCTTGCTAGAGAAGAGAGATTCGGACGGCATGTGGATAGAGATTTTCGGGGCAGATAAGCGCAGGAAGAAGCAGTAAACCGCGGAGCTAGGGCAAAAGTTCAGTGGACGATTCATCCACGAACCTTTAATTTGCCAATAGGAGCGCCGCTTACTAGTGCTCGGCAATGACAGGCAGAAAGCTTGAACTCGCATTTGTCGGGGCGTTCATGGTCGTAGCGCTGTTGGTTACTGCGGCAAGCCCAGTTTCAGGTGCACCTCTTCCAATCAAACACATCATAATCATTATGCAGGAGAATCGTTCGTTCGATGAATACTTCGGAACGTATCCTGGGGTCAATGGAATCCCTTCAGGCGTCGCGTTGACCATCTCGCCGGGCAGCACGCAAACCGTTTCCCCGTACCTAGAAACGAACCCAAATCCGGCTGGTGGTCCTCATAGCTGGGAAGCGGCACATGAGAGCTACGACAATGGGGGGATGGATGGGTTCGTGTGGACGAGCGGAAGGAACGCAATGGGTTACTATGATTATCACATGTTGCCCTACTATTGGACCTACGGGTCCAACTACGTTCTCTTCGACAACTTCTTCGAATCCGTTCTCAGTTACAGTCTACCCGCACACCTGTACCTCGTAGCAGGCCAGTCGGCGGGATATGTGACAGGCAACCCACCCCCAGTCTTTGATGCCAAGACAATCATGGAGGAATTGAAACCAGCGGGAATCAGCTGGAAGTACTACGTCGGAACAACCTTCCCGGGCCAATTCAGTTACGCTCTGATGAACGAGGACCCCGACCCAACCGACAATTGGGTAATCGGTAACACGTGGCTAAACACCACTAGTGACACCGGTGGAGCTACGGACACGCCGCAACTAGCGACGACCGCCGATACTCCCGCCTATGGACTATGGAATCCACTACCCCACATCGCGGACGTCATGAACGACCCTCAGTTGCTCTCCCATGATGTGCCTGGTTACGAGATCTACGACGATATTCAATCAGGCAATTTGCCGCAAGTGTCCTGGATAATGCCCTCGATGATTGTGAGTGAGCATCCGAACGCGGGGCCCCAGCCGGGACAGAAGTACGTGGTTGGGTTAGTCAATAGAATAATGCAGAGCCAGTACTGGCAGGATTCAGCAATCTTCGTTCTTTGGGATGATTGGGGCGGCTTCTACGACCATGTCGCCCCGCCAATGGTTGACCAGTATGGGTTAGGTTTCAGGGTCCCAGCCCTACTAATCTCCCCCTACGCCCGACAGAACTATGTCAGCCACCAGACCTACGAGTTCAGCTCCTTCCTAACCCTGATCGAAGACCAGTTCGGACTGAAGCCGTTGACAAATAGAGATTCACGTGCGAATAGCTTCTCTAATGAATTCAACTTCAACCAAGCCCCCCGCTCCCCCCTCATACTGGACCCGAATAATCCGCCTTCATGGCAACCGGGAACCACCACAACAACTCAAACTTCAAGCAGTTCAACAACCATCACCACCCCCGAACTACCAGTATGGTCGACCCTAGTGGTCGCGATAGTGGTCGCGGCAGCCGCAGTTACTATCGCTTTAACGGTGAACAAGCGCCGAACGTAGAATGTGGGAAGTTAACAGTCAAACTCTGGCACAAAAACCCCCTCATCCTTGAGTTCACTTGCCCCAAGTGTTTTGACCTAGAGAGCTTTGCAAGGAACCAAAGTGCTGACTCTCGTGACGCTGGCCACTCGCTCAATCGTAGCAGTTTTCTGTGATTCTGTTAGCACCAATAATTGCAGTGACGCAAACTCTCTCTAGGATAGGGGCTCTCTCTCAACCGCTGCAGGAGAATTCTACCGGCTTTGTTCTGGGATAAACTGAGGTTAGTCGGGATGAGTCAGCAGACTGGATCTGAACATATGCCTTCCGATTTCAATTTCTTTCCACATTTACCGCAGGGGTCGAAAGGAAGGACACAGTTTCCGCATTTTGAACAGTATACTCCTGTCGCTTTTATTCCACAAATGTGGCACTCAAAATCAAGGTAGCTTACTGTAGTTTCCAGTATTTGACTCCTGATTTTGGAACCCTTTGGGAGCGGTGTGTAGTGATTATTGACACAGACTATGTTCTCGACGAACTTAGGGACGCTTGGCATTTTTTGCGCCGCTCACATACGTTTCTGTGCTTGGTCTCACAACGTAGTAGAGGGTCGCTGCAAGATAAACCACGTCTACTATGGCCATGACAGGCATTAGCGTCGAGGGTAAACCCGCATAGACCAGCACCAGCAGAAGCAGGAAGAGTAGACTACCGCTCACGACTGCCCAGCTCAAAATCGCTTCGCCAATAATGGCCGGAAATACCCTATTGAGAGACGCTTGCAGGAGCCCCAATCCCACACCGGCGAGAACTACAAGAACAAGATGAGAGAAAAGTAAGAGCAGCGTAACAGATTCCGAAATGCCTAAGGATTTGTAGAAGTTCGATAGGATATCTCCAAACGCTCCCACGAGGTTTGGAACAAAGGCAATCGTTTGGTAGTAAGAAACCAGTTGAGAACTGAAGTCGCCAGCAAGCCTCGCTTTCCCCACGAAACGCGCAAATCTCATGACGCCGACTTTCATAGCGAGCAAATAATAACACAGAAACGTCGGAAAAGTCAGCAGTCCGATCGCGAGAATCCCGTCGATTGTTAATGCCAAGGAAGGATATGCTGACATAGCACGAGAACTAGAATTGGTCAGGAATTAAGAGTTTTGAACAAGACCAAGAACAAGACCAGGTCGGAGAAACTTTCTGAATCTTCCGGTGTAGTCGGCGACTATTGTCGTCATTTCAGTGCTTCTTTTCGCGCGTGAAAATCTCTACGTGGGGATAGTGCGTCGAATAGTCCCATGTCCAAGTAGGGTTTACCTCGTGCAATGTAATGGGCCATGTTTCTGGCTATGCCTGGTCCCATCATGAAACCTTGGCCGCATAAGCCTACTGCGAGATACAACCCGGTTACATTGGGAGCTTCTCCGATTATTGGTAATCCGTCGGGGGTCATGTGGTAGAGTCCACGCCACAGTCTGCGGATGACCAAGTGCTTGAATCTCGGAATCAGATCCAGCAGCCTTTTCGCAACAGTGGGGAGAAACTGGGACGTGCATCGTGTATCCTCGCCTGGAATAATCGGGGAGGGAGTGTAGCAGAAGATGATGGACCCATCGTGGGTCTGTCCAAAGTAGAAATTAGCGGTTCTCCCATCGGCTCCCGGCCTTATGTCGACGACAAGCGGATCGAGGAATCGATCTACCGGCATCGATACTCCGGCTTCATGAGAATCAGGCGACACAGGAACATGCACGTTGGCGGTGGCTGCAATTTGACTTGCGCGAGCTCCGGCCGTGTTGAGCACAGAATCTGCTGAAATGATACCCTTGTCGGTTTTCACCCCGACCACGTGATCATTCTTCACGAGTAATTCTTCGATGCTTTCGCCTAACCGGAACTTTACGCCGAGATTTTTACATTCCGCGGTCAACGAAGAAGCAAAAAGTAGTGGTGAAGCTTGTCCGTCCTCAATTGAGAGGGTTCCGCCTCTCAGCCCGTTAGCGTTTATCCCCGGAATAACCTTCTTTATGCCGTCGGGGTCAACCCAATCGATTTTCAAATCACACTTGTGCTGCAGAGGCAACATGCCCATGAGCAGTTCTTCATCTTGTTCGCGGTAGGTGGGATAGCAGTATCCGCCCATCCTCCAACCAATTTCGGTCCCTGTTCTCTCTTTCCACGTAGAGAATATCTTTAGACTTTCTTGGCAGATGGCTATCTTAGCTGGCTCTGAATGTGTCGCTCTTATTCCGCCAATCGCTGCCTTGAAGCTTCCTTGGGCTGGAGCTGTCCCCTTATCTACCAACGTAACCTCCATGCCTTCTTGGGCCAAGAAGTAGGCAGAGGGGAGTCCTACTGCCCCCGCTCCGATCACTACTACATCCGTCATTATCGGGCCTCCCGAAGAAGAGTTGTCAACGGGACCTCCATGGCGAACGGCCGCTTCACGTATCCTGTTACAAATTCAAGTGGAACGCCTGCCTCACGGAATACCTGCTTAATGAGATTCTCACAGGTTTTACCATTGCACGCCCCCATACCACAACGAGTCGCCGCCTTGATAGCGTTCAGGTCCATGACGCCCATCTCCACTAGCCTAATGATCTCCTTCTTGCTTACCCGTTCGCACACACAAACCATTACCTCATCGTTAGTGAAATCGCATTGCGATTCGAGAGGAGATCCAAATTCCGGGTTCTGAATGCGAATGCCCGCGACCTTAGTTGCGAGTCTCGAATCGACTTCAATTTGCACCATCCTTCTCTTGTCCATCCACTTGAGAGTTCGAATGTGCCGAACGATTCCGGAACCAACGCTTTCGCCCTCGGAGCCGGTAAGCGAAACTTGGTTCCCAACTTTCACTTGCTCGTCGTCAATTTCCCAGGGAACCCATACTTGCGCCGTTCTCCCAGTTGGATCGAACCTTCTGTCCACCACGGTGATTGCTAAGCCTGGGCAGACGACAGCGCATTTCAGGCATCCAACACATTCACCCTCCCAGCGGGGAAGGGACGTGATACTTTCGTTTTCCAAGCGAACCCATCCCTTGGGGCAGGCTTCCACACAGGGATTGCAGGGAATCTCCTGCACGCAGCGAATTACTGGGTATACCTTTGCCGTTGGACAGTCGGGTTCTTTGAATTCATGTATCGGGCCAGGTTTACCTCTCAGAAGCTCGAGCATTCTCAACCAATCTGTAGGAACGGTAGCGTCTCTGCCCATGTCTTGGAGTATCTTTCTCGCAGTCACTTTTCCAGAGAACATAGCCGCCGAGGCTTCGGCGATTACTTCAGCGTCACCAGCCTCGTACGTCTGAATCCCCATCCGCCTAGCCTCTTCCGCCAGTTCGTTGACAGAATTGAGACCAACCGCGACAAGCACCGTGTCAACTTTGAAGCTTCGTTCAGTTCCGATGATCGGTTTGAATGCCTCATCAACCTGCGCAATCACAACTTCTTCGACGTGGCCGTTTCCGTTGGCTTTGATCACGGTGTGAGATGTGAAGACTGGAACCCCCAGTCTCTTGATCTTGTCTAGGTGTACTTTGTATCCGCCAACTTTCGGAAGAGCCTCAACGAGACCCACAACTCGGATGCCTGCTTGGAGCGCATGGTATGCGGCTATGAGGCCAACGTTCCCTCCCCCCACGATGAAGACTCGACTTGAAGGCCGCACCAAATCCCTATTCACTAGAGTCTGGAAGGCGCCTGCGCCGAAGACCCCCGGAAAATCATGGCCTGGAAAAGCCAGAGCCTTCTCCCTCGCCCCCGTAGCCACCAAGAAACGCTTTGGTTTGACTAAGTGATATTTCCCGTTGCGAACCACTGCGAGTTTTCCATCAGAGAAGACCCCGACGACCGGTGAGTCCAACCACACCCGCGCGTTTTCGAAATGCGCTAACTCTTGCGCGAATTCCTTGGCTATGTTGATGCCTCTTGATCCCGCGCGGCATTCACGAACTGACCCGAAAAAGTTGTGAGTTTGAAGGGTAAGTTTCCCGCCTATCTCATGCTTGTCATCGCAGACTAGCACATGAAGCCCGTTAGCGACTAGTTCGAGGGCTGCGCTGAGCCCAGCTGGCCCCGCGCCTGCAATGAGAACGTCCACCGAGACTTCAGGGACTTCAACCGGCCCAGGAAGAGCATCATCCTCTTGTAGCTTGGGCAAGCCGTTGACGGGGTAAATGTTCATCTCTTCATGGACGGGGGTTATGCATGCCTTTACGGGAGTGCCGTTCGCGATGACGAGGCAGTGTGAGCACTGGCCGTTGGCGCAGAAAATCCCCTGCGCCGCTCCATCCTTCTGATGACGGCCGAAAACATGCACGCCCTGCGCGATAAGCGCAGATGAAATCATCTCACCATCGACGGCGGGGATGGACTTACCTTGCCACCGGAAATTGATCTCCCGCTTCTGCGGAACCTCCAATATGGGATGAGAAAGAACTCGCCCGATCGGCAGGTTATGTTCCAAATGGAGGTCTCACAGCTAATGAATATCCCGGAGGTTTGGTTGGCTAAAAAGGGCGTTTTGAAGTCTCGGCGCTGATTTTGAGTGTGCGCGCACGCTTGGATGGACCCCCAGGGGGGTGACTCAGTTTTCTGAGTCAAGCCGGCCCGTTTTGGCGTTTTCTTGGGATGTGGGGAATATGAATTGGTCATAGAAATCGGGTGTATGATAATTTCAGCCGTTTACTCTAACGGCTGAGGGCTGAGGTAGAGTTACTGGCTAACACAACATTTCTAATCGATAAGATGACGAACTAAACCTAATACGCAACGGCAGCTATCCAATTCCGAGTGGCAGTGAATATGGCTCAAAGGACGTTTACAGTGCGGCTCAGCAAGGACAAGGATTCTGGATACTATGCAGTGAGATGTGTGGAGTTACCGGAGGCGATAAGCCAGGGCAAGACAGAGGAAGAAGCTTTGACTAATATCAAAGAAGCGATTGGGCTGGTACTCGAAGAGTATGAAGCTGAAGCCAAGAAAGAAGGCGGCAAGCTGATCCCCCCATTCGTAGCTACGTCAATACCCTCAAGGCGGTCTGCAGGATAGCAGACCTAGTGCACACACACGAAACCAATGGTTCGAATCGACAACTCATCTATGATGTGACCGCCGCTCCCAAATCACCAGCAGACATTCGAATATCAATCCTTGCGCAACTACCTCGGAAAGCGTCGTCAAGGTGAAGGATACGGGAGTGGTTGTGAAGCAGAACTCTTATCGGGAGTTACCATATTTGGCAGGTCGTGACTGATGGCGAGTCAGTATGGCTTCTGAAGGCGTCTCAGCCAGTTCTGTGCGCACGAAGGTTTCGACTGGTTACGGTAGACTTGATGACGTGCTTCAAGGCGGATTCCTAGCCGGTTCAGCCATCGTTCTGAGTGCGCCCGCAAGCGACGAAGTCCCAATACTTCTACGGAGATTCCTTAAAGCTGACCATGCGAGCCTGCTAATCTCTCGAAGTTTATCTTCTGCGGAGCCGATTCTCGGCAGCAAACCTGATGGCCTGAAGTGTCTTGTTTGCAGCGACAAACCCGTTCCCCCAGCCCAGAACACTCTGCCCGGCAAGGGCATCGAGAACCTAACCGAACTGAACCTCACGATCACGGAAACCATCAACTCTCTCAAGCCAAATCGCCTTGTCGTTCAGTTCCTGTCCGATATTCTACTACGTCATAAGGCCCTTCAAACAAGGAAATGGCTCTCAGAGCTTCTAGACAAGTTCAGGGCCAAGGACATCACTGCGCTAGTTGTCCTCAACCCGTTCATGCACTCAAGCGAAGAGGTTCAAGCTATTGTTGACTTATTCAACGGCAACATCGAACTCATCGAGAAACAGGTCGAAGGCCAACTAAGAAAGAGCCTCGTAATCAAATGGATGCACGGAATCGAAACCGCGGAGAAAGAGTTTCCCTTAGAAGGATTAGCCCCTGAGCGACATGAGACAAGGGACAAGAGAGAAGAGGCTACCGGATTGGGCCTGGACAAGAGGCGGATTGCGGTCCTGCCTTTCGCAAACCTGAGTTCCAACCCTGAAGATGGGTACTTCGCCGACGGAATGACTGAGGAGTTGATCACATCGCTTTCGGGGGTGAGACAGCTGACAGTCATCGCAAGAACGTCCGTCATGAAGTACAAGGGGTCACAGAAGGGTGCCTCGGACGTGGGAAAGGAGCTGAACGCTGGCAGCCTGATTGAAGGCAGCGTCAGAAAAGCGGGCAACAAGGTGAGGATAACGGCGCAGCTCATCGACACATCAACGGAAGGTCACCTCTGGGCCCAGAATTATGACCGGCAGCTGGAGGACGTCTTCGCGATTCAGTCGGAGATAGCGGAGAAGGTGGCTGGGGAGCTCAAGATTCGACTCGTGGACTCGGAGAAACGCGTGATCACGAAGAAGGATACTGAGAACACGGAGGCTTACACCTGCTTCCTGCGGGGCAGGGAACTGTTGAGGGAGGGGACCGAGGCATCGCTTAGGCAGGGCATAGCTCTTTTCGAGAAGGCCATCGAGCTGGATCCCAGATTCGCGAGAGCGTACGTGGGCGAGGCAGAATGTCACCAATTCCTTGGTGACAAAGGAAGTGAGCCCGTTGACATCTCAGTCACGACTGTGAGGCGACTACTGGAGCGCGCCCTCAACCTCGACCCGAACTCTCCGGAGGTCCACTCGATGCTCTCGAACATGCTCTTCACCGAGGACGACGTCGTAGGTTCGGAAGCGGAGGCCAGAAGGGCGCTGGAACTCAACCCTAACCTCCCAGACCCCTACTGGAACCTGTCCGAGCTGGCGGCACTCAAAGGAGACCCGGGGGAGATGGTTAGACAGATCGAGGCAGCTTACCGCTTGGACCCTATCAGACCCGACTTCATCAACCGGGTCGGCGTGGCATACTTCAATACGGGTAGGGAGCAGGAGGCGCTGGAGTTCTGGAAGAAGAATGAGCAGCTGGCCCCGGCGTTCGCGTACAGGGGTATGGCGGAGTACTACCTAGCCAAAGGGAACCTCGAGAAGGCTAAGGAGCTCCTTGCGAAGTTGGAGAAGCTCGATCCCACCAATCCTCGGGTCACTTGGATGGGAGGGGTCATCGCGGCCATGGAGGGCGACAGGGAAAGAGCACTGCTCGCAGTCAGGAAGATCGAGGACGCCAAGATGGGTCCGGTCGGCTTCAACTTCATCGCGTACGTCTACCACGCCCTGGGAGACCTCGACTCATACTTCGAGTACTTGAACAGGGCCCTCGAAGCCCATGCGATAACCCCCTCAACGGTGATGTACTCGCCCCTCCTCGCCAAGGCAAGGGCCGATCCCCGATACCTGGAACTCGTAGAGAAACTAAGAAGACAATGTGGCCTAACAAAATAGAAGTCGCGCTCAGTCTGTAGTCTCACTGGTGCGACCCCCGGACCGTCGGACCGTTGTCGTTTGCATGTCGAAGTGTGTGTGGGTCTCCTGTTGCGAGCGGCTGAATTTGAACTCCTCTTTTTGTGTGTGTCATTGTTGCGGTAGAACAAATTTGAACTTTGGAAATTTCGTGATCATAATGGAATTCGGAAGATGAGGTCACCCAGAAGTTTAACTTCTGAATCGTCCAATAGCGCTTCGGTGTGAGCTTTGACAGAAGATTTTTCGAAAGATGAAAAGACACCCCTAGGTTCGCTGGGTGAATTCAATTCGCCCCCCTCGGTTCAAATCCCACCCCCGGCGCTCTCAACTCCACTCCTTCGTCTGACCTCGAAGTTTGTTCCAACCCCTCGTAACGCCAAAGAATTTCGATCGATTGTGCCGGGCGAAAGGCTCTATACCAACCAGTTTCAGTATTTTGGGCATGAACCCATCCGAACTTATTGACAAGCAAATCGCAGACCTTACGGACTGGCGCGGCAAAATGCTCGCCAATCTTCGCAAAATCATTCATGATGCTGACCCCGAGATAATCGAGGAATGGAAATGGATGGGCACTCCGTGTTGGTCTCACGATGGACTAATCTTGGTGGCCAACGCTCACAAGGATAAGGTAAAACTGACCTTTGCTCAGGGCGCAAGCCTTCCAGATCCGGACAAGCTCTTCAACGCCGGCCTTGAAGGCAATAGATGGCGAGCGATTGATTTCCACGAGGGCGACAGAATCAATGAGCGCGCCCTGAAAAATCTCATCCATGCCGCCATAGCTCACAATCGTGCCGGGCGGAAGGGGAAAACCCCGGCAGATGCTCGCGGGATTCGGCCCAAAGTACACAAAAAATAGGAAACGCCTTCTGGCAATCCCGCATGATTGCGCTTACTTTGCTGGCGGCTGGAGTAGCGAGAAATTGTTTCCATCTGGGTCGCTGAAGGTGGCTAGGAGGCCCCATGGAAGTTCGGCAATAGTCCCACGATTTGTGGGTTCAAATCCCACCAGCTCCACCATTCTACACGTTCAAATCACACAACCATTGAAGCAGATTTTCTGGTCTCGTTGGTTTTCGATTCGTTTTCACTTGTCTATTTTAGATATGATTATCATAATTAGAATTAAGAAGTGGACAAGAGGGCAGACAAGTCATGACTCAATATGGTACTTGGGTTCCGTACGCGGGTATTGACGCAGTTCTTCTAGGTGTTACACTTCTTGCCGTTGGAGTCATTTTCGTGTATCTGGGGATGAGACTGAAGCGCTCCGTTGGAGTCAAGAGACCTGGAAAGGCCGTTAGTGTTTTCATGATTCTGATGTGGGCTCTTTCTTTGGCAACATTTCTTATTGCCGTCGTAACTTATGGCTTACAACTATACCAGGAGCATATGCTCAGCGCTACGCCCACAAATCCGATTACTCCGATTACGGAACTCTGTGGACTCGTAACCTTCATCATCATCGCGTATCTGGCTAGAAGTCACGGGCTGAAGGTTGCGCTGGGTAGCGCCTTTGTTGGCACTGCGGCAGCGCCGATGATATTTGAACTTCCATTCGACCTAATCGTCATGAGCAGAACCTACCCTCCCATACCTCCCGCACCAAGCCTCTACAGGCTACTCTTTTTCTTACCTCTATTTCTCGTAGAGATTTCAACGTTCTCGTTTCTCACATTATCACCATTAACGAAGCTGTCAAAATACACGCTGTTCTCTCTAGCAGGAATGTTCTTTGTCTTCGCAGTGTGGGCTTTGCTTGGTTTCTCATATCCCTCCGATCCCGTACTCGTCACGCTTAATGGATTGTCAAAGATCCTAAGTTTCGTTACGGCGATGACGCTTTTCATAAGGTCAAAGTAAGCGGAGATCATCTGTTTGAATCCGCCTCAGGAAGCGCAATAGTCCCACGATTTGTGGGTTCGAATCCCACCCCTGACTTTTGTTGTTCAGGTGGACATCCACCTTGACTAGCCCTTTATGTTCAGCTGGCTCTTGGCGTACGACTCAATGATCTGAACCGATGAGCTCGAAAAAATCTATCGAAAATTGGGTTTATTCCGGTCAGGCAGAAAGGTAGTCACGTTTTCATGCTTCATCCAGACGGGAGGCGTGCTGCTGTTTCCCTCCACGAAGAGGTTAACAAATCAACCCTTATGGATATATTGAATCAAACTAGGCTAAGGAAAGATCAGTTGCTGAAACTCTTGTAGAATCCTGGCGTGTTCAAACTCCACGCTCGCTCGGCGCTTCCGTCCGACTCGGTTTTCTGAGTCAAGCCGGGCCTGTTTTGCTGTTTTTCTGGGATGTGGGTAATATGGTTAGGATAAGGAGGCCAGGTTGTAGAGGAGTGTGGTGGCTCCTATGCTTGGCGTTGTGGAAGCAGGGAGTGTTTCAGCTACCTCCCTACCAACGAGGCTGGCTGTAGACGTCAACTCGGCCGAGCGGGGCGATTGGGGACGGGGTGGAGGAGTCGGAGAAACGGACGACGGGTGGGGGGAGCAAGACGCTGGTAGTTTTCCTGTCTCAGGAGGAGTATGGTGAGCTGCGGAGAGCCCTAGGCGAAGCCAACCTTCCCAACATATCGCTTCTGGTCTTTCAAGCGATTCAAGCGGGGCTGGAGAACGATGAAATGGATGGGGTTCAGAGGAAGCGAACCCGAACCGTAAACATACACGTCTCAAGAGAATTCAGGGAAAAAATCCGATCAAGAGCACACATGTTCCAAGTCACACAGCAAGCACTCCTCCGCGGCCTACTGTTCCAATACATACGAAACAAACCCTGGCAGAGCGCGCAAGCAGAGAAGACGGAATGGACCTGAAAATGAAGCGCGAGACACAACGAGACCGCAAGCCAGCGGTCCACAAGGTGCCCCTGATCACCGTGAAGGACGCGAAGGAGTACGAAGCCGTCAAGGCTGGCTTAATTGGCGAGTTGAAGAAACTGGGAAGCTACGAGCCCGAAGTTGATGACCTAGAAATCGACGCCATCGCCCGAGCCACAATATACATGAGAAACTTGGAAAGGCTGCTGGACTCTGAACAGGCGAATGATGAAACCTACAGCCGCGTCACAGACTCGCAAGCCAAGCTGAGGAAAATCATAGAAACCGCCCTCCAAGGACTCGCCATCACACGCAAAGAAAGAATCACAACCCAGGCGAGCAAAGCCGGGGAAGAAGAGTTGGCGAAGCTTATCCTAGAGGCGCTCAAAAATAGACCAAAATGAGCTGTTCAAAGAATATGCGCAATACGTGGCAGAGTCGCTCAGAGACCCCGTAACCTTCGCACGAAACTTCCTAAACTTCCAACCCTTCCCCTACCAAGAAGAATTCCTACGAGACGAATCCCCCCTCATCGCCGCCTGCTGCGGCCGCCAAGTCGGAAAAACAACCCTAGCCGCAATCAAAGCCCTACACTACACTCTAGCCAACAACTCGGTTCGCACTTTGATCGTCAGCGCCGGGTAATTCTCATTTGATGAGCGGGTCTTCTGGAGTTCATTCCTGTAGTGAGCAATCGAATCCAACCTGATATGATAGTTTGTAGACGATTTTGTTTCGATGACAATTGCATGTTGACCATCGGGATCAATCCATAGCCCGTCGTGGCCAGACTCGCCCGGACGTCCTCGATATAGCCCAGGATTGACGTCGAAACCAAGACGTTTTCCCAATTCGTTGACAATGTCCTGCAAAGCAAAGCTCCGATCTGGAAAATCACTCTCCCTCGATGTGACGACTTGATTCGCGTACTCTCTCACAGCTTCCAAGGGGAGAACGCTGAGAAGTTCCCGGAATTCGCTGGAGCATTCATTTCCGTCTGCGAGTTTTCCCTCTCCCGCGAAAGCGAGAATCTGCGCAAGGGTCTTGTTTTGAATTCCTTCCTTGTTCTCTTTCCACATCCTGACAAGTGTCAAAGTCGATGCCTTTTGCTGATCAATGCAGATGAGTTTGCTCAATGAGTCTATATGCGAGATAGGACTTGAAGCTTTCTAGCGCATCGTGCGGCAGTCCTCATCCCTCGCGCGGCCACTCAGGACGAGTAATGGCTGTCTGTTTCGGACACGCGGAAGACACAAGGAAACGAAACTCTTTAGACCGAATATCGTGAGCTACTGTGGTTCTCCTTGTCTCTCACAGATGATTTCCTTCGGGCCTTCAGAAGAGCCTACGCGGAATCAGAGAAGGTCGAAGAGTGTTACCGAATCAACTCGAAGGGAAAGAAAGTCGGAGACGAGCGTTGGACAGAGGCTATGGGAGAAGTTCTGAACAGGGTAGCTGACGAATTGGGCTATGATATCAAGCGCGAGCGTGGTCGCGTTGATTTCAGACTGTATAAGACAGACCAGAGCATTGCAGTCGAACATGAAAACGATTGCAAGGGTATTTTTCGCGAGGAACTTCCCAAACTTCTGGATACACAGGCAGACCTTCGGGTCCTGATTACTTACGTTTCAGCGAATGAATTTTCAAAGAATAATGGCGAGAATCTGGCTGAGCGCGTAGAGAAAACGGTGGTTGAGCAGATTTCAAGGCATGGAGATGCGGAAGTCCTTCTCTTACTAAATCGTTATGGGGGACGTGCTTGGGCCAAGGATCCGAGAAGCGAGCCATGGATTTGCTACCGGTGGCGTAGGCAGTTGGTTCGACAGAAGTTACTCGTCATCTAGGAGAGCACCGATCCAGCCTTAGCACATTGTTGGAGAGCCTTGATCGAAGGTTTCGTTGGGAGTGCCTATGCGCGAGCATCGTCGAGAACCTTTCGCAGATCTTGTACTAATCGTTTGAATCTAAGGTTCTTGATGTAGGGAATTCTGGGCCAGTTCTCAATCCACACTTCACATCTGCCGCCATGATTGATCTGAAATTTTGAACCTACTATGGGCTCTAGCTTCGAGGTTGGTGTAACTGATCCGGAAAGTTTCATTGCCTCTTCTGTTGTGCTGCCAAAACCTTGGAGAACAGTAAACAGCGCGCTCTTTCCGAGCGTGAACATCATACTCGGCTGAATGAAGATTATCTCATCTCGGAGATGTTTCGAAGAATGGGTGAGTTGGTCGAAGTTCGGGTTAGCGTTCTTGTTGAGAATGAGACCTGATTATCTGTCCTTCATGGAACAGGGGAAGTTGAATGACGGAAGAAGATACAACTCACTACGGAGAAAGAACTGAAGCGCTTCTTCATTCTGCAATCTGTCTATGCCTCGAAGTTTCTCCGTGTGGGAGAGCGCCGCGAACAGCTTTCGTCTCAGCAGGTCCTCCTTCCCCGGAATGTGAAAGAAGGCACCTAGGTTTCGTCCCCCTGGAGGTGCTTCTGAAACGAAAAGGTGCTTCACCTTTGCCATTGAGTTGGGATCAGCATAGGTATCTAAACGCATGTTCATGACAGCCGCATGAGGAAACTGACGTAGACACACTTTGCACGAAAATATCAAATTCCTAAGATTGGTCCATGCGCTCCTGTTGTTCATATTTCTCGTGAAGAATCGATCCCTTGAGGGTAATAGACTAGGTGTTCGATTGACTTCATTTCGAATTCCACGTCATCAGAATCCCCTGTTCAGAGATTCTGCCATTTAGGCCGATACATGCGCAGGGAACTCATTTTCGGTTTCGGCTTCCACCTCGTGGTGAACGCAAACGCTGCCGCAGCGAGTCGCTTGGCTTTTGCCTTGAATCACCTCCAAGACTTGAGAAAGTCAATGTCATGCCCGTGCGACTGCATTGAGGTCATGGAACAACAAAGGTTTCATTCCTGAGTCTTGATTGGAGAGGTGGAGGGCTGAACACTTGGCGGTTTTCTCTGGGCGAATCTCGGACGTGAAACCGTACTACAAAACGAGATTGGGCTGTGCGTACCTGGGCGATGCATATGAACTGTGTTCTAAGCTTCCTGACGAGTCTGTAAATCTTATCGTGACATCACCACCCTTCGCGTTGGTGAAAAAGAAACGGTACGGTAACAAGACAGCCGATCGATACATAGCGTGGTTTTCAGATTTCGCGAGGCAATTTGAGCGCATTCTCACCGCCAAAGGGAGTCTGGTTGTTCATGTCGGGGGTAGCTGGAATAAAGGCCGGCCCACAAGAACTTTGTATAACTTCAAGCTCTTATTGGACCTTGCTACTCGTTTCAATGTAGCACAGGAATTTTACTGGTACAATCCGGCTAAACTTCCTTCTCCAGCTCAATGGGTCACAATCAAGAGAGTCAGAGTAAAGGATGCTGTGGACCCCATCTGGTGGTTTTCAAAAGATTCGCATCCGAAGGCAACCAATCGGAGAGTTCTCGTCAAGTATAGTGAGAGCATGCGTACGCTACTAAGCAAGGGCTATAACTCTGGTCGAAGGCCCTCAGGTCACACAATTTCCGACAAGGGGTTCAGCAAGGACCAGGAAGGAGCGATACCCTCCAACCTGCTTACCAATTTGCTATCTTATTCGAACACCGAATCCACAAGTCGATACATGCTGAGATTGAGAGAGGCTCATATCGCACCGCATCCCGCACGATGGCCGTGGCAAATTCCAAAATTCTTTATCGACTTCTTGACAGAAAAGGGTGATATGGTGCTGGATCCGTTTGGCGGAAGCAACACGACCGGTGCAGTCGCCGAGACCCTTGGGAGACGATGGATGTCCTTTGAGATTGTTCGGGAATATGTTCGCGGTTCGAGGTTCAGATTCGAAAGTTTGAGATAACAAAATTACCCTAGGTCGTGGCGGCGCGGTAACTTAGCAACGGTTAGACGCTTCTAGATCGACTCCTGCAGGCCATTCTCAGGACAGAGTCGTGTGGTCTCAGCTTCGTATGTATGGACAAGAACCCTTTGTGCGCTATTCTATCTACCTCATTAAGGCTAGTAGATGCAAGCGATGTATCATAACGAGAGACTGGAGCGTCCATCGAAAAGTAGTCACATACTTCGCCTACGTATTGATTGCCAGACGAAAGACGAAGAAGCTCGAACGACGAAAGAACTGACGGAACCAAGCCCAAGAACGACGAAAGGAGATGGCATGCTAACAAGACGTCTGAGTCGTCGGATACAACCAACACCTCTGTCTCCGAATTCCTTCTCAACCAAGATGCCGCAGCAAGCACCTCAAGTTCCATTTGATCAACTCTTCGGTTAAATTGATTCAGAGCCTTTGAAATCATGCTGCTGATCGATCGGATTTCGTCACTTGCCTTCAGCGGATCATCACGGATGGAAAGAAGTATCATGTAATCTCGACGCAACTCGGACATGTTCCTTCTCCAGATTGCGTCAAGCGGAGGACGTAACAGACGGTCAATTTCGTGGTCAAGAGCTTCAGTTACTTTGGTTGTAGTGCTTACTTTAGCCAATGACGATTGAATGATGTCCAATATGTGCAGGCCTGAGTCGACACGCATCGAAAGGTCGAAGAATGTCTTGTCGGCAAAAATCACCGTCGAAGCCGTACGATTCGGCAAGCTAGATGGTGTCTCCAAGGTCTTTGATTATTTCCTGGATCGGAACCGCCTTCTTCATATCTTCAAAGGCGGCTTTCGTCACTTTGAGAGGTTTATTCTTCTTTCTTGCAAAAACGAACGCAAAGACCCGATGCAGTTCCTTGTTGACGTCCCGAAATGTAATCGGTTGGTTCTCTCTTGTAACATCCGCCGCAATGGCGGTTATAGCACTGGGTTCAATAACGGAATAAGGATCAATTCCTCCGCGCTTTTCCAGACATTCGGTTATATATTCCACAATGTCCGATTTCTTGCGTACATAATCGAAATTAACCCTCTCGGATATCCTGGAAATTACGGCAGGTTGCAAGACGGCTGCAACATCCTCGAACGTGTTAAATGTGAATGCGAGAATGAGGGTCACCCCGACCTCGATTTCCTGATGAAGGTGACGGACAAAATCATTGAAAAACAGGCGCTCCGACCCTGATACGTTCCTAAGGTTTTCTAGCTCATCTATGGCTATGATGATTCTCTGATACTTCCTTAGCAGTGTGTCAGTTAATGTTCCAATTGCAGCTACGTAATCCTCTTGCGATTTTAGGGAACCAATCTTAGACTTTTCTAGAGTCAGGCACTTGTAGCCCTCGGTCACCTCGAGCCTCTGCAAACTAATGTGGCCGTCCAGCCCCTGAACTGCGTCATGACCAATGCTCCTAAGTGCCTGACCTACTAGACCCGCAATCTTATTGCCTGATTTGCGAAGGTCTACGACAAGGCCTTTGTCGTCAACTATCTTGGCGAAGAGTTTCTTGAATATTCCAGAGTAAACACTTGCCGTTAACTGGCCCGCTTTGTGAGGGTAGCTTGCCGTTATTCTAATAGCAAGAAAATCTTTGCTCTTTGGTGAGGGTAGGTATTTCATCAGGACCGATCTTGTCTTCGGATGAGCAAGATATGAGATTGCAAAAGACTTGCCGCCACCCAGTGGTCCAAAAAGGACATGAATCCTGCTTGACGGGAACAGGAGAGCATCACTCTCTGCTTGTATAAGGCGAGTTAAGACCTTCTTGTTGTCCGCCCAATAATCGACATCATGGGGCGCAACTATAGGAAACGGGTCGGATTTCATCCCTAATGCATGTAAGACATAATCTTGATACGTCTTATCTTGATCAGTTTCCTTCTGTTTGGACGACCTCTACACCTACCTGAATTTTAGATACCCAGCTCGATATGCTGGGTCCCACGTAAAAGTTGCTATACGTCGGTCTGTGGCTTTTCTTGCGAGGTCTACGAGACGATTTGGAGTTAGTAGGATACCCTTCTCTATTAGGACACGTATCTGCAGGTGGAGCAATACTGGAAGTACCGATACCAGCTTTGGATCGACAGGGCTTCGAATGCGCAAGGATAACGGCTCCAACAGATCTAGCATATTGCGCCAAAGATACTTTGGGGGCACGGTTTTGTTTACGTCGATTTCCTTCCCCAATACATCACCAGCATAAACGCAGCAAGCTTTTTCGACCGTATTGCCTTCCTTGTTCACGTGATCTCCCATGGGTGTCAACACATACGCACCAAAATTACGTTTAGTTGGATTGACCAGACCCAAATCAACAAACCATTCCAAAGACGTCTCTGCGCTGTGTTCGGAAATACTCGTAGATCGGAATCTACCGGACGCCAGCGGCTTCGATCTACTGAGCAACTGCAAAATTCTGCGTAGCTCTGGTACCCTGGGCCACAGATGTATGAAATAGGCCAGCTTCTCTTTTTCAGATAGATCAAATGCTCTTGAATTCCTGAGGGTGGACAGAAAGACTGTATAAGCGTTGCCGGAGACGAGAGCTCCTTCTATCTTGAGAAAATCCAACCAACCTGCAAACCGAAGATAATTGACGCAAACGTTTTTGGTTCCCATCCTGCCAGTAGTGCGCTTATATGAACGAAGTGCGTCCGCCATTTTGCGAGCTTCACTGAAGATATTTTCAACGAGGAATGAAATATCGCATGGTTGGAATATTTCCACCTGTTGACATATGAGTCTGAAATACGCAAGGCGACGGGCCTCTCCATATGGAGCCCCACCCAAAATCTCAACATCTCTCTTGATAGTCATCGCATTACTCTAATTAGCTCGACGCATCAGATCACGCGCCCGAGGACATGGCAAGCGCGATAGCCTGTCAAGGGGAATCTCCGTTGGAGCTTAAGTTTCTCATCTTCCAATTCCTCTAAGTGAAACGACAACATCGCCTAGCTTGACAATACTCTGCCTAGCTAAGAGTAAAACGATACTGTGATCTTGTTGAACCAGACCCGTCAGGTCTTGATTTGAACGAAATAGTGAAATAAGATACAACAACCGTTCAATGGCCAGAAACTCCTGTATCTAGAGAAGAAAGAAGCAAAGAGTCTTAGCATATGAATTGATGCATAAGGTAGGGCTGGGTTCTGACCAGATCTTGCTTCAATCACTTTTTTGTGGCAGTTTGAGTTCGATTTCATCTGCTATCTGATCAATAGGGATGAAGTCGTCAGCTTTCATCCTTAGTTCGTGTCCGATACTAGAGCTAAAACAAGCAATCTCGACTCGTTTTCCAGCACGCTTAACCTCATCAACAGCTTGGAGAAAATCGTTATCGCCACTCACCAATACGGCCACGTCGTATGCGTTCCGAAACGCCAGACTCAGCATATCGGTAGCTAGTGCAACATCTACGCCTTTCTCAATCATTTCCCCGGTAGAGCCACGAATTTTCAAAGTCTTGCTATTGACCTCGAGGTGAAGGAATCTGAGCTTCTCCTGAAACTTAATCTGTTCTTGTCTAGGTGGATTGCTAATTGAGCAATAATAGTAAGTCCTCATTAGTGTACGACCATTAACCAACTTGTCTCGAAGCTTTTCAATGTCTATCCTGTACTCCTTTCGATATCCTTCACAGGCTTTGAATAGATTTGACCCATCCATGAAAATCATAACGCGCAGCGAAGACATCAAGATTCCTTTCTCTACAATGAGAGTAGCGTAACCATTTAGCCTATTTCACTTTGCGTCTCTGTGGTCTGGTTCGATAGGTCATAAGCCACGCGGGCAGTGGTGCTGTTCGTTTTCTACTTTAACCGTTTGAAGCTCCATGTTCCGATTCCGATCATTACAGCGGCGAAGCCGGTTAGGATTAGGAGGTTGAGTGCGATGGGGAGTTGGGATGAGCCTAGGATTAGGCCTCGTAGTCCGTCGACGGCGTAGGTGACTGGGTCGAGGATTGTGAAGATTAGCAAGTATTGTGGCAGGTTCTTGAGTGGGAAGAGGGCGCCGCTGAAGAAGAACATTGGAAAGACCAGAAAGCTGACGATCAACTGAAAGCCCTCCACGCTCTCCATATTCGACCCGATTATCAGGCCGAGGCTTACCAGCGCCGACGCGAGAACAAACATGAATACAAACGAGAAGAGCACGGTAAGAATCGTGTAGTTTATCCCTAGAACTAATCCGAACACAAGCATCGCACAACCCTGAATCAACGCGTCAGTGCTTCCACCAACCATCTTCCCCGCAAAAATAGTCGTCCGCGAGAGTGGGGCGACGAGCACCTCCTTGAAGAAATCAATCTTCCTATCCCAAACAATGTACAGGCCAAAGAACACGGAGGAGAACAGAATCGACATGGTGAGTATGCCGGGGAAGATGAAGACCTGGTAGTTTACACCCCCAAGGGAAACCGCGGAGCCTAACCCGCCACCGAAGACCACAATCCAAAGTAGAGGTGTGATGAGGGAAGCCACGATGCGCGACTTTTCCCGCGTGAATACTTTCATCTCCCGGTACCAGAGCGCGTAGAATCCTTCCAGCTCACCCATCAGTGCCCACTCCTTACCCGTGCGATTCGCTCAAACATGCCGCCTTCACCTGACTCCTCTCTAATCTCTCGGCCGGTGTAATGCAGGAAGACGTCGTTCAGCGTAGCCGTGCGAACCTCAACAGAATCCACCGCGCCAACCATCCCGAGAATCTCCTGCAAATGCACGCTCGCATCCTTCACCGTCAACCGCAGCGTACTCCCCGACTGATCAATGCTAAGCACATAATCCAAACCTTTCAGACGTTCAATGTTCGGCGACCGGACGCGGAGCTTGATAATCTCCCCACCCAACTTCGACTTCAACGCCGACGGAGTATCCAAGGCAGAGACTTGGCCGTGGTCGATTATGGCTACCCGGTTACAGAGCCTATCCGCTTCGTCCATGTAATGCGTCGTTATGATGACGGAGACCTTCTCGGATTTCACGAGGTTCTCAATGTACGCCCATATGTGTTCCCGGGTTTGGGGGTCGAGCCCTAGCGTGGGCTCGTCGAGGAGGAGGATTCGCGGGTTATGCAGTAAGCCCCGTGCCAATTCCAGCCTCCTACGCATCCCACCCGAATACTTCTTCACAATATCATTCGCCCGGTCCTGCAGGTCCACTAACCTGAGGACGTAGTCCATCCGCTTCCGGCGCTCCTCCTTCGGGACGCCGAACATTAAGGCATGTAAGTACAGGTTCTCCCGTCCGGTTAGGACGTCGTCGCTGCTCGGGTCCTGGAAGACAATGCCGATTGACCGCCGCACGTCAGCCGGGTGCGTTATGATATCATGCCCGTTCACCCGCGCAGTCCCAGAAGTAGGCTTCACCAAGGTGGCGAGCATAGAAAGCGTCGTAGTCTTCCCCGCCCCATTAGGGCCCAACAACCCAAAGATCTCACCCTCATCAATGCTCAGGTTCAACGAATCAACAGCCAGCAAATCCCCATACCGCTTCGTCAAACCCTCCGTCTCAACCGCATGAACCATTAAGCATCAACGGGCCGTGAAATGGACTAGGCTGCGTCCTTTAAATTGACTAACCAAGAAACCTCAATCTCCTTGACAATCGCTATTATCCGGGATTCAAGTCAGTTGATGCGGTGACATGATGCACAAAGCCAAGGTCGGACTACGCACCTTTACCGTCGTACTTCGCGAGGAAAGGGAGGGCGGCTACTCTGTTCAATGCCTTGAGCTTCCGGGGGCTATAAGCGAAGGGGACACGAAACAGGACGCTCTGAATAATATCAAGGAAGCAATTCAAGGTTATCTCCAAGCGTTTCCAGAAGAAACAGAAAGACTGAAGCTCAAGAGAGAAGTGGTAGAGGTTAGCCTCTAGAAGGCTCCCTCGCGTTGGATGAAGGGAAGTTATCAGAGTTTTGGGACGAAAGGGTTTCCACGTTACCCATCAAAGAGGCAGCCATATCTATCTTACAGACGACGAAAGGAAACGCAAAGTTACAGTCCCGAGACATGATCTGATTAAGACTGGAACCTTGCTTTCAATAATGGAGCAGCGGGCCTTACGCGCGAGGAACTCGTGCGGTTGTTAGACTGATAATTAATCACACCGCTTCCATACCGCTTCGTCTTCGGAGCAGCTTGAGGGGACAGACAAGAGAATGCGGCACATCAAGATCAGCAAACTAGATGACATTCAACCAGCCGAGTTCACGCGGCTACTGAAGAAGGCAGCAAAGCTACCCAGCGGAGCGTAAGCACGCTTCACATCCGCAATTCTCACGTTTTCCACAAGGTCTTTTATTCCCAGCAATTCCTCTTTCCGTTCAGAAACCCTGGTCGTCGTAACGCTTGAAAAGAACTCTGATTGCTGTGGTAGCACTGGTTTCCGTCCTGATTCTACTACCCACGATTACCTATGGTGAGGGGCAGTGGGTCAAGTACTCGGGCAACCCGGTGTTGGGGCCTTCGTCGAGCGGTTGGGACGCCGACTATACGACTACTCCTAGGGTAGTCTACGAGGGCGGCGAGTTCAGAATGTGGTACAGCGGCGGTAGGTCAGCAAGTAATGGTATTGGTTACGCGACTTCTACAGATGGGCTTTCGTGGAGTAAGCATCAGGGGCCGGTCTTATTGCCCGGTTCGGCGGGCACTTGGGATAGTTCCTCAGTGGCCCTAGGGTCAGTCCTCTGGAATGGAACGACCTTCATGATGTGGTATAGGGGAACGAACCCCATCACCTACCAAACCGGGGCCGTAGGTTTAGCGACATCCACAGACGGAGTTTCCTGGGCCAAATACGCTGGCAACCCAGTCCTTAAGGCGACTGCGATTGATCAGCAATACATAGCTAGCCCCTACGTGGTCAAAACGCTCACGTACAGCATGTGGTATACTGGGAGAAATGCAACCTACTCCAAAAATAGTCCATACACTGAAATTCTCCTCGCAACCTCATTCAACGGAATCAACTGGGTCAAGTGGCCGCATCCTGTGTTCAGGCCTTCGGCAGATCCTACGGCATGGGATTCCGGCAGCGTGTATTCGCCCTCAGCTTTATGGAACGGCACAATATTTTGGATCTGGTATTCCGGGGTGGGGCAGAGTTTCTTGAACCCGCAGATTGGAATCGCCACCTCACCCGACGGGTCAACCTGGACACGTTTCCCTAACAATCCCATTCTAAGCCCCGGTGCGCAGGGAGCCTGGGATTCTTCAGGCGTTGAGCAAACTGACGTGGTTTTCAGCGGGTATGGCTTGATGCTCTATTATGACGGGCTGGGGCTTAATGCAGCTGGAAGAATAGGAATGGCCCAACCTCCGCAAGGTTTCACAATTCCAGAATTTCCATCCGTAGTTCTCCCCCTCTTGGTTGCTGCCTGCGCAGCCGTGCTCTTCCGAAAACGCAACAAGCGAAACTAACCTCTCTAATCTCACAAGCGAGGTCGCGCGTTTCGAGCAATGTCCCAAAATTCTACTTGAGCGCTGTTATTTCCACCAGGTGGAACTACGTTTAACAGTCAACGATGCAATGTGGGCGCTAGTGGAGATTGACTAGGAATGTCCAAAGCGAGCGGGACTCAAGCAGACGGGAAAGCAGGTGGCAAGAAGATTCTGTGGCTTGTTTCTATCGTCCTAGTTGTAGTCGCACTTGGTGCAGGCCTCTTCAGCTACGTTGGGGTGACTCCTCACACGGTCACGTTAACGTCAACGACCTACGCAACAAACACATCCATGATTACAAGCACTTCGACCGTAGCCAGTGTCAGCACTAACACTTTCACGAACGTGATAACAACGACTGCCGCTGCTCCGGTTGGAAACATGTATGCTCAACAGAATTGTCCGCCCTCCAATTGTCAGCAGCCATGCTACTACAATAATTGTCAAGGGTACTGCTACAGCAATGACTGCGACTTTAACGTCTGCCAGTCAATAGGTTCCAATAGCACTCAATGCTCCGGCTACTTGTACCAAGATAAGAACGGATGTGTGGAACTCGTAATTCCGATAGGCAGCCCAGTTGCGCAGCCATCATACCAGTTTTACACGCTGCAGGATTTGCCCTCATCCCATCCAGCCTTTGGATCATGGGTGACGGTAACTGGGATAGTGTATCGTGGCTACAATACGGGCCCGAACGGCGCCGCCTGCCCAGGCAACTACATAGTCGTAACATCGATTTGAAAAGAACTGGGCTTGATTTTTGCCGTCAGCTCGATCATAACCCTGCTCGTACTTGTGCTTGCGTTTTCCAGGGGGTTGGCTAAGGCGTTAGAAAAACTCCCGAGAAAATACAACGACGCCATCGCAGGGCTCATAATCGCCGCAGTCGGCATCTACATCTTGATCCTGGGCTAAGTTACATCGCAACGTACTGAACGTGCCTTAGCTTCTCCCCTTCTGGGCGCCATGCAAGCTGCTTGTCCACGCGCAACTGCATGAAGTTAACGACGTTATCCACAACCTTGTTCAACCGGCTTATGGCTAGGGAGTTATTCCTAAGTTTCTTCAGGTCTTCGTTCGTGTTCTCCGCTAGGTTTGAGAGGTTATACCATATGCCGAAGGGCGGGAGGATGTAACCCAGGTTCTGTAGGACTACAAACACATCCCAGGCTACTTTGTAGGCCCCATCCTCATGGCCATTCACGAATATGCCGACGGGGCGGCCGGCCCAGTCTACCCGTTCGATTTTGAGTGCGATATCCTGCAGGTTGGTCAATCGGTCCAGGAAGACTTTGAGGCGGCTATTCATGCCCTCCCAATTGATGGGCGTAACCACAATCAGCGAGCGCGCTCGGATGAGCTTCGGGTATATCTTGCGCATGTCGTCGTGCATATTGTTGCACGGAAACCTGCAAAAGTCGTCTTCAAGTGAATAGCAAGCCCAGTTGTGTTCGATCTTGTGCTTTGCCAAGTCTACCCAGTCGTAGGTTACCGTTGGGTGGGCTTCCTTGAGCCTTTCAATAATCTTGGGCGCGATGAAGCCACTTACGATATGGTGCGGGTGGGCGCTCGCACTAATGATGAGTACGTCTAAAGGCGGCTGTTCAGCGATGCCCCGCCACATCTCTATACGGCGGTCCAGGAATTCTCCCTTCCCCACACTCTTCGCCAGGTACTCCACAACGGCTTCTTCCTCTATCGGGTAGGTTGGTTTGTGGGTTAGGTTGTGGGCCGTGATTTTCTCTTTGGGTTGGATTAATTCCCAAGGCGCTTTGCACTTGCCGCATATCTTTGGCGGAAGCTTGCCGGTATATTCATCCATACAGATCAAGCATTTCCAAACAGCACTTTCATTCCTCTGCTGCTGCGGTATTTCTAACGTGACCTCAGACTCTTCTTCAGCCGGCTTTCGCGTGGAGATTGGTTCTCGCGAGAGGAGAACATCGTCGCCTTCGATTTTGACCGCGTAACTTTCCACCTGCTCAGGTGCGCCTTTCGGGGCTTTACCAGTCTTCGGGTCGTATCTGTATCCATGCCAAGGGCAGACAACGTTCCCATCCTTATCGAAAGCACCGTCAATCAGTGGCCCGCCCATGTGTGCGCACACGTTGGATATGGCGTAGTAGTTGTTGTCGATTTGGAAGATCGCAACAGACTTCCCGTCAACTAGCCCGAGGTATCGGTTGTTTGAGAAATCTTTCCTCGAGCAGACGCGTACATATGGTTCCATGGTAATTATTGAAGTCGGGGCGTATGAAAATGTTTCACAATCCCGACCTACCTTATGTATTGAATTTGCTCTGAATTTTCGGTCACGCTTATCCCACGGTTTCCGGACGTCAACTCCTTCAAGAACAGGCCCGGGTCAACGCACAACTCGGGCGGCAAGGCGCCTGTTTTAGTAATTCTCCCTGAAGCAAGCCACTGCGCAATTATGGACGGGGGCGTCCCCGTACCGACAGTCCCACCGCCTATATTCCAACGCTCATTCGGTACGCTGACCGCGTCGACACAAATTGTGACCGGTTTTCCGTCACGCTTTCCGAAGGCCTCAACCCTCTGGCAATCAACATCTAACTCAACATTGCTCGGCTTCGGGACGGAATCAACAACCGAAGTCAAGACATCGTATGGAACGATGTCCTGACCTTTCACCTTGACGGGTTTCTTGTTTGTCAAACCGAGTTGGGCCAAGAGCGCAATTGACTTTGTGAATTCGGGCGGGTACGCGACTATGAAGTCCATGTTCTTAATGCCCTTACCGAGCGTGAACGGCATTGTAGCCAACTCAGAATGAATCGTATAGTACCCCTCCACTATGCCTATGGGTTCGGGGAGAACGAAGGACTCCTTACCTGAAAGCGCAGCGATCTCCTGAATCTTCCCATCGCGGAATATGATCGGGGGGACGGTGAACTCGTCGAGGAGCGTTCGTATGGCATAGGGGACTTGGAACCCTCCCCCTCCCTTAACAACCCGCGAGCCACTACGCAACTTCAACGTATCAATCGAATCCATCTTGCCAGCAACATAAGCGCCCATCACGTTCATTGTCCCCGGCGTACTCCCCATCCCCAAAACGCACGTCACATCCGCATCCTTCGCGGCGTCGTCAAACTCCAACTGCCGCTTCGTCATATGGTAAAGCCCTCCAAGGTCAAGGTAGTGTATCCCAGCTGAGATGGCGGCCTGCATGACGTGCAAATTCAACTCGTACCAAGTCGAGTTGATGACCACATCCCACTCTCGCATGATTTTGGCTAACTGGGCGGTGTCGCGGGCATCTGCAGCAAGCGCAACAACGCGTTCATCCCTCAAACTTCGCGACGCAGCTTCAGCCCGTTCGAGATGGAGGTCCGCGACCCCCACCCGTTCCACTGTCTTATTCTCTAAGAGGTCTCTAATCGTGACCTGGGCCATTGCGCCCGCCCCACCGAGCACTAAGATCTTCAAATCGTACTCATCTCACAACGCTGCGAACATCCAAACATATTCTTACGCCCTAATAGCTTCCAAACAAGCCATTTATGTTCAAATCCACGCCCTCATGGAACTTGTGAGCACGAAGCCAGATGTGAAGTGGAAGAAACTAGGGCTCTACCGACTATTCTGGAAAGAAAAAGCCGAAATGAAAGGTGAGTTGAATGGTAAACACGAAGGGGCATGTGGTAAGTCTCGTTACTAGATTGCTTATCGTGGCCGCCGTTACCGTATCTATTTCAGTGGTGACGGCGATTCTGCTGATACAGAAGTTCGGAGCGACGTGGAATGTTGTTCCCGTAATGGTTTTTGCAATCATTGTTCCCGCAACACTCGCAATAGCAATCAACTATCTGTATTGGCGTCCACGATACAGAGTGCTCTGAGTAGACATCCGCCGATGCCCGAACAGCCATAAACCGAACAGAGCCGCGGACAGTTAAATTATAATACGTAAGCTGTTTCGGTAACGGCGGAGCAAGTACAATTTGTTCACGGACCTTGCCGGCCTGATAATCCAACTAATCATAGCAGGTATCATAGGCGGTATTTTCGTTTGGCTTGCGGGGAAGGCTCTGGGTGCCCCTACGGCTACTTACTGGCACGGAATTTTGATCGTTGTTTCCGCAATCATTCTTACTGACATCATAAGTTACTTTCTTTCTGGGTTGGGCTGGATCACAACCATCATAGAAATCATCATAATCCTCCTATTGATCAAGCACTTCTTCGCGGTCGGATGGTTGAAGGCAATTGTAATCGCGATCCTGGCTGTGGTCATAGCGATCATAGTCACGTTTGTGCTCGCATTGATTGGACTTGGTTTCGCCGCCACGGCACTGAAGGGGCTTATCCCAGGAATCTAAACAATCTTCGCAGCCTCGTCCAACACGACGAGGCCACATCAATCTATTTCGCAGCGCATTATCGGCTAACTAGCGGCGTTTTCAATCAGCAGGCTAGTGAGCATCCAATTGACCCAGCCAGGAGTGGAATGGAGTCATTATGCAAGCCGAAACGGCATCATCTCGCCCGCCAATAGGCTACATTTCAACCTCTAGGATGACCTCAGTTCCTTTACAGGTTTGAATGTGTGGCCGCTGCCCCTTCATCGTTGAAAGCAGCGGCACATTTCTCGCATTTGGATGATTGCGGGTAGAAAGACGGCAAATTCCAACCCCTATTCAATAATTCAGGCTTTTCTCGTAGACGCATCGCCAAGTCGGATGAATGGTCTTTCGCTATATCGAGAATTTACCTAACTTCTTATAATGTTGAAATGTACTACACAGCTACAGGTGCTGGAATTGAAATATGACTATGATGGTTTGAATGAATTGTTCGACAAGGGCGCATATCACAAGGCCCGGCGGGTTGGCCTGAGAGGTATCAGGGCCTGGTTTACACGACCCAGCATCGAGTACGTACCGCTCTTAATCGCAGTTCTTTACGTTGCCTCAGGCGATTACCTATCGCTATTACGCCATCTACGAATGGTCTTCTAGAAGCTATTGCTTAACTGGGCGTCTAGCGTTTGTCTATTGGAACGACTTTTCTGTCTCGTGGGCCCGTGTACTCTGTTTCCGGACGAATCAACCGGTTGTTGGCTACTTGTTCCAACACGTTCGCTGACCATCCCGCGGTTCGGCTTGCCGCGAATGTCGCTGTGAACAGGTCCGTTGGCAATCCCACCGAATCCATAACGACGGCTGAGTAGAATTCCACGTTTGTGTACAATTTCCGGTCCGGCTTGTCCTCCTGCAAGACGCGAATACCCGTTTCTTCGACTTGGCGGGCCAGCTCGAAGAATTTCTTGTCGGCTGTTGTGCTCGCGATTTCTCTAAGAATTTCAGCCCGCGGGTCCGTTGTCCTGTAGAGTCTATGCCCAAACCCCATCAATCTTCTGCCCGCCTTCAACTCATCCCTCATCCAAGCTTCAGCGCGGTCGGGGCTTCCAATGTCCTTCAACATTTGCAGAACAGGCGCTGGGGCGCCGCCGTGAAGTGGCCCCTTCAACGCGCCGATGGCAGCCGTTACGGCCGAGTACATGTCCGACCAAGTCGACGCAACAATTCTAGCCGTGAAGGTTGAGGAATTCATTCCATGGTCCGCGAGGAGGATGAAGTACTTGTTCAGGGCGTCGGTCTTGATGCTGTCAGGTTCTTTCCCTGTAAGCATGTAGATGTAATTCGCAGCATGCCCCAGCTCCGGGCGTGGATCCATAGGCTCCTTCCCCCGGCGAAGTCTGTCGAATGTTGCATTGATTGTTGGGATCTTCGCGGTGATTGAGATCGCGTCTGAAATATCGGGTTTCTTGAGAGGCGTGCCGGTCCCGAGCGCAGAGATGGTGGTTCGTAGGACATCCAGGGTGTTTGAGGATAGGGGCAGGCTTCGTATCAGGGCCTTTAGGTTCCCGGGGATTGGGCGTTCTTCGCGCAAACGTTTCTTCAGGTCGGAAAGCTGAGTTCGTGTAGGCAGGTCGCCGTACCAGAGCAGGTAGGCTACTTCTTCGAAGGTTAGGTTCGCGGCTACGTCGTGAATATCATACCCACGGTAAATCAGCCGCCCCTCATTCCCATCAATCAGGCAAATGCTGCTATCGCCGACAATGACTCCTTCAAGTCCCTTGGCAACCGTCTTGGTAATCGTCATAGGTTAAATCTCGCCCCTTGCCACGCTCATCTTACTTATTACCCAATCCCGTAACCGTTCGTACCCTACTTGCTTGGACGTTTCAGCCTGAACAGAATCGCAAGGCCCACGGAAATCCCTGCATAGACGGGGCTGAGCAGCCAGGGTAAGTTCGGGTTTCCGGTAAGCTGCCAAATTGCCCCGCCGAGTAGTGGCGAAACGTTTCCCCCTATGTTCAGGAAGAGGCTGAAAGCGCCCACATACATCCCACGCTCGGCTTCGGGTGCGATTTCTGTCACCAGCGTCTGCGCGATGGGGAAGAACATGTTCTCCCCAAGCGTCATCACGACCACCGCCACGAGAAGCCAGTAAAAGCTCGGAGCCAGAGCCAAACCCGTAATACCAATTGCCAAAATCACGACCCCCAGAATGTACCCGGTCTGCTTGGGGATTTTCTCCAGCCAACTCGAAGTGGGAAACTGAAACGCCACGACTGTCGCCCCCGATATGGAAAACAATACGCCAAGTTGGACGCTGTTCAGGCCTTTGACTTGTGTTGCGAAAATCGGCAACAGCGAGTAAAATTGTGAGTAAAATAGCATCGTGAACAATGAAGCCACACACAAGACTAGCAAATCACGATCACGGAACATTCCGAGTTTCGGAAGCCTTGGCCTCTCTAAGCCAGATTTCCGTGATTCAGGTACCAGGCCGATGAAGGCTAGGAGGCCAAGTAGGCCGATGAAGGCGGAAACGATGAAGAGGGGCAGAAAGTTTCCCTGCCCCGCCAGTATGGCTCCCCCTATGATTGGGGCAAAGATCCATGCGACATTGGCGACTATTCGGCTCACCCCGTAGGCCGTATTCCTCTTGCTCTCCTCCACTTGGTCTGCGATGATGGTTGTCTGCGAAGCCCGACCGGCTGAATCCATAACGCCTGAGACGGTGAAAATCGGCAAGGCTTGGCTGAACGTGGTGGCAGTGGCCAGTGCCGCAGGAATTATCGCCGCGCTCGATGTTCCGAAGGCGTAAACTTTCTTCCGCCCCACCCTATCGACAAGCCAACCCATGAGTAGCACGGTCAAGGTTCCGGCTAGGCCATTTACGAAGTAGATGAATGAGACGGCGCCCACAGAGATGCCGAGCTGCTTGTAAAGAAACACGGGCAGGAACGGGCCCAGCATCGTGGAAGCTAGGCCGGTAACGGCGACATTGAGCATGAGGAACCAGAAATACTTGCCCCTCGGAACGTTCGAAAGATACCTTCCAAGACTCATCGCCGAATCCGCCCCGTAGCCCGAGGGCGCGCAATAAATAGGTTGCAACGTCAACCGACGGCGGCCACGTGGGGGCTGTGCAACATTTCTTAAGCGAAATCACCTAATGTTCTGCACAGGTTAGAAATTTGGCGTATGAGATCGGAGGGCGTGAGTCCGGGGTTGTGGCGTTCAAGGAAAACGATGAAGTAAGAGTAAACGACGACGCTGTCCTTGCACCGGAAGCGGTTCGCGGAGAAATCGGGACGATTGTGAAGATCAACCGTTTTCTGAGTGAGCCAACACAACTCTCTGAAGGCATTATTGCGGTCGACCGTTACCAGCAGCTTGTTAAACAGCCCCGCGAGACTGAGATACTTGGCTTCGCCCTTCAAGTCTTCTTTCCCAAGATTGGTGACTCGCTCCTCGTAGCTTCAAACGAAATATCCCTCCTTTCGAAATTCCAGGAAAGAATCGACAAACTCGAAGACAGGCTCATCGCACACCTAACCGACCCCCAACAATTCACCGTGCTAGGCGACGGCGGGCTGGATGTTCCATTCATCAATCAGAACTTTGATGCGCAATTCTTCGGGGACTTGGTACGATACGTGCTCAGGCCAAAGCTCGGCAGAACTTCAACTAAAGTCCTATCCCCAGAAGCCTCCGGGCCGCCTTTGGCGGCCGTGTACGCGAGTATGGCTGGCCTCAGCTTCGTACGCGCGGTGAAAGTGTACGATAAAGCAAGGCCGCAGGTTCCCGCGACTTGGCGAGGGACTGTGGTGGGGGATGTGAAAGTTCCTTCCGCTACGAAGAAGACCGAACACTACTTCGCCATACCCGAAGGCTCCATAACCGCCGAGGACCGCGTGATCATATTCGACGATGTCGGCTTCACGGGTCGAACCCGCAACGCCTGCTTACAACTAATCGAAAAACAAGGTGCAAAGGTTTCCGCAATCGTGAATGTGGTCGAGAAAGCGTACGGCGAGCAACGAAGCGTAACGGTGAACTCCAAGGCCATTCTCGGAATCACCGGCTTCGAACCTGAGACAGATAAGACTTGTAGGCTGAAGATCAACGAACTTCTCTTGGAGCGGCTTGAAACTCCCCGCATAGTCGGCGGTGTGAAGTTCGAGCCGAAGCGCTTTCTCTCAACTCTTCGCGGCGATCAGCGAGCGGACTAAGGGCTAAGCGTAACTTGCAGATCGACTACTGCGATTTCCCAGAGGACGCCCTCTACGACCTCGACAACAACGTGTGGGTTAGGCTAGGGGCCAAGAACCTTGCAACGCTAGGGATCACAAGCCTCCACGCTGCTCTGGCCGGAAGACTCAACAAAATCAACTTCAAGCCTGACGGTTCGATCCTCAGTAAGGGGCAGAGCGTCGCAACCATAGAAAGCGTCAGATACTTCGGCGTTGTCCGAACCCCATTCACCGGGACATTGGTCGAAACCAACGCTGCCCTAAAGACGCAACCGAAACTCGCGAACGATTCGCCCTACGAAAACGGTTGGTTCGTGAAGATTGAAACCAAGCTTTCACCAGAAGAAATGAAATCCCTTCGGGATTTGGCGAGCGCCCAAGAAACCATAAAGTCGCAGATCAGTCAACTCCGAGTTAGGTGTTTCAGGGCGTTCCCAGATTATGAGATGTGGGAGATAGGCGTAGAATGCGCCGCCGTCCTCGTTAGGTTGAATGAACTCATCGAGCGCTGCTCATTGAATGATGTAATTCACGTAATCTCCGACGATCCTACCGCTGATATTGAGATGGAGCGTTGGTCTGATGAAACAGGCCAGGTGGTACTCGAATCGAGGAAGGAAGGTAAGCTGACGCACTTCATCGTCAAGAAAGTGAAAGAATGAGAGGCGTTATCGAAGGTCTCACGGTTTCTGGATGGGGTTGCGGACCATGTTTCCCCACTCAGTCCACGACCCATCGTAGTTCTTAACCTTAGGGTAGCCAAGTAGATATTTCAGAACGAACCAGCTGAAGGACGACCTCTCGCCGATTCTGCAGTAGGTTATGATTTCCTTGTCTGGTGTAACGCCTTTGCTTTGGTAAAGGTTGGCTAGGTCTTCTGCGGCTTTGAAGGTACCATCCTCCTTCACAGCCTGAGACCAAGGTATGCTCACGGCGCCGGGGATGTGCCCTCCGCGCTGGGCATGCTCGTTCGGGTATTCAGGTGGGGCTGTTATTTCGCCGGTGAATTCGGCTGGGCTGCGGACATCGACGAGCACCTTGTCTCCTCTGCCAAGCGACTTCTTCACGGAGTCTAAGTAGGTTCTGATTTCTTCGTTCGGGCCAGTGGATTTGTACAAGGCTTTGGTCGGCGTCGGTATGTCTTTTGTTACTTCTCTATCCTCGGCGAGCCATTTCTTTCGGCCGCCGTTCATCAAGACGACCTTCTCCACGCCGTAATACTTCAGTATCCAGAAGGCGAAGGCTGCAAACCAGTTGTTGAAGTCGCCGTACAGAATAAGAGTCATGTCTTTGCTGACGCCAAATCGAGAGAGTATGTCTTCGAGCTGTTGTTTGCTAACTATGTCTCGGGTTAGGGGGTCGTTCATGTCTTTCTTCCAGTCGAACAGAACTGCGCTTGGAATGTGGCCGAGGTTATAGTTAGCGATGGGGTCGTAGTCGACTTCGGCGATGCGAACAGTGTTATCTTTCAGGTGCTGGGTGACCCATTCAGTTTCAACAAGAACTTCAGGATGCTTGTATGAGATTGACAATTTGTTTCGCAGCTAGGAAACCATGCCATACGACATATTTAACTTCACCCAAGAACGCCCAGAGGTTTGCATGAACATGCTACGTCCCCGTCAAAGTTTAAATTCGAAGGAAAAGCTGCGGCACAGTAACGGGCACATTATTGACGCCCGGTGAATCAGGAATTTTCCAAGGCTTACTCGGTCATCCAGGACGCTGCGTTGTCTTGGTTCGATAATTTGGTGATTGAATATTGTCAGACAAGATTGTTGACGGATTAACCTTCGACGATGTTCTACTAGTCCCGAAGAGGTCGACGGTCCGCTCTCGAAGAGAAGTTCACACTACGACGCGGCTCTCACGAAATATCGAGTTACGTGTTCCGATTGTCAGCGCGCCGATGGACACTGTTACTGAACATTCCATGGCGGCCATGATCGCACGAGCGGGTGGAATTGGAATTATCCACCGTTTCATGACCGTAGATCAACAGGTTGGGGAAGTTTTGAAAGTGAAACGGTCTGAGAGCATCATCATAGAGCAACCCTACAGCCTGACCGCTGACCAGAAACTCAAGGGCGCGAAGCGGCTGATGTCCCAGCGGGGAGTATCCGGCCTTCTGGTTCTTGATGAGCGGGGTCGCCTACAAGGAATCCTAACGACTCGGGACATCCAATTCGAACGAGATCCAGAGAGGAAAGTCGCTGAAATGATGACCGGGATTAAAGACATGGTCACAGCTCCGGCCGGGATAACCCTGGACGAGGCGGAGCGAATCTTGCACAAACACAAGCTCGAAAAACTCCCGTTGGTCGACAAAGACGGGAAACTGCGTGGACTCATAACAAGCCGCGACATGCTCAGCCTCGAACAATATCCCAATGCATCGAAAGACGAGAAAGGCCAGTTGATGGTAGGCGCCGCTGTTGGTGTAAAGACAGGTTACTTGGATAGGGCTAAAGAATTGCATCAGGCTGGCGCAGACGTACTCGTTCTCGACGTCGCCCACGCCCACTCCGACATAACCCTAGACGCCATCCGCAACATCAAGAAGACGATACCAAAAGCCGAACTAGTCGCAGGAAACGTCGCAACCAAAGAAGGAACGGAGGATCTCATCACAGCAGGAGCGGACGCCGTGAAGGTAGGAATCGGTTCCGGTTCAATATGCATCACCAGAATAGTAACGGGAGCAGGCGTACCTCAACTCACGGCAATCGTCGAATGTACAAAGGTCGCCGATCAGAAAGGCGTCCCAATAATTGCTGACGGCGGGATACGTAACTCTGGAGATATCACCAAAGCTATCGCCGCCGGCGCCTCAACTGTAATGGTTGGAAGCCTCCTTGCCGGGACGGAGGAAAGCCCAGGCATGACCGTGATGAGGGAGGGCAGAAAATTCAAACTCGTGCGCGGCATGGCTTCAGTCGCCGCCTCCTACGATCGGAGTGCGCGAGCGTCCGAACAGGCAGACGAAGACGCAGCAGTCGACCTCTTGGACTATGTTCCCGAGGGCGTGGAAGCGTTCGTCGCATACAAAGGGAACGCGTCCGAATTAATCAGCCAACTAGTCGGCGGTTTGCGGTCTGGAATGAGTTACTGTGGTGCAACAGAAATCTCACAATTCCGCGGAAAAGGAAACTTCATCAGAATATCGCAGGCAGGCCTTAAGGAAAGCTACCCCCACGACGTAGAAGTAATGTAGCCTGCAATCTGGGGCTCCCAACCTAATCGGCGCACGGTATTGCGAATATTCACAATAGGCCATTCTATCAGAACCTTCGACGAGCTCGTTAACCTCCTACAAGCTTACGAAGTGAATATCCTAGCCGACGTTCGGAGCTTCCCTCGTTCCTTCAAGAATCCTCAATTCAACGCCGAAGTGATTGGGGTTGAACTCGAGGAGCGTAACATCCGCTACGCCTGGATGCAGAAGCTTGGCGGGAGAAGGAAAGGTTTGGGAAAGGAGTCGAAGAACGTTTGTTGGAAGAACCAGTCATTCAGAAATTATGCGGATTATATGGAGACTCATGTTTTCAGAGAAGGCGTCGAGGAACTTATCGAATTAGGGCGGGGAGGGAAGGTGGCCATAATGTGTGCGGAAGCGCTTTACTGGAGGTGCCATAGGTGTATGATATCCGATTTCCTGAAATCGAATGGGGTCGAGGTTACGCACATTTTCGACAGGGAGTGCGCTCAAGAGCATGAATACACTCAATGCGCAAAGATCGTGGACGGACAACTAACCTATCATTAGCTCAGAAGTGCCTGCGGCTGAGGTCGGCTCCTAGGGCATGTCGACCATTATGTCGTTTCCTTGAACTCTGACTTTGTACGCTGTTTCCGGCAAAATGCTGTCAGCGGGTCCGCCGTCCGGTCCACCTAGGACCTTCCCAGTTGTTACGTCGAATTGGGCTCCGTGTTCAGGGCAGGTGAGAACCTTCTTGTTCAGTTCTCCTTCCGATATGTTCCCCTGCTCATGTGTGCACCAATTATCCATCACGTAGAAGTTACCATCAACATTAGCTACGACAAGGTCCTTCCCGCCGGCACTCACGAGTTTGAGGCTACCCGACGCGACATCGGATTTGCTGCAAACCTTAACCGCTGGCATTAGGCCACCGAGAATTCTGCGCGGTTCTTACGGTTTTAAGTCTTCCCCAAGGTTGCCTTCCTCTCGCGAAGGACCTGGGTTAATACTGGAACAACCTCTGCATAGTCATCCGCTATGCCGTAGTCACAATTCTTGAAGATTAGCGCATTCGGGTCTTTGTTGATGGCCACTATTATTCTCGCTCTGCCTATGCCCACCATGTGGTTGAAGGCGCCCCTCACACCAATCGCCACGTACAGTTTAGGGGCCACAGACCTGCCCGTTAGCCCAATCTGAAGTTGTCTCGGAAGCCAACCTGAATCCACCACTTTTCTCGTTGTTGCTATCGGCGCGTCGAGGACTTCAGCTAAATCAGCTATGCTCTTCATCTTCTCAGGGCCGCCGACTCCGAATCCTGCGGCCACGATAACATCCGCATTGTCCAACCTCAACGCGTCGCGGTCAGCTTCAAACCTTTCCTCGATCAGATGGGCCATAGCCTTCAAACCAGTTGGGTGCAGTTCGACAACTGCGCCCTGCCTCGAAGGGTTTGCTTCAGCTGCAGCCAGCATTCCCGGCCGAACCGTCGCCAATTGTGGCAGGGTTCTGCTGAGGATGGGTGCGACAATGTTTCCGCCGAAGGCCGGTTTCAATTGAACCAACTGTTCCTTCTCGTTCAGCTCTAACCCAATGCAGTCGCTAGTCATCCCTAACCCGAGGCGGGCGGCCACTCTCGGCATGTAATCCCTCCCTAGCGAGGTTGCGGCGGCAACAACCGCATAAGGCCCATACTTCTGAATGCTCTGAGCCAACGCGGCAGCGTATGCGTCACTTGAATAATTCGACAGTTGCTCGTGTTTGGCCACGTAGATTTTGTCCGCCCCGTGGGCTATGAGGTCTTGGTAATGTTCCTTCGTAGCGTCGCCTAGGACGACAGCGCATAGTTCGCATTCCAGTTTGGTCGCTAGCTCCAAGGCCCGTCCTAACAGTTCGTAAGTCACGTTTCTCACACGCCCTTGGACTAGTTCAGCTACAACCCAGAACGACTTGTTCTCACGCGTCGGGCGGGACGCGGGTGGCTTCACCCGTTTCTCCTCACCGTCCTTCCATCCAGAAAACAAGCCGTGAGCCATCAGGTTCTCCACGAGCTTCTTGGCCCTCTCCTCCACCGTCGATCCTTCGATAAGCTCACATTTCCGCTTAGTTTCTATCGAATAGATTTCTGACACAGACGTTGGCGAACCTTTGGACCCGAACAGCGTGGCGTCTTGACTGAGGTCTGATGCGGAAACCACCGCGTACGGTTTTGATTTGGCAGCTTCCCATTCATCCTGAGTCGGGAAGTGGGGCTTGATTAACCGCTCAGCCGTCGTTAGAAGTAGTGGCAAAGGAGCCTCTATTCGCTGGAAGCCATAATCCGTTTCCGTTTCAACTACGGCCTGCTTGCGGGATGTAGATAATTCCACTTTTGTGGCGCCGCTGATGTGGGGGATGCTGAGAAATTCAGCGACCTCCGGGCCAACATGCCCGGTTTCCGCGTCCACGCTATATTTCCCACAGAGGATCATGTCGAATGGCTTCTCTCTCTCGATCGCTAGGGACAGTGCACGTGAGGTGGCGAGGGTGTCTGAACCAGCGAACGCTCTGTCCAAGAGGTGCACGGCCCTATCGGCGCCCATCGCCATAGCTTCGGTCAAGGCGTCTTTGGCTTGGGGAGGCCCCATGGTCATTACAACCACTCCTCCTCCGTTTTGTTCCTTGGTTGTGGTGGCGAACGTGATCGCCCGCCTGTCAAACGGGTTAATCTCATTGTGTACGCCTTCCCGAATGAGCGTCTTCTTCACGTTGTCGAACCTAAGTTCCGAAACCGCCGGAACCTGTTTGATGCAGACGATGAATTTCATTGCCAACCACTAGTCTCGAATCCGATGCCGCGATTCGCAGGAGTGCTCGGGTAGAAAAGTAGAATTTTCTCCAAACATGCCTGTTCTTCCAAGCTATGATAAATACGCTTGGTCATCAGGCGTGGTCTGCTGGTTATCGAGATGGGCGTGTACTTCGTCGGGGCCTCGGCGTCAACGCAGCAGCAGACGATTCGGTGCCTATACTGCGAGCGGCCGTTCAAAGATAGGCGTATGCTCAACGAACACTACCTGACCGCACATGTCGAAGCGTTTTCGGAAGAAGAATTGAGCACGGCTCCATTAGACATGCATGCCTGATCCCAGAATGAAACGTAGTCAGGCTACTTTCTTGCCCGTATTGGCACTAAATGCTAACGACTGAACCTCATCCAGTTTGATACTTACTACGGCCTTAGGCTTGAAACCCAAGTTTTCCAAGTGGTTTGCAGCTTGCTGAAAGAGCGGCCCGAAAGTCTCCATAACCGCCTTTCCCCTCATCCTGAACCCAATGATGGCCTGAGCATCGAAGAAAACCACAGTAACGTCCGGAGTTTTCTTGAGTACCTCGCTTAGTGTCGTCGAAAATACATCCGTGAACTCTAAGTGTTCATCATCCCTCACGCGGAAATGTTTTGGTGAAGCGTTGGGTGTTCCATCGCTCCTCAATGAGGATAGGACTCCGACGGCTCCATTGTATTCCTTATCGAACCGGTCTTGGATGAATTTCTTCACTGTATCAGGCAACAATCCTATTGACTTCCAAATCCTCGACTAATGGCGCGACTTAGTTTAGCTAAGGGCGATCATGCTATTTGAAGATTTGAATGCAGCTTCTTTGGGATATGCACCAACTGGACGTTAGTCAATAGGAATTGCATAGTTCATTTAGGAAAAATTCAATAAGTCTAACCCATTCGAAGCAAAGCCTTGAGGCGTGAGATGCAAGAGTGAAGAACGGAATATACGTTTCCGCACTCAGGTACGCCAACAGTTTCGATCACAGCGCATTGGTATCCGACATAGCCAAGACCTATGCTCAGCGTGGTATTGCAGTGAAATCCGAGCCCACGTTGCCAGGCGGCAAACACGCAGACCTCGCGGTCTCCTTGGGTGACCGTTCGACCTACATTGAAGTCAAAACCAGGGCGAACGGCATATCAGACCGACGGCGCCGCCTCTCCTACCGTCAGGACTTCTTGAGAGAATTACTTCGACTAAGAGCGCACTCCCTCAAACAGCTACCGAAAAAAGAAGCTTCACTCGTAGTGCTCTCCACATCAATCTCTTCGAACCGTAGGAAAGCAATGAGTAAGATTGCCCTCGCTCGTTCATTTACGGGTAGAATATTCGACCATGATTCAGAGAAAATTCTAGGCATGATGATCTTCGCGCCCTTTCGTGCCCCATATGGATCTTCAGGCTGGCGCTACGCATCCACCCTGATACCTAACCCGAATTTGAAAACCCAAGGCGACGGCTTCGACAAGCTCGCCAGCGTACAGCTCTGAGAAATCACTCCCCATTTCCTAGGCTTTAATTACGCGTGCGCTTCCATTGGTTAGAGGCCGATGCAAGCTCTCTCCTCTCTCCAATCTAAACTCGGAACCGTAGTAGATGAGTTCCGCAGAAAGTATTCCTCGTTCGATGAGTCCTTTAGCAGCTACACAGGGCAATATGGCGCGGGCGCCGTGAAAGTCTATGAACCCTTCAAGATCAACGACACTATCGACCCGGTCATAATAATCCTCGGCCGAACTACACCACTATTCTACAAAGACTCACATCGGCTCCTATCGGGTAGCCTCAGCTCGGTCACTATCGAGATGGGCAGCGTTTATGTCATGGGGAGGCGCGAGCCCCCCGATTCGAAACTAATCGTCTGGTCTCCTAATGAGGAGAGCGAAGTTGAACAGTATGACAGCCGCGTGCGAATAATCCCTTCACGAATTCATGCTGCGATCTTCGGCTTAGAAGACGGCAGCATCCTATTCGCTGACCTGGGCAGCTCAACGGGTTCAATCCTGGCTGGCGAAACTTCAAAACCGGAACCATTCATCACCCTGTACGCGCCATCAAGAGTGTACGTTCACAGAGTTCCGATTGAAACAAAGTACGCACGTGGCTAGCGGCATTCGTTCACAAAACTTGAAACGTACTTCGCTAACTGAGAGTTAACCCTAAATTTGCGTTTCTTCTGTGCTTGCCTGAGGGTACCGGGGGAGCTGGGGTGTCCCGGCTGAGAGGACGGTTGATGCCGTCGACCCCGTGAACCTGAACCGGATAATGCCGGCGTAGGGAGTGTGCTAAATGAACTCTAGTCGCGTAGCTAGTTTCTACAATCCACCTAGAGCGTTCCATGTCGCTGTCCTCGGTAACCTTCACTCGAAACATGGAGGTGAAGTTGGACGGTGAAAATTCAAACAAAGATATTGACGGAAATAATCGCTATGGTCGCTTTGGCGGGAGTCCTTGAGTACGTTTCTGGGTTTCTCCCTTTGCAGATGCCTGAAGGTGGTAGAGTGACCCTTGCCGCAATGGTCCCAATCTTTTTCGTTGCCCAGAGAAGAGGCGCGCGCATTGGAATCTTGGCGGGCATTGCTTTCGGCTTGGTGGTGCTCGTGGAAGAGCCTTTCATCTACCACCCAGTTCAGGTACTGCTCGACTATCCATTAGCTTTCGGTGCACTCGGGCTAGCTGGCTTCTTCCGCAATTCCCCAGTACTCGGTGTTGCGGTCGGAATAGCTGGTAGGTTTCTTTGCCATTTCACTTCAGGGCTCGTCTTCTTCGCTACATATGCCCCAGTTGGAATGAATCCGGCGCTTTACTCCGCAATATACAACGCATGGTATCTTGTTCCAGAACTCATCATAAGCTCTGTGTTCATGGTCATATTGCAAAAAAGGCATATCCTACAACTCTATCTCTGAGCCGCCACAAAGAAACGCGGAATAAAGCAAACCTCCTCTTTTCGCTCTCCCTCTTGCGTGTACAATCCTAGAATGTTGAGGTGAAGAAGATTGACGGGTTATCTTGGAAAAGTCAACCGAAACTACTTGGATAGAGTTATCTATCCTAGGCTCGGCGCCGCACGCCGAGAAATCATCGTTGGCCCAAAATTCGGCGTTGACAACGCAGTCGTCAGAGTTGCACCGGGAAGAGTACTTGTGGCCACAACCGACCCACTATCCTTCATACCAAGCCTGCGGCCACGTGAATCTGCGTGGCTCTCCGTCAACCTGTTAGCATCCGATCTAACCACGTGTGGTTCCGCTCCTCAGTACGGTATCTTCGACTTCAATCTGCCTCCCCAAATGAGCAATCACCAATTTGCCGAGTATTGGAAGGCGTTCCATGCTGAGTGCAAGAGGCTTGGGATCGCGATCGTAGGGGGCCACACGGGAAAATACCAGGGCTGCGGGTATTCGATAATTGGGGGCGGCGTGATGTACACCGTCTGCGATGAAGAGCGGTACCTAACATCTGAAATGGCTACTAGCGGAGACGATATCATCCTCACCAAAGGCGTTGCAGTCGAGACAACCGCAATCCTCACCCGAGCATTCCCGCGAACGATTAAGAAAGTGTTAGGGGCCAGACTGTTCGAGAAGGCTTGGCGTTACCTGTCCAAGGTGTCGACCGTCAAAGACGCTCTCATAGCGGCCTCTGTTGGAATTCATCGGGATGGCGTAACAGCCATGCATGACGCAACCGAGGGCGGAGTCATCGCCGCGGTCTTAGAACTTGCAAACGCATCAGGCCTCGGAACAGAACTCGATGTCGACAAAATTTCGATTTCCGACGAGACACGGGAAATCTGCAAGTTCTTTCGAATCGACCCTCTGACATCCCTAAGCGAAGGGACTCTCATAATTGCCTCCCGACCGAACAGAACAGCAAAAGTCTTGAGCGAACTGAACTTAGCCGGAATACCGTCGCAGATCGTCGGCCGGTTCACGTCGAAGAAACGTTCAGCGCAAGCTATAACGAGGCGAGGGCGCGTCCGCCTCACCTATCCTAGTTCTGACCCATATTGGAGAGCTTACTGGAAGGGAACAACGAAACGGTGGAAATGAACCTAGGTAACCGAGCTGGCAGGCTCCAAAAACAATCCATGTTACAGCGCTGTTTACCATTTCTGATGTGCAGTCTGTTGACACCGTTTTCCGAAATGGCTGTTTTAGGAATTGTTGGCGGTTTGGCAGAGAACTGCGAATCGGTCCCGGGAATCCTTTAGTCGTCAATTTTGGAAAGCTCTCGTAATCGTTGGTGAGGTGTAGTTTCCATCCTACGCGTAGATGGAGCCATTTTGGGTATGGAACTTCGATGTTCCAATTACGGAACTTTGATATACCTTACTCCATGCCCTCTAGGGAACTAGGAAAAAGGTGTGAATAAATGCAAATCTGCAAACGGAAACTCGAATTCGCATTAGCAGCACTACTAATCGTGGTCTCAATCCTAGCGCTACAACCTGGAATAATTCTAGCAGCCCAGAACCAACAAGGAACCGTCTCAATCAACGCTACTGGTCAAGCGTTTCCCATCGGAAACGGTAACGGGAAGGGGAAGGGAAACAACAAAGGCTCTCAGAGCAGTGCAACATTGACCCTAACGGGCAACGCAGGAATGAATGGCAACGAACTGAAATTAAGCGGCCTTTCGGGCATGCTGCAAATCGGTTCTACAAAGTACCCGCTGTCAGGTGGCGATGGCGAAGGTAACAAACACGGCAACCTCGAAATTCAAACCCAGTCCAACGGCGGGGATGGTATGGAACTCGTTCTACACGGCAGCATGGATGGAAACAACGTGTTCTTCACAAATCCTCAAAGCAAACTTGCCTCGCTCTTCTTCCTATCGCTTTCCGGACAGATCACAATCAACGTTAACAGTGAAACAAACACCAGCAACAGTAGCACCACTAGCGAAAGCGGGGACCAACCCGTCACAGTGACCCAAACCAACACGGAGACAGTCACTCAGAACAACACAATCACCCAGAACGTTACAACAACTGTAACGGAACTACAAAACCAAACAATTACGGTAACACAACCCGTGAACATCACGCTAACCGAGACGATTACGCAACCCGAAAACGTCACCATCACCGTCACTCAAACTGGAACCAACTCCACAATAACCCAAACCATTACGACCGTTTCCAATTCAACCACCACAGAAACCGTTACGACCACACAAAACATCACCGTGACCGTTACCTAAGCCACGAACCAAATCCCACACACCCCCTTTTTTTCCTTTCAACCTTTAGAGTTTGGACTAGGAGAATTCGAACGTAATTGGAGAGGGTACCAGCGCGTTTCGCCATGTTCCTAAAGGACGAGGTTTCATTGACAGGCTATGCGGCGATAAGACCAATGGTCCCTGTTCGCTATGTCGGTTAGAGGGAACCTATGACTCATCTCTCTCCTTGAAGCTGCCAAGCCTTATATCTAATTAAGATGGAACCCATTGTTTACGAAGATGAAAAATCCTTGAAACAATCAATGCTAATCTGTGGAGCAGCAATGCTGCTCCTAACAATCACAGTTATACTTACACCAGTTCTTACCACAGCGATTCAAACCAGAACCTCAGAGTCTACGCCAACTTTCCACCCTGCCGTCAGCGATTGGCTACTCCTCTCGAGCAGCACGACGCCACCTGCTGAGGCTCAATGTTACGCGATCAACCGCCGGTGCTTTACGCCATCATCGATGGCCAACTCGTACAACTACGCCTCACTCTTGCTCGCCAATCATCAGGGCCAGGGGAAGACTATCGCGGTGATCGACTCCTTCGGGAGCGACACAATCCGCAGCGACTTGAACGTTTTCGACACCAGCTTCGGACTACAGCATCTGTGTGGTGAAACAGGAGTAATCTGCACGCCGGGCATGCCAACGTTCAACATCCTACAAGTGCAAGGCTCGCCACCCACTACGCCTCCTCCAATCAATAATGGAACCGGACAAGAGAATCACAACCTTTGGGCTATCGAGGTTTCATTGGATGTCGAGTGGGCACACGCAACAGCGCCAAAGGCCAACATTCTACTAGTCACTATACCGACCGCTGAGACGCTAGGCGTCCAGGGCTTGCCGCAGATGATGAACGCCATAGAATACGTTGTGCACAATCACTTAGCCGACGTCATTAGCATGAGCTTCGGGACGGGCGAGGGCGCATTCCACAACGGCTTGGCAGCAACGATCATGAACAACCGACAACCCTTCATCGACGCGCAGACGAACCACGTCACACTGTTTGCCTCCTCGGGCGACGGCGGAACAACCAACAGCATGAAGGAACCAGTCAAGAAACCAGCCAACATTCCCTACCCAAGCGTAATCTGGCCAGCCTCTGACCCGTTGGTTACGGCGGTCGGCGGAACCTACCTCTGCACCAACGCTGTGACTGGGACCTCGGTTGATACCGTGAATCCTCCTGTCAGGTGCCAACCGACGCTGAATCCAGGTCTTCAGAGAGAGACGGGTTGGGTTGTCTCGGGTGGCGGCTACAGCATCCTCTTCTCGCGACCCACTTTCCAGAATCTGCTTCCACCGGGCAGCACCTTTGTGGGCAGTTCCACTGGTGCCCCAGGACCGAACTTTAACATGCGAGGCATCCCTGACATCGCCTATCAAGCGAGCGCCACAACTGGCGTGCTAGTATACGACGCTGGAGAAGGTGGCTGGTTCATCGTGGGCGGCACAAGCGCCGGCTCACCGCAGTGGGCAGGCCTAATTGCCCTAGCCGATCAAATAGCAGGTCGCGACTTAGGTTACATCAACCCAGCCCTCTACCAAATCGCCAACATTCCCGGACAGTACACGAATGATTTCTTTGACGTTACAATAAACTCGAACGGCGCGTACTCAGCTTCCATCGGATGGGATGCAGTCACAGGACTAGGAACACCGAACGCCGCGAATCTCATACCCGACCTAATCACAGCAATTCCACCATAGACTCTTCAGACCAATCTGGAGGACAGCTAGGAGCAACCTAGCCCCTCCACCCCAATTTTATGTGCGTGCCACAGGTCGGAATACCGAGAGACGCAGATTCTGCAAAGAATGCGGAGCTTGGCGCGTATAATCAGTCTACGCAATACTCGGGCATTTTCCGGTAGATGAGGGCAAGCATGAGTTTTCGGTATGTGTGGGTCTGATGGTGCGGGCGACCGAATTTGAACTCACCGCGTTCGGAGCATAGGCGACCGCAGGCTACGGTACAGCTGGTACACAACCAACCCAGAACATAACCAGGGGTTAGGTTGCCGACCTGAATTTGAGGTAGCCGACTTTTTCGATGCAGTTCCTACACCAGAACTGATTACGCTCCAGGGAATACTCAGCGTAGGCGTCAACAACAACTGTTCCGCAGTTCCAGCATCGAAGGAGGAGCATCCGTTTCATCTTATGGAACTTCACTTCCTTCTGGTGTTCCTCCCAGACAGGGTCGCCATACTCGCAGACGGCATTGCAAACCTCGCAGAAAAAGAAATTGCCAACCACGGCTAACTCGCGTGACTCGAAGCTTGGGCTTTTCGTGGTCTGGCTCATGTCTCTTCAAATCCGGTGAGATTTCCCACGAGAACGGGTCGGACCGTACATATGCTTTTGGTTTAACCAGCCAATAATTACAGCGAAGTGGGTTTCCAAAAATGGAGAAGGTATTCGAACGTTGTGCCCATCGTTATGTAGTTTGACGGCCAGCCGAAGATTCCCACTCTGTTGACGATGTTGGTTCTGTCCCAGATGATTGTGTTCCGAAGCTCGTAACCCGCTTCAACGAGGGCGTGATATACATGGATGTGAAGCGGGACTCTTTCCCCATGCCTCTCGTTCTTCCGCCACATGTCGGGCACGTTAATTATTGCCTGACCCCTAGGTTTCAGGATGGGAAGAAGACCGCTGAAAATCTCTTTCATTTCTGCGGTATATTTTTCGACCGTTAGTGTTCCTAGGTCTCTCTGGTCCTGGCTGTATTGTTCTACCTTGAGGTACTGCTTGTTCCGCCTCAGTCCGCCTCTTCTGCTCTTGTTCAACCTCGGCCTGTTGAGTAGGTTCGCGTAGGGAGGGGATGTGAAGATCAAACTGACTGAGCCCTCGCGAAGATATGCAGGTGTTCTCCTTGCATCGTCACAGACTACGATTTGCTGAGTCTCGAGTTTCGGTCCAGTGTTGCCGAGCCGCTGCTTGGCAACATTGCAATATTGGGAGTTGATGTCGAACCCCACTGCATTTCGCTCAATGTCTTGACAGGCCACGAGTGTTGTGCCGATTCCGTTGAACGGGTCGAGCACTAGCTCACCCTTGTGCGTGAATAACTCCACCGCCCTCTTGGCAAGGGCGATGGGCATCACTGCGGGATGGACTTCTTTGTCTCTGATGTCACGTTTCTCATAGAAGACTTTCCAGACCCCGATCTGTGCCTTAATCCATTCCTTAGCCGATATACAATTGAGATGGTTCTCAGGGCAATTGCATCGTCTGTCTGACGAGATTGAGAGTTTAGCTGGGGGCTGGAGCAATAGGGGTCAATCTATGGAGGTCGGCTAACGTAAAAAGCGCACCTGAACATCGCCGCTATATGCCACCGGCGCTCCAGGCGACCACTCTAGTCGGTTTGATTTTGATTATCGGCCTGTTTTCGAGTTTCATTACTCGATACTGCGGGTATTTTTCCCGCAAGAGCAGAACTGTTCGTTCATACTGCTCTCCTTCGTGGACAATTTCTGCGATACCGTGCACAATCACGTACCTCAGCTTGCTCCAGTCTTCATCGTATTGATCCACAAGCAAGGACACGTTGGGGTTCTCAACGATATTCAGTATCCGCCGCAATTGAGGGGGGCTTGTTCGCTTTGGTTTTTCGTCGATTGAGCTATAGATTGAGCCGCCATCGTACACATAACAGATCGGAACAACGTGTGGCTTGCCATGTTTCGTTGACGTAGCCAAGTATGCCAACCGGGATTCGAGAAGAAGTTCGCGCGCCCAGTCGTCTATTCTCATGGTCGGTCCCGCCTCGTTGATGTAAAGCTCTTATTCTCGGTACGGAGAGGTTGGAAGAGAGTTAACTTTGCCTATCTTCTTCACACCCAAGCAGGCCAACGAGTTCCTACCAGAAGTGAAAGCGACGGTTCAGCGCATCATCTCCATCAAGAAGGAAGCTGATGGCTTGAAGGAGGAGGAGATGACCGACGCGATGGAGCGGCTTGAAAAGGAGATTCAGAAACTTGAGGAACTCGGTTGTGTGCTTAAGGACATGAGCATCGGGTTAATCGATTTTCCCGCCGTTAGGCTCGGGACACGCGTTTGGCTGTGCTGGAAGTTGGATGAAGCGAAGGTGTCCTTCTGGCATGAATTGCATGAGGGTTTTGCCGGCAGGAAATCGGTCGTGGAGAAGGATTTCTACGAGGACGATGTGGCGATTAAATCGCTAACTGGCGAGGTTCTCTCGAAACCTCACGCCTAACACCTGCAGCTCCTCAAAGAACAAAGCGCGCTTCGCTACTACGGAATATTGGAATTCTGGGTGCTCTTCGAGAAAGGATGCGGGGTCATTTAGGCTGCTGGCCAGAAGCAGGGCCGTCCCGCCGCTCTTGAGGTGAGCCGCCAGTCCCTCTAAGAATCGCTTCAACAAGGTCGTGCCGCCCCGGCCACCGTCAACGGTTCTATCTTCAATAACTGAACTGGGCAGGTAGGGTGGGTTGAATAGGACTAGATTAAACAGGCCCTGCACCTTGGAGAACATGTCGGAGAGAGTTGTTTCAAAGCTCAGCCCCAGCACGCCGGCTGCTTTCATGGTTTGTTGCAATGCGTGCTCGTCAACGTCTGTAACCGTCACCTGGGCCCCCCGCAATGCACAGAACAAACCTAAGATCCCCGAGCCCGTCCCGACATCTAGCACTCTCCTACCTTCGACTGGCAATGTCGCAATGGCATCCACCATTAGAAAGCTGTCTTCGCTTGGAGAGTAGACGCTCTTTGGCGTATCTCCGATGGCTCGAAGAATCTTCCTCAGAACCTCTGCGTTCTCGGCCTTTTGCAAAATTCTGTTCTCTGCTCTTATAGAGTCGGGCGTCACGGCTCAGCCATGAACTTAATGAATTCTTCCCGGGTGCGGGGTTTCAGCGTGTAATTGTTCTTGCGTTCATTTCCGATGGTTGTTGATGGTTTGTTTCCGTAGTCATGGCCAGGGTAGACCTCTATAGAGTCATCTAGAGGCAGGATCTTCTTTACCAGGCTATCATATAGGTCGCCAGAATTTCCGCCCGCCAAGTCTGTTCTGCCGCATTCACCAACGAACAAAGTGTCCCCCGTCAGTAATTTTCCGTCTACAAGTAGGCAAATGTGGTCCGGGCAATGTCCCGGTGTGTGAATCACCTTCACCGTCAGCGATCCAACCTCGATGGCGTCGCCATCCTTCACCGCAATATCCTTTCGAACTGGAGATTTCTCATGCATCACGACCTTGGCGCCCGTTCGTTTAGCGACAGCTTCGTTTCCTTCGACATGGTCATGGTGGGAATGAGTATTGATGACCCGCGTTACCTTCAAACCCAATTCTTCGCATTGCGCCAGTAGATTATCAACTTCCCAAGCAGGGTCTACTAGCGCAGCCGACTTGGTCTTTTCGTCCCCGATAATGTATGAGAAGTTCTGGAACGTGCCTACCGGAACCTGTCTGAATATCATGGCTGCGTCAGGTAGACAGCGCGGCGAACTTTAATCAATTTCGTTTTCCCTAGTTACCGAGGGAGGATTGGAGCCCAGTGAGCCACTTCATAGGAAGGTGTAGTTTTCACGACCGAACTAGTCGCCTATGAGCCCGACCTTTTGTTCTCCTCAAGAATCGAAAGCGCGGCCGCGCGAGCTGGGATCCGGGTTAAGGTCATGAGTAACCTTGAGGAGTTTCTCGAAGAAACAAGGCAAACCACGCCACGAGTTGTTCTCGTGAATCTTGACGCAACGGAGGGAAAGCTTGCAACCCTGGAAGGTGTCGCCAAGAACGCGTCCTGTAAGGTTGTGGGTTACTATTCGCACGTGAACAGAGGGTTAGCGGAGGAAGCGCGGCGCGTTGGAATTAGCGTGGTGCTCTCTCGCGGAGCATTTGCGAACAAACTTGAAGGGATTTTGAGAGAGTTCTGCTCAAGCTGAGAGTTCTCTTACTTTGCGCATGTTGTCCTTTTCGTTCCCACGGTCATCGATGGGTGTTTCCATAATGAATGGGCGCTCTCGGGCTGCCTCATGCTTGAAGAGCGCCTTGAAACCCTCTTCCCCGATGTATCCCAACCCTATGTGCTCATGCCTATCCCGACCTGAACCCAAACCGACCTGCGAATCATTCAGGTGAAACACCTTCAAGAGGCTGAAACCTAGCACGGAATCGAATTTCTTGAGAGCGTCGTTAACCCCTTGGGGTGAGTGTAGGTCGTAGCCGGCTGCGTACGCGTGCGCAGTATCGAAACAGATACCTACGCGTTTCCTGTTCTCGACATGATCCAAGATTCTCTTGATATCTTCGAAAGAAGAGCCCATGCTGTTCTTGGTGCCTGCAGTGTTCTCAAGGAGGAGCATGACATCGCTTTGATTCTCTGAAAGGGCCTGATTTACTGCGCCTACGATTCTTTCCAAGCCTATGTCGGAGCCTTTACCGAGGTGGCTACCGAGGTGCGTCACAATGTAGGGGATTCCAAGCGTGCCGCATCTGTCAAGCTCAGCACTAAGCGACTTAACGGATTTGTTATAAATCAACTTCATAGGCGACGATAAGTTTGGCAGGTACGGCATGTGGGCGACCACGGGAGTTAAGTTGAACGTTCCGATCTTCCGCTTGAACTCTTCAACTTCCTGCCGGTCCAGCTTCTTGTACTTCCAACCTCTCGGGTTCCTCGTAAAGATTTGGAACGTGTCACAGCCAAATTCTCGTGCGCGGTCGGCTGCTTGGTCTATTGTGCCCGAAATTGAAACATGCATCCCAAGCCTGATCAAGAAGAAATCTCCACAGCGAGTAATCAAACAGGCTTGGAAAGAAAAGGTGTTCGATTCGAAGCGGTCCCTTTCGAACAGCGAACAAGAGCAGAGCGCGGCTTGGAAAGGTTGATATGAGAACAGACCTGCACCGTCCCGCGATGGCCGCCGTAGCGTAGAGGAGTCCGAAACTCCGCGAAACTTGGTAGCGTATAGACCCAACTTAGGGTACAAGGCTGTGGACCCTACGGGGTGGGTTCAAAGCGTCGCCAGAAACGACGTGAAACTCCCACCGGCGGCCCTCAACAATTCATTTTTCAAGTGGCAGATGTGAATTCTACGTGAATTAGATTGAAGGTTGGTGAGTGCAATTATCGATCGGATGCTTAGGCGAAGTGGGCCTGGTATGTGTCAGGTTTGCGAGAGGAAACCTGCGACAAGGAAGGCGAAGTTCACTGCGCAGTACCTTCAATCCTCTTCCATGCCGTTGTTTGATGAGGAGTCGCTTGTTGCCGGCGAATTTGAGAGAAGGGTATGCGAAGAATGCCTAGCCTCTTTGCAGAATGCGAAGAACGTAGCTAACCTTACCTTTGAACGGTTGTGAACAGGCTTAGTTCAACTTTCGACGGCGCGTTCGAAAATCTGAATGGAATACTTCTTATTCTTATCGATGTGGCCTGCGCGGAGAGCGGGGAAGGGTTAAAGGTTTCGAGTCAGAGGTTGTAGGGAAAGTGGGCCGGTAGTTCAGCCTGGTATACCAAGCGTTTGCTGGGCCGAAGAACGTCCGGTTTGCAAGTTCTTCACCAAGCTTCCGGAAGGTCGCGGGTCCGAATCCCGCCCGGTCCACCAAATAACGTCGGTAGTAAGGGCTGGATTATGGCAGCCCCTAGTTGGTGGGAGTGATTTTCTATAGTATTGCTACAGGGGGAGGTGAATACTGGACGGGGATTGGGAACCTGAATCTGACGTAATTTACCGGATAGAACACTACAGGCGGTTGGGGCTGACACTCTATCGGGACCATTATCGGTGCGGCGTAGTAGACGTAACTCATTGTTTCTTACCTTTCGCTTATAAGCCGGCCAGAGGTGTCATAAACGTTTCCCGTTCACCATAAGATTTCGTGGGTGTTCATCTTTACCTTCCCTCTATAAATCAACAACTTGGTGTCAACGAGTTTTGACTAACCGGTGCTTGCTTAACCTAGGCTCAGACTACCGCAGGCCCCAATTGAAGCATGTTTATGCCTACTGAGAAAGTGGCAATTGTTATGTGATTCGTTAGCCGACGCTTAGTGTTCATTGAGGTTTCAAGATGGAACCCGCACCTGTCCTAATGCCGGCTCCCGCGATTGTAGAAGACAGAAGCAAGCCGGTTGTTATTCGTCCTCCTGAGGTTAACGGGGCTCATGATTACGCCATCATAGGATTCGTACTCGTGTTTCTTTACGTCCTTCCTTGGTTCATAATTGTCCTTACGATAGGTGCGCTCGGGTTGTTGGCTTCCCCGTATATTCCATCCTCTGTTATTCTGCCGCCCGTCTTGCCCGCATGGTTAGCCGGCATACCGCTGATAGGAACACTTCTGTCAATCTTAACATTCCCAGGCGTAGGGCTGCCACCAGTTTGGTTCGCTTACTTGGGGTTTGGCGTCATAGGTCTCCTTGCGGCTATCATCTTCCTCGCAATCCTCTACTTCTCGACGGTACGTAACATTAGCAGAGGACGCTACGAGAGGGCGCGAGGTGCTGCACTATTCTTTGCAGTGCTGTTTACTATTCCAGTATTTTTGGTGTTGGTCGCGCCCTTGTCATTCTTCCCAACGGTTCTACTGCTTCTTCCGGCTTTCTTCTTCTACATGACTTACGGCCGGCTTGGCGAAGTCATAGCAAAATATGGCCCCGTCGCAGTCCTGGGTGAAGCAGTTCCAGGTGCAGCAATGGCCGGTCCGCCGCCACCACCTCCCCCCATGGCATTCGCGGGTCCTCCTGGCGCACCCATGCCTCCGATGGGCGGACCAATGATGGGTGGGCCTCCGATGGGTGGGCCAATGCCAGGTGGACCGATGGGTCAATTTCCGCCGGGACAGATGGGCATGCCAGCTCCTTCAGCTCCCGCGCCAGCGCCAAAGACACCTTTGTGCCCCACGTGCGGTAGGGACCTATACTACTCAGCGAACCACCGACGATGGTACTGCCAAACCTGCGACAACCCATCTAGCCACTGACCTATCCGAACTCCTTCAGTTGCCTTACTCGTCCCAAGTACGTACCATCGAGTAGGTGTACCTCTGCATCTTCCATGTCCACTGCTCCCGACCTCAGAATCGGCCCAAGCCGTTCGCCCGCGTGTGTTTCCTCAATTTTCCGAGAATTCACTGGCCGCCCGCCCAGGAAGTCGTTGAACGGCGGAACGAAAACACATCGCTTCGCTGCAAGTTTCACTCGAAATCTTTCCTTCAGGGTTTTTTCAAGATCGCTTCCAGGTTGAATTCCTGCGACCTTCAAAGTTCCGCGAACCAGTTTCTTCGGATCGCAAGAGGCCGTTACCCACGCGGGTTTCGTCAACCTGTAACCCAAAGCATCGCGTAAGGTAACCGCAGGATGAAGGTGGCCGAGGATCAAGGTTTCGCATCCAAGTATTTCCGGGGATGGCCAGGCATGGCCGTGCAGCAACCCAAACCGGCCCCACAGCGCTAGGCCAGTGGACGGAAGAATCTCGACCTTCGAAGGCGTTAGTGGTTCCAGGTTGCCGTCATGGTTCCCCAAAATGACCTGAACAGAAGGAACCAGTTTCAGCAACGCCTCAAAGAAATCTGGGACGTCCCGCCATTCTTCCAGCTCCGCGCGAGTTACGCTATGCTTCACGTCGCCTAGTATGATAATGCGTGAGGGATGTTCCTTCTCAATGATCACCCTCAGCCTCTGCAGCATTTTCCCGGTTTGCGATGGAATGTGGATGCCTTGCTGGGATAAAGTGACTTCCCAGCCTATGTGAAGATCGCCGACAACGACAACCCTCTCGCCGCGTCGCCGCAACAAAAGTGCGGGTTCAGACCCGATTGGTTTGAGAGCATTCAAGGGCGACCTACTTATCCGCCAACATGAGATGTCATCTGCGTTATGTGCTCATCCCCAGCCGGACAAAAGGTTAGATAGCTCTCCTAGATTTTTCACGAACCAGTAGCCCGGTGGTGTAGTGGACAGTTCAAACCCGCAGAAGCATAGAGGGCTTTGGACCCTCCGACGGGAGTTCGAAAGGCATTACCAAAATGCCCGAGTCTCTCCCCCGGGCTACCATACCACTTAGGTTCCTACATCTTCAATTCGATTCCGACGGTTCGCTTGATTAATTGCGCAAGCACATCCGCCTGAGCCTTCGAACCACCCTTAGCCGGTATCGAGACAACTAACGGGAATTCCTTCTTCGTTCTTTCGAGGATCGGTTGGATCCATTGCATCACGGGTTCTGTGACCATGATAAGTGAGATTGTTTCGTCGGCGTAAACCTTCCTGAATACCTTCTCAGCATCATCCCTATCCTTGACGGCATAGCTGTTCTTAATTCCGGTAACTTTGAAATAAGCGGACGTTGGTCGGTCCGAGAGTAGTGCTATCTGTCCCAAAGTTCATGACACTGTCCAATTAGGCTCAAAATTGTTCTAGAACATCTTCCCGTTCCATTACATGCCCGCAGAAGTAGCAGCGTACGCGGATTGGCTCCCTACGGTCCACACCAAACCGAGGTTCAACAGGTTCCCTAGAATTGGATATGCAGGACGGGTTATCGCATTTTATGATTCCTCGAATGCTGGACGGAAGTTCTACGACTTTCTTCGACGCTACATCGTAGTTGCGAATTATGTTGATGGTGGCGTTGGGGGCGATTAGCGCGATCTTATCGACTTCGCCTGGCTTCAGCTCCCTGTTCTGAATCTTGACAATATCCTTATGGTGAAGCTGTTTACTCTCGACGTTCAAGGCAACACTTACAACCTCCCCTTCCTTTCCATTTATTCCAAGGATTTTCAGCACGTCTAGGGCGAAGCCAGGTGTTATGTGATCAATGACGGTTCCGTCTTTGATCTTCCTAACGTAGAGTTCTTGGCGCGCCTGCAAACCTATTCAACTGCCCAATCCTTGACAACCGTTATTTAACCCTGAGAAGTGGGAACAGAAAGTGATTGCTTACGACACCCTACGACGATGCAACGCAATGGAATTCGAACCGAAAAACCAACGCATAGGTGCTTATTAATCGTGAGAACATTGAGTCTCTGGCGCGTTGATAATGGAGTTCGCGGGAAGAGACATTGTATCAATCAAGGATTTCTCTCGTGAAGAGATTGACTACGTTCTCCAAATAACTGATTCCTTAGAGCCGATGGCGAGGAAGAGCTCGCATGCGCTCGACGGCAAGATTATGGCTACCTTGTTCTTTGAGCCCTCCACTCGAACACGGCTGAGCTTCGAATCAGCCATGTACCGGTACGGCGGTAACTGCATTGGTTTCGCCGAACCGAAAGCTGCCTCAGTTGAAAAAGGAGAGAACCTCGCCGACACCGTCCGCGTTGTGGAGAGTTACGCGGATGTTCTAGTAATACGTCATCCGTTGGAAGGGGCGGCACGTCTCGCGGCCGAATTCGCTTCTGTCCCAGTCATCAACGCCGGGACCGGTGCCGAAGAGCATCCGACTCAAGCTATGCTTGACCTGTACACGATGCGTAGGGAACTTGGGAAGATTGACGGGTTGAATATTGCACTAGCCGGTGACTTGAGATATGGCCGTACCGTACATTCCCTAGCTTATGCCCTCTCCCTGTACAACATCAACCTCTACCTAGTCTCACCGCCTCTGTTGAGGATGCGCAAAGAAGTCCTTGAGGAGGTGAGTGGGCGGGTGAAGGTGCAGGAGGTCGAGGAACTTTCTAAGGTATTGCCGCATGTTGACGTAGTCTACATGACCCGAATTCAGAAGGAAAGGTTCGGTTCCTTGGAAGATTACGAGAAGGTGCGTGGCTCGTACAGGCTCACCGCGGCCGATCTCCTTCAAGCTAAGCCGAAGGCGATTATAATGCATCCCTTGCCAAGGGTCGACGAAATCGAGTACAGCGTCGATAATACTCCGCACTCGAAATACTTCAAGCAGGTCTGGTATGGGCTCCTCGTTCGTATGAGCTTGATTGGGCTGGTTCTCGGCGCGTTGAAGTAGGCATAGTGTTACCTAAGGTAACGCTTATATGATGATTTTCCCCAACATATTACCGGAACAAAGATGCGCTTAGAAGTCCTCCCATCCTCGCGAAAACGCCGAGTCCTACCAATGCACGTAGTGAACTATACGGCGTTTCGTGAAGATTTTCGCACCCAAGAGGACGAGAGCGAACTTCACCTCCTAGAGAAATTCCATGCCGCTAGAGTTCTTTCGCGGAATGGGGACGTGGACACTTTTATCGAACCAGTTGTATACGACTCAGAGAAACATTCGCACCGGTTCACCGCGGACCTGGCCGGAGTTGAAGGCGGTAGCTTGACGGCAGTATTCTGTGAAACAGAGCCACCGGACGAGTCGCTACTAAGGGATCTGGGAGTGGTAGATGAGGCGGAGAACTCGAAAGCCGTTGTCGTTTACCCGTCGAAAGTGAATTCTAACTCAATAGATTCCCAGTTCCCCGACGCCGTTGACTCAGGCAAGTTCGTAATTGAGCATCTGAATTGGCGGGACCGAGGGCTGGAGAGGGCTTTTCGGGAAGCACTGGAACTCATGGACCTGCTCTGTAACGAAACGCGTGTGAAGATGCTACTCCCGCTGTTGGAGCGTCCGCAGGGAAAGAAGAATTTCAGGGAAGGAATAAACCCCAAGCTCATCTACGAAAATGTCCCCTTGCTGAGAGCACACAAACTCATTGCCGAGCTATCAGATGACCTGTACGACCTTACTCCAATTGGCAAGACGATCCTCGGCGAGTACTTGGCTTTCGTTGAGAAAGTAAGGGATCTGCTCGAAAAAGCAGACAAAGAAGAATAAACTCGAGTTGAGAAACATGAGTACAATGGCTGAACGTCTAGATGCATCCCGTGACTTTAGCGACGTATTCGAGCTTGTCAAGAAATCTGCAGAACATGCCTTAGGCCGTCGTAGAGCAGGCCTAATGCTCTATCTCGCTAAGCTGCCCACGCAAATTGGTGCGTACCACACAATGGGGACGAACGGCATCGTCATGAACCGAACGACTCTTGACATGGTGACACATGGTGCACGGTCTCTCCGCGAAATAAACTCATACGTGTATTCGATTCTGCTACACGAGTATTTGCATGCGCTTGGTTACGTGGAAGAACGGGACGTGCGGAGGCTGGTGTACGATGTATCGCTGCAATCATTTGGTCCAGACCACCCGGCTACTCAAATAGCCTCGAAAGGTCCGAGCGCCATGTTCCCCGAAATTTCACTCCATGAAGTGCCAACGGAGACACCTGATGTTGAAGTGATTCCAGACCTGGAGAGAAGTAGCCGACGATACATCAGCTAGCTACCGTGTAAGATATCCGCCTTTCCACACTTCTCTTCTTTGCCTCAGGCCAAAGGGTGAAGGGTAGCAGGCCGTATGATGCCCGGCCTAGGTGTGTGATCTTGTCTGAACCGCAACTACTGCACTTCGGAGTAATCCCAAGGTCGGTGTGGTTGCAGACGCTGCAGGCCGAGTAGTTTGATGTGTAAGCCAAGAACTTGCAACCAGATTCAAATGCTCTCTCCGTTAGCTTCAGAAGGGCGGGCGCAGTGGAATCAGGGGAGATGCAGACCAAACTGAGATGGCCGCCGGGCGTGGCTGATTGGAACCTTGATTCCAATTCCAACCTGCTGTCGATAGCCATTTTGGTTGTCAGAGGAATGGTCGGCAAGTCGGTGTAGTGGAAGAGCCCCCTAGATCCGTCTGCCACGATAGCTGCCCTTCCATATTGCTCCATGTCCAATTCTGCAAGTCTCCCCGCAGCTTCGTCCCCGGGCCGTTGTGAAACCAAGATTCGCATCTCTGCTTCCTCTGAGGCGGACTTCAGCAGCTTCGAAGCTTCTTGCAGTATTTTTAGGCCGAAATCGGCCGCTCCTTTGTCCCGTTCCATCCTCAGTCCGGTATGCGCGTCAACGGCTTCGTTCAGGCCAATAAATGAGAGATTGTAGGAAGAGTTCTTTTCGTAGAAGTAAGGCGCGGCGCCACTCTCACCGGCCAAGAGAGGGAGCAGTGGCTGCTTCAAACGTTCGCTCACGAACTTTTTCTTGAATTTGAAACCTTCCACGGTTAACGCGACAGTTTCCCTAAGTAGTGCTAGGAATTTTTCGTCATTCTTCTTGGCCTCGTAGGATATTCGGGGAAGGTTTAGGAAAATGGTGTCCATGCTGCCTGTCCTGATACAGTCAGCGTCCCAGTGCTTCGTCCATTCATCGCCCAACCTAAGCCCCGTAGCCGAGTAACTGCTCTTCTCTTCGTCGCCACTTAGTTCGAAGAATGGTATGCTGCGTTGTAAGGCAAGTTCGTGTGTTTTTTCAAGAATTTCTCTGGCCTGTTCGTCATTCAGAGCCTTACGCCTAACTCTCACTAGGAGATGGGGCAGAATCGGCGGTCGTGAGTGCGACATCTTTTGAAAGGCTTCGATTGTCGCGCCTGCCAACCGGTTGCTCTCCTCTATGAAACCTGAGTATTTGCCGACGGGTTTGCCGCTCGGCCCAATCGCATCCTCCTGCGAAAGGAACTCTGGCGTCGCCAAGTCAACCGAGATTGATATGCCCGCTAGAGGACTGCTTGATGGGATATCTCTCCGCATTGACGTGAAGAAGTAGTAAAGCCCGTTGGAGATGTCCTCCGCAGTTCTTCCTCGAACGTACGGGGAGAGGAAGATGTTGAAGAACTCAACCGTCTGCTCTCCCGAGATCTCCCCGGCGCCAAGCTCCAATACTTGGCGGACCAGTGCAAGGGCCGCCTCGAAAGTGTCGGGTGGTGACATTCCCGGGAGACTGTTCTTTAGGAAGTAGCGTACGTCGTGAATTATTTCGTTCGGTGAGAGAATCCAGTTTTCCAAGTTGGCTATGTGGATTTCACCTGACAGGTGCGCGTCCGCGAGTTTGTGAGGAAGGCAGTTGAGCAGGACGTATTCCGAGAGGACTGACCTAGCCGACGATCGTTGGACGTAACCAGCGCTAAGTTGTTTCTCGCCCGCAGTTTTGATGAGTTGGGTCACGTCGTAAACTGGCATTCCCAGCCTTGTGAGCTTGTGGCGGTATTCCTCCAGCTTCTTCTCAATCAAGATCGCATTAACGAACTCTCGGATCAACGGCGCAGTAAGGTAAGTCGTCTTCAATCTGACAAGCCTATCCTCAGCCTCAGCCGCTATCTCGTCCGCCATCTCTTGGGGGACACCCGCTTCAACAACCAGCGATCTTGCGATCTTATTCCTGTGAAATTCCTCTATCGCGAGCCTTGAAGATCGCACATAGAGTTTTCCGCGCTTGACATTAACGTACTCGTCCAAGTCTCTAGCGAAGGAAACGATCATTCGGCCGAGTTCAGTGACCTCGTACCGCTTCGTCTTCTTCTCAAGCGTCACTAGGCCTATGTCGGTTAGGCTCCGGAGATGGTAGACAAATTTTCCTGCGTCCCGCACGGGGTCGAGTTTGACTTGGAACATTATTTCCGTGTACTGGAGTGGGCCTTTGGTTGAGAGAAGTCGTAAAATCTGTAGTCTCACCGGGGCAGACGCGGCATCGAAGATGCCAGCACCTACTCTCTCCGATGAACGAAACAAGCAATTACCGCCTAGAAGATGGCTCGCAACCACCATAACATACGAAGACGTTTAAAAAATTGTAGTTGCTGCCCTCCCGTCGTTGAGGAACCATGGTTCTGTGTAGTTACCGGTATTGAGAATCTTTATCTTTGTTCAACCTGCGAGGAGCCATCCAATTCAGGTGCCATGCAGATGGATGAAACGCGAATGCGGGACGACGATTACAAAATCCTAGCAAAACTCGAAGAAGCCTTCGAAAAGAAAGACCTCTCATTCTTCAAATCCTTCCTGGAAACTTCAAAGGGGCTCCCTCTTTTGCTACGTGTTCACTCAGTTTGCATGCTCGAGCATATTGGAAACGAGGAACTGGTAGGTCCATTGTGCATGGTTCTGGCCGAAGACCCCAGTCCGCTCACAAGGCATGAGGCCGCATTCACGCTAGGCCAGTTAGGTTACCACTCAGCCGTGCCCGCACTGGTTGATGCAATGCTCCATGACGAGAGCCCGATCGTTCGACATGAGTCGGCGGTAGCGCTGAGTTCCATAGGCGACGATGAGGTGGTTCCTGATCTGAAGAAAGCGATCGAGGATAAGGATGAGGACGTACGTAATTCAGCACTAATTGCTTTCGAATATTTGGGTTACTTACGCCGGAAGAGAGAAAATGTCGCCGATAAGTTTGCAGTGAAGCCGAAGATTAGGCTGTGAAGCATTTAAGCGAGTGGCCGGTCCCTACTGGGTTTAGGGGCGGTGGTCCAGGCCACGAGTTCACCCTTCGTGGGGACAACTTGGTCTAAGATAGCGAGCATGCGCTTGCCTTGAAACCGGTCTCGGGACCAGAAAATACCGAACAGCGAGTACACCGGTGAGCGAGGGTTCAAAATGACCTGTCAGGGTCATGATATTCCCTCCCGCCCCACCATATAGCCAAGATGTAACCCTGTCACCTTGCGACAAACTCAGCAATTTGTCTGCGGAAGTCAATCTCAATTTTGCAATCTCGGTGAATAATGGTTTTGTTCTCGGAATGCTCGCAATCATCAGACGGGATTGGGATTGATGAAAGTACTGATTGCCGTGCTGATATTGTCGACGCTCTCGATGCCAACGGGTGTCAACGCTCTTATCCCGCCACAGGCTCAGGTTCAGACCCAAGCTTTGTTCCTCTCATCACTGAACGCAACGCACCCCATGGGCTACTTTGCAAGTTCGATCATGTCTTCCTTGAAACGTACAGGATACAATGCTACGTACCTCACGGACGGCGCCGTTACAATTAACCTTCTGTTAACCAAGATGAAGAATTACAGTGTCGTTATCTGGCGCACAGACAGTTTCACTTGGAACCGCGTCACCTATTGGTACGTAGGCGAGAAGGCCAACATTGGAGTTAAACAGAAATACGCCTCGGATTTTGCTGCAGGTAGGATTACCATTAAGACAGGCATGGTCGCCGTAAGTACAAACTTCTTGAAAAATCACCTCGGGCCTAATACACTGCCCGATGTCAAACTACTAATTTTCGAGTCGAGTAATGGCAATACGATTGCCCCGGTCTTTCTTGCAGCAGGCGTGACATCAGTAGTTTTCTGTAGCGGGGTCATCACACTCCAATTCGGGTTTTTGGATGACTTAACTGCCGAACTCGTTATCTACCTAACTCAAGGAGAGGATGTCCACAACGCCGTGTACGACACAGTTTCACCGTTCACTCAGAATGACCAAATGAATGACCCTCTCGATTCAACATATGCACCAATCTTCTGGTACATCGGCGACGGTACTGTAGCGATATCTTCTGCAATTCACTCAGCTCCTCAGCATCGTGTCCCCAGGCTACCCTGAACGATTGGTATCGCAAGTAGACAATTTCTAGTGAAGCCGGGTTCATTCGGTGACTTAATGCTAGAGCCGGGCTCCGGTCATTTCTCGTATCCCGCATGCATGAATGTATGCGGTGCGCCAAAAGACGGGATAAAAACGTCCTCATACCTTACGTTCAAGAGGTACTGCTTGCTTCTGCTAATTGCAGAGTCTCTCAACCTCCGATTATGAGCAAGCCCTACCGATGACCCGATGTATTGACTACAGCGGCCTCTGCATTTTTCCTTGATATCAGCATATAGTTGGTTTAGCGTATTCAAATTGCCCTTAATCCCAAACGGCCTCTCGGTAAGATCGATAATGCTTGCATCGAACGCTTCGTTCGTAGAATGAAGAAACTTGAAAGCATCACCGATCAAGATTCTAACCCTCGGGTCTCTGAACGCCCGGCCTACCCCTTTGATGTACTTCCTGCAACATTCGACAAGCAAAGGGTCAATCTCAACGACAGTGACTAGCTCAATTGAGGGAGAATCGAGCAATGCCAGCGCAGTCTGCCCACTGCCGCCCCCAAGCACAACTACTTTGGCGGCCCCATTTCTCTTAGCAGTACCACAGAGGGCTTCATTGAAGATCCGTGAATCATAGGTAGTATGCTGAAGATTATCGTCGAGAAACAACATCCTACCGTAGGCATCGTTGTCGATTATGTCGATTTTTTGATAATTCGACCGTCCTGAAAAACAGAATTTCTTGGCATGATACGCCAAATGCAAACCGAGGTAGGGTTCGTAGACAATGTATTCGGATTTCTCAAAGCACACCTTACGGTCGCTAATTGCCATATGCTTCGATGAGGTAGCACGAGAATAATCTATAATAGGCCTCCGTATCGCATTTGAACTAATGCGCCGCCCGCTCTACCGTCAACTCGTTTCTTACTATGAGCTCATCGAGGGCAGGGACTGGAAGAGTGAAGTCGGTCTCATTACCTCTATTTTGCGAGGTCACGGCTCGCAATCCCTGGTGGATTTAGGGTGCGGAACCGGATATCACGTGAGAGCGCTAACGAAGCTAGGATTCGATGCGACTGGGATTGATATCTCGAAAGAGAATATTCGATTCGCCAGAAAAAAAGCCTGGGAGGAAAGAATTCACCCGCGTTATGTTGTCGGCAGCTACTATGAATATCGCCACGATGAAAGCTTTGACGCGGCTCTTTGTCTAAACTGGTCTATTCCTGTTAGGGGTGACGAGGTGAAACGGTTTCTTGATAACACGTACTCCTTACTCCGACCTGGAGGGTTGTTAATCTTTGACTTTGAGAGAGTATCGCAGATTGTATGGACTGACGTTGGAAACACGATCGCGCAGTCGTGGGATCAGAGAAACAAACGGATTGTAAGAGTTTCTCTTGGACAGATAGCCTCAGATGTGCTATATTCAAGGGATGTCTACATTATCTACCCGAAGCTTCTCAAACCGATGCTGCCGAATGAAAGGTCAAGGTACGAGGCCGCTCGGAGAAGTAGCCAAGTTCAGGTCTATGTCGATAGTTCTTGTGTGCGTTTCTTTTCGATGTCAGAGATAAGAGACTTCGCACGCCAGTCCGGGTTCAGGGTTGTTGCTAATTTCGTTTTACCGAGGAACAAGTACAAGCGGAACTATGCTGTCCTGAAGAAGATCAATTAAACGGCATATCTTACCGAATAGATAGTTGAAGGCTCAGGCTGGCCGCTGGGAAGATTGGATGCTTCCTTTCGCTTATCTCAGCCGCGTTCCGCACCGGTCGCAGAAGTTTGTGCCAGGTTGGTTGGGGGCACCGCAGTTAGCGCAGGCAATTGGTCCCCAAGTCGCTGGTTGGGGAAAGGTTTCCGGCTGTGGGTAGTAGGGTTGCTGAGCGCTGGGCTGTGGATAAGGTGGTTGGGTTGGTGGGGTTGGAGGCATGTATGGCTGGCCTACTGGCGCCGGGACCGCTGGACGCACCAAAGCAACTCCACCTAAACGGCCGAAGAAGGCTCGAACATTCCTCGTGCTCAAGTAAGCGAGTATGAGGACATACAGGGCGATTGGAACGAGAATTGCGAGGCTTTCCAGTATCCCACTTCCCGCTACTAGGCTCAACGCTACAATCAGCGCTCCTAAGACAATTCCAATGATTGCTCCAATTACGCTAAGGGTCCAAGCCCATCTCTTGCCAGTCCAAAGGCCGTAAGCAAGGGCGAACGAGAATATTCCTAGACCAATCACGACAAAATCTAACAAAAACAGCGCGGTTGCGAGCGCCCCACCTACTAGTACGCCAGCAAGCACGGCCAGGATAAGTAGCAGGGCCCCGAAAAAGAGGTCTCCGATGCCGCTAAAGATTTGCAATATCGTAAGAATAGTTACCCCGACCGGCCGTCCTGGGCGAGTCATGTATGGCGCGTTCAAAGAACTCATCTGACCAGATCATTTGGGTGTAGGAGCATTAAGAAACCTCCGGAATTGGGCTTCCCACCATTATTTCGTTTGGTAGCGGGGGGTGGATATTCGGGCTTGTTTGCCTTTCGAACCACCGGTTGAGGAGTTTTTGGACTCAATCTCAGGGTTTCTCGCCAGGATATGAGCCCTCCGCACGGGAAGGTTCTGCGGGTTAAACCTGGCTACCCCACCCCGCTAGTACGAAATTAAAGGACTGTGGGGTGGTTTTTGTGGGTTGCGGTTGTTTGTTCGCTTTGACTGTTGCGGAGTATTTGGAGAACGCGCGGCGTTCGGATGCGACGATGCTGACTTGCGAAGGTTGTGAAGCTTTCTCGCGTTGCTTTGCCGCGCCGAGCTTGGATGGTTTGATTGCGTAAGTGAAAGCTGGCAGCTAGGACCCGTACAAGCTGCTTGATCGATTCGCTGGGTGACCGATAAGGAACGGGTGGGCCCCAAAAACCGTTCACACCAATGTTACGGCGGTGAAGCGCTTCTCTCGTCAGTTTCCTTCCTGCTTGTGCGAGGGGGTTTTCGTAGCTTGGCGAAGACATATCGAAAAATCAAGTCGGTGCGGCGTTTTGGTTTTTCATGTCTGCGGACGCTTAGAATAGCCGAGTTAGATGTGCTGCAACTTCATAGTCAATGCTGTTGGCACGAGAAGTATTGACTGGATTATTGCGAAAGCGATGAGTAATTCCACCGGATCGAAGCAGATGCTAAAGAACGCATCGAAACAGTCGGTAGGGAGGGGGGCCTCGTTAGAGCTCCAGCTTATGATCTGGAACCCAAAGTAAAATGGGAAAATGTCCTAGCGCTCGTGAAAGCCGTGCGCAAAGAGGCCTAGAGATAGAACGTTCACCAGAATCCGCCACGTCGGCCTAATCCGCCATAGCCGCCGTATCCGCCATAGCCGCCGTATCCGCCATAGCCGCCGTATCCGCCATAGCCGCCGTATCCGCCATAGCCGCCGAATCCGCCGAATCCACCTAATCCGCCTAATCCGCCATACGCGCCATATCCGCCAGATTCACCCACCTGAACGGCCGGAGGCTGATAGGCGTATGCTTGGGCCGGAGCCTGCTGGAAGTAGTGCTCGGGCGGAGGCTGGTAAACCTGGGCCGGGGGTTGATAGGTGGACATCGTAGCAGGAGGCTGATAGCAGTAGTACTGAGGCGGGGGTTGGTAGAATACCTCTGGAGGCTGGGGGGCTAGACGTTGCTCAGCCGAGTAGCATTGCTGCGGTACGTAGACTGTGTATGGAACCGCCGGTCTCGGAACATAATAGTACGACATTTCTGATTCACTTATGCAACGACACCTAGCGACATCGCGAATAAACCTTGCGCGTCATATTCCACTGACTGTGACAAACTCGTCCCTAGGACGGTGTGGATTTCGCAGAAGACTGTACATGCCGGCATGTTGAGTAATAGCCCTGTTTTTGGGGTGTCCTTAACGGAATGTGGTAGCGGACCTTAGCCAAGGCTCTGTGCTCTTTGGGGCGACGACAAAGCACCTAGGTTACTCGTTTCACTAAGATCTAGGGGTCGTGCCACTTGCCTGAAGGCGCTTTGTGGTCCCACTTTTTCTTCTCCTGTCCGTATCGAGAAAGCGGCTTTGTGAGATGTCTGTGTGCCTTCAAGGCTGGGAGATAAATCCCAGGAAGCACATATCTCGGTTTCCTGACGCTCCTCTTTCTAAGCTTCGTGGACACGATGGAGCATCTCTCACACCTGAACCCCTGGCCTCTTCCAGCTGACTTCATATGCTTGTGACATATCGGGCAGACTGGATTTTCCATTTCGACTTTCTCAATTAAGTGTTGAACTTGAATCTTTTCCAGATTAATAGTTAGGTATTGACTTGCTGGATTTCTCTTGGCCGCGCCAAAGACGGAGACTTCATCTCCTTCGACGAGATTCGCCACGACCTCTCTGAAGGCTCCTGTTGGTTCGAACGCAGCGCAGTCTACCGCGCCAAGTCGGTGACGGAGAGTGAAGAATACGTGGCCGCCCGCAATGCGTTTCGGTTTGTCAGCTACGATTCCTCTCAGAACGGCAGGCCTATAGGGCCTAACTTGGCGGTTTGAACGTGTAGCGTTGAGATGCGCGTCGGTTCCATGATTTGTCCGAAATATCACCCATCGCTCGATTGGTTCTCGAATCCTCAACATGCGGAAGGCATTTACAACGGCGTTCGGATTTTCTCCTCGAATGCCCAGGAGCACAGGGTCCGGGCCGTGCGGCGTAATGAGCATTCGCTTATTGTCGAAATCGTAATTGTTGAAAGTGCGGGGTGCGGTAAGCCGATCCATCTTCATTACAGATTTTTCATCGACTCGTCTTGGTGTTCCACAGTTTTTTTTCTCTCTATAAGCGACCAGCTCAAATGTGTGATCGCCTTCTAGTCTTTCGCCAATGGCTGATAAAGCGCCTACTAAACCCAATCGAGACCCATATGCGACTGCGGTCATGTGACAGCGGGTGAGGATTTTCTGGGCCTCATGCTCGCTGACGATATCTCTCAAAGCTTTCCTGGATAACTTCCTAATCTTGATGGGTGGCTTGCCATTCAGAAAGACAATTGCCGGATCTGTCCCTGCGCTTCCAATCCGGCTGTTTGCCTCCACCTCCTCTATAGCCTCCTCCCGAACGGTGCTGTAAAGGTCGGCTGGAATCTTGAGGCGTAAGGCTACTGCTGCGTTTCCTCGTGTCTTGTACGGAATGTTTGGGTTTAAGCGTATGATGTTGGGGTAGTCAGTGAACTGCGCACCCATCTTCGATAATGTTTCGACTAGTCGAGCTGCAATGTAGGTAGTGCAGCCCCCTTTCGTCGAATCCGTATCGTCTATTCCTATGTGCAGTTCCACAAGTTGAACCCAGTCGGTATAATGCTAGGACCGACTCTCCGGCAAGGTTGAATGGGTCAGGTTCCTTCTACGACGATCATTGTAAGTGTCGAGCGGACCTTGTCGAGTCTGCGTATCTTCCAGGTGACAATTTCTTTCAACTTGTCCATCGAATCGGCTTCGACCTTCGCAACAATATCATAGACACCGTAGACGACGTATGATTCCTTCACGTTCGCTATCTTGCGCATTTCTCCGGCTACTTCGTCTTCCGAGCCTATTTCCGCATTAATTAGGACGAAGGCAAGTGGCATTACAGAACCTCGTGACAGTTTGATGTTCAAGGTACCGCTAAAAGGTTTGCCTAGCTCGTTGCTGACACAAATCCTAGGGCGGAGACTTCGTTCCGCTTATGATTTGATTATGATGTTGTTGGTTGATACGGTTTCATCGAAAACTAGCAATCACAATCGTTTCAAGGGCAAGGTCACGATCAAAAAACAAGTTGCCGTGTTGAATTCAACGATCCGGCCTTGGCTCCCACAACGTTTACCAGACCGCTAGGAGTGACCACCTTTGACGGGTTTTGACCACTACAAACTCCGCATTAACATCCCTCGAAATGACTATTCTCGACAGGAATTCAGAGTACCTAGGCGTGTCTACGCTGCAACTAATGGAGAATGCGGGGCGTTCTGTAGCTGATGAAATCATCGCCCGGTTTGGAGCGGGCAGTTCCGTTGTGATTTACGGTGGGGCCGGCAGAAATGGAGGGGATGGAATGGTCGCCGCGCGGCATCTCGCGGCAAGAGGCCTCAATGTATCATACAAGCTCGTGGGTAGCGAGAATTCAATCTCAGATCCCACAGTACTTCAAAACTGGCGTGCCCTGAAATCGATGTCCACAACCATCAAGATAGAACTGTATCGTGACTCCTCATCAATATCTGGATCGGACTCGGAGATAGTTGTTGATGCACTTCTAGGGACCGGTGTCAAAGGGAAACTGCGTCAACCTATCCTCAAAGCGGTAGGGGTAATCAATGGGTCTCGTGGTTACAAAGTGGCCGTAGATGTCCCAACCGGGATAGATTCCGATACGGGTGAGGTGTTGGGCGAGGCTGTTCGCGCCAATCTTACAGTAACCCTCCACGCCATGAAGATGGGTTTTTCGAAAGCAAAAGAATTCTGTGGCGAAATCAAAGTTGCGGATATCGGAATACCGCCAGAGGCGGCTGTCTTTGCCGGACCAGGAGATGTAGACGCCGCAGTAGTTCGAAGGTCCCCTGACGCACACAAGGGTCAGTTCGGAAGGTTACTGGTAATAGGTGGTAGTGAAATGTTCACTGGGGCCCCAACACTCGTCGGGCTGGCAGCTTACAGGACAGGCACCGATTTAGTGTTCGTGGCGGCGCCGGAAAGAACGGCGCAAGTAATTTCATCAATCTCCCCAAACCTAATCACCATCAAACTTCCCGGCGGAAACCTCATGCCCGCGCACGTACGCATCCTTCGAGACCAATTGGAGAAAGCGAATGCAGTAGCAATCGGTCCAGGGTTAGGGTTGAATAGGCAAACGGTCTCCGCGGCTCGCAAAATCATCCAGCTCGCTCAACAGCTCAAGAAACCGCTTCTGTTGGACGCTGATGGTTTGAGGGCACTCGGTGTGGTGAAAAAGAAGATTTTCGATAACTCGACAGTTATGACTCCACACGCGGGTGAGTTTCAAGCAGTTTTCGGAAGGCCTCCGTCTCGAGATTTGAAGGTGCGTTCCAGCGAGGTGAAAGCTTTCGCTACAAGAAGTGGAGGCGTTGTGCTTCTCAAAGGCCACACCGACATAATTTCGGATGGAATGAATGTGAAGTTGAATGATACAGGTAACCCTGGCATGACCGTGGGTGGAACTGGGGACGTCCTCTCGGGAATAATTGCTGGTTTGATGGCGCAGGGCGTCGGCGGATTCAGAGCTGCAGTTGCCGGAGCCTTCGTAAACGGTGCGGCCGGCGACCTCGCGGAAGAAGAATACGGCTATCATCTTACGCCAACCGATCTGCTTGATCACATACCCAAGATCCTAGACAATCCGATGTGCCACAAATCAATTCATGAAAGGAGATTACTGTAGCAAACAGCCTGGGCGGAATTTGCACGACAATTCGGACTCTTCAATCCCAAGGACATACGTACTCCTCCTGAGGCAGGATGATCCGCGCAAATGTACGGCAGCGAAGCTAGCAAGATTCGGCTATTCAATACCCTTGTACCGCGTCCGGCAGATTCCACGCAAGTCTCTTGTCCTGAGTCCTTTTGCGAGCCAATGCCTTCTCCCAAGAGACCGAGCCGAAGCTGTGCAGCACGGTTTGGTTGCGATTGATTGCTCGTGGGAAAAAGTTCGGGTTGCTTTCTCAGCCCGATTGCCCGGTTTTGGCAGGCGACTCCCAACATTGCTAGCATCGAACCCGGTGAACTACGCAAAACCTCACAAGTTATCCTCGGTGGAGGCGCTTGCGGCCGGTCTCCGCATAATGGGTTTCAGCGAGAAAGCAAGTCAATTGCTCTCCCTTTTCAAGTGGGGTCAAACTCTTCTGACTCTAAACGCGGAACCGTTCGAGGCTTACTCGTCGGTCACTAGCGAGGAGGAAATGGTAAAAACAGAAGCCGAGTTCTTCTAATTCTTGTTTCAGTGGAGAATTATCAGGGCAATAATGGGGTCCCCAAGAACTAGTATTAGAATCAACGCGACGAGAAAGAATGGAATCATTGGAAGTCCAGGCGTGACCCAGACCTGATTTGGAAACCCGACTCTCGAGTACGAGTCAGAAAGTTTCCTGACTAGTCAGTCGCGGTCAACCTCGGCCTTCTCAAACAATCGGAAGAATCGCCTAGGCCCAGTCGAATCCTCAAGAACTTCCTCTAGCGGGTATAGGTAGAAGGTTGATTGAAGTTTCGTCAGGCTAGTCGGGTAGCCTGTGAGCACCGGCAGAATTTTCTTCCAGCGAGGCTCAGCGGCGAAGCCTGAGCGATGGTTATCTGAGCGATTCCTAATCCCTTTATCTCGTATTTCATTACGTGGCCTGGGAACCTTTGTGAGCCATTTCATTGTGAAAGATTAGTGAAGGGATTGGGTTGGTGTGTTGGCTATGGGTGACTTAGTGGGTGCCCGAAATTAGTTCGGGCTTCCATCACTTTCTAGAGCCTCGCGTCCGGCTTAGACCTGAAGTATGAGCTCTTGGAGGGCGGCAGCAATCTTGTCAGCGAGCTGCGTATTCACTGCAGACTCTAGGATTAGGACGAAGTGGCGATTACCGGCCTGAAACACGATTAGGAGGCATTCCTTCAATCGAGCCGCGATGTAATTTACATTGCCATAGAATGGCCGCAGGCGCTCTAATGCTCCAAGCATTATGAGTGGGTTAATTGAGATGAAGTCCTTCGTCGCATCTCTAAGGGTCAGGTTTGAGCCTTCCTCCCGTGACTTGAACTCAAGCAGATTGTTGCCGCTGTCTAGGATGGCAACATATCGAATAGCGCCATTCAACCTAAGAATTGCCTCACCTAATCCTCCGCCTTCTTCCGTCGGCTTCGGTACTCGTTTTTCCATATTATCCAAGTCTTCCTTGATGCGAGAGATTTGTTGGTGTATTAACTGGATTTCACTGTTCACGCTAGAAGGGCGCTCCTTGGCAGCTTCGGTATCTTCGACTCGCGGCTCCACCGTACTTGGGGCAACTCTCGGAAGGCTGAGCGCACGGTAATCTTGAACAAAGTATTGTGGCTGGGGGGGCGGGTACCAGTAGTTAGGCGGAGGGGGAACGTACATGACAGGTACGAACTGGGGGCGCGGATAAGGTGGATAGCACATAGCGATAATAGTTCCTCACGTCATCTATAGAACTTTCCAAACGTCTCGGTTCCGAGCGGCCAAATGTGAATTGCCAAAACTCATGGCGAGAAGCAACCGAGAGAGTTTCCCGCAGTCTGGTCATTGAAGGGATAGTCGCCCGACGCCGAACCAGCTACAGGCTGGAGGCCTACGAGAGCTACCGGTCGTTCGTTTCAACCGCTTTGGATGCGAGCAGGTTGTCGGAATCAATACAACAACATTTACAGACACTCGAGTTCCGGCGGCCTTCGTGATGGGTAACATGTTTCCCATAAAACTACACTACATATTCAAACACACACACGCCCGATCGCAAAGTGGAAGGCTCCGTTTGCCGTTCCAAGCCCCGGGTGGTGCCACCCTTCATAGGACGGTGCCGTTTGGTGCCACCTAATCACTGGAACCACCCAAATCAAGACATTTCTCCACCCCGATTAGGGACGAGTAACATGTTTTACATTGAGGTTGGGGGCGTATCGGGATTAAACCTACAGGTCTTAAATGCTCTTCTTGGTTGCGTCTACGAAGTCAGAGAACGCGTAATCCGTTCTACCGGAAAAGTTCAAGCCGAGTTTATGATAGAATCGTGCTAGTATGTTTCTCTCTATTACCACGGCGGCCTTTCCAAAGGTTTCTTGCATGCATTCGTCAAAATCATCCAACCTTTCAGGTATATCTTCCCTATCGAGCGCTCGCCTCTTCACCAAGTACGCGTACAATGCATTCTTGGCGCCCTGCCCAAGCAAGGCTGTGAAGCTATCATCAATGGACTCCATCAGAAGCAGGTCCCTGCCCACAGAAGGCAAGGCGGTCTTCGTGTAATCCCTCGTAGGATCTGTTCGGTGTTGCATGGCTAACCACGCCATCAAATATTTCCCTGGTGCATATAGCGAAATGTGGAAAGATTCCAATGGAAGGTATGAAAGTAGAAATTTCCCTACCGCCACGCATAACAAGGGCACATAAGCGCCTGGCGGCCAACGGCTAGAAAAAAAATAACGACAAAACCGGGCTAGCGATGGTTGACCCGGTTACCTCCACAACCACTAGGCCTTAGCTGAGCTGGTTACCAATGGCAAAAGGGACGTAGAAGGTGTACGATTCATAAAGTGAAGAAAGCCCCATAGCCGGCGCGGTCAACGCCGTTAAGAGAAGTTCTCAACCAGAAATACAATCACTGCAAAATAATTCTAATTCAACCAACTCTCTAAGAAATGAAACGGGTTGGTGTGTTGGCCGTAACCCACCTTCTGTTTTAGGCGACATTCATCTAATCGGGATACCCGCGCCTCGGGCGGTTCTCACGGGCGCCTATTATCCCTTTCACAGCGTGTGTAGGCATTTCACCCTTACCGCCAACCTCCTCAACGCAAGCGCATCACAGTCCGCGGATGGCGGAGGTATTTTTCTGCGCCTTAACCCAGCCTCTCGGCCGGCACCTCACAGTGCCACGCGTCCGCCATGTGGATGGAGTTTCCTCAAGCCCATCACGCATAGGGCCCGGAGTCGCTCGCCAACTCACCAACCCAATGAGTCTCACGGTGCTTGCAGTACAGAAATGTTTCGCATTTAGTTGCGTGTGAAAATTCACTTAAATAAGGTGTGAAATCAATCGAGTCCAACCTTGAATTTCGGTCGTTACGGTTACGGGAGGCAGGGGAGTTTCCTCTCCTCACCGGTATTTGTCCTGATAATCATGAACGTTCTGGTTTTCATAGCGATGTTGATCAGCGGGGATGCGGGGGACTGTACATCTTCAACCTGTCAGCTTTTGGCGCAAGAGAACGACTTGGTGTTAGCGGGCGCCTATTGGCAGTTGTTCACTTCAATGTTTGTTCACTTTGGATTCACTCACATTATTTTCAATATGTTTGCGTTGTATTATTTCGGGCGGCTTAACGAAAACGCATTCACGACTCCGAAATTTCTAACAATTTATTTTGCTTCAGGGCTGCTCGGTAGCGTCATGTCATTGGTCTTGCTACCTGCTGCAACCGTTTCAGGAGGAGCTTCGGGCGCCATCTTCGGTCTCGTAGGTTCGTATGTAGCCGTAGCAAGGAAAGCGCAACACATGGGTTTCGCCTTGATCTACGCCGTTATACTATTTCTTCAAAGCAGCCTGTTGCCAGGTGTGAACATCTTCGCACACCTGTTCGGCCTAATCGGTGGCCTCGTACTCGGCTTAATCTTCTCAGCTGGGCGCGAGACAGGAGGCTACAGTGTCAGCTACGGTTATTCAGCTTGAGGGTCGGCTTCACTTTAGCATCGGCATCTTGATTTTTCTCTCTTTTGCAACCTTGATTGCCGCATCGTATCCCGCGTCGGCATGTCTCACGACACCTAAACCAGGGTCGGTTGTGAGAACACGCTCAGCACGCTTCTCAATTTCCTTCGTTCCATCCAGGACGAGGCACATGCCTGCGTGGATGCTGTAGCCGATACCGACGCCTCCGCCGTGGTGGACGGAAACCCACGTTGCACCCGCAACTGCGTTAAGCAACGCGTTCAATATGGGCCAGTCAGCCACCGCATCCGACCCGTCCTTCATATTCTCAGTCTCCCTTCGCGGGGATGCGACACTGCCAGTATCCAAATGGTCTCGCCCAACCCAGATTGGGCCAGATAGCTTCCCCGCGGCGACCATATCGTTAACGATCTTACCAAACTTAGCTCGTTCCCCATATCCCAACCAGCAGACTCTAGCGGGTAGTCCTTGGAACTTCACTTGGCTACGTGCCTTATCGATCCATCTTACAAGGTCCGTGTTGTAGCCGAACTCTCTCTTGAGCATCTCATCAATTGTGAAGATGTCCTCCTCTTCACCTACTAGAGAAGTCCAACGGAAGGGGCCTCGCCCTTCACAGAACATAGGGCGAATGTATTCGGGAACGAACCCTGAGAAAGCAAACGCTTCCTCGAAACCGGCATCGTAGGCTTGCTGCCTTATGTTGTTGCCATACTCAAAAGTAATAGCACCCCGCCGCATCATCTCGACCATTGCTTTCACATGCAGCTTCATACTCTCCTTAGCCTTCCGAAGGTACTCTTCAGGATCAGTTTTCCGAAGTTCATCAGCCTCTTCTTTACTCAAGCCGGCGGGGTAGTATCCGTTCAGAGGGTCATGGGCCGAAGTCTGATCCGTAACAATATCGGGAATGATCCCACGCTTCGCCAACTCCGGAAGAACGTCAGCTGCATTACCTAGTAATCCAACACTCAAGCTTTTCTTGGACTCCTTCGCAGCCTTCACCAGTTGTATTGCTTCGTCGAGGTCATCAGTCCATTTCTCCAGGAACCCATGCTTGAGCCGCCGATCAATAGCGGCTTGGCTGACTTCGACAACCAGGGCGATGCCATCGTTCATTGTGACAGCTAAGGGCTGCGCTCCCCCCATCTCCCCAAGCCCCGCAGTGAGGACAAAGCGTCCTTTGAGAGAGCTGTTGAAATGCTTCTTCGCGACTGAGACCAATGTTTCATAAGTGCCCTGCAGGATTCCTTGCGTTCCTATGTACGCCCAGGATCCGGCAGTCATCTGCCCATACATTATCAGGCCTTTCTGTTCCAACTCGTGGAAGTAGTCCCAAGTAGCCCACTTCGGCACGAGCATCGCATTGGATATTAGAACGCGCGGAGCCCACTCATGGGTTTCAAATACTGCAACTGGCTTGCCGCTCTGAATCAACAGCGTTTCGTTCGGTTCCAGTCCCTGAAGTGTTTGAGTGATCTTCTCAAAGCATTCCCAGGAGCGTGCAGCCTTACCGGTTCCGCCGTAGACGATAAGGTTGTCAGGGTCCTTGGCAACTTCCGGGTCGAGAACATTATGAATCATCCTGTAGGCGCCTTCGATCTGCCAATTCTTGCAGTGCAGCTTCGTTCCCGCAACGGCCGCAACCGACGGCTTCAATTTTAGCAAATCTCGTCGCATAGTAGTCGTTTGTTAGCCGATTTTAACTTTCAGCAATATCAAGTCAGGCGGCCGTTTCTTGCAGCGATTTTCCCATTCTTTACAACCGTGTCAACCATGTTCAAACCTAGGCGGTAGGCGAGAAATCGGTAATCAGGCGCACTCAGAACCAAGATGTCCGCCTTCTTTCCCGCTTCGATGCTCCCGATTTCATTCGCCTTTCGGATTGAATGAGCTGCGTTTATTGTGGCCGCGGTAAGCGCCTCCGCCGGAGTCATTTTCAGCTTGTAGCAGGCGAGTGCGAGAACCAATTGATGGTTCTCAAGCCAACAGCTCGGGCTGAGGTCGCTCCCAAGGGCTACAGCGAGTCCTTCGGAGATCATTCGCCGGGCGTCAGCATACTTGTCCAACATCAACGTTAGCGGTGCAGCTGGCAAGAGTGTTGCGATGACACCACACTTTCTCATCTGCGCCAGTCCGGCTGCGGAAGCGTGGAGTAAGTGGTCAGCAGAGACTGCACCTACTTCAGCTGCAAGTTCTGCGCCGCCGAGAGGGTAGAATTCGTCTGCATGAATTCTCGGTAATAGTCCCGCGCGTTTTCCCGCCAATAGAATTCTTCGCGAATCCTCTATCTCGAAAACGTCCTTCTCACAGAAAACGTCGCAGAATGAGGCGAGTTGGTTTTTCGCGATTTCTGGTATCCATTCTTCACAGATGACGCCGACGTACTCGCGGGTTTTTCCTTGGAATTCGGGTGGAACCGCATGCGCGCCCAAGAACGTAGGGATAAGGTCGATCAGCCCTTCGCCGTCTAACTGCTTGATGACCTCGAGCGATTTGACCTCGTCTTTCAGAGTTAGCCCGTAACCGCTTTTGGCTTCGATGGTCGTCGTACCGTGCAGCAGGAGGTTGTTACAACGTTGTCTGCAAATTCGTAACAGCTCGTCTTTCGATGCGGCACGAGTATCGCGGACGGTTCGAAGGATTCCTCCTCCTCTTTGCAGGATCTCCATGTACCCTGCTCCCTTAATTTTCAACTCGAACTCTGTCTCGCGAGAGCCCGCAAAAATGCAATGCGTGTGGGCGTCGACAAATCCGGGCGTGACAACTTTTCCGCTTGCATCGATTCTTTCAGGAGCAGTGTATTCGGTTAGGAGTTCACTTGATCTTCCTACTGATACGATTTTTCCATCCAAGATGGCTATGGAGCCGTCTTCTATGATGCTTAAATCTTCCATTTCTAGACCGACGGCGGGTCGGTCGCTATGCCCCTTCGCGGTTATGAGTTGCTTCGCGTGTTCGATTATGAGGTGGGCTTCTTTTTTCGACAAAGGCTACCACACTTTTCCTAGGTGGGTTGGAAAACGAGACGTGTTGTTCTATGCGTTGCGATTGATTAAATTGGAACATATTCTCGATTCTTTAACATAGGCATGCTTATATTAACGCCGAAGGCCTACTTGTAATTTGTCAACTCGTCCTCTCGATGGGTTGGCTTCCCGCGATTACCCGGCGGCGGCGTCAACTTGACTTAGCAGGGCAAAAGCCCTTGGATGAAATGTTGACCTCCATTTGCGGGAACAGTAATGAAGGCCTAAACAAACTTGGGTTCCTCACGGCTCCCATGGAAGTTTGGGTCCAAGATTGGCTTGCAGTCATTCTGTCAAATTCCAGTCCGTTCAATTTCCTTAAACGGCTGTTTTTCCGAAGAATCGTCCTAGCTAATCGGTCAGCTTGCCAACTCCGCTTGATCCTGGCGGACCCAACTGCTATCGGGGTGGGACTAAGCCATGCGAGTTGCGCGTTTCCTAGCCACGGTGGAGACGCAGCGCACGGCTCAGTAACACGTGGCTAACTTGCCCTCAAGACGGGAACAACCTCGGGAAACTGAGGCTAATGTCCGATAAGTGGGGAGGCCTGGAATGGCCCCTCACCCAAAAGGAACTAGTGGCATGCTTGCTAGTTTCGCTTGAGGATAGGGCCGCGTCCGATCAGGTCGCTGGTGAGGTAACGGCTCACCAGGCCTATAACCGGTACGGGCCGTGAGAGCGGTAGCCCGGAGATGGG